>Ga0180220_1000023_pt1 | contig 382839 bp, 334 predicted proteins | sample eDN5th37CBELigBY_FD_151335 | JGI IMG/M metagenome (GOLD analysis project Ga0180220, IMG submission 151335) | Enriched backyard soil microbial communities from Emeryville, California, USA - eDNA 5th pass 37_C BE-Lig BY (version 2) (version 2) | ecosystem: Environmental > Terrestrial > Soil >...
ATACGTATTTAATTCTCCAATTACAGACCGATAAGTACCATTATTAAAATCAGATGGTAGCTTCATCATCTTTTCGGCTTGATCTGTCCATGCAACAATTCCATCTTTACCACCCTATTTACAATTAATAGTTTATAGATTCCATTTTCATAATAGAAATCTACTACCTCGGCACCAGTTAACCAATTAGTTAAATTTTTATACGTTAGACCTGGTAGTAATAACCATTCAGGTTCATTTAAATTAATCAAACGAATTTTTGATGCAGGATAATCCATCCCATAAAAGAAGCTTCACTGTATTCCATACCGATATTGATGAGTATAGACCTAGCCAAATAGGATGAAGCTAACTCATTTGGCATCGTTTTTGATTCAACTATTTTTTCATCAAGCATATAGTTCAACCGAGTAAAATCAGTATTCCACAATGGAAGATGGTCCACATTGCTTGATTCCAATATTTCTTTATAGCTATCATTTCCTCATGCTTATTTTCTACAAACTCTAATCCTGTGCTTTTTCCTTTAGGACTTGGACTCACTATTTTTATTTCTGGAAATTTTTTAAAGAACTTACGCCTCCTCTTTGGTTAAGAACCACCAATTCCTGCATTGAGCCTGAATAGCGGATGTACGAGTGTCATTAAAACCACTTGACCCTCACATTTTCAACCATTTGGTCTAGGGCATCAAATTGAAAGCTTCCTTTTTCAGGCTCTAAGTGTCTCCAGTTCGTTCTTATATCCCAAAATCTTATTGAACCATACCCCCAAATCATGAGTAGGTGTAACCTGTGAAGAGTTTTGAGTAGATTTTGTTATATGCATCCCAAAAAGATTCTATTTAATTACAAATTTTTCTTTTTCACAACCCGATAAAAGGAAAATTAATATACTAAAAAGGTAGTTTTATATTTATAAATAATGTGTTCCTATCCAGATATTTTTATTCTAAATAAGTGGTTCTTCCAATGTTGCCTTTAATTCCTAATATTTCATCTATTTTTTTGATCATATTGTCAAAAGATAAAGTATCAGGACATTTAATGTTGTTAACGCCAATACTTTTCGAATCATAAATATATTTTTTAAAATTATTCCATGAAATAGTCTTAGCCCTATTGGAAGCTTTCAAATACTGAATTGTATTTTCGTCTTCCTTCATCCCATCTCGTTCAATGATCAATAGTGGAATTCCTGCAAACACAGCTTCACCAACAGTCCCCCACCCTGCTTTTGTAATAACCAAGTTACAGGCTGCAATATAATTTTGAGTTTCTAAATAATCATGTGGAATTTTAAAAACGTTCGGATGATCTATTTGAAGGTTTGAAGAAACAATGAAGTTAGTATCAGGGCTATTCCATATTTGTAGCTTTTGTAAATCATGAATTTTCATTTTCATTCCGAAACCTATAAATACAAGTTTTTTTTCCCTTGCTAGATTTGAACGAATTCTTTTTACTTCTTCTTGGTCAACCTTCCGAGAATAAAAATCAAAATGAAAGTTTTCCTTTCTTCCCCATTTCACTTCATTACTCCCCGCTAGCGCATAATAGTAGTCCATTTTTTTATAAGCTTCCTTTAATGGATATAAGTATTCGCTAGGAACTAAGCCTTCAAAGGCTGTGAACCATGTAAAATTGGAAATTCCAATAGAAGGTACACCTAATCGATCTGCTACCTGAAACGCAATAGGGGAAATGTCCGAAATAATCAAGTCTACTTTATATTTGCTTAATCTCTTAACTTCAGAGTTAACCAGTTTATCTAGATTATTGGTAAAACAATTGAGCTCATGAATTTGTCTTTTAGGATTAGGTTCAATTGAGCCATCTTTTAAAATATAACCAATATCTGATGAAAAGCTATAATAGGAAACATTTTTATGTAAAACGGATCTTCTTATGAAACCCAAAGCAAACTCATTAACAACCTCTATATGAATTTCTGGATTTCTAAGTAACTCCCTAATGATAGCAATACTTCTTGTAGCGTGGCCAAAACCATATTCCGAGATATAATAAATAATTTTTTTCATACATCATCACCTATGTAAAAAAGAGAGCAAAAAATGCCCCCTTTTATAAAATTACTTTCGACTTGGATTCCTGGAAGTGATTAAGCACTTCATCCCACTTATAATAAATGCGAGTAAAATCTTCATCACTGATACCTATCCCTGTTTGCACTTCAATAAATTCTAATTCTGAAAGGGCATAAATGCCATGTTTTTTCCTAGCAGGTAGGTGGATAATATCACCGGCTTTCACACGATGAATACTACCATCTAAAGCAAGTTCACCTTCTCCTTTTACAATCGTCCAAACTTCATCTCTAAGATTATGGTAGTGATAAGTAGAATTCTTTCCTTTAAAGATACAAATACGCTTTGTGACCATTTCGGATCCAGTTTCATACTTTGCATAATCTAATACTCTGGACCATCCCCAAATCCGCTCTTCATACATAGGCGGTTGATCAAAATCACTTATTAATTCCTTAATTTTAGGGCTTGAAGCCTTATCTGCAACTAGGATTCCATCTGGACTAGCTGCTACCACAATGTCTTTAGCACCGATGACTGTTACAGGAATATCTAACTCATTAACCATATGAGTATTTATAGAATCAGATGACAATACACCTTTGCCAATTTGGGTAGTGGCCATTTCTTCTGTTAACGTATTCCATGTACCAAGGTCTTTCCAGTACCCATCATAAGGTAAAGCCACAATTTGCTTCGCTTTCTCTACTACTTCATAATCAAAACTTATCTTAGGAAGAGTCTTATAGTTACTAGAAAGCTCATTATATGATATCGGAAGACCCTTTTCTTCCACTAAATTAATTAGATAGCCGAGTTTAAAAGCAAATACACCTGTATTCCACAATGCGTTCATATCAATTAAGTCTTGAGCTTTCTCTTCACTTGGCTTTTCTGTAAATCGATCAACATTGAAGTATTTATCATCTTCTACTTTTACCTTTGGTACAATATAACCATATTTTGAAGAAGGGTATGTTGGTTTAACACCCATTAACGCTAAATCTGCTTCTGACTCTACTAGAACATTCTCCAACTCTTTTACCCTATTAAAAAAGCTATCTTCAACATATGGGTCTACTGGTAGAACAACAACTATTTCATCTTTTGTTGAATTTTGTACAGAATATAAATAAGAAGCAGCAAGAGCTATAGCCGGGAAAGTATCACGTCTTTCTGGTTCAATAATAAGAGGAACCTCCGTACCGACTTGACTATGAATCATATCACGCTGCATTTTAGAAGTTGCAATAACAGAAGAACTATCTAGTCCAACTGATTTTAACTGTCCCCAAACTCGTTGAACCATTGATTGTTTTACATTATCCTTTCCTTCAAGAACTTTTAAAAACTGCTTTGACCTAGTATCGTTAGACAACGGCCATAAACGTTTTCCTGATCCCCCAGATAATAAAACTAGTTTCATGCTTAGCCCTCCCGTAGCATACGTAGTTTTTTATATCAAATTTCAAGTATATATTTTTTTAACATTATCTATCATAAAAATTAGGTCAAATAATTACAAATGGATATTTTCAAAACTAATGTAAAATATTCCGCTCATACTCCTATGATTGTTTTTTATTTGTTCTTAATAATAACGATGTTGTAGCATATATAATCCAATAAATACTTAGTGAGTTAAAACCTGCTATCTGTAATGATATTGAATAATATAAATAAAAAAAAAACTAAAGACCATAAAACCACTTTCGAATGATTCTTTTTACTCGTTAGAATAATAGAATTAACTAGGTTTATAACATACCCTACGAAAATGATTAATAGCCCTACTAAGCCTAAATCTACCCATATATATCTAATATTCCACTATGACTACTATTAACCCTGTAAAGCTTATTTTTCCATATTTGAATATGCATAATGGCAATGAAAAGATAACATGGATTATGAATATGAAATTCTTTTCAAGAAAATGAAAGTCATTTTCCTTTGTATTTATATTTGTTTCTTTTAAACTATCATCGTCTCTTCCACTTCCAATTATTATTCTTCCTCTAATTAGGTAACAGGAAATTCCTACAAAAAATTATTCTTTTCGGATTATTTTTTGTTTTACCTTTTTTAAGAAAAACTTAGTCGTATCCACTAACCCAGATATTCTAATTGAAAATGAAAGTCTATTTATTACTTTATTTTTGTAGTCTTCACATAACCTAGTAATTTGTTCTGATGACATATTGATTAACTTTTCAAGATTTATTACATAAAAAGGAATACCATGAACATCAGAATCAAAATTAAAAATATGGATATTTTTGAACCTTCTAGCGATTTCTACCTGTGGTTTATCAACCATACTATCATTAGAAACAAAATAAAAAACAGGAATATTTGATTGACTTATTAAAGAAGAAAGGTCGTAATACTTATTTTTTTCCATATCATATTGATGTTTAAAGACTAATGGATCCCTTAAAGGAACACTAGTTTCTAACTGATCCTTCAATGTGAACTGTCCCGCAAAGGTTAAAATGTATTCAGCTTTAAGTAATGTACCAAATAAAACAGCTGCATAACCACCTGCAGAACTTCCTATCGTAATAACTTTTTTATTTCCTACTTGTTCCTTTAAAAAATCAAAAAGTTTATCAACATTATTAATATGGTAGTTAATTCCTTCAATGTACCATTGTTTAAATAAGTCTCTAATAAAGATATGTTGGTCTGCACGATGAATTTTGTTTCTCGTCCATTCATATCTATTTTTCTCTATTATCTTTTTTGAAAATTCTTGCTCTTCATTAGGAAAATAAAGGCCATTACTTGAAAAATATATAGCAACATAACCAGTATTTTTATTATTTTCAGTCTCAATCATATAATTATCTTTTTTATATTCATTTAATACTAACTTATTTTCTATTTGAAAGATTTCTGACATCATTTTCCCTCTCATCATAGCTAAGCAATTAAATTCATTTCAATAGTTTCTATTTATGAGATTGTGATTTTTTCCATAGGATCTTTTATTTAGAAGATCTTTGTTCTCTTACTAATTGAAATAAACCAAATACAATAAAACGAGGATTATGCTTTACATATCTTTTCCATAACCTTTTCGGATCTTGTAATAATCTATAAAACCATTCCATTCCTATTTTTTGCATCCACGGCGGAGCAACTCTAGTAGAGCCCGAATGAAAATCAAATGCAGCTCCAACTCCTAGCATAACTGAATGAATTTTATTTTTATGTGCTTTCATCCACTTCTCCTGCTTTGGGCAACCTAATCCAACAAATAGAATCTTTGCCCCTGATTCATTAATTTCATTTGTATAATGTTCTGTTTCTTCATTTGTAAGTGTACGGTATGGAGGTGAAATTGCACATACTACATTAAGTTCAGGAAATTTCCCCTTTAAATTACTTACAAGTTTTTCTAAAATTTCTGGGGAGCTTCCATAAAATCCAACCTCTATCCCCTCTTTTGCAGCCACTTCACATAATAGAATCGTCATGTCTGGACCACAAACTCGTTCCTGCTGCTTAATCCTCTTCCCTTTAAGCATCCAAACTAAGGGCATTCCATCTGGTAGAGCTAAGTCAGCACTATTCACAATATCTTTAAATTCTTGATCATCATAGGCTTCCATCACCATATGAACATTTGAAAAACATACATAACTAGATTGCCTCTTTTTAGCCCAGCTTATTATTTTCCTCGTAGCAGCCCTTTTATCAATAGCATCTATATCTATGCTTATAATCCTGTTATTAGACAATTTTTACTGCTCCTTTTTAGATCAAGTCAAAAAATTATTTACTTAATAACCTTTCATAAATACCAATTAGGTATTTATAATTTTCTTTTTCAGTATAAGACTTTTCAAAAGATACTCTCGCTTCTTGGCTTAAATCATTCCACAAGCTATCATTCATTCCACAAAATTCCTCCAAAACACTACTAAGACTTTCTGTATCATTCGGGTTAAACAAATAGCCATTTATTCCATTTTGAATGAGTTCTGGTATTCCTGCATGATTTGGTCCTATTGCAGGTGTCCCTACCGAAAAAGCTTCTATTACTACCATACCAAATGTTTCATACCATCTTGAGGGCATAATAATTCCTCTACTTTGTTCTATTTCATTCAAAACTTCATTGTGAGATAGATGACCCATCCAACAAATTTCATTAACATTCTTATATTTCTCTTGAAGTCTATCTTTTTCAGGTCCATCCCCGATAATAACTAATTCATACTCATTACTTTTTAATTTAGTAAACGATTCTAAAAGTAAATCCAAGCCTTTTTCTGGAGAGACTCTTCCTACAAATATTAATTGTTTCTTTCTGCTTCTCTTACTTAAGTTTCTACTGTTAATGAAATTTGGTTTGATGTACATCTTTTCTTCAGGTAAACCTGATTTAACCATAATATCTTTATTAAAACTATTTAGCGTAATATATACATCTACCTTGTTATTAAATGTGCCTAAGATTCTGTGTATTTTTTGCATTAAGACTAATGGCGCTGTAGCCATAAGGGAATTTCGGTAACATTTATACTTCAAAGCAGCTGAGAAATTACCTGTTGTACATAAATCGCATGGTTTGTTAGATCTAAATAATAGACCATTTGCACAAGTAAGCCTATAATTGTGCAGTGTTTGAACGACAGGTAGATTGCAGGATTTAATTGCCCAATATATACTAGGACTTAATTGTGGAAAAGTATTGTGGACATGTACAATATCTGGATTGATTTCTTTTAATAGTCTCTTAACCTTTTTATATTGCTTATTTGACCAGATTGTCTCCAATGCAACCTTTACTTTGCCAAAAAAAGAATCTGAATTAATATCGTGATTAGATACAGTATATTCAACTACTTCATGCCCATTATCTTTGAGTAATTGTCGCTCCATTCTAAAGACGACATCTTCTCCCCCAAACTTTTGATAGGCATTATGAATTAATAAGATTTTCATATAATTCCCTTTCTAAGTAGCTATTTTACAATGGAATCAATTAATCTACCAACCTTGTCCCATAAACTGTCATAATAAAACTTATTATGATTATTTCGATAAAATGATTCACCATTTTTTAACACAATCTCAATTGCTTGCTTTAAAAGATGTGGATGATTGGTCTCTACTATTTCTCCTAGATTGTGCTTTTTGATATCATCTCCCATATCTCCTACATCAGTACCAACGACAGGTACACTATAAATTGTTGCAATGGTTAAAGGACCACTTTGACCTGAAAAATAATATTCATAAGGTAAAATTAATACATTAACATTTAGAAATAATTCTTTTACTTCTTCATCTTTGATAAAACCCAAGTATAATTTTACATTATTCAAACCTCGAAACATATTTCTAATTGTTTCCTTGTTGTAATCATTAGGTTTTCCAGCAACAATAAAATCATATTCAGGACTAATCGATGCTAGCTCTGCAAGTTTTTCAATCCCCTTATCTCTCCTAATTCCACCAAAAAATAGTATTTTAGGTCTTCCATTTTCATTAATTCTTTTTAAGTGTAATGCTTGTTCTCTTGCATTATCTTTTTCTATCCCGTAAGGAATTGAATATATATTTATTTCCCCATATTTTTGTGTTAGTTTTCCCTTTGTAAAATCACCATGAACAATAACATTAGCGCTTTTGCATACTATAGTAAAACACTTAAACTTTAACCTTCTTAATCCTGCATGTAGCTTTGACCGATATTTTTCAATCGGTACGACTGCATTGGCCCAATGAATAGTAACAAAAATTCTTTGTCTTGTTAATAATAGATAGAAGAGCAAATAAAAGACAATCGAATCCCCGTACAAAAAATACATACAATCATTTTTATAATTTGCCTTCTTTTTCATATATATCTTGATCATATTCACGATCCAACCAATTGGCGTTAGTTTAAATGATTGAGGATCAACACAATCAAGTAGGTCAATTTTTTCTTTGGGTATGTCTTCATATTTATGAATCATGTTTTTATTAACTAGTAATTTACTATTAGAGGTAGACATCACGATATTTTTGGCATAACTGCTATGATGCCCTGAGTAAATCCCGTCATAAAATATCTTTTTTTTCATCTTTGTTCACCTAATATTGGATTTTATTCTAGAACTTTAGATAAGTTCCTTGTACAATTGTAAATATTGGTTAGCAACTGTTTCTAATTTAAACTTACTTTCTACTTTTTGAACAGCAGCTTTGTTTATCTTTTCATTTGTGCTAAGAGCCCAGCGTAATCCTTGAGAAAAGTCAATTGGATCAAATGGCTTTACCAAATATCCATTTACTTTATGATCGACAATATCTAATAGACCCGTTGCACCAAAGGCTACGACTGGAGTCCCACACGCCATCGCCTCAGAAGCAGTTTGTCCAAAAGCTTCCTGTATTGAAGGTACACACATAACATCTGCAGCAGAATAATAAAGTGCAAGTGTGATATCATCATATACTCTTCCGACATAAGTAGTTTTCAACCCTAAATTAGGTGGGTTCTTTGGCGTAGAAGCACCAAAGACAATTAATTCAGCATCGTTACTTTCATCCAACCGAGAAAAATTCTCCAATGCTGGCTTTAAATATTGAAATCCTTTACGTTCATCACTTGTTGAACTCATTGCCCCAAATAGAACTAATTTTTTATCTAATGGTAAATTTAATATAGACCGTGCTTGTTGTTTATCTATCGGATTATATATATTTGTGTCAAGTCCATTAGGAATCACTTCAACTCTTAATCCATTAAACAAGGAACTACTCTTTGCCGTATCAGCTAGCCATTTACTAGGTGTCACAATAGTTATGTTTTTATTATGAAATGCTTTAGCTTTTCGATTCCATACTTTCCTACTTAAATCATTCATCTTGTTAGACCCTAATTGTTCACAGGCACCACATTGCTGCTGATATTTTGTACATTCACCGGAATAATGACAGCCCCCTGTAAAAGGCCACATATCATGTAACGTCCAAACCATTGGTTTATTAATTCTTGATATACTTTCAATTGGTAAGAATCCACCGCACACCCAATGAAGATGAACAATTTCTGGATTTAGTTCCTGTATTTGTTTATGAACTGACGAAGGTACCCAAGAAGCATGCCATGGTTTCTTATCTATATTCCTATATAATTTTTTAGGAAGGCCGTCTAATTTAGGTTGCATGGAATTCCTAAAGTTTTCAACTTTATTTTTTGGACCAAAGACTGTAGTATCGTCACTTGCTTTTCTTTGCACAAGCATATTAGATGACACATTTATCTTTTTTAGGCCTTCGTGTAACCTGTATACTGCACGTGCAGCACCACCTTCAATGTCCAATGTGTTTAGCAATAAGGGTTTCATTTATCACTTGCTCCCTACTTATAGAATACTATCTAAATATCGCTTATATTTCTCAGCAATGATCTGTAATGAATATGTTCTTTCTACATAATTACGTGCTTTCCTCGATATATCCTTTCTTAATGGTTCGTTTTCAATTAACTCTTTAATTGCTTGTGTGGTAGCAATAATATCTCTTTCTTCAACAAATTTTGCAATACCTTCTTCTCTCATTACGTGGGAAATACCGCCACATTTCGATGTTACAACTGGCAATCCACATGCCATTGCTTCAACATTTACAACTCCAAAGAATTCTTCCCAATTGGAAATTGAAACAGGGTGGCCGACGAAAATATCCGCTCCATTATATAATTCAGGTAATTGAGTGTGCGGAACAGGATCAACAAACTCTACATTTTTATTAATCCCTTCATCATCTATGATTTTTTGTAAAAAACCTTGGCATTCCCCCTTACCTACTATTCTTAAAACTACATTAGGATTCTCTCTTATAATTGGTGCAACTGCTTCGATGATATAATGAATACCTTTTTCCATGACTAACCTTGAAACACACAAAATCTCGATACGAGATGGGTCCTTTTTCAGATCCATTGGATAAAATTTTCTCGTATCAACCGGGTGTCCTAATACGACATACTGTGATGCAAATTCTTCTCCCCTAATATCTAAATCACGATAACGCTCAGCTGTTTTAGGAACTGTTAGCCATACAATACTTGATTGCTTCATAGCCCATTTCGTAAAGCGACTTTGAAGCTTCCAATCTAAGGAGCGTCCTCGCCCCATAACCGTTATTGATGCATCGAAAGCAAATGGGATACCAAACTTTCTAGATACATATGCTGCATGCACCCCTTGCTGATAAGTAGCTGGATCACAGCCTAACAATATATCATACGATTTTAATTCTTGTACTACATGTTTATTAAATTTTAAGAAATTTTTTGGTAATGGAGATTTTAAAACAGTTGTTCGAGATTTGTTAGGAATAGATACAACTTCTAATTCATCATCTGAAAAATTATCAAACTCATCTTTATATATAGTAAATTTCCATCCGTATTTTTTTTGAATATATTTATAAATTAACGCCATTGCTTCAAATGCTGTTCCATTTGAAGCTACTCCTGGTCGATAAGATGCCACTCTTACTTGTTTCATTTTTATTCACCAACTATTTAAAATTTAATAGAGTTTTTATCCTAAACGGTATGAACAATGCCTTCGTTAACATTAATGCAGTTTTTCTCATTTTTGGAATAAAGAAGCACGCAAGGTGAGCTTGGAACCAATATGAGATAATCGAAGCAAATGTAGCACCTTCAGCACCGAATCGAGGAATTAATAAAAAGTTTAATAGGACATTTAACACACAGCCTCCTAAGGAAGTTAAAAATTGTATCTTTGTCCAATTTACCGTTTTTAAATACGAGCTTCTAGCCAATCCTAAGTTAACAAATATTCCAACCCAAATATATAGGGAAAGTATAGGTCCTGCACTTGCATACTCTTTACCATATAATAATTCGACAGTAAAGGTCGATAAAAACGTCATTGGTATAGCAACAGCATAGCCAAGTAGTGCCATCAGATCATATAGTTTTTGGGTACGGCTATAAAATAATTCATCACTTTTATTCTTTGCATTTACGAGACTTGGAAATGTTGAATTAACAATAGCTGTTGGAATAAAATACCACAACTCACCTAGTTTTACTGCTACTGAATAGATTCCAACCTCCGTGTCACTTTTCATTTCCCCTAGCATAATTTGATCGATTCTCATGTAAATCATTATAGCTAAGCCTGACAAAATGATTGGCCAGCTATCTTTTAATAAACTTTTTGCAGTATCCATTGAGGTTTTCCATTTAAACATAGAAAATCCATTATACTTATAAAATGCAATCAAACCAATTGATCCTACTAAAAATTCAAGTGCACTAACCGCTGCAAATGTAATGAGTGGAGCTTTTATAAGAATTAATATGATTTTAATTATTGACGTACTTATAAAGCCCATGCTACGAGCATATACTGTATATTTTGATTGGATTTGTGATTGAAACCAAAAATCAATTGTATTAAAAGATTGAAAGATCATTCCTGTTGAAATAACCGCAACTAAAATAAGTGTTAGATTATCCCCAGGTCTAATTAAAAAAACAACTAGTATTGTGATAATCGTGCATAGAAAACCACCAAGTAGCTTTAACACAAATGAGGAACCTAAGATAACTTGGGCATCTTTTGGTGTTTTCACTATATTACGGATAACAATGCCATCCAATCCTAATGTTGCTATCGCCGTAAATAATGCTACGAATGCCTGTGCATAGTTTAAGAGACCAAATTGCTCTGGACCTAAGTATCGAGCTACCCAAACTCCAACTATTAAGGTAACAGCCATTCGGAATATCCGTTCAAAAAATAACCAGCTTGTATTAGCGATTATTTTTTGTAATGATACGTTACCATTCAATTTCTCCAATATTTGATTGTATTTATCTGCTTTAATGAATCTCATGTATTTTCTTCTTTCAATTAAATTTTCATAAATAGAGACGATCCAATAATAATAAATAGATCGTCTCAAATGAATTAGCTTTAATAAAAGTTAATTTAATCATACAGCAAATTAATCAAATGATTTCTTTATGTTATCTTCTTTCTTCACTTTTTCCATATCAGCTTTAACCATTTTTTCCACTAATGTTTCAAAGGAAGTTTTTGTTGGGTTCCACCCTAATAGCTCTCTTGATTTTGTTGGATCACCAAGTAACTGGTCAACTTCAGCTGGACGGAAGAATTTTGGATCAACTTCTACAATGACTTCACCAGTAGCTCTATTTATTCCTTTTTCTTCAATACCTTTACCAGACCACTCTATTTCAATTCCAACATATTTAAATGCAAGTTCAACAAATTCACGAACTGAATGCATTTCACCAGTTGCAATAACAAAGTCCTCTGGTTTATCGTGTTGAAGGATTAACCACATACATTCAACGTAGTCCTTTGCATATCCCCAATCTCTTAACGAGTCAAGGTTACCAAGATATAATTTCTTTTGTTTCCCTTGAGCAATACGAGAAGCTGCTAGTGTGATTTTTCTAGTTACAAACGTTTCCCCACGACGCTCTGACTCATGATTAAACAAAATACCATTTACTGCGAACATATTATATGATTCTCGATAATTTTTAGTGATCCAGAAGCCATATATCTTTGCCACTCCATAAGGTGAGCGTGGATAAAATGGTGTCGTTTCCTTTTGCGGAACTTCTTGAACCTTCCCATATAACTCAGATGTTGATGCTTGATAAATACGAGTTTTTTCAGTAAGTCCTAAAATACGTACTGCCTCTAAAATACGTAGTGTTCCAACAGCATCTACATCAGCTGTATATTCAGGCATATCAAAAGAAACACGAACATGTGACTGAGCAGCTAAATTATAAATTTCATCTGGACGTACTTCACTTATAAGACGGATAACATTCGATGTATCCGTAATATCCCCATAATGTAAGTGAAAGTTTTTATTATTCATTAAAGCTTCTGCTTCTTCTACTGATAGAATATCTTCTAAGCGTTCTTGATTATATGATGAGCTTCGGCGAATAACTCCGTGCACTTCATACCCTTTTTCTAATAAAAACTCTGTTAAATATGAACCATCTTGTCCTGTTACACCTGTGATTAATGCCTTTTTCATAAATATCCTCCAGTACCATTTTAAGTTAAACGTAATTAGTTTATTTTAGAAAATGAATTATTTAGAAACCATTGATATGCAAGATTTAACCCTTCATCTAAAGAAGTTCCTGCTTTCCAGCCTAATGAATTAATCTTTGCTACATCTACCAATTTTCTTGGTGTGCCATCTGGTTTACTAGTGTCAAAGTTTATTTCACCTTCATAGCCAACTACAGCTTTTACTTTTTCAGCTAGCTCTTTAATTGAAATGTCTTCACCAACACCAATATTCACAATCTCATTTCCTTCATAATTATTCATTAAGAATAAGCATGCATCTGCTAAATCATCTGAGTATAAAAACTCTCGTTTTGGAGTCCCTGTTCCCCAGACTTCTACGAATGGAGCATTCTTCTCCTTTGCTTCATGGAATTTACGTATTAACGCTGGCAGAACATGTGAAGTGTGTAAATCAAAGTTATCGTTAGGCCCATATAAATTTGTTGGCATTACAGATATATACTTTGTACTATATTGGCGATTATATGACTGACACATCTTTATTCCAGCTATTTTAGCAATTGCATAAGGTTCATTTGTCGGCTCTAATTCACCAGTTAATAAATATTCCTCTTTTAGAGGTTGTTGTGCGAATTTCGGATAAATACAAGTACTTCCTAGAAACAATAATTTTTCAACATTGTTTCTATATGAAGCATCAATAATGTTTGTTTGAATTAAAAGGTTATCTCGTATAAAATCAGCAGGATATTCATTGTTAGCAACAATTCCACCAACTTTTGCGGCAGCTAAAAAAACATAATCCGGCTTTTCTGTTTCAAAGAATTGATCAACTTGGTCTTTATCACGAAGATCTAATTCTTTGCTTGTTCTGTATATAATATTAGTAAATCCTTCTTCTTTAAGCTTTCTTACAATCGCTGATCCTACTAACCCTCTATGACCAGCAACATATACTTTCGCATTTACATTCATCAACAATCATCCTATCTTAAAATGCATTTTTTGAACCGAACAACACAGTAATTGTTTTAATAATAATTTTCAAGTCCAATAAAAAACTGCGCTTTTGAATATAATATATATCCATTTCTACCATTTCTTTGAAACCTACACTATTTCGCGCACTAACTTGCCAAATTCCGGTACAGCCAGGAGTAACTAGTAGTCTTTGCTTATCATATTCTGTATATTCCTCCACTTCACGCGGTAAAGGGGGTCTTGGTCCAACTAAGCTCATATCACCTTTTAGTACATTTAACAGTTGAGGTAATTCATCAATACTTGTTTTACGAATAAATTTCCCAACTTTCGTAACACGTGGGTCGTCCTTCATTTTAAACATTGCACCATCAACTTCGTTATACTTTAGCAACTCAACAAGCTTTTTCTCTGCATCTGTAACCATTGAACGAAATTTATACATTTTAAATTCTTTACCATTCTTCCCTATTCTCTTTTGCGAAAAGAATATAGGGCCTTTTGGATCTTCTATTTTTATTAAAATTATGACTACTACTAATAGTACACTCAATATAAGTAGCCCAGACACTGAACCTATTATGTCTAAGCTTCTTTTCAAAATTTTATAAAGAATCCCTGTTTCTTCAACCTCAATCATTATATCTTCATTTGATAAATTAAATGATTCATCTTTTGATAGGCCAGACATATCAATAATCTCCTCACCTATAACCTTACTTTTTCGTTCGCTACCAATTCTTCCATTAATTCAATTAACTGGTCTTTTAAATCATCATGTTTCAATGCAAATTCAAGTGTAGTCTGAATAAATCCAAATTTCTCACCAACATCATAGCGAACTCCAATAAAATCATAAGCATATACAGACTGTTGTTCATTTAAATGTTGAATTGCATCCGTAAGCTGGATTTCGCCACCTGCACCTTTTTCTTGCTTTTCCAATAAATCGAATATTTCTGGCGTTAAAACATATCTTCCCATTATCGCTAAATTAGAAGGTGCTTTACCTTTAGCTGGCTTTTCTACAAAACTATTTACTTTGTATAAATTACCTTCTTTCTCTAGGGGATCAATAATGCCATACCGATGAGTCTGATCATCAGCAACTGTTTGTACACCAATAACGGAACAATTTGTTTTCTCAAATTCATTAATCAACTGTTTTAAGCAAGGTGTATCAGCTTCAACAATGTCATCACCAAGCAAGATCGCAAAAGGCTCATCTCCTATAAACTTTCTAGCACACCAAACTGCATGCCCTAAGCCTTTAGGCTCCTTTTGGCGTATGTAATGCAAATTAATTTTAGATGACTGTTTTACTTTTTCTAATAAGTCGTATTTTTCTTTTTCAATTAAATTTTGTTCAAGTTCAAAGTTGTGATCAAAATGATCTTCAATGGCACGTTTACCTTTACCAGTTACAATAATAATATCTTCAATTCCAGATTCTATTGCTTCTTCAATAATATATTGAATAGTTGGCTTGTCCACAATCGGTAACATTTCCTTGGGCATTGCCTTGGTTGCGGGCAAAAATCTTGTTCCTAGTCCTGCAGCTGGGATAATCGCTTTTCTAACTTTTTTCATTCTAAGTCCCCCTTGAATTATTTAACCGTAACGACCTCTTTATTCTTTATAGAAGGTCTTCCCATTGAATGATACTCAATGTGATATTTCTCAACCACTTGTGGATCATAGCAATTTCGACCATCAAAAATAATTGGAAGCTTCATATACTCTTTAAATGCATTTATATCTAATTCTTTAATTTCATTCCACTCAGTAAGTATTAAAGCAACATCAGCACCCTTTAAAGCATCTGCAATAGTAGTTGCATAGTCAACCTTTGAATCTAGGATTCTCTTTGCATTCTCCATTGCAACTGGGTCATACGCAATAACACTTGCCCCATTATCTATTAAGTGTTTGGTAATCACAATCGAAGCCGCTTCTCTCATGTCATCTGTATTAGGTTTAAACGCTAGTCCTAACACTGCCACTTTTTTGCCTTTTAAGCTTTCAAATCGTTCATTTAATTTGTTAATTAAAATTTCCTGTTGCTTTTGATTTACTCTGATAACGCCCTTCAGTAAATCAAAATCATATTCAACATTACCAGCTATTTGTACTAGAGCCTTTGTGTCCTTAGGAAAACAAGAACCTCCATACCCAATCCCAGCATTCAGGAACTGTGTACCAATTCTTTTATCTTGCCCCATTCCAAGTGCTACATCTTCAACATTCGCCCCGACTTTTTCACAAATGTTTGAAATCTCATTAATAAAGCTAATCTTAGTCGCAAGAAAAGCATTTGCTGCATATTTAATCATCTCTGCACTACGGATATCTGTTTTAAATATGGGTATTCCAAAGGGGTTATTAAGCTCTTCTATAACGCTAGCAGTCTTTTCATTATCAGCACCAACAACAATACGGTCACCATTGAATGAATCATAGATAGCTGACCCTTCACGTAAAAACTCAGGGTTTGATACCACTTCAACCTTTACATTATTTTTTAAATTATTGAGGATGACATTTTTGATCCAATGGTTTGTACCAACTGGAACTGTACTCTTTGTAACAACGATTGTATCCTTCTTAATATAAGTGGCAATATCCTTTGCTACCTGTTCAACAAATGAAAGATTAGCAGAACCATCTTCTCTTTCTGGTGTACCTACTGCGATATATATCACATCAGCCCCTTCAAAGCCCACTTCATGTTGAGTTGTGAAAAACAAGCGATTTTCTTTAATATTTTTCTTCATTAATTCATCTAGACCAGGTTCATAGATTGGTGATTGACCTGCACGCATCTTATCTACTTTTGTTTGATCAATGTCAATACATGTTACAGTATGACCGATTTCTGATAAGCATGTACCAGTTACTAATCCAACATATCCAGTTCCTACTACAGCAATTTTCATATATATTCACCTATTTCATTGAAATTGTTGATTTAAAATATAAAACGAAATAACAATGAAAACTATCGTTATTTCGTTTTATATTTTCAAGATAATGTAAGGGCATCTAACCTACTCTCAGATCACCCTATTACAACAAATACCTAAGGCAAGAAATTCACACCACGATAAAGTAGTAATTAACCTTAAAATCTATGTAAGATGCTCCCTTACAATACTCAAATATATAACTAGTAAAATTTTAAGAACTACACAATCGTTTCTTATACCATTTTATCAATACTATTTCCCTATTAACCAATTTTTTATAGTAACAGGTAAGCCAAAGAAAAAAGGGGAGGATTTTGTCCAAATATGACTATTTTCCCCCATAGTAGTAATAATACTGACTGTCTTGAACCTTTTTATTATTCAATACAACACCTAAGATCCTTGCTTTTGCACTATCTAATAATTCTCTTGCTTTCTTAGCAGCATCTATCTCTGTTTTCCCACTACTCACTACTAGAACTACTCCATCTGCTAAGTTTGATAATACTTGAGCGTCAGTTACAGCTAATACAGGAGGAGTATCAAGAATGATTACATCATACTGATCTTTTGCTTGTTCTAATAAAGTCGTCATCCCTTTGGAACCTAACAATTCTGATGGGTTTGGCGGAATAGGCCCACTTGGCAATACCCAAAGCTTGTCCTGTGCTGTTGTTGCAACAGCTTCTTCTAATGATGCTTGTCTTGTCAATACGTTAGATAGACCAATATGATTCTCTGTACGGAAAGTATAGTGTACAGTTGGTTTTCGTAAATCCGCATCTATTAATAAAACTCGTTTTCCTTGTTGAGCAAATACGACCGCTAAGTTAGCTGTTGTTGTTGATTTCCCCTCTGCCGGGCCAGATGAAGTTACAATCATTGTTTGAAGCTCTTCATCCACACTCGAAAATTGAATATTAGTACGTATAGTACGGAACTGTTCAGCAATCGGTGATTTAGGAGTTGTCATTGAGATTAAACTTCTATTTTGTAATTGAACTATCTTTTTTCTATCCTTACGAGCCAACAGACTCACCTCGCGTTCTTAAAGTTGCTGGAGTGTTTTGTTCTTTCATATCATCTTCCATATTAATTGTTGTAATCGCACCTAGTACTGGCAAACCTAATTGGTTTTCAATGTCTTGCTCTGTTTTAATCGTATTGTCTAGATACTCTAGTAAAAAGGCTAATCCTACACCAGCCATTAATCCCACTACTAATGCGATAGCCATATTTAATGCTGGCTGTGGTTTAACCGGTGATGGATCTTCACCCAATTGTGCTTGAGTTAAAATACTGACATTGTCTACATTCATAATAGTAGAGATTTCTTCTTGGAACGTTTTTGCAATAGAATTTGCAATATCTGCTGCTTTTTGTGCATCTTCGTTTTGTACAGATATATTCACTACCTGTGAATTTTGTTCACTCGACACCGTAACTAATTCATTTAAAGCACTAGCAGACATTTCTAACTTCTCTTTTTCTATAACTTTATCTAAAATAGCAGGACTCTTAATAACGACAGTATAAGTGTTAATTAATTGCAGATTGGTTTGTACTTCGTTATAGTTATATATTTGTTCTTCGCTTTTCGATTGGTTTACTAGTATCTGTGTTGAAGATTGATAAATTGGTGTAAGAAGAAAATAACTTACGATGCCGCTTGTTGCTGTTGCAATCGCTGTAATGATGATGATGAGTGAGAGACGTTTCTTTAATGTGAGAAACAGCTCTTTCAAGCTGATTGTTTCTTCCATGATTAACCTCCGATAATTGTAATCTATTATTTCGTTAAGCCTAAATAATTATAAAGAATAATTGCTATGTTTTCTACCTTATAGATACAATTCATGACAAAAAGTGCCGTTTTCTTACACTTTATTTTGACACTTCCTAATTCTAACATGCTTTTTACAGTTTTTTTACATCTTTTTTAGAGAAATTTGTACCAAATAAATGTAAGGGCTTTCCTGATGGATAGTATAAAAGATCCACTAAAATCAATTAAAGCTTTCCTTCAATGTAATTGTTTTGCGATTGTCACTTATACTCCTATATCAATTTACGGCATGCTTCCTAATTATAAGGAAGTCCTGAAAAAATAGGAAGATATTTTTAGTACTTATTACCTATTTATTTTACTCTACCATCTATCGATACTTAATAATGTAAAGCCAAAATCACTGAAAGGTGATGGTGGAATCTATAGGGCTAATGTTCTAACAAAATCTGCCAGCTACATTAAATAAAGAAGGGGTTAAATGTTGATGTCAAATCATGCTTGGATGACACCTGAAGAGGCTGCAAGAATTAAAAAGAGAAACAAGATGATCTTGTATATTACTTTTCCAGTTGCAACCGTTCTCTTCACTGCATTACTAACAATGCTATTACACTAATAGATGACAGCCTCTCACATGTGAGAGGCTGTTTCTGTAGAATTATGTCAAATTTTATTTGTTCATCTTTAAATCCAATTATTGGTATAATATAGCTATACTTTACTAGACAAAGGCAAACCTTTCGAAAGAGTGGGACGCAAAACTCCAGGTCTAAGGTTTGGTTACTATGATGGCTGAGCCACCTAAACATTAGGGAGTTGATCTAAGTGAAGATGATAAAGAGCCTTCTTTGTTTCATTAGCAGGCGCCACAAATATAGCTATTATTCTGATCGTTGTATTCGCTGTGGAAAGAAAAAGAGAAGAGTCGCTTAAGACATAAATGAAACCCTACATCTGAACTTTAGAATCTCGCGCATCTCTAAAGACTAGTTGTAGGGTTTTTTGTTCGTTTGGTATAGTCCGTGCCGATTAATACTTCAGCTGAATATGAAGAGTTACCCCATTTACATTTCTTACCCACACTTTTTTGTCCACCTTTTTTGGTTCAAGAAATTCATCAACATGAATAAGGTCAGAGCTTAGTAATGCGGTTAATTGGGAAAGATTTAATATTTGATGTACTTTTTTCTCGTCATGTTGAAACGTAACATTGATTCTACCTGGTTCGTTTGAGCCCATTTTCATTCTCCTTTTATTTCCTTTTTCTTTTATGTTTGACAGATGTAGGAGAAACTAACCAGTTTTTTGATAAGGAAAAAAGATTTCATTACTATTCACCTGTTTTATTTAAATAAGTAGATTCTGTAAGCGTTTTCAATTATAATTTATACAAGATTAAGATATTTATGACATAAGGAGTGGTTGATAATGGAGGAGCAAGGAAATGTGTTAAATGGAGTTGTGTGGGGCACGTTGCTAAGTATTCCATTATGGGCCGGTTTTTACTTGCTAATTAAGTTTATTTTTACTATATAAATAAAACTCCCCTTTATCGGCGGATATAACCGCGCTATGACAAAGGGGAGTTTTTTTATTAATTAGTAGGTAACAACCCTGCCCCAACCAGACCTGCTTTCTGATCTAAAACAGCCGGCTTGATGACTAGTGACTCCTTCAAACTTGGGTATACATACTCTCTTGTTTTCTCAATTAAAGGCTTCAATATAAGGTCCTTTGATTTCATTACCCCGCCGCCAATCACAATGACCTCTGGGTTCACTGTATGAATAATATTCGCTAGACCAATCGCAAGATAGTTTATGGCTTCATCAAGAATCTCCTGTGCCTGCTGATTTCCTTGCTCGGCTAGCTGAAACACTCCTTGTGCGCCGTTTGTTATGTTTAGCCTTTCTTTTCCGATTCGGCCGATTGCAGTTCCAGAAGCTAATCCTTCCAACGCCCCCTTGTTTAATCCCGGGCCTTGGTAAGCATCAGGACTTGGATTCACAATCATATTTCCGATTTCACCGCAGTTTCCTTGTGCACCTGAAATAAGCTGCCCATTTAGGACGTAACCGCCGCCAATTCCTGTGCTTATTGTAATAAAGTACACACTGCTGGCCCCTTTCCCTGCTCCAAGTGTGGCTTCGGCAAGTGCTGCTGCATTGGCGTCGTTTTCTAGCTTGACTGGTAGACCTGTTTTTTCCTCTAGCATCTTTACAATCGGAACGTTCACCCATCCAGGGAGATTTGGCGGTTCGATGATGATACCTGTATTTGGAAATAGTGGGCCCGGTGATCCGATTCCCACTGCTTTAATATCATAGTTTGACTTAAGGTCATTAATCGCTTCAGCCATGTTAGTAATCGTATATTCAGGACCTTTTTCTGCTTCTGTTGGGCGGCTTTGTTCGTTTATGATTTCACCCTTCTCATTAAACAAGCCGATTCGTAAGTTTGTGCCGCCTAAGTCAATGCCGATTGTGTACATAATAATCCCCTTCCCCTTTGTGTTTCGAAACTAAGTTCCCCTATATTTTTAGTTTACCAATTCCCACTAAAAATGAAAGCGTTTTTCTACTATTATATATACATTTATGCTTCTCCTATTTTATTTATCTAGCTTATGAAATATCAAAGATGATATGATAAATTTTATGTGAAAAAAGCCCCTTGAACGGAATCGACAGAAGGACCTATTATTTTCTTCCAAATACTGACAGACTTTTATTGTCCTTTTGTCTAATCTAGTTATAAAGAGTAAGAGAATAATGGAGGCCTAGTTGATGAAACTTGATAGGATTATTCTAGTATTACTGGCTATCCTACTACTTGTAGGATTTACATATGGAGGACATTCCTCAAGATATGAGGTTGCTGCGTCGATCAAAAATTATGGTGATGGATGGAAAGTTGTTGAAGATGATCGGCATGCTCCTCTTAACATTGAGAAAGTGGTCACGGAACAAACAAGAATACTCATCTATTACAAAAACTGTACAGAGAAGATTCACTCGTTTATTGTCACTCCTGATGAAACGATGACAGCTGGCGGATATCGAGTAGGAGTGTCTGCTTCAACTGGAGTCGCTACGATTTATATTTATGATAAAGACGGAAATCCAGTAGATCCTCAAAATTATGTTTCTGATAAGGGGAATATTTGGGTGTATGGTGTGTTTAGTTTGAATTAGGGATAAGAAAAGTGCAAGGCGCTAAGCATTCGGCGATAAGCATAAGGCGAATAGGAATAGAAGGTGCTTTTTACCTTCAATTCCTATTTGACTTATGACCTCGAGCCGATGGTGCCTGGAGCTAGACACTAAAACTAAGTACAAACTTTTATACTTTCTTATCTTTAAATAAAGAAGTAATTTACTTATGAATTACTTCTTTATCTATTTCCTTTTATACGAAAAGACAGCCCCCCCATACAGGAGACTGCCCTCTCACTTACCCTTTCACAGATCCAGCCAACAATCCTTTCACAAAATACTTCCCTAGTAAAATATAGACTAGTAAAGTAGGCAATGCCGCTAACAACGCACCAGCCATCTGCACATTCCAATGGACAATCTGACTGCCAGAAAGGTTTTGCAATGCCACCATAATCGGTTGTTGATTTGACGTTGTAATGGTCACCGCAAACAAGAACTCATTCCAAATATTTGTAAACTGCCAGATTGCAACTACCACAAAGCTTGTGATCGATAAAGGAATCATAATATGGCGGAAGATTCCCAAGAATCCAGCCCCATCAATCTGGGCACTTTCAATCATTTCATCCGGGATATTCGCGTAGAAGTTACGGAACATAAGTGTTGTGATCGGTAAGCCGTATACGACGTGGACAAAGATTAACCCAGTAATAGAATTATATAAGCCAACCTCACGTAAAAACTGAATCAGGGGAATCAAAATACTTTGGTATGGAATAAACATTCCGAACAGAATTACTGTAAACAGGATATCTGCACCTTTGAATTTCCATTTTGCTAAAACATAGCCGTTCATGGCACCAAGTAAAGCTGACAAAAGAGTTGCCGGAATCACAAGGTAGAACGAATTCAATAGGTTTGGCGCCAGCTTTTCAAATGCCTCTGCATAGCCGCTGAAATCTAGAACTTTTGGAAGCTCCCACATTGTAGCCAGTGTCACCTGGTCAAATGGCTTTAAGCTTGTGATCACCATGACATAAACCGGCATGAGGAAGAAGAGGCTCATGGCGATTAGGATGAGATAAATAATTGGTTTGCTGATTCGTTGTAGCACCATGTTATGCTTCCGCCTTTCTGCTGTGGATTAAGTATGGGACGATGAAGATCGCCACTGAGACAAGCATGATCATCGCGATCGCCGCTCCGTTTGCGTAATAGTTGCCACGGAATGTTGTTTCAAACATGTACACCCCTGGTACGTCTGTGACAAAATTGGCGCCTGGACCTGTCATTGCATAGATTAAGTCAAAGATTTTCAGTGAGATATGAGCCATGATGATGATGACACTCACTGTAATTGGACGTAATAATGGTAGAATGATTTTTCGATAGATTAAGAATTCTGATGCACCGTCCATACGGGCTGCTTCTCTTACTTCATCAGGAATTCCGCGTAATCCCGCTAAATACATTGCGAGTGAGAACCCTGTCATTTGCCAAACTGCCGCAATGACAACTGCTAATAGAGCTGCCGGTATTCCGAATTCAATTTTCCCCCACTGAAAGCCTGCCAGAATATTTGTGTCCGTATACCATTTCGGATTCATGCCTAATTTATTTATAAACAGGTTTACGCCTGTTGATGGGTTTAATAGCCATTGCCACACAACCCCTGTTACGACAAATGATAAGGCCATCGGGAAGAAGAACAGATTTCGAAAAATTGGTTCCCCTTTAATTTTTTGGTCAAGCAAGATTGCCAGTCCCATTCCACTTATGATGACAAAGCCGATGAAGAGAACGGTGAAAAAGATTGTGTTCCGTAAGTCAGCCTGGAAACGGAAATCCTGGAATAGGTAGATATAGTTTTTCAAGCCTGCGAATGAAAAGTCAGGTACGAGTGAGTTCCAATTACTAAATGAGACATAGCCGGTCCAGCCGATAAATCCGTATACAAAGATTAAAATAAGAATGAATGATGGCAGGATAAAGCCGATTGCCATGAGATGATCACTTGATAGCTTTTTCTTTTTTGGCAGGGATGCGACCGCCTGTTCCGCTGAATGTGTAGGTTTGACTGTTTCCATCTGATTTCTCCTCCTTTATGAGAGGTCATTTTTCGGCTGGAATCGTTCCCCTATTAAGGGGGACGTTTCCTGAATGACCTCTTGTAGAAAGACAATTTTTTAAAAAGATTGGTGCTATGGTTAGACTGTTTTCGCATACTTTGTTGTTTTTAAGAAAGGTAATCGTAAGAATATGTTCGTTTCATTGCGCTCCAGACACTTGCTTTCCGCGGGGAGGAAGCTGAGCCTCCTCAGCTTCGCCTGTGGGGTCTCAGCCTTTCCTCACTTCCCGCAGGAGTCAAGTGTCTTCCGCTCCATTCCACTATCGTGTTTAAAAAATAGTATTTAAAAGCAACATTCTTAGGTGATTGAAGCGGAAGGTGCGAGACTCCTGTTAGAAATGCGGAAGCGCCTTGGTCAGCCCCGACAAGCATAAGACGATTTAGAATAGAAGGCGTTCTTTGCCTTCAATTCTAAATTGGCTTATGACCTCGAGGGGCTAGGCGTTGGAGCAAGACACGGGAGCAGCGGGACAGTTGAGACCCCGCAGGCGCTTGCGCCGAGGAGGCTCAACGCCCACCCCACGGAAAGCGAGCATCCTGGAGCGGAAATCACCAGCCCCAATACTCATTACTAACAACAAAGTTTTCAAAAATAGCCTCAGTTTTCTAATCGTTTAAAAAAGGGGAAGAGACAATGCTCATCCCCTCGGTGATTACTTCAACTCTGCTGCTGCAGATACTAAGGAATCTGTGAATTGACCTACATCTTGTTGGGTAACGAAGATGTTCACGTTTTGGTTTACTTTTGTTAAGAAGCCTTCGGATGCAGCTGATCCGTGTGCTAAGCTTGGTGCAAGTGTGGCTTCTTTAAAGTCTTCGATTGTGTCTTTTCCGTATTGGTCATATTTTTCCACGTCAGCATCAATACGCGCTGGGATTGAGCCTTTTAGCGGGTTGAATGCGTCTTGCCCTTCAACAGATGCTAATACGCTTAGGAATTGTTTGACACCTTCTGGGTTTTCAACACCTGTTGGTAAACCAAATGTATCCGTGATAACCATGAATTGGCCTTCTGTCCCTGGTGTTGGCACATAGCCAAAGTCTTCGTTTACTGCTTGCTTTAAGTCATTGACAAGATATCCTTTTGCCCAGTCACCCATGACATTCATCGCAGCTTCACCGTTTGCTACTAATTGTGTCGCATCCTGCCAGTTACGTGATGCATGGTCTTCGTTTACATATGAAAGCATCTTTTTAAAGATTTCTGCTGCTTCGGTTACCTTTGGATCGTCAAATGAAAGTTCGCCAGTCCAAAGCTTGCCATAGTCTTCTGTTCCTAATACCCCTAGTAGAACCGTTTCGTAAAGGTGAGTTGCTGTCCAAGGCTCTTTGTCACCAAGTGCTAATGGTGTAATGCCTTTTGCTTTTAATGCTTCAGCTACTTCAAAAAACTCATCAAATGTTGTTGGTGCTTGTAATCCATTTTCATCTAGTAATTTTTTGTTGTACCAAAGAACATTTCCACGGTGGATATTCACTGGTACAGAGTAGATGTTGCCATCTTTGCTTACCATGTCAATTAAGTCTTGCGGGAATTTATCGTTTAAGCCTTCTTCTTTATAAAAGTCATTAAGCGGTTCCATTTTTCCGGCTGCTACCCAGCCTTCGTTTAGCTCAGCGCCGCCATGGACCTGGAACGTTGCCGGAGGATCATCCCCTTGCATACGGCTTGCTAGTACAGCTTTTGCATTTGTTCCTGCTCCACCTGCTACTGCTGCATTTTCGATCGGAATATCTGGATGTTTTTCTTCAAATAATGCGATAAGAGCCTTTAATCCATCCTCTTCACCAGCGCCAGTCCACCAACTGAAAATATCTAATGGTGCTGACTTGTCGCCTCCACCTTCATTTGAGCTTCCTTCTGATGCTTCTTCTGTGCTTGAGCCTGAGCTGCAAGCGGAAATAATCAATGTGAATACTAAAAATAATGACAGTAAAAACGTCTTTTTCATTGGTACATCCCCCTTATATCTGCTTGTAATCGCTTACTGACATCAGTATAAAGGAGGATGGAAGCGTTTCACCCACTCAACTTCTGTACTATTTTATTAATTTCTGCATTATTTTAAGGTTGATCGGTATTGTTTTGGAGACATATTTGTCCACTTTTTAAACACACGGCTGTAATAGTTAGGATCTTTATAGCCAACCTCATAGGCAATTTCCTTTAAGCTCAGATTTGTTTGGCGCAGCAGTTCCATTGACTTTTCAATCCGAAAATCTGTGACATAATCAATGAATGTTTGCTGTGTCTGTTCCTTGAAAAGCTTTGTGAAATACGTTGGCGTCAGCTCCACATAATCAGCGACATCTTCAAGACTGAATGATTCCCGGTAATGATCATGGATATAGGTTTTCGCCTTGGAAATCGGGTCATTCCCCTCGCCTTGCAGGATCACTTTTTCAGTGAAATGACGGATGAGATCAAGAAAATCAGCTTTTGTTTCTGCTGCTAAAACATTTGCATCACGAAGGCTGACCCCCTCATCCTCTAGTGCTTGCTTTAAGCGAAAAACCCATTCTCTTAAGATTTGCACAGCTTTTGCATGGTCGTCTTGCTTTGTGAGATGTTCATGATATAAGGTGAAATAATCGGTTGCCTGCTCTGCTTGCCCAATCATGATCGCTTGTAAAATCGCTTTTTCAAGCTTACGAACTGTTCCATCTTCATTTTCTTGCAAAAGCGGAAATCCGTACGACACACTCCCTTCTTTTGTTAACTGGGTTGAAGCAAGTAGTGCCTGTTGATAGGAGATTGGCAGTTTCATTAATTCAGCGTATGGAAAACCAACCCCTATTGTTGCTGACGGTTGGGATTGACATAGTGAACGGGCAAGTGTGAGCGCATCTGCCTTTACATGGTGAAGGGATCTTTTATCAGTTAGCATTAGGATAATGAGTTTATCTCCTTGTTCTTTTACGATATACGTCTTCTTGTCTAACAACTCTGTTGCTGTTTTTAGGTCACTGCCTGTTAGGACAAAAAAGTAAGATGTTTGTTTATCAGGGAAAAGCTTTCCGTACATAGCCTCGATATCAGCTGTTACTTCATTTTGCATCATCGCTGTGATGATTTGCTGCTTTGCTAGTTTTTCCGTCTCATCCAGCTGTTTCTTTGTTTGTTCCACGAGCATTTTTTGCCTTTGAATTTCTTTTTCCACTCTTAACAATGATTCTAATGTTTCCTGTTTATTACTTGGTTTTAAGATGTATTCCTTTACCCCTTGTTTCATTGCTTCTTTTGCATATTCAAAGGAATCATAAGCAGATACCATGATAAATTTGGTTTGCGGGAGCTCATGCGAAATTTGTCTGATCGCTTCAAGGCCATCGATTCCAGGCATATGAATGTCCATGAACATCACATCCGGCTGATGCTTTCTTGCTTCTTCAATCGCCACTCTTCCATTTGCCGCTTCTGCCACCACCTCAATATGTGTAAAGCTATCTGAGATGAACTTTTTCATCGCTTTTCGTTCAATGATTTCATCATCTACAATGATCACCTTCATCATTGTTCCCCCTTTTGCATTGGAAGCTTCATTTTGATTGTCGTTCCTTCGTCTTTATGTGATGTAATGTCTAATATGTCAGGTTGTTTGTACACCAGTTCAAGTCGCTTGATCACATTTCTTAACCCGATTCCCGTCGAATGTCCGCTATGCTCTTCATGCAGGTCGATTTTTTCACTGGAAAAAATTTTTTCCTTTGTTTCCTCGTCCATTCCTTTGCCGTTATCAGCGACTTCTATGATGACTTGATTGTTATGTTGATAGATATTGAGACTGATCACCCCGCCTTCCTCTAGTCCTTCAACACCATGGATGAAGGAATTTTCAACTAATGGCTGCAAGGTAAGCACAGGAATTTCCACATCTAAACACGAATCATCAATAGTTGTTTGAAAGGTAATTCGTTCCGCAAACCTTGTTTTTTGAATATAAAAATACTCTTTGACAACATTCACTTCTTCTCTTAACGTGACGGTTTTATTAATGTCCCCAAGGCTTGACCTCAGCAAGGTTGACACAGATTGAATGAGACGCGAGGTGACGGTTGCATCCTCAAGATAAGCCATACGGGATATGGTATTTAATGTATTAAATAAAAAGTGCGGATTGATCTGATTTTGCAAATGCTTCAGCTCAAGCTCTTTAAGAAGCTGATCAAGCTCAGACTTTTCCTTGATTTCTTCTATTAATTGCTTAATGTTTCCGCGCATCTGCTGAAACGAATCACTAAGCACCTTCACCTCATCATTCGATTTCACCTTAATGGGCGGACCATCAAAGTTTCCTTCTGATACTTCCTTTGCTGCCTTAGATAAGCTTCGAAGCGGTTTTGTAAGTCCTCTTGAAAACCAAACAGCTGTGATCAGCGCCAAAATAAGCGTGGATGCAAATAAATTGATTGTAAACCATTTGAATGCATGGTTCCGCTTTTCCATCTCCTGATAAAACATTTGATATTCCGCAAGTTCAAAGTTTAGAAGCTGAAGGGTGGATTCTAAAATATAGGAGGAAATATTTCGTACTTCCTTTGCATGTGTTGTATATTGGTCCACATTATCATAGCCAACTGCCGCAACCGTGACATCACTTTCAAAGAGAAGATTTCGGATCATACGGCGATATTTTTCAAGCTCTTCCTTATTAATTCCTGTAATGGCATCCTCCTGGAGTCTGACGTTGTTTTCCTGCAGCCGTTTTTTAATATCTTCATATTCTTTTAGATAGGATTCATCCTTTTCTACCACATATGCATTGATTTTTTCATATACTTGTGTTGATTGCTGAGTAATCTCATTAAATAGAAGAAACCGCTCAAAACTGCTGTGATATTCAGACACAATTTGAGAGCTGCTTAAATAGATCGAATACGAAACGATATTAAATAGGAAAACAAATGCTAGAAAGTAAACTAACAGCTTGTTGCGAATTTTTGTCATGGCTGCATACCCCCATTCATAGAGGCAGGTGAGATCGGTAAATCTTCCTTATGAATGACCTTTGTATCAGTATGCTGGAGGGGATCAAGCTTTTCTCCATTGTTCAGCATGATCAGCTTTTCGACCGCTTCATAGCCCATTTGATATGGAAATTGAACAACCGTTGCCTCGATCGTGCCTTCTTCAATGTACTGCAATGTTTCAGGAAGGATGTCAAAGCCGATGATGTACAGATCGTCCTCAGCTTTTTGATTTTTCACCACCTTGGCAATGCCGATGCCGTCAAGTGCGCTCGTTCCATAAAAAGCCGTTAACTTTGGGTGCTGCTGCAAAATTCGGTGAGCGGCTTCGACCGCGCCAATTTCCGTAATATTGGATTCCTCAACCGCCACAACCTCGATCCGTTTTTCAATTGCGACGGCATCTTTAAATCCTTGAACACGGAGCTTTTGGTGTGGTGCTTCATGCCGCCCTGTGATGATGGCAACCTTTTGCTCACCCTTCGTGTCGTTAAGCAGTGCTTTTCCAGCAAGAAAGCCAGAATAATAGTTATCCGTGCCCACATAGGCTGCCCGATCACTTTCCGGTGCGTCCGTATCAATCGTCACAACAGGGATGAGCTTTTCTTTTGCCTTCGTGACAAGTGTATTAAAATCCGGCTCGGCAACACCCTGTGTGATGACTCCATCAACAAGGCCAGCAATCGCCATATCGATGGTTTTTAGGTGTTCATCATTGTTCGCCTGCTTTGGACCAAGATATTCTAAATGCACATGATGAAACTTCGCCGCATCTCTTGCCCCTTGCTCAACAAGTCGCCAATAGTCATTTTCAAGCTCCTCAGGGATGAGGACGAAATGTAGTTTTGGTTCTTTGTTCACGGCTTCTGCTTCAATAGATTCTTTTTGGTCAAAATGGAAGGTTTCTTTCCCGTAATAAAGCGTGAGAAAGCCTGTTAATAAGAATAGGAAAAAGGTCATGATATATAGAGGGATTCTTATGTAGCGCATGGTTTGACCACCTTTTATAGTAAGCGTTTTCTTACTATTTTAGATGATGTGAGGGGAATTGGGTAGAGAAATTAGAAAAGCGCAAGCGCCCCGTTTAGCGACGTACGGACTGGACTGAGCCTGTAGGAGATATAGGAAACACGACGATCGAAGTGAGTCGATGTTCACTTATCGTACGGAGGGTGTGGGAAGTCTCGCTAGTCTCTGGGCGCTGGAGCTAGACACTAAAACTAAGTACAAAACTTATAAATTCTGATAGTATCAAAAATACGAGCACCTAAGGCACTCGTATCTGTTATTATGATGCATATACTTTTTTAATTTGCGAGATTATGTCTTCAATCATTTCATTCGTTGTGATGTCTGTTTTTGCTTCGCCTTTATCGTAGGCACTTAAGAGAATTTGTAACAGCTCTTCTTGTTTCAGCTGATTTTCTTTCATATATCACAGGTTTCCTTTCTTTATTTACAATTTCAGACAATACGGGACTATTATACTTGCAAGCAAGTATCTAGGCAAGTTTTTTTTACAATTTACAAAATTGTCCCAATTTCTTTAAAATCCACTGCTGCCCACTGCTGCCCATCCCCAATAAATCCTTCGAAACCATCTCCCTTTTTATGTCCCCTGCAGAATCTCGTCCTAAACCTTTTTGAACGATTTGTAATGAGGTATAATAGAAGAATTAGGGTTTATTTAATTTTGAAATATTCTTGCTTTATATAGATAGTATAGTGCCAAAGACAAAGGTACTTTGCTTTTTGTTGAAAGGAGTCCATTCATTATGCTTGGTCGGGAACTTAGTAAAGAACTTGTACTTGGTGCCGCTGAACAGATTAAACAGTTGCTTCCACATCAAGATGAAGACAATCGAAATGTCGTCAAAAAGGGACTCATTTTATACCGTCAAGGCAGTATTTATAATGTGAGCACAACAAGTCATTCTGTATCTGCAAAAGTACAGGATGTCACAAGTGTCCAGGTTGAGCTTGATTTAGATGATTTTTCTTTAAGTACATGCACATGTCCTTCGGAATCTATTTGTCGACATCAGCTTGCTACTTTCTTATATGTATATGCAAGCGTGGACCGAGTCGGCACGTTTGTTGACCTATGGAAAGAAGAAAAACCAATTGATGATGTGTTAAAGCATGTGCGTAAGGCAAGCTCCCTATTAAAGCCTGAAAAGGATTATGAAGATGCTTCCCTTGGCAGCTGGATTGCTTTTTTTGATCGGGAATTTGATCGATGGTATGAGCAGGTCTCCTCTCCTAATCAGTTATTTCAAAGCCTTTTTCATCATTATTATTCTGCTCTTAAAAAGAAAGCACCTAAATCTCCAGAGATGAAGCAGTTTTTTATTGTTCAGGCATCTGTTACGGTGTTTCTTAAAATTTTACAGCTTATTAATGAGACGAAGCCAACGGACTATATGTTACAGCATATTATTTATCCATATATTGATCAGCTCATCGATAATGTTCGGGTAGCCATTTCGGAAATGAAGCGCTATGCTTTGCCGTTTGCTCTTGATCCGCTTTTGGCTGATAGTGTTGAACGTTTCCGCGAGCTGCTTTTTACAAGCAAACATTATCAATATGAGCGGACAAATCTATATCAATTGCTTTGGATCGAGCTGCTTCGTCGTGATAAATTTATTGCGATTGAACGTGAATGGCTGGAGGAGCATCTTGAAGAAGAGATGAAACAAGATCCTTCTTATGCAATTGAGTTTGAAATGGCCCTTATGCATTTAAACTTTCTCCAATCTCGGGATGAGGATATTTTTGAGGTCATGCGCACAAGGTTTTCACCTTCTGCCCTGCCATTTACGTTTCACTGGGTGGAGGATATTTTCAAAAAGAAAAATTGGAAACGGCTGTCTCATTGGATTTCTTATTTAATGAGCGGTTCGAACGAATATATTAATAGCCCGTTACCTTTTGAAGAAAAACGGGAAACGATCCGCTATTTGCTGAGGTTTATTGGGCAATATGCCAATGCCACGAATGATGACGGATTATATGAGCGCGCATGTAAGACGATGCTGCCGTTAAGCTATGCAGAATATCATGATTTGCTTTTAGACAAAGAGCAATACAAAACATGGATTGAACTGCAAACGTTGCTGGGATTTTCTCTTGATGAAATTGATACGTATGTCTTAAGAGAGATCGAGACGAAAGAACCTGGTGTGCTATTGCCTCTTTATGTTCATTCCGTTCAGCAGGAAATCGGCATGAAAACACGGGAGAATTACAAAATGGCTGTGCGTTATTTAAAAAGAATCAAAGCGCAGTATAAAAAGCTTAAGCGTGAAGAGGTATGGGAAAATTATATTTTACAGCTGGCTGAAGAGCATAAACGACTACGTGCCTTTAAGGAAGAATTAAAGAAAGGAAAGCTAATTCATGATTAATACCGTTGAAATTGTGTTGCATGCAGAACAAATTGAGAATAATCATTTTTATGTGTATTGCACATCAGCACATGATGAGCATCATTTGGACATTAATGAATTTGCACGTTACCTTTTCACCTGGCATGAATCGTCCTTCTTTGGCACAAAGCTGGAGGATATTAGTGAAGCGATCGGTCTTCCGGCTGTCCGGCTATCTCCTTGGATGATGGTCGAGCTCCTAGGGAAGGAAACCTATAATTCACTCGCTAATATTGAACTATCAGATGATGCGCACCGGTTTGCCGATACTGCCCATATCATTTATGAGTTGATTTCAAACGGGGAGTACCTGCCCGATTTTGAAGGATGGAAAAATGGCGTGCTAAGGTTTAAGGATGCTCATCATCAGTTAGAGGGATTTGCTCTGGATTGGTTTTCAGCAGCTATATCAGACATGATTGCCCAAGACCATATCCTCCGTGATGCATGGGAAGACATTATCAAGGCCTATCCAGTGCTTACAACCTTTCAGGGGCATTTTATCGATGAAGCGGATTTTCTTGAAAGGATTGGCTGGCATAAGGATGACACTCCTTTCACTGTCGGGCTCCGTTTAAATGAACCGGAAACAGATACAGACGAATGGCAGCTTGAAATCATTTTGCGCAGCAAGACAACTCCTGATGAATTGGTGCACTATCAAGGGAAACATGATCTTCCTAAAAAGTGGCATCCACACCTTGAAAAAATTGAACGTGAACAGGTGCGATTTTCAGAAATCGTCCCATGGTTAAGCTTTAAAACTGGAACAACATATGTAACAGAGGATGAAGCATGGTTGTTCTTAACAGATGCAAGTGAAACCTTGATTCATATGGGGGTTGAGATCCTTCTTCCATCATGGTGGCAGGTTGTGAAGGATTCACAGATCATGTTAAAAGCAAAGGTTTCTTCTACTCCAAGAGGTCAATCATTTGTCGGAATGAACTCACTTATCGATTTTAACTGGCGCTTTGCAACAAATGGAGTGGAAATGAGTGAGGAAGAATTTCTTGCGCTCGTTTCCCAGCAGCGTCGCTTAGTGAATTTTAATGGTCAGTGGATTAAGCTGGATCCTGCTTTTATTAAGCAAGTACAGGCAATCTTAAAAAGAGCTGACCGGGAAGGCCTGCATTTATCCGATATTCTTCATCAGGAGTTAAACGCAAGAGATCTTGATGAGGATGCGGATCAAGATGAGATAGTAGATACGCGCGCATTTGCAAATATTCAAATTGAGCTTAATCAGCAAATGAAAGGCATGCTTCGTAACCTTACAGATACAAATGAGCTTCCGACACACAAGGTTCCAGCTGATTTTCTCGGTGTCTTGCGTCCTTATCAGCAAAACGGTGTTGACTGGCTATTATTTTTACGAAGTGTATCCTTTGGTGCCTGCTTAGCCGATGATATGGGGTTAGGAAAAACGATTCAAATGATTGCTTATTTTTCGTATGTAAAAGCGGAAGAGAAGCCTGAGCAGCCGGCACTTATCATTGCCCCAACATCTGTGCTCGGTAACTGGCAAAAGGAATTTGAAAAATTCGCCCCACATCTTCGCGTAAAGCTTCACTATGGTCCGAACCGACCAAAGGAAGAGAAGTTTGTGGAATCCATTAAGGGTTATGATGTTGTCATCACATCCTACGGCTTGTCACATGCTGATTTTGAAGAAATCTCAGCCATTCAGTGGAGCACGATTTGCCTTGATGAGGCGCAAAATATTAAAAACGCCCATACAAAGCAATCGAAAGCCATTCGTAAGCTGCGCGGACAGCACCATATTGCCTTAACAGGTACACCGATGGAAAACCGCCTTACAGAGCTTTGGTCAATCTATGATTTCCTTAACCACGGATATTTAGGAAGCTTGCACAGCTTTCACAAGCGTTATGTGCTGCCAATTGAAAAGGATCGAAATGTTGAACAAATTGAGCAGCTCCAGCGCTATATTAAGCCATTTTTGCTAAGAAGAACAAAGCGAGATGAACAGGTTGCCTTAAACCTCCCTGAAAAGCAGGAGCAAAAAGAATATATTCCTCTCTCCATTGAACAGGCGTCCCTTTACGAACAGCTTGTGAAGGATACGTTTGAGCAGGTTCATTCTTTGGCAGGGATGCAGCGTAAGGCACTGATCTTGAAGATGCTTGGAAAGTTGAAGCAAATATGTAATCATCCTGCCCTTTATTTAAAAGAGCAGCAACCGAAAGAGCTTATCTCTCGTTCACATAAAATTGAAAAGTTAATCGAATTAACAACCTCGATTCGTGAGCAGCAGGAAAGCTGTTTAATCTTCACTCAGTATATTGGCATGGGTGATATGATGAAGGATTTGCTTGAAAAGAAATTCGGTGAAAAGGTTCTTTTCTTAAACGGAAGTGTCACGAAATCAGAGCGTGACCGTATGGTAGAAGCCTTTCAGCAGAAGGAGTTTCCATTCTTGATTCTTTCCTTAAAGGCTGGCGGAACAGGATTAAACTTAACGGCCGCCAATCATGTGATTCATTATGACCGTTGGTGGAATCCAGCCGTTGAAAATCAAGCAACAGACAGAGCGTATCGTATTGGACAGGACCGCTTTGTCCATGTTCATAAGCTCATTACAACCGGAACGATTGAGGAAAAAATTGATGATATGCTGGAGAAAAAACAATCTTTAAACGATGAAATCATCCAAAGTGAAAATTGGATCACAGAACTTTCATCAGATGAGCTTGAAGAGCTCTTTACCTTATCTATGAGTTAAGAAGGAGTTCATCGTATGGCGACTAAACAAAAAAGTAAGAAGAAACCCACAGAAAAAAAAGCCCCGCAATGGGAGAAGCTTGTCAAGTTAATTGAAAAGAAAGCTTCCAAGTAAAGCGACAGTTTCGGCTGTCGTTTTTTTGTTTTTTGGTGGTTAAACATTGAGTCTTTCTTCCATTACCTTAATTCTCATGTCATGGATTCCCATTTGTGAACTCAAATGATACAAGCCTGATTTCAAATCATTGACATTCATTTCATAACCCTTAAATGCACCCCGATGTTGTTCAAGCTCTGTCTCGATTTTCACAAAGTGCCTTCTAAATTCCAAGGCCATGTTGTCCACTTTTGTTTCTAAGTCGCCTATGCGATTTTCCACGTTTTCCATTCTTGTTTCTAAAGCTTCCACTCGCGACTCAAGGCTGTCCATTCTTCCTTCTAATGTTTCCATTCGTGACTCAAGGCTATCCATTCTTCCTTCTAAGCGAACAAGTCCATCCTTTAGTTCGTGAACATCCTTGGAAATTTGGTCCAGTTTGTTATTGATACTAGTCGTAAATTGGTCTAATTTATTATCCATACTAGTCATAAATTGCTTCAATAGCTCTTCCATTCCTTTCACCTCCTTTTTTTATATTATATCACCTCATCTTGAAAAAATCGGCTGACCAAATACAATTACCAGTGATCAGCCTTCAATAATGAGGTCTTAAGGGGATACCATTGATTTTCTCTAAATGAAGAGAAGTCGGGGATATCAGACTGTTGACAAACGCTCCTCACAAGGCTTCGTGTTTCGAAAGACAAGCGTTAGGAATCAGTCTGAAGGCTAGTAAATTTCACTTTGTCTACACATAGACATATTAATGTTCTTGCTCAACTAGTTCACGCGGCTTCCCGCTCATAAAGCGGACGGAATCAGCCACTACTTCTGTTACATACACTCGATTTCTTTCGGCATTTTCATAGCTGCGTGTTTGAATACGGCCAGTGACACCTACGACAGATCCTTTTCGGCAGTAGTTCGCTGTATTTTCCGCTGTTCGGCGCCAAACTGTGCAATTGACGAAATCTGTTTCAATTTCCCCTGCTGCATTTCTAAAATTTCGGCTAACAGCAAGTGTGATATTGGCGACTGGAGCGCCATCAGCGGTATACCGAATTTCTGGATCCTTCGTCAACCGGCCAACTAAGATTATTTGATTAATCACCTCAAACCTCCTTTCCTTTTATATACACCCGTATTGTAAACGATGAATCACAATTGGAAAAATGAGTAAAATACAGTTTTGTTTTACTGATAGATCATGAAACTCGTTTTTCTTTGAAGCAGAAATATCGTTTCCTTTTAAAACTTCAGATGTTTGTACAATTTTTTAAAACAGTGATCAAATAATCGTTGCAGGGAAATTGACAGCATTTTATTGCAGCTGCTTGATCCTTTCATTGAATAAAAGTTTACTCCCAACAAAAAATAACAGTAATGTTATTGATCAGGAGGAAAATAATGAGAAATTTGAAAAAGAAGAAACTTATATTTATTCTTTTAGTCATTCTATTAAGCGGAGCAATTTTAACTCTCCAGGAAAGCAACACTGACGCCTTTTCAAATCAAGTGATTCAACGGGGGGCTGTTGGGGATGATGTAATTGAGTTGCAATCACGTCTAAAGTATATTGGCTTTTACAAAGGGGAAATTGATGGTGTTTTTGGCTGGGGAACATATTGGGCGCTTCGGAATTTTCAATCTGAATTCGGACTCCCTGTCGATGGGTTAGCAGGTTTAAAAACGAGGCAAAAGCTTGTTAGTGTAACGAAATATGATTACACTAAGGGGGCTGAACAAGCGCAAAAATCAACAGCCATTAATGTTCCAGCTGGCTTTTCTCAAAACGATATTCAACTCATGGCAAATGCTGTTCATGGAGAAGCGCGCGGTGAACCGTATATTGGACAAGTTGCCGTCGCAGCTGTTATTTTAAACCGAGTTGAGAGCGCAACATTTCCTAATTCAGTATCTGGTGTTATCTTTGAACCGTTGGCTTTTACCGCAGTAGCTGACGGACAAATTTGGCTGACGCCTAATGAAACGTCAAAAAAAGCTGTACTTGATGCCATTAATGGCTGGGATCCTACAGAAAATGCGCTTTATTATTTTAATCCTGATACGGCAACAAGTAGCTGGATATGGGGAAGACCACAAATAAAACAAATTGGGAAACATATTTTTTGTAAATAGAACAATGGATGAATTTTGAATCATTTTTTGAATGTAAAATATGATACACACCAAATAGCAGCCCAATTAACAGGAAAATTGGGCTGCTTATTTTTATTTATAGGATTCACAGCCCATTTCGTGAGATAACAAAACTAATTGTCATCTAGCCCCAATATTACCGATAATAATGAATGTATGGAGTATATGAGTAGTGTTGAACATTTTGTGATTGCTGATACTGTTGATTTATATTTTGGTAAGATATATGTTCCATTATTCTGCTACAGTCCTTGTATGGACCTATATATGTTGAAGGTTTAACAGGTGCAATTGCTTGTTTCCATTGATTCTCGTCAAGACAATAGGTATGCGCCATGATATTTGCAGGAGTAAATTTCAATATATCAGAACCTAAAATAACTTCTGGAGTTGGTGCATCAAAAATTGCCAAAAGATGAGTGTTATCGGCTAAAGCTGTTTCATAATGCCACCATCCCTGTGGAACGTTTGCCACTTGTCCAGGTGTAATTGTGTAATTAAGGATTTGTTTTGTATAAGGATTTAGCATTGATACAGTCGCAGAACCGGAAATACAATATACAAGTTCAGCAGCATTTTGGTGATAGTGCGGTTCGACAACATTATTCGTACTTAGGAAAATATCTAGCAAAGACACATTTTTAAGTGTATTCAACTGTTTTAACCCTAAAACGTTAATATAGTTTTTGTTATCTTTTTTGAACAATGGGCTTTTATTTAAGTCAAAAGTGAATTGAGCCGATGGAGAGGTATAATCCATATATGAAACCATAAATTTTCTTCACCTCTTTTTTATAAACATACATTTATAGGCATCTTATGTACTTCAATATCGTTCGGTGTGAATATTTATAAAAAACTAACGATCTGTATTTAACGGAATAAAAGTTACTAGTTCAATTATAGAGTTCTATCGTAATTTAGTTAAGTATAACCATTTAATGTAGAGGGTGATTAAATGAAGAAATATAAGGTATCAAAAACGATAGGAGTTGTTTTAGGGACATTAATGGTGATAGCTTCCGTTGGTTATGGCTTTATATATTTACTTGGTACATCTTTGGGATCCGCACTCGGTTCTACCATTGATACGACAGCTAAAGATATAGTTACTTTAGGAATGATTTTCAGTATTTGTGTGATAGGTGTCTTAACAGGAATACTTAGTTTTGGGTTAAAATCTAAAGGATTGAGAATGGTGTACTTTGGATTCTGCTTGTTAATCGGAGTTGCTCTTCTTGTTACTTATTTTATTTCTATAGGGGCTTTAGGGAAAAAAGTTGAATTTTTGATTCTATTTATGGGCATTATTTATTTTTTATTAGGGTATTTCGTAAAAAAAGAGAGATAAACTTATAAACTATAGGTTTAAGAAAATATAAAAGAGAACGCCTGGATCATTTAATATCCAAGCGTTTTCTTTCATCTACTTCTTCTTTCCTCTTTTCATTCTTTTGGCCTTATATTGTTCAAAATCCCACTTCGATAAAAATTCTTTTGCAGAAATATAGCCTGACTTATAGAGAAAATCGATTTCTTCCTTATTCAGTTCAAAATCAGTTGTGTTGATGTCTCCAGTCGGAATTTGAACCGTTCGTTCAATCGTTTCTTCGTTCAAATGCCGTAAATCATGGGCTTGAAGCATGGTTTTAAAAATATTTTTGAAAAGGTGGATTGGCGTAGGTATAACTGGATCTATGTTTACTTCGTCTTTCACAAAACGGAAGCCGAACGTTGGAAACCGGGGGTTTTCGGCATCAAATAACCATATTGGGAAATTGCTTAGTAAACCGCCATCTAAAATGTAGGATTTTTTACGGTCTTTTGTTTTCCATATCACCGGCCGGTAGAAAAATGGCAAAGATGCACTCATCATAACAGCAGTTGAAACTTTTAAATCAGCAGGAGTCATCCTGTAGCGAGCCAAATCATCTGGCAAAACAAGCATTTGGCCATTCGAAATATCAGAAGCAATAATCTTTAACTTCCCATCTGGCAGATCAGCAAATGTCGTAATGTCTTTTTCTAAAAGAAGTGAATCCAACCACGATTCCAAATAATCGTTTTTATAAATTCCAAGATGAATCATAAGTTCTAAAAAAATGCCGAAAATGGGAATTCGATTCAAGTACGTCTTACCTGGAAGCTTTGAAAAATCAAGTTCGCTCACACGCTCTTTAATTTCATGGCTTTTGTAGCCGCTTGCCAAAAGAGAAGCTATTAATGCTCCCGCTGATGTTCCAGCCAATCTTTCCCATTCTACTTTCTCCTCTTCCATTGCTTGAATCGCTCCTATAAAGGCAATTCCCCTAGCTCCACCACCCTCAAAAACAGCATCTGCCTTCAAATGCCCACCACCTCAATCTAAGAGTTAATGATTAAACTTCCTGGATCGTTAATATACAATCTCCTATTTTACATGTTCTAGCATACTTAACACTTCAAGATGCCTAATCTAAATTCCTTCCCTATTTCAATATAAAGCCTCATAAAAAAGATGTGCCACTAGATAAACCTGCCTGTTTGTTGAAGATATCTATTTATCATTAAAATAAATCACTTCAGTAAGAATTTTATCCCATTCTTAACGGGCAGTAATGATCCGCACTTAAATCCATCCAATTTAGTAGTTTTCCTTAGACAATTAGCATTTGAAATGCCTGGGATTAAGTGTTTTCTTCAAAGAAAAAAGGAGCGGAAATGGTATGAGAATTTCCGCCCCTTTTTTCTCTTATCGTTACATATTTCCTGAAAACTGGGACAAGGAACCTGTCCCCCTGACCCATTTATACCCAGCCTCGGAAATGCGAAGCTTCGGCATGTTTTCTTATCCCAACCATATATGCAGCTAATCGCATATCAACTTGATGCCTTTGCGACATTTGATAAATATTTTCAAAGGAATCGACCATGACTTTCCTCAGTTTAACCGCAACCTCTTCCTCTGACCAATAATAACCTTGATTATTTTGAACCCATTCAAAGTAAGAAACGGTGACACCGCCTGCACTTGCCAAAATATCAGGTACAAGGAGAATGCCTCGATCATTTAATATTTTCGTAGCTTCAAGAGTTGTTGGTCCGTTAGCTGCCTCTACCACAATCGAGGCTTTAATCTGAAAAGCATTTTGAGCGGTAATTTGGTTTGAAATGGCAGCTGGTACAAGAATGTCACATTCTTTTTCGAGTAATTCTTTGTTTGTTATAATGTCGTTGAATAAAGTTGTTACGGTACCAAAGCTATCACGTCGGTCCAGTAAATAATCAATATCAAGCCCTTCTTGATCATAGAGTGCACCATTTGCATCTGAGATCCCTATTACTTTTGCTCCTGCATCGTGCATGAACTTGGCCAGAAAACTTCCCGCATTCCCAAAGCCTTGTACGATGATACGCGCCCCTTTTAACTCAATGCCTTTTTTCTTGACGGCTTCTTCAATGCAAATGGTTACTCCGCGAGCTGTTGCTGTTTCACGGCCTTGTGAGCCACCTAAAACAAGTGGTTTCCCTGTGATAAAGCCGGGAGAATCGAATTCCCTCAGACGGCTGTACTCGTCCATCATCCACGCCATAATTTGCGAGTTTGTATAGACATCTGGTGCAGGGATATCTTTCGTCGGGCCTACTATTTGGCTAATAGCCCGAACATATCCGCGACTTAACCGCTCAAGCTCGCCAAACGACATATTCCTTGGATCACAAATAATTCCTCCCTTGCCGCCGCCATAAGGGAGATTGGCAATCCCGCACTTTAGACTCATCCAAATCGACAAGGCTTTTACCTCTGCTTCATTGACTTCAGGATGGAAACGAACGCCGCCTTTCGTTGGACCTACTGCATCATTATGTTGAGAACGATAACCTGTAAAAATCTTAATTGAACCGTCATCCATTCGCACTGGAATTCGTACTGTGATCATTCTAAGCGGTTCTTTTAATAACTCGTACATTTCATCGGTAAATCCTAACTTTTGCACCGCATCTTTAATAATAGATTGAGTTGAGGTTAATAGATCCAGTGATTCACTTTGTTTATGTCCCGGCTTTACAGGGGTAGACACCTTCATGCTTTACACCTCTTATTTTTAAGTTGTTTTAAGAAAAAAAGGATAAGGTTCCATTAGGAAAGGGGCGTTTCCGTGTTAGAAAGCCCCTTTTAAAAACAATCATGAGAAGCTATCTGCTTAAGTAGCTTCCAGCCTTGTTTATACTAAAGTAATAAATACGTAAGCGGTGTTACGATAACAAGTGTAAGAATAACACGCTCAATCCAAATAATGATCAGCTTTGAAATCGAAATTGGGATTTCAGTTGATACAATACATGGTACAAGCGCAGAGAAGAAGATAATCGCTGATACAGAAACAACCGCTATGACAAATTTTACGACGACAACAGATTCTGTCACCAATAGAGCAGGCAAAAACATTTCCGCAATACTAAGAGCACTTGCTTTGGCAACAAGCATCGGTTCCGGCAATTGAAGTAGAGCTGTAAACGGATAAAAAATATAGCCGATCCAATCAAATACCGGTGTATATTCTGCTAATACTAAACCAAGTAATCCTATCGATAAAATCGATGGGAGAATCGCCATAGCCATGAGAAAACCATCTTTTATATTTATCCAAATGTTTTCAAATAAACGCGGTGAATGAGATACCGTTACCTTCGCTTCTTCCCAGGCCTTAGCCAAAAGATTCCCGCTGATTTTCGCTTCCGGCTGGGGAGTTGCCCCTTCATAGTACTCATCTTTCATTTTAGATAATGGCCAAATACGGACTGTGATAGCGGTTACAAGAAACGTAACAATGAGTGTCAGCCAAAAATACATATTCCACATTTCCATCAAACCGAGTGTTTTGGCAACAATGACCATAAACGTCGCCGAAACCGTCGAGAAACCTGTGGCAATAATCGCTGCTTCTTTCGCACTGTATTTCCCTTCTTTGTATACTCGATTTGTAATGAGAAGACCGATCGAATAGCTTCCGACAAATGAGGCTACTGCATCAATCGCTGATCTGCCCGGGGTCTTCCAAATCGGACGCATGATGACCTGTGTTAACACACCAATAAATTCGAGTAAACCGTAGCCCACTAAAAGCGATAGGAAAACAGCTCCTATCGGAACGAGTAATCCAACAGGAATAACAAGTTTATCGAATAAAAATGGTCCCATACTAGGGGCAAATAACCAAGCAGGTCCAACATTGAACACCAGCATCGTTCCTACAAATAAACCAAGCACCTTAAAAAGCGAAAAGATAAGGTTTACCGTTGATTTTTTCCAAATTCCAGATACGAATGGGTATATTGCACCTGCTGCAATCACAAGCAACGCATAATACGGCAAAACTGGTGCGGTATGCAGCTGAATAAACGTGACAATATGATCAAGCATAATTGAATTTTTCCCACCGAGCGTTATTGGGACGAAAAAAATAAACGCACCGATAAAGCTATAAACAAAAAACTTCCACATTGGTGCAGACCCGAGTTTTTTCTGTAAAGCTGGTTGCTCTTGTATATCTTGTTTGATCTCCATCTCTAGTTCCACCCCTTCATTGCAGAATGATGCGAAAAGTCTATCTAGACTGTAAAATACGTCCCGTAATAAATTGCAGCCATGCATACACTCCAGTTTTAACCGTTTCAGCAACCGCCGTATCTTTGCTGGGATCTAGACAAACAAAATCAATATGCTGTACAGCAGGATGCTTGCCGATTTCAAGTAAACTATCAAACAATTCAATCGCGGTCATACCCCCTGGGGTGGAAGCCGGTACACCCGGTGCAACGGATATATCGAGCACATCCATATCAACTGTGACGTAAATCCGGTCAACTTTTGCTGACAATTGCTCAAGTGCTCCTTGAATCGTATGAATAAGACCCTGCTTGCGCGATTGCTTTAATGTCACCATTTTAATCTTATGTTCTTTCGCATAGTCAATAAGCGGCTTTGCATTATAAAAGCCATGCAACCCAATATTGATGACATTCTCTCCTTTGACAATATTGCCATCAACTAATTGTCGGATAGGCGTTCCGTTTGCTGGTCCTAATTCTTTCGGATCCCTTACATCTAGATGTGTATCGAGCTGTAAGATTCCAATTGTTTCATCAGCAAGAGCTTCTTTAATCCCGCGAACGGCACAGGCCGTTGTAGAATGGTCGCCGCCAATCATGCATGTTGGCGTCTGTGGATACTGCTGTATTAAATAGGCTGTTGCAGCCTGAATACGCTGATGTGATAAAAGAATATCTGTCGTATGCATGACGACATCTCCAGCATCTGCTACTTGGTAAGTTGTCAAATCAACATCTTCATCTAAGTTGTAAGTCGCAAATCCCTTCCACATCTTCCGAAATGCTTCCGGATATAAAGAAGCTCCAGATACACTAATTGAAGACCTTGAAATCGGTGAACCGTAAAGAATCAAATCAGGTGTTTTCATTTCGTTAAGCTGCTTAACCCAGTGATGAACATAAGTCGGTTCACTGTTCGGCGAATGATTCCAAGACCAATCTGGTGTTTGAAGCCAATGTTCACTCATCTTTTCATACCACCTTCACACCTTTTTTCCACACCGATTTCACATGGTTAACACCAAATAAATATTGCAATTCCTGATAATTTTTCACATTCCATAAAACGATATCCGCTTGTTTGCCGACTTCAAGAGATCCTACTTTTTCCTGGCGGTTGATCGCACATGCGGCATTGTATGTTGCCGCTGTTAAGGCTTCTGCTGGTGTAAGACGCATAGAGATACACGCTAAATTCATCACAAGCGGCATGGAAGTCGTTGGCGAAGACCCTGGATTGCAGTCGGTTGAAATCGCCACAGCCACACCCTCATCGATCATTTTCCTACCTGCAGCAGCTTCTTCACGCAAATACAGAGCTGTTGCGGGAAGCAAACAAGCGATTGTTCCGGATTTCGCCATTTCTTTGATGCCTGCTTCTGAAGCTTTCAATAAGTGCTCAGCTGAAATGGAACCTATTTTTGCAGCTAATTCTGCTCCGCCATAAGATTCGATTTCATCCGCATGGATTTTCGGAATCAATCCATAGCGTTTACCCGCTTCTAATATTCGTTCTGATTGTTCAGGTGTAAAAACGCCTTTTTCACAAAAAACATCATTAAATTCTGCCAGCTTTTCTTCCGCTACTACTGGTAACATGTCATTAATCAAATGATCAACAAACTCATCTTCACGTCCCTTATATTCCGGCGGTACTGCATGGGCACCCATAAATGTGGGAACAAGATCGATCATATGTTGTTCCTGTAGCTTTTTCATCACACGCAATTGTTTTAGCTCTGTTTCCAGGTTCATTCCGTAACCGCTTTTTCCTTCCACAGTTGTTACACCATGCGTAAAAAATGAATCGAGACGACGTGTTGTTTGTTCAATTAACTCTGCTTCTGTTGCTTCTCTTGTCATGCGGGTGGTTGCATGAATCCCGCCACCCGCATTCATAATATCCATATATGTTGCACCTTCAAGGCGCATTTCAAATTCACGTTCACGGCTTCCCCCGTACACAACATGTGTATGAGGATCCACTAATCCAGGCGTGATGAGATGGTTTGCTGCATCAACAACTTCTGCTTCATGAAGCCTTTCTGCATAGCGTTTTTCAAGCTCCTTCGTTGTACCAACCGCTTGGATCACACCTTGTTCAATCCACAAGCTGCCATCATCAATTAAACCGAGCTCAGACATGGCTTCTTTAGAGCGCGGACCTTTTACGTCTGAAGCTAAGGTCGCCAGCTGAGCAGCATGTTTAATCCAGATAGGTTTTGTCATGCTTGATCAGCCCCCTTATCAAGCATTGGCATATTGATTCCTTTTTCACGTGCTGTTTTCTTAGCAAGCTCATACCCTGCATCAGCATGACGGACGACACCCATACCTGGATCAGTCGTTAACACTCGCTCAATACGTGCTTCCGCTTCCTTCGTACCATCTGCCACAATGACCACACCTGCATGCAATGAGTAGCCCATTCCTACTCCACCGCCATGATGCACGGATACCCAAGTTGCACCGCCAACTGCGTTTACCATCGCATTTAATATTGGCCAGTCTGCCACAGCATCTGATCCGTCTTTCATTGCTTCTGTTTCACGATTTGGAGAAGCAACAGAGCCTGAATCTAAGTGATCACGTCCGATTACAACTGGTGCTTTTAGTTCGCCGCTTGCCACCATGTCATTAATGATTTTTCCGAAACGAGCACGTTCACCATATCCTAACCAGCAAATTCGGGACGGCAGGCCTTGGAACTGAATTTTTTCTTGTGCCATACGAATCCAGTTACATAAATGTTCATTATCACTGAATTCACGTAAAATCGCTTGATCTGTTTTATAAATATCTTCAGGATCCCCTGACAGCGCTACCCAACGGAAAGGTCCTTTTCCTTCACAAAATTGCGGACGGATATAGGCTGGAACGAATCCAGGGAAGTCAAATGCGTTTTCTACACCTTCGTCTTTTGCAACTTGGCGAATGTTATTACCATAATCAAATGTAATAGCTCCTTTTTCCATCATCTCAAGCATTGCTGAAACATGCTTTGCCATTGAAGCTTTTGAGAGCTTCACATACTCTTCTGGATTGGAACTTCTTAAACATGCTGCTTCTTCAAGTGACATCCCTGAAGGTACATATCCGTTTAGTGGATCGTGAGCAGAAGTTTGATCTGTTAATGCGTCAGGGATAAAGTTTCTTCTAATCATTTCAGGAAGAAGATCTGATGCATTTCCTAATAAACCGATTGATAATGCTTTCCCTGCTTTTTTCGCTTCTTCTGCCAATTGAATGGCTTCATCTATTGTATGCGCTTTCACATCTGTGTAACGAGTCTCAATTCTTCGGTCGATTCTCGTCTCATCAACCTCAATCGCAATACATACACCACCATTCATTGTTACGGCAAGCGGCTGTGCACCACCCATTCCGCCAAGTCCTGCAGTTACAGTGATTGTGCCTCTTAGTGTGCTATTGAAATGCTGTTTGGCTAACTCGGCAAAGGTTTCATACGTCCCTTGGACAATACCTTGTGAACCGATATAAATCCAACTGCCGGCTGTCATTTGCCCGTACATCATTAATCCTTTTTTATCGAGTTCATGGAATGTTTCCCAATTTGCAAATGCTGGAACAAGATTGGAATTTGCAATAAGAACACGCGGTGCATCAGTATGTGTTTTAAAAATAACCACTGGTTTGCCTGATTGTACGAGTAACGTCTCATCATTTTCTAACTCTTTAAGTGATGCAACAATGGCATCAAAAGATTCCCAGTTACGAGCTGCTTTTCCAATTCCTCCATATACGACAAGATCTTCAGGTCTCTCTGCAACATCTGGATCTAAATTATTCATCAGCATACGAAGCACTGCCTCTTGCTGCCAGCCTTTTGTATTTAATTGTGTCCCTCTAAAGCGGGTAATTTTGTTGTTTGTTGTCGTTTTCATTCATTTCCCCTCCTAGTTATGATACTTTCATTCTATTACGGAATTTTGAGAATTTTATTATAATTTAGTGATTATTTTATAATTTATTTCAATGTATTTTGTTTTTCTTTACTTTTTATAAATTATTTCAACTATTATTCCTATATAAATGACAACAATAAATAAGTAGAGGGAAAGGTTGATTTCCAATCAAAACAAAAAGGCTTGAACCCGGTTCAATACCGAGTTCAAGCCATACAAATGTCTAATTGAATTAACCTACCTAACTTTATGAGCTTCATTTCCTTAAAAGTCTTGGCTGATTATTTCATAAGGTCTTTATTAAAAGATTGTTGTTTATTATTTATAGGTTCTTTGAACAAAACTATATAGGTTGATTGGAACGGAAGGTGCGAGACTCCTGTTTAGAAATGCGGAAGCGCCTGTTTAGCCCCGACAAGCATAAGCCACTCTTGAATAGAAGACGTTCTTTGTCTTCAATTCAAGAGTGGCTTATGACCTCGAGGGGTTAGGAGCTGGAGCAAGACAGGGGTGCAGTGGGACAGGTGAGACCCCACAGGCGCTAGCGCCGAGGAGCTCACCGCCCGCCCCACGGAAAGCGAGCATCCTGGAGTGGAAATCAACATGCCCCTCAACTTATTACAAAGCAACAATGTTTGTGAAAACAACCTTTCATAAAATACTTATAAAACAATCGCCGCAAGTACACCGAAGATAATTAACGGAATATTATAATGCAAAAAGGTTGGCACACATGTATCCCAAATATGATGGTGTTTTCCATCTGCGTTTAACCCTGCCGTCGGACCAAGCGTGCTGTCTGATGCCGGTGATCCCGCATCCCCAAGCGCACCTGCAGTACCGATTAATGCAGCAGTCGCCAATGGAGAAAAACCAACTGCTGCACAAATTGGAACGAACAAAGCAGCAATAATCGGGATCGTGCCAAATGATGAGCCAATTCCCATTGTAATTAACAGACCAACGATAAGCATCAGAACCGCAATAATCAGTTTATTATCACCCAAGATTCCAGTTGCAGATTGGACAAGCTCCTCAACAGCACCAGTCTCTTTCAAAATCGTTGCATACCCTGAGGCGATTAACATTACAAAAGCAATCATGCCCATCATAGCAACCCCTTCATTGACAACCTTTTCCCCCTCTTTAAATGGAACGACCGTGAACAAAAACATGAGAATAACTCCCGTAAGCGCTCCCAAAACAAGTGAATCTGTTACAAGTTGTACGATGAGTGCACAGATAATCGCCATGATCGTTAGGAAGTGATGGAATGTGAATGACAATTCCGCCTCATTTGTTGCCGCTGCCTCATTGATCACCCCTTGATCACTTATAGGCAGTTCACGGTCCTTCCGATACGTAATAAAAATGGCAATCAACAGCCCAACAATCATACCAAGGCCAGGTATTAACATTGCGAAAGTAACGGAAGAAACAGCAATTTCCATTCCGCTCGCTTTCATTTCATCGGCAATGATCCCGTGGAAGATTAACCCGAAACCTGCTGGAATCATAAGATACGGCGCCTTCAACCCAAACGTTAATGCCGTAGCGACGCCTCTGCGGTCAATCTTCATTTTGTCAAACAAATGGAGCAAAGGAGGAATTAAGATAGGAATAAACGCGATATGTATCGGAACAGCATTTTGAGACAAACAAGCGACTCCAGCAATCGTCAATAACAAAATTGAGCGCTTCCCTTTTAAAATGCTTACGAGCCTTTTGACAAGAAATCCAGTAATTCCCGAATAGCTAATCATCACAGCAAATATTCCAAGCATAATATAACTTAATGCCGTATTTGCTTGGCCACCCATTCCGCCAATGAGTATATTCGCCGCTTCGGGCAATGACAACCCTTCCATCAATCCGGCAACACCGGCTGCAATTAAAATCGCTAACATCACATTAACGCGGAGAAGGCTCAATACCGACATGACGATCACAGAAACCACTACTGCATTTAACATCGAATCACCCTTTCGAAATCCCTTAGTTTCTTCCTCAACTTTCAGTTAATGACTAAGGAACAGTACCTCCGTAACCAACAAATCCACCGAATGGTACTGATTCCTAGATCACTAGTTCTTTTATTTTTTGCAATGGTTATCATTGTGAAAAAACCTTTAGTTTATGAATGGTTTTTTTGCCCCTCTTTTTCAAAGAGAAAAGCTCCCTCTTTTAACCAATTATTCATTGCTTCAATATCTTTGGAGAAGACTCGATCAGCGTTAATAAAAGGCACGATTTTTCTACCATTCTCTAAAAATTCACTTGTTGCAGCAGCCATTTTCTCTTTCCCGCGAATTTCGGCTGCCTGCATACTGCAAATAGCCTCAATCGCTAAGACACGACGTGTATTTGTTATGACTTGATATGCATGTCTTGACCCAATCGTCCCCATGCTGACATGATCTTCTTGGTTTGCTGATGAAGGGATGGAATCAACACTTGCTGGATGTGCCAATGTTTTGTTTTCAGATACTAGTGATGCTGCGACATACTGCATGATCATTGCACCCGACTGTAAACCTGGTTCAGGACTTAAAAACGGCGGCAAGTCATTTAATTGCGGGTTTACTAAACGCTCAATTCGACGTTCTGAGATATTTGCTAGTTCCGCTACTGCTATCGCTAAGAAATCCATCGCAAATGCAATCGGCTGTCCGTGAAAGTTACCGCCTGATAAAACTTTTTCACCATTATCGAAAATTAATGGGTTATCAGTTGCTGCGTTCATTTCAATTTCCAATTTTTCTTTCACATAGTTCAATGTCTGCCAAGTCGCTCCATGTACTTGGGGAATACAACGGATCGAGTAAGCATCTTGGACACGAATTTCGCCTTGCTTCGTTGTTAATTGGCTATCAGATAGGTGGGAACGAATTCGTTTTGCGACTTCGACTTGCTCTCTATAACCACGGGCAAGGTGAATATCCTCGTCAAATGCATCAATGATTCCACGTAATCCTTCAATCGAAACCGATGAGATTAGCTCTGATTGATAAGCTAACTTCTCTGCTTCCAAATATGCAACAACACCCATTGCTGTCATGGCCTGTGTTCCGTTAATAAGGGCCAGCCCTTCTTTTGCTGTTAATGTAATCGGAAAGATGGCTTCTTTCGTTAACGCGTGAATCGCAGATGTTTTCTCCCCTTTATAAAAGACTTCTCCTTCGCCGATCAACACGAGAGCCAAGTGTGAGAGTGGCGCTAAATCACCACTTGCACCAAGTGACCCTTGCTGAGGAATCACCGGATGAATCTCTGAATTTAATAAGTCCAGCAATCTTTCAATCACAACAGGACGTACACCTGAAAAACCTTTCAGTAAAGCATTTGCTCTGAGAAGGATCATCGCTCGTGATACAACTTCCGGAAAAGGCTCTCCAATCCCGCAAGCATGGGAACGAATTAAGTTCAGTTGCAGTGCTTCCACGTCATCTTTTCCAATAAATACATCACTAAATTTCCCAAACCCTGTTGTGATCCCATAAACGATTCGCTCTTCTGCAACGATTTTTTCAACCGCTTTTCGACTTTCTTGAACTTTTCTCATGCTCTCTTCCGAATAAACAACTTTTTCTTTATCAAATAGAACTTTTTGCACCTCTGCAAAAGTAAGTGTTTGACCATTTAATGTAACCATCTTTTCTTCTCCTCTCAAATCCTTTAGTTTAGTAAAGACAAAATAGAAAAGGGGACTATATCAATGAAATCACTCAAAAAATGATTTCACGATATAGCCCCCTATTAACTAAAATATACTATGGGCATATTATATGTGATTAATTCCTAAGCCAATCGTTTCATGCTCAGATCCCTTAACAGGCGCACCAATTGTGCCATATAAGGCAACGGCAATCCACTCTCCCTCTTGCTCGTGATCATACGGGTTTCCCCGTAAAACCGCAAAAGATAAGCCAACCGTTCTTAGAACAGATCCTAATTGCACTTGGCCTCTTGTTACACCATGCATTGCTTCAATAATCGCATGATATAATGCATGAGATTCACGATAAACGTCCGACTGGATAATCCCGTTTTTCTTTGCTGCTGTTTCAATTGCTGCAACTACTTTATGCGCGTCCATCGAACCAACTTTTCCAATGCATCCTTTCCAATTCGACCGCTCGAGTTTTGCCAGCTGTTCAGTTGAATCTTCAGAAAGCAAAAGAAGGATGGCGTGTCGGCCAATACGACGATCTTTACTCAATGCCATGAAAACAACTCTTTCTCTTTTTCTAAGTATCTTAAAAACTCTAATGTCTAATAACTAGTTTCATTGTAAGCGCTTTACAAAGGAGTGTCAACCGTAAGTGTCTAGGATCCTCCTCATTTCCTATATTATTTTATGATATAAAATCACCATTTGTGCTAGCCATTAAGAAAAATCTGTTTTACAAGTTTTTTGCCTCTCTTCGCATGCAGTCCTCCACTACAATCTTTTCATATCCCTGACCGATAAGCTAATGGTGTGCGTCCTACCAGCTGTTTAAATTTAGCATTAAAATACGTTTGATGAGAATATCCAGTTAATCGTGAAATTTCTTCAAGCGGTAAATCCGTTTCCTGCAAGAGACGTTTAGCTTCCCTGATACGTACTTGATGCAGTGTATCTCGAAAGGATTGCCCTGATTCTACAGAAAAGCGACGGCTTAGAGTGCTTTTATTGATGCGGAGCACATCAGCACAGGCAGCTAAATTCCACTGGGCATCCCAATAGTTTGATTCAATCATTGCCTTAACCTTTTCCACAAGCTTCCCGGAGCCTTCCTGTAAATTGTCGCGGCCTGGGACTAGCAATTGGGAAATAAACGTAAGCAACTCTGAGACGATCTGGTAGATCACAGGCTTTCGGATAATTTGCTGAAAGACATTGTGGTATGCATGTTCCCATTCCGCTTCTTGTGTTTTGTATGCTTTCATATAGCGGCGAATTTGAGCGAGAACACTAGTAAGTCGAATTCGAACCATGTCCGGACTCGGGTATGGTTTTTTATAGGTGAAAAATTCATGCTCTACCCACTCGCGAATCGCTTTTGTATCCTTTTTCTCAAGCATTTCGATCCATTGTCGTTGCTCAATCGGTGTAAGGAAGGGATCCATATCCCGCCAACCTGACCGTTCATCTTCAGCCAAAATAATGTCATATCCCTCAAAAAATACTTGTTCAGTTAATTGCTTAGTTTGTTGGTAGATGTCTTTTAAAGGGCCTTTTTCCGAGTAAGTATTAATGACAAGTGCAAGCGGCTCCTCCATCTGTTCTTTCCAATGCGCAAGAAACGCTCGATACTCCTCCTTTAAATGGGCTGTTTCCTGTGTTTCATGTATACCTAATATGAATTCGGATAATGCAAAAAATCGATACTTTCCCGTAAAGGGATAGCCTTGCAATATGTCATAGACAAGGGGGAGCGTATGCGCATGTGGAGTAACAAAAGCCGACATGATTACCGGTTTGGAATGAATTTGTTCGGTCAAGAAAAAATCAGGGTAATCGATATCAACCATTTCCCGGTTTTCCTTCGTGCTATTGGGAGCTTGTTGCTGCTCATTCCTAATCTGAAAGCGTAACTGCTGAATTTGTTTAATGAGGTCTGTAGGAGAAAACGGCCTAAACAATATTTCCTCAGCATGTAAACGAAGTCCGCGATAGGCAACTTGAAAAACTCTTTCCGATGAAATTCCAAGCCAGCGGATTTTATTATTCTGCAAGGCAGCTTTTAGCATCTCATCGTCCCGCTCCCACTTATCCATATCCAATATGATAAGGTCTGGCATATTATGATTTAATGCATTCGCTAATCCTCTTATATCATCCCACGTCGTTAATTGAACACCTGTTAAATGTGATTGGATGATCCAGCGAATCCCCTGTGCTTCAAGTGCATCTTTTGCCACCATATGAATCTTCATTTCTGCAACTCCTGTTAAGAAATTTATCATAACTCATTTCTTTGATGAACAATTTAACAACTTAATCTTACAACATTTTCAAGTACTGAAACAGGGGATGTCTTGATGAAGAGAAATCTAGGACAGACAATAGGGGGCGGAAATTCCACCCCCTATTTGCCTTTAATCAGTATTATTAGCGAAAATAATCATAAAACAATGAAAAACGTTACTGGTAATGTTGCCAAACTTAGAGTTGTACTAACAAGTGTTGCACTTGAGACAAACTCTGGCTCTGTATCAAATTGCAGAGCATACATTGTCGTATTTGCTGCTGTAGGCATAGCAGCCATAATAATCATAATTTGCTTGATCATTTCATCAACTGGCAAAAACAATGTAATCAAATAGGCAATAACTGGTGATATAGCTAGTTTGGTTAAAAGTGATAGAGAAACCTTTTCTCTCTCGAAATTTTTGATTGAAATTTTTGCAAGTTGCATCCCTAATACAATCATAACCGTTGGAATTGCAGCATCTGCAACCATGTCAATTGCCTGTGTCATAGAATTTCCTAATTTAATTTGAAAGGTTTGAAGAAGGAAACCCAAAATTGCCCCATAAACCATTGGCATCCTTTTCACAGCACGAATAGCTGCTCGAACTCCGTCTCCTTCCGCACTTCCTTTTGCTGCATAATAAACACCAACCGTACACATTACAAGCTGTTGAATGACCATTAAAATAATCGCATAATCAAGTCCTGCTGCCCCAAATAGAATCAGAACAACAGGTGTCCCGTAATTACCATTATTCATAAAGGAGGAAGCTAAGATCATCCCACACGTTTCCTTAACGGAATATTTTCGTATAAAGGCTATAAGATATACCACGAGAATTAATGAAAAACAAAGAGCAAATGTATATAAGATCATATATACATAGGTCATCGTAAATGTTGTTGTATAAAAGGTTCGAAAAACTAAAACAGGTGACATTAAATATAAAGCCATAGTAGATATTGTTTTTGTTTCGAATCCAATTTTTTTCTGTCCTATAAAACCGAGTGCAAAAATACTAAAGATCGGAATAAGGATAAGGAAGAAATCCACTCATTCACCTTCATTCCTAACAATATAGTTATTTCTAAACTTATAAGTTTAATACAATGATACGTTCTTCTGTCATTTCTTCAATCGCATATTTTGGACCTTCCTTACCATTACCGCTGTTTTTCACTCCACCATATGGCATGTGGTCTACCCGATAGGCAGAAGCGTCATTTATAATAAGGCCGCCTACCTCAATTTCTCGTGCCGCCTTCATCGCAAACTGTAAATCATTTGTGAAAAGACCTGCTTGTAAGCCATAATCTGAATCATTTACTTTCGCAATCACTTCATCTATTTCTTTGTACGTCGCTACTGAAACAACCGGTCCGAATACTTCTTGTCGACATACTTTCATATCATCATTTACATTTGTTAGAATGGTAGGCTCGTAAAGGGCTCCATCACGTTTTCCCCCTAATACAATGACTGCTCCCTGCTCAACTGCCTCATTTACCCAGTTTTCAACACGCTCAGCTTCACGAAGTCGGATCATCGGTCCAATGTCTGTTAATTCATCCAAAGGATCACCAACAACTAGATTTTCTGTTTTTTCCTTTAGTACATTTAAAAAGCCTTCAAAAGCTTTCTCATGAACATAAACACGTTGAACAGAGATACAAACCTGACCAGCATTGTTAAAGCTTTTTTGTGCAATTAGAGATGCTGCTTGTTCTATATTTGCATCATGGTGAACAACTGTTGCTGAATTGTTTCCTAATTCTAATGCGACTTTACGTAATCCAGCCTTTAATCGGATATATTCCCCAACACGCGGACTTCCCGTAAAGGTAAACATGTTAACATCCTTATTTTCTAATAACCATTCGCCGATTTTCGCACCATCTCCTGTTAACAGCTGCAAGCGACCTTTTGGCAGACCTGCTTCCTCCATTAATTCCGCTAACATAAGTGCACATATTGGTGTTACCTCTGCCGGTTTTAAAACAACACTATTCCCCGCAGCAATGGCTGGACCAATTTTATGACAAACTAAATTTATAGGTACATTAAAGGGTGTAATAGCTGCAATGACACCAACTGGAACACGCACTGTAAACGCCATTCTATTTTCAGAGCCAGGTGCAGCCTCTACTGGAACACCTTCCCCATGAATACGTTTTGCTTCTTCAGCTGAAATCACTAAAGTTTGGGCAGCGCGCTCAATTTCACCTCGGGATTCACGAATTGGTTTTCCTACTTCTAAGGCAAGCACTTGAGCAAATTGTTCACGACGTTCGAGTAATAGTTCTGCGGCTTTCATTAAAACTTCATAGCGTGCATATGGTGAAAAAGGTACCTTTAGTGCTTCCTTAGCACCTTGTACAGCTGCATTGACATGTTCTTTTTCAGCTACTGAAATGGTTGCTGTTATCTCTTGATTGTATTTATTTAACACGTCCATAACTTCTATTGTTTTTTCCCATTGTCCATTAATATATAATCCGTATTGTTCAGTTGCTATTGTTGTCACTATTCCCACTCCTTCTTCTATCTCATAAGTTCAATATGATATTTATATTTCTCACTGCTGAATTTTGTTGTGGTAAATTCGATAGGTCTATCTCCATTGCCGAAGCTCAGTCTTTCCATTTTCAGCATCGCCTGACCTCCCCGTATTCCAAGCAAGTCAGCCTCAAATAGTGTTGCATTTACTGCTGATATTCTTTCTTTTGCATGCTTCAAAAAGATATTGTTTTCCTCTAATATTTCATAAAAAGTTGAGTCGTTTAAATCTTGGCTCGATAATAATTCTCCAATATCCCCGGGCCAAAAGGAGCGTTCAATTGCAATTGGTGTCTGATTAGCAAAGCGCAGACGTTCAATGGCAAATATCTTCTCATCCATTGGTACCTGGAGTATCGACTTTTCATAAGGGAAATCTCCGCTCGATGTTACGACTAGTACTTTTGAGCTTGGGGTCATTCCCTTCTCTCTTGCTTCCTCTGCAAACCCCTTTAGCTTTGATAAGCTTCCGATAAATAATTGCGGCTTTACAATCGTTCCTTTTCCCTGCTGCCTCTCTAAGATACCTTCTTGTACAAGGAGTGAAACAGCTTGCCGTATCGTTGTTCGGCTGACATCAAACTCTACCATCAACTCATTTTCAGTCGGGATCATTGCATTTGGTTTCCATTTCTTTTCTTGAATCTGTTTGATAATCGCATCCTTCACTCGGATATATAGTGAAATGCTTTTCGTAGGTTTGCTTCTACTTCCCACTAGATAAACTCCCTTCATGTACTAAGATTTAAGGGAAGTAACAACCATTTAGTCTAGATAAATACGTCCGTGTCTAACTTAAGCAAACGACCGAGCTCAATTAGTTGCTTTGTTACATCACCATATACTAATGCAAAATGCGGTTCATATCCCGAATTCATGAGGTCATAAAGGGTACTTGTAACATCTGTTGTTAATGCTACTTCCACAGATGTTCCAGTAAAAAGTTGTTCGACATCGAGTGCATCCCCTTTCATGACGAGCAGTCGGTATCCATCAGGTGTATGGCTTACACGGAAAATAGTCACTTCTCCAGCTTTTAAGCCAAAGTCCATCGCAAATCCAATTTTCCGATTTGGATGTAAGCCAGCTGTTGCTCCTGTAGATGGGTGTGCAAGTGAATATGCTCCAGCGCCACAATGCCAAAAAACAACGGAATTTTTCTCCTCGTTTACATGGACTAAATCTCCTAAATACGGTGCACCTCCTCCAGTTAATTCTTGTAAAATATACATCGAAATAGATCCGTGAATATCGGATTCACATGAAGAAACCATTCCATCCTCTGTAAACTGTGACAGAACAGAGCATGGTGCTGCACCTAAATCATTGAAAAAGTCAGGCCAGCATCTCATCGCAATTGACTTAATGTTTTCTTCCTCAATTTGCTTTTTTACGTATGTTGAGAACTGAGCAAATTTTTTAACCGTTTCATCCTCACGGTTTAAGCCAATAACTTGTTGTTCTGCGCGATTGACTTCCCCGATCCACTCTTCCTCAGGTAGCTCCACACATTTCTTAAACGCTTCTTGCAAATCCATTTTATGAAGGGTTACACCCAAAGCTTTCTTTAGCTCATCCTCATTTGCATCTGAAAAAAAGAATCCAGGAGGGTAATCTCCAACGACACCCATTTTTAATTGATTCAACGATTTCATAACACGCATAACATCAAATTTTTGGGTCAATTCCTTTTGTAATTTTTCCTCATCCGGGTTTCCAAAAGCAAACGCAAATGGATGTCTATGATTGCGCAGTACATTGCTTGTGCTATTTCCACCTGTTAACGAATTCAATCGTAAACGTCCACCTACACTAGGTTCACGAACAGACCAAACAATCACAGGTTCCTTGAAATACTCAAGAGCTTTAACCATGAATTCACCATCTGCAAAAGTAACACTTTGATAGAGGATTGTATCAATTTCAGTTGCAGCTTCTGTTTGTAAAAATTGTTCAAGCTCCTCTACTGAGGTAAGAATTTCATTTGGTGCAACAATCGAATGGCCGCTTCCCTCCAACCAATTCATACTTTGCTTGCGATATGTTTCTGCTGCTTCTAAATCGAATGTCTTTCTCCCTATTGGAAGATATAAAACAACTGTATTTGACATCAACTATTCTCCCTTTCTCTTTCAAGCTTTACACCACTTATTGATTATTACGAATTAAAAAAGGTTACTATCTTTGAAACTACAATTCTTTACTTTTCCATTGATAATAGGAACCTTTTAAATGAATATTCATAGTTACCTTTTACAGAAAAGTAGGTATCTTTAATTATATGATATGTAAACGTCTACAATATTTCAAGTGTTTTCTTCTTTTTTTTATTGAAAAGCCCCTGTTAATGTTTGTTGTTGATCATTCGATTTATAGGAACTGATGTTAAAGTATTAATCATCAGAGAAATGAAGTCACTATGAAAACTTGATTATAAAAGGAGATCTAATACAAATAGTAGAAATTCCATAAAATTAGAAGTTTTATTTTTCCAACTAATATCAACATTGAACTTTAACAGAGCCATTGAACAAAGAAAAAGATTTCAATCTTTCTATAGTGAGGCAACAACAATTAACCTTTAGTAAAGCGAATTCTCTTTATGTAAAAGCAGACAATGATCAACATCACTGTCTGCTTTTTTTTATCTAGTAAGTTCAATATTATAATGGTACTTGTCACTGCGAAACTTCACTTTAGAAAATTCAATGGCTCGGTCATCAAGTCCATAGCTGATTTTTTCTGTTTCTAACAGTGCTTCACCGCCCCGAATCCCTAATAAATCTGCTTCATATAATGTGGCATTAATCGCTGAGATCTTCTCCTTAGCTCGCTTTAATATAATCCCATTGTTTTCTAGTATCTCATAGAATTTCGCACGATCTAAATCCTGATTTTCAAACAACTTCCCAATATGTGAAGGCCAACATGTCCGTTCTATAGCAATTGGTACGGAATCAGCAAAACGTATCCGTTCAATCACTAAAATTTCCTCATTTTCAGGGATATCTAACAGTGATTTTTCATGATACAAATCCGTTTTCAATTCGATTCGGAGTAATTTTGATTTTGGGGTCAAGCCTTTCTCAATTGCTTCTTCGGCAAAACCCTTTAATCGTCCGTTCCCGGTTAGTTGCTGTGTTTTTACAATCGTTCCTTTTCCTTGCTTTTTTTCTAATAAACCTTCCTGCACAAGAATTGTGATAGCCTGACGTAATGTTGTTCGGCTCACATTAAATTCTTCCATTAATTCTTGTTCTGTTGGAATCAATGAATTTGGTGCCCATATTTTCTCTTGAATGCGCTTAATTAAAATATCCTTTACTTGAAGATATAGAGCGATATTTTTATTGGGGTCTACTTTGGTTTCCAATGCTAACAATCCTTTCCGCTACCACTTTTCAAACATTGTAAGTAAAATGACTCTATCTATTATCACTTAGTATAGGTATCAAATAATCATCATGACTATTATATCATACATACCTACCTTAATTTTAAGTGTGAGTTACAAAAATTTGAAGGAATGCTAGTATGGAGATTGACCAAAAAGGCTGTTGAATACCCTCAACAACCTTCTCAACTCTTACATATTAGCTACCTTCAGGAATGTTTCTTTCCACTCAGAGTGTTTACGATAAAATACTGGTGGTTTTCCGATTGGGGCAGCTACAGTCACTTCTCCGCCTTTATATTCCTGACCAGTCCAGAGATGAACCCATTCATCTTCTGGTAAATATACGTTCCACTCTTTTTGATTCTCTTGATGAACCGGGGCAACCAGTAAGTCCCTGCCATATAAATATTGATATTGGATATCGTAGGCTTTTTCATCCTGTTCATAGTGCATAAATAACGGGCGCTGTACTGGAATCCCGCGTTCTGCGTTTTCCTTCACAAGTGATCTAGTATATGGTGATAATGTCACATAAATCTGTGTCATTCTTGCTAAGTGCTCTAGTGACTCATCATCATCATCATATTGGAAGCAATCATCAGGACGATTTCCTTCATGGGTCCTCATAACTGGGGTAAAGGCTCCCATCTCTGCCCATCTCATCAATAATTGCTTAGAACGCTTGTTGCCATGTAGACTTGTATATCCACCGATATCACTATGATGTAAGCCACAGCCGATCATACCTGAAGACAATGCAGCTGGTATGACTGAAGCTAAGCCATCATCTATTGACCAGTCTACACTTTGGTCGCCACCCCAAAGCAGCGTGCAATATTTTTGTACTCCTGTATAGCCCGCACGCATAAAGTAAACTGCTTCACCTAATTTATTTGCTTCCTTAACCGCCTCATAATTGACTTTTGCCCACAGTGCCGGCCAAGCATTATGCATAATTTTGGCATCAACCCCATTATGAAGGACGACATCTGTTGGTAAATACTCACCAAAGTCAGCCATCCAACCATCGATTCCGAAATCGAGCATATTTTCTCGAATGACTTTTTTATACCATTCAAAGGCTTCAGGATTTGTAAAGTCAACAACACCACAATAAAACTCACCAAAGTCTACAAGGTATGTTTCACCTGTTTGATTTAATGCCAAATATCCTTTTTCGTTTGCATATTGATAAAGGTCTCCCTCAACTGCTACATATGGATTAATATAGCCTAAGAATCGGATTCCTTTTTCTTTCCACTCAAAGATTTTCTTATCAAGATTTGGGTACTCCTCCGGATTCCAGCGCCAGTTCCACATTAATCGTTTACCGAAAGAGGTGATCCGCTTTCCTTGCCAGTCTTGGCACCAAACACCCCCAACCTTTACTCCCTTAGCTAAAGCTTTCTCTAGCTTTTCTTCTACTATATCTGTTCCTCCCTGGATTCCAAGCCAAATTCCATCATAGGTCCACTCTGGTAATTCCGGCTGACGTCCAAAGCGTGCTGTGATTTTTTCTACTAAATTAGGAAAAGATGATGCCCCTTCAAAAATAATTTCCTTTGGTACTTCCCAAACTTGTAATTCATGAAAATCAGATTGGCGAAAATCGAAATCAGCATATGCTGTTGTTTCAACATGACAATAATATTTATTACTTGAAACATAAGTTGGTTGCGGGAAATTTGTGTTGTAATAATCTCCGCCTGCTTTATCCTTCACATCAGCTTGCCATGTAACATAGGTTTTTTTGTTTCTGCCAACACCTGGTTCTGATGTCCAAAGCGGAAAGTTTTTTCCTCTCATATTAAAATGAGACAACTGTTCACCACAACCATACACTTTTTCATGTTGATCTGCTTCAACACGAATCCAAAATCGATTTACATTTTCTTCTGATTTAACAACCTTTAAAACAGCTTGATTATTTTCTACTGTTAATGAGAACGTGATTGTCGGGTCTTCCCCTTTATGTCTACTAAGGAATATGAGAGCGATCCCATCTTCATTTTTAATCGTTTTTGCATATCGAAGGGCTGTTCTCTCAATAACATAATCACGGATATCAAAATTACCGCGATACATATCAATTTTTTCTTCACCATATCCTACATATACAAAGGGCTTATTTGATGAATGTTTTAACAATATGTCATCATTCCATACTAATTCAAAGCCGTCTTCAAAAACGTCTACTTGCATTCCTGTTTTTGACTGAGTACCGATCATGTTCAATCCTCTCGCCTTCTTTCCATCTACTTTCATAGAAGAGAGTCTGACAGACTAAAGCAGACTCTCATTCTATTAAGCAAGTTTTTTATTTTTCTTTTCTACGTCTGATTGTTGTTTGTCTAGATAATTTGAATATTTTCTAATCCAACTTTTCACAGAAAGGATACCTAGAATAACAGCCACTATTGTAACCGATATCATTACTGGCCAAAATAATGGGGATACAAGTTCATCGCCATAAGCAAGACCAATTGGTGAGAACACGACATACGTCATCACAATTAGTGTTAAAAGGACAACCGTAACAAGTAATGAATATTTCCAAGGAACAAGGCTAACTTGTGCATTTGACTTAAAGACATATGGAACTTTCATCGGCTTCATTCTTCCGATCACCATCATCATTGCCACTTCAACACAGAATAAGATCGCATACACATAGATAAAGTTAATCGTAAGCTGATAGCCAAAAAGATGGTTTAATCCCCAAACAAGCATATAGTATGTGATCACGTGGAAGACAATCACCACTTTTGCCGCAAGTGCCGGAATACGCTTAGAAAGTAAGCCTACTAGGACAATCGTAATAATCGGGATGTTGAAAAACCCTGTAAAACGACGAATTAAATCCCATAATCCATCAGGTGCATTCATCAGCATTGGAGAGATGAAAAATGACACTAACGCAATAACAGTCCCAAAAATTTTACTAACACGAATTAATTCCCGATCTGTTGCATTTTCCCTTAAAGGTTTATAAATATCTAGTGCAAACATCGTAGCAGCAGAGTTTAATAAGGAGTTAAACGAGCTTAAAACTGCTCCAAGTAATACAGCTAAAAAGAACCCGGACATATACAATGGTAAAACATCCGCTACTAGTGCCGGGTACGCTAAATCAACTGGATTCATCCCTTCACCATACAGTTGGAAGGCAATTAAACCTGGAACCATCATAAAAAATGGGATAGCCAGCTTAAAAAATCCTGAATAAAGTACACCTTTTTGACCTTCAGCTAAACTTGCTGCACCGAGTGTTCGCTGAATGACATATTGGTTTGTCCCCCAATAGAAAAGATTTGCTAAAATCATTCCTGTAAATATCGTTCCAAATGGGACAGAGTCAGTACTTGAGCCAATTGCATTTAATTTTTCTGGATTTGCCTTTATGACGGTTTTGATGCCTTCTGCAAAGCTTCCATCTCCGAGTGTAATAAATCCTAAAACTGGCACAAGAACACCAATAATTAATAATCCGATCCCATTAATCGTATCTGATACTGCTACTGCTTTTAATCCACCAAAAATGGCGTAAATTGCTCCGATTATTCCAACAACCCAAACGATTAGCCATATAGACTCTTCATATGAAATATTTAACATGGCTGGTACATCAAAAAGCTGTAATATTGCTAAAGCCCCAGAATATAAAACAGATGGAACTGTAACCAGTATATACCCCAGCATAAATAATAAAACAGAAAGACGACGAACACCTTCATCATAACGCGAACTTAAAAACCCCGGTAAGGTTGTAAAAGCACCACCTAAGTACTTAGGAAGTAAATAGAGCGCCATAATGACAACCGCAAAACCTGCTGTTACTTCCCAGGCCATATTTGATAAGTTCGTTCGGTAAGCCTGACCATTAAGGCCTATTAACTGTTCTGCCGATAAATTCGTTAACAATAAAGACCCTGCAATAAAGGTTCCTGTTAAGCCACGTCCCGCCAAAAAGTAACCGGTGGAATCGCTTACATCCCCTTTAGTTTTTAAATATGAGATCCAACCTACTAAGCCCATAAAGAAAACGCAAGATAAAAGCGTGAACCAAATATTTGACATCTCCATAAATTTAATACTCCCTTATTTTTTATTAAATTTATCATATACAAGTAGATTTTTCTGTAATTGACATTTACCATTTTGTTTTTTAGTAATAAATTTGAATGTTTTCTCCCTTTATTCCTGGATAGGCACCACGACTAATCAATAATTCTCGATCCGGATGGGCCAACAACCATTTGTTCGTCATAAATAATAACGAATCTTCCTCTGTTCTTTTATCAAGCTCTTTATTCAATGGTTGATTTGTTCCTTCTGGTAAAACCACCACTACTTTAAATCCTTTATCACTTATTTTACATGGTGCAAAGTGAAGAGTTGTCGCATATAGCTCTACCGCTGTTCCTTTCGGAATAAAGAAGGCTTCAATATCGTTAGCATCATATTGATTATTTTTAATAGATTGTAATTTTCCTAGTAAGAGGACAATATCAGTCAAAGCATAATTAATCTCGCTGCATTTATGATACTCAAGACCATTTAAAGTCGAATTAACACCATTACAATAACCAATCTGAATCGGTAATTGACCATAGAAATTGCTTTGGATTTGTTCTTTAATTGCTGTCTCTTCCATCTCGGTAACAGATGGAACGTAAACATTTCCTTCTTTAGGAATGTCCTGCTGATTCATGTAAGGATCTAATTCTTCAAAATTATAGTTATTTATTACTTTTCCATATGGAGCAAAAGCAGTTTCATTAACATGGTAAAAAGAGATATGGTGATTTAATGTTTTTAAATGTTCAAATTTATTCAAAGGAATTACCTCCATACAACCTGACTGTTAAAGACCCTCAAAGAGTAAGGATGGACATCTTTGAGGGAATTTTTTAAAGACATTTATTTTAAAACAACTTCTTCTTGCACAGTATTGTCCCAAGCCTTACGGAATACATCCAAGCCGTAATCAGTAAACGCATGATAGAAGCTGCTTTTGTAAACATCAAATCCACATGTTACAATGTGTGCTCCCGCTTTCGCCGCATCAACAATTTGTTTTCCATTACGAAGTGCAGCAACAATGATTTCTGTATCATAATTATATCCCTTATAGATATCAACAATATCTTTAATGTATTGATTTGTGTCTTCCCCGCTATTTTCCTTCCAACCTACAAATGGTGAAACGAATTTTGCTCCAATTCTTGCCGGCTGTAATGCCTGTGAAGGGGAGAATACAAGCGTAACATTCGTACGAATGCCCTCTTTTTCTAGTTCTCTAGCAGCGATTAAACCTGGCTCTGTACATGGTATTTTAATGATAAAGTTTGATGAAAGAGAAGCAATTTTCTTTCCTTCTTGAACCATTTCTTTTGCATCATCCAAATGTGGATTAATTTCGGCTGAGATTGGGAAATTTTCTACACCTTTAAATTCACTTCCTAATTCATCTAAGACTGTTAAGAAAGGTTTGCCGCTATTCATAATATGACGTGGATTTGTCGTTACTCCATCAATACCCCAGTTTTCATATGCGTATTTAATTTCTTCAATTTTGGCACTGTCTAAAAAATATTTCATGTTTATTCCCTCCGTAATGGTTAGTTGTATTCATAGTGACCTTTATCGAAAAGTAATTACCTTTGTTATTATCATATGAAAACGCATTCTGAATTTCAAGTTTTTTTTAAAATTATTTATCAATTCTTTAAAACAACGTTCTCTACTAAAAGAAACGAATCTGTTGATGTAATTGGTTAAGTTGTTCTTATCAAGATAAAAACAGCAGGTTTTTTAAATGGTTATTACCTTTACCTAAGCCGGAAATTCACATTGAGTGAAGACTGAAAAAGAGAAGTGTTCAACACTTCTCTTTTGACTTTAGATGATTAAATTAACGTTTAAATACTCATAGATTTTTTTAAAAAAATTGATCAGATAATCGTTGTAGGGAATTGACAAGGTATGAAAAATGATTTTCTCCTGTGAAGCTTATACTTTGAAGAATATGTTGAAAGGCATGTGATTGAATGATTTTATCATCAAGAGGTGTGTCTATAAATAATTGTTCGTCCTCCTTCCATGTAAAGTATTGAATGGATAGATTCCGTTGTTTTAGCTGAAAAATGATTCTTAGTATACTTTTTTGGTCGATAGCCTCATACCGAATATCGACTGTCGCATCCGTAGGTACTCGAAAATGATGATAGTTATTTGTTCCTACCTTTTGGTCACCCACCCTTAATACGACGAGATCCCGCAGAGCATTCTCTTTTACTTGTAGTGGACTATTTGCATTTTGTTGTAGATAGATTGATTTCAGCTTATACTCGTTCATCTTATACCCTCATTTCTCTTGTTTTTATCCGCAAGCCCATTGTAAGTATATTCCATTTTTGATCATTTCTAAATTTAAGTTATAATGAAATATCGTGAAAAATGACGAAATACGGGGAAAATTTATCGTTTGTCTCCATCTTTCATCATATTTTTCCGGTATGCTTAATATAGGTCTAAATATCTATTTTTGTACGTAATACGAACATTTTCTATATTGTTTAAGATTAGAACATCCCCTATTCCTTTTCTCCTTTACGATAACAGTAATCTTGGAGAAGGGAATTGTTAGTTCTATGCGAGAGTTAGAAAAATTCCAAATGAATCTAAAATTTTATCGAGAGCAAAATGGATGGTCACAGGAACAATTAGCGGAGAAAATCAATGTTTCAAGACCTGTTATTACACGGCTTGAAACAGGTGAACAGGCTCCAGATCTGTCCTATCTATTGTCATTAAGTGATGCTTTCCAGGTAAGCATTGATCATTTAATTGGGCGGGATCAACAAACAAATGACTATTTGTACGAGGTTTATGGGAAGTATCAAGCTGACGGCTCTGTCTCTCAAGTTGTAGACTATTTAATTAAAAATCCAAAAATGATCCACAGCTTATATCAGCTCCTGCAAGTAAAAACAAAGCACCGTAAGCTTATTGAAGATACAATTATTCGAGTAATTGAAAATTCATCAAGGATTTCTGAATAATCCTTATTACGCGATTCTAGGTTCTTATGACCATGTGGTATACTTAGATTAGAAAAACTTGGCTTACCGCCAAGTCTAATGGCGAAAGCCTTAGTCTTTCTTATACTAATCTTTAAACTTTTTGATAGTATAAAATAAGCTAGCGGGGATGATCTTGATGAAAACGTTCAAGCTTGTCGGCTTAAAAATTGATGAACAAGCCGCTGAAGCAAAAAACATTCCTTTACTTGATGGTCTTGTGATTAACAAAGAAGATGGCGAAAACTCGTGGTTAATAGAGGCATTGATCTCAAAAGAGCATTTATCTTTTTTTAAAGAACATAAAGAAGCCAATCAAGATTTACGAGTGCTTGTCACCATCTCAAAACCGAGTAATGCACCAGCACAAATTTCTGCAATTGTTAAGACGATTACAGAGTTAGATGAATCGATCTCTATTCTTTTCGAGGGACGTTTATTAACGTCAAGACCTCTCCATCAGCCTGAAGTGTTACTGCAAACTTTATTAGAACAAGGGTTGACTGGTGATGACTTAATGGAAGCTTTTAAGGAAAATATTCAGCATCGGAAAGAAACAACAAAGCTGTAACGAGCTGCACGTTTGTGCGGCTTTTTTTGTACGATCAGAAAGTATAAGTTTTTTTTATATGAAAAAGGCTAACCCATAATAAGTTTGAGTTAGCCTTAGCGAATTTATTTATTTTCTTCTTTCTTAGCTTCTTCTTCATCAGCATTTTGGGCTTCGTTACCGTTTTGGTCTTCGTTAACATTTCCTTCTTCTAACATGTCTTCGCCTTCGTTAGCGCCTTCTTCAAGCATATCCTCGCCTTCATCGACGCCCTCTTCTATTACATCTCCGCCTTCTTCAAGACCTTCTTCTACTGGACCATTTTCAGTTGTATCCTCTGGAGGTGCTGGATCTTCGTCATCAGCTGCACAACCTGTTACAAGCATTGCAGCAAGAAGAGAACCTGATAATGTTAATAACCATTTTTTACGCATCATTATTGCTCCTTTCTTTTGACCTTCTTTATTTTTCAAACCGGTCTTTGATTATGTTTCCCGACTATGTGATTTTCATTCTTATTTATTCAATTTTTACCCATCCATATTTATTATTTAGACAAGTTTTTTTAAATAAAACCTTATTGCTGAAAAAAGAGTTGATCTTGGGGAGATTTTGTATTTGTGAGTTATGATGGAGTTTTTTTTGGGTGAAAGGATTAGGGGAGGGTTCTTTATCTGATTTCTTGATAAGGGCGATGAGGACATTTTTGGATGCTATCGCACTTTGATTTCGTCTTCATAAAGGCGTGAAGACCCTTTTTTCTGTCCCTTGATTCTGTCCTACGAAGAAGCTCCCCTATATTCAAACCTTAGTTTGTTTTTAGCATGTAAAAATAAAAAGTCCTTCATTAAAATCATGAAGGACTTAAAGAAGATTATGCTTCTTTTTTCTCACCTAGGGCAAACATAATCTCTGTTTCACATGCTACTTCTCCGTCAACTGTGGCTACAGCTTTTCCTTTTCCAAGTGAGCCTCTTAGGCGGATGATTTCAACTTCCAGGCGCAATTGGTCACCAGGTTTTACTTGTCTTTTGAAGCGACAGTTATCAATACCTGCGAAGAATGCTAGTCTTCCGCGGTTTTCTTCCTTTTTCAAAATGGCAACTGCTCCAACTTGAGCTAGGGCCTCGACAATTAATACACCTGGCATAACAGGATAGTCAGGGAAGTGACCATTAAAAAATTCTTCATTCGCCGAAACATTTTTTATTCCAATTGCTCTTGTTCCCTCTTCTACTTCTAAAATGCGGTCAACTAATAAAAATGGATAACGATGTGGAATGATTTCTTTGATTTCATTAATATCTAACATATGTATGTGTCTCCTTTTATCTTTATTTTCATGCTATTTATTATGTACGACAAAAGGAAGGTTTTCACCTTCCTTTAGCAAAGTATATATGGAACATTACTCTTTTTCAACTAGGTCTATAATATGCTGCCAAGTAGATTTATCAAGGGCATCTTCTGGATTTCCATTGCCGATAACACCGTAACCGACGACAAGTCCTACGATTAAGCTGAGTACCATAAATAAGAGGACTAGTATGACTCGTAACCAAATTGGGATCAGGCGAATACGTATTTTTAATTTTTCAGGTTGCTTTTTATCTTCTTGTTTTTTCTTCGCCTGTTTCTTTGTTTTTTTGACTTCTTCTCGACTTGCCGCTTTCGTTGTTTCTTTTGCTACCAATAGACTAAACTCCTATCTTACGCCGTTAATTAATCCCAGCATTTGGTCGCCAAGTGTAATGGATTTTGCGTTCATCTGATATGAACGCTGTGAGATCATTAAATCGGTCATTTCCTTTGTTAAATCAACATTGGACATTTCCAGTGATCCTTGCTGCAACGAGACATTTCCGCGATCTGCACCATCTAAGTAGGTTAATGCTTCATCGATTTGCACTTCACCTAGATCTTTTAATCCGTAAAGGTTATTTCCTAATTGATTGAGCATTTGTGGACGATCAACTCGAACAACACCAAGCTCGAACACTTGTGGTTGTTCATTTTCATTTCTTGGTACTGCTGTTATCGTTCCATCCTTTGAAATCAAAAGCTCTTTAAATGTATCATTCAAACGGATCGGATTTTGATTTTCATCTAGGACAAGATTACCTGCTGCAGTTGAAAGGAAGAGCTGATTACTTCCATCTGTTGCCGGAGATAAATATAAAGCACCGTCTCGTGTATAATTAATTTGCCCATTTACATCAATTTGTAAAAACTGATCTGGTGAGGTAAAGGCTATATCAAGTGATCTGCCTGTTTGTTTAATGCTTCCTTGTGTAAAAACAACACTTTTATTTAGTCTTGCACCAGTTCCTTGTCTAATCCCAAGCTCAGCACCAAAACGTTCTTCTTCTCTTTCTTCCAGCACATTCGGTTGATTAATGAATTGCTGACGAACTAATTCAGAAAAAGAGGTCTCGGTTCTTTTATAGCTTTGGGTATCAATATTTGCCAAATTATGGCCAATTTGATCAAGCTGTTTTTGGAGCTGGCCCATCGTATTCGTCGCCGTAATCATTGAGCGTAACATCTGTTATTTCCCCCTATTATAAGAAAAGCACAAGGCGCTAAGCATTCGGCGACAAGCATAAGGCGAATAGGAATAGAAGGTGCTTTTTACCTTCAATTCCTATTTGACTAGACCCTAGAGGCAGCCAATAACGCGACGTCCTGTCGCATTGACTGCACTTGCACGTCCTGTGCTTCGCCGATGGCGCCTGAAGCTAGACACTAAAACTAAGTACAAACTTTTATACTTTCTTACCTTTTTAGAAAAGCCAAGAGCCTTGAACAGCCTCGGGCAAATAAGACAATTTGGAATAGAAGCCGTTCTTTGCCTTTAATCCCAAATTGTCTAGACCCTAGAAGGGCTAGGCGCTGGAGCTGGACACCAAAACTAAGTACTAGAGTTTATGTTTTTTGTTCTTATGATAAGCGGCCAATTTCGTTTGCGGCCTTTTCCATACTTTTATCATACGCTTGCAAAACCTTTTGATTTGCTTCAAATGAACGATATGCTGTCATCATATCCGTATATGTACGCCCGATATCAACAGTTGAGTTTTCTAAGTATTTTTGTTTTAGATTGTATCGAATATCCTCATTGTTTATCGCTGTAGGAAGTGCTTGATTGTCTGAAGTTCTGTAAATCCCATTTCCTTCTTTTACAAGATTACGAACATCTTCAGCAAAGCGTACATCAATTTGGGCGACAACCTGACCGTTAACCAAAACATCTCCAGCTTCTGTTACATTAAACTCACCAGATTGAATAGAAATCGGTTGCCCAGCTGTTGACAACACTGGATTGCCATCAGATAGCAATATGCCATTATTGTCTAAACTAAAATTTCCGTTTCGAGTATACCGTTCTTCTCCAGCTTGATTTAAAACAGCGAAGAATAGTGAACCTTTTGCATTTGTTTCAGGGTGTAAAGGGACATTTTCTTCTATTAATGCAATATCTGTTACTACCCCTGTTTCCTTTAGCTCGCCCTGCATATCTCTGCTTCTCATTTCTTGTAAATAAACTCCTGTATTTAGGGAGCCGATTGTTTGAATACCCGTTACATTCGTCCTATTTACAGTTGGAAGTGTTTTAGTTTCCATTCGCTGCAAGAGCATTTCTGGAAAGGCGCGGATTGTAGACTGATCTGCTTTATAACCGGCAGTATTGGCATTTGCTATATTATTTGATAACATTTCAGTTCGCCGCTGCTGTGTTAGCATTCCTGCAGTTGCTGTATATAACCCTCTTAGCATTTAGTAAACCCACCTTAATCGTGTTTTTCCGATCAAATGAACTCTTTCGACAGAATTCCCTATCATTCATTATATAGGAGAACGATTGTTTTCTCATTATTTTTTTCATATTTCCATGTAAGTTTTTAGGAGAAGTCATTTTTTCATTTAGGACACTACTCCTATTTCTTTTTTTCTAGGTTGTCTATATACTTAAGGAAAATCGTTTTGATGCTGGTTTTTTATTTCCGATTATTAGGCACTTATTTTCGAATCTGGAATTATAATTTCGATTCTCAGAATTTATTAACGATTATTCAGATTTATTTTCGATTAGATAAATTTCGACACGATTCTACTCACACAATGTCTATGATAAAAAAAAGAACCTGCTCAAAGTCAGGTTCACGTCAAATCTTAACCAAATTTTTTGCGTGGAAGTTTATCCATGTTGTCCAGCATAATTCCTGTTCCAATTGCAACACAGTCCATTGGTGCTTCAGCTACTAATACTGGTACTTTTAGTTCTTCAGCTAAAAGTTGATCTAATCCGTTAAGTAAAGCTCCACCGCCCGTTAAGATTACTCCGCGGTCAATAATATCTGCTGAAAGCTCTGGAGGAGTACGTTCTAGAACACTCTTAGCAGCTTGTACAATGGCAGCAACAGGTTCACGAAGTGCTGTTTCCACCTCTGTTGAATTAACAGTAATCGTACGAGGTAAGCCTGTTACCATGTCACGGCCGCGAATACTAATTTCTTCATAACGCGCGCCTGGGAATACTGTTGCAACATTAATTTTAATATCTTCGGCTGTTCGTTCACCAATTAAGAGCTTGTACTCTCTTTTGATGTAGTTCAAGATCTCATTATCAAACTTGTCCCCAGCCATTTTAATAGAAGAGGCGGTGACAATATCGCCCATTGATAACACAGCGACATCTGTAGTTCCACCGCCAATATCAACAACCATGTTTCCATAAGGTTGGAAGATGTCCATACCAGCACCAATCGCTGCTACCTTTGGCTCTTCCTCAAGAAATACGTTTTTTCCACCGCTTTTTTCAGCAGCTTCTTTAATGGCCTTTTGCTCAACAGATGTTATATTTGTTGGGCAGCAAATAAGCATGCGCGGCTTTGAAAGCAATCCTTTTACATTTAACTTGTTAATAAAGTGCTTTAGCATTGCCTCTGTTACTTCAAAGTCAGCAATAACACCGTCTTTTAATGGGCGAATGGCAACAATATTCCCAGGAGTACGTCCTACCATACGTCTTGCTTCTTCACCAACGGCAAGTACTTTGCCAGTATTTTTGTCCAGGGCTACAACGGAAGGCTCGTTTAACACAATTCCCTTCCCTTTCACATGAATAAGTACGTTAGCCGTACCAAGATCTATACCAATATCCCTCGCAAACATTCTATCTATATCCTCCTTGCAAATCTTCATTCCCGGAATTACTAACCTAATTAAATATTCTATCATAAAATCGCAAAAATAGTATGATTTTGTAAAATTATTTAAGGAAAGTATGTAGGAAAATGTCGATTCACCTAGATCTAGATAGAATTTCTTTTCATACAATTGACAGCGCAGAGTATGAATCAACGCAGCCGCCACTTTTAAGTATGAAATATAATGGCAACTACGCATCACGCTTCGCCCTTACAGGCTCGCCAATCGACGAGTTTTCATTATTTAACTGGCTCTTCCTCAAAAATCTCGTCCTTCTTGTACTTAAGCTTTGTTGCTTCTCCACCTCGTAAATGTCTTATTGATTTATGGTAATCAAGTATTTCCTTTACTTCATTCGCAAGATCAGGATTAATTTCGGGTAACCTTTCCGTTAAATCTTTATGGACGGTACTTTTGGAAACACCAAACTCCTTCGCAATGACGCGAACCGTTTTCTTTGTCTCCACGATATACTTCCCAATCTTGATTGTGCGTTCTTTGATGTAATCGTGCACACCACTCGACCTCCCTAATATGGATGTGAGAAGTGTGAAATGAGACTCGCATACCAAGACACTTTGGCTGAATTTCTCTTAGATGATCGTATGTTGCCTCTTTTACAGCGATTAAAAATTACACTCACGATCCCTCACCTCAAACACTCTCTTTGATAGGTTTGTAACATTTTATTAGCTTGGTTTAAGATATATGCAAGAAAAGTCAAGAGGGACAAGGGTTTCTTTAAATTTTTTTCATTTTCGTAAGATTTGAACAGGAAATTCATGGTTTTTTTAATATTTTGGCCTATACATTTCCTTCTTAATGTTCGTTTTATTTCCCGAGAAATTTGTCGATGAGTGGAGATGATTCAAAGGCATACTCTTTCAGTATATTTTTGAATGGGGGTAATATGACTGTATATTGATATTTATGGTGAACAAAACCGCAACTCCTGTTGCAACGACTGCACTTGCATGTCCTGTACTTCGTTGCTGTATCGCCAAGCGCTATACACAGTTCAAAAATTTTTTTCTTAGACAACAAAAAAAACAGCCCCTATAGGCTGCATAATTTACTTCGTTACCTGGTAATCAATTCCATATTCTTCCGCTAACTTTTCCATCTCTTCGTGGTATTCTGAGATCGCAGTTACATATTCACTGCCCTTTTTATTCGATTGCTCGATTAATTCCTTATCTGTCTTCTCTAATGCTTCTTTTTCAAGTAGGAGCGCGTCGTAATATACGCCTAACGCCTCTTCCATTTTGTTCTTTATTGGTTTTAGCTCTTCAACATTTACTTTAAGTGTTTTTGCTTTCTCAATCGCCTTTTCATACTCAGGAATGACCTCAGTTGTCAAAACAGTGTATAACTCTTCATCATTTTTGAAATTTTCTCCAGATACTGTAGCCAATGCTTCATTTGCTTTAGTTTCATAGCCGGCAATTTCGTTCATATCTTCATTAATAAAATCCACAATTTCTTTTTGTTTTTCTTCGTATGATTGTTCATTTTCTGTAGATGTACTTGCAGGCTTTGCTTCTTCGGTACCAGTTTGCTTTTCTGAAGAAGTGTCATTACTACAGCCGATAAGTACAAAAAAGATCGCGATGATTAAACTTAGTTTTTTCAACTGAACCTATCCTTTCTGCTATTTAATGATTGAAGGGTCATTTTTGATAAAAGCATCACGACGTTTCAGATACCTTTTTTCTTGCATGAATTTGATCAGGCTCATCATGATAAGACCTACTATGATGCCTGAAAGAGCAAACCAACCTGCAACAAAAAGGAGTCCGATATATACAAATAAGGCGCCAAAAAACAAAGTGTATACTAAAACTAACATAATATTAAACACTTGCAGTTGGAAAATTCTCATCTTCTCTTCTTTAGAAGTTGTTTCTTCCTTCTTTAACTCCGAAAACAGTATCAACTCTGACCGTACAATTTGATATGGTGCAATAAACCAGTTAATGATTGCCTTCATGATTCATTTCCTTGTTTTAAAGACTGTAACTTTTCCTTCATGAGCTTTTCACCCTCTGATTCAAACCCTTTGTAAATGACTTGCTTTATTTGTTCATGGTTAAAAAACACATTCGTTTCATCTGAAATATGGCCTTGCGGGTAAGGACATGCGACATAATCCCATACTTTTTCGCCCTGATCAGCTTGCTGTTGCATTCTTCCGTAGATCATCACTGATTGTGCAATTGATTCTACGAACACAACCGTACCAATCGGTAGTAAATCAGTTCCTTTATCGATCACAATGGAGTTGATTCCGTTTGTCATTGTCAAATCGCTCCTTTCAAAAATGTCTGAACAAAAGGAATTATTCTTTTTCAAAGCTAATTCCGAGTTTAATTCCAAGCAATAGTCGGAGATCAATCATTGTTTCTTTTCCTATTTTTGCTTCGCCCCCTGCACCTACTGCAGATGCTCCAACTGTACCTTTAATATTGTAATCGGTAAAAGGAATAGGTATAATACCCGAAACCTCACCTTCTGCTACTGCCGCCTTTGCTCCAATACCAATTGAGCTATTATCGACTCCAGCGTATGCATTAGCCTTTAGAATCTCTCCTTTTGCTTGTAAACCTGTACGACCAACATAATCTATTTCTTTATCAAGCTGTGTTTTGATTTCTGCTGCATAGGCTGTTCCTCCAGCTTTGACTAAAGGAAATATACTTTGTCCCCCTACACTTGCTTGTGCTTCAGCTGCTCCAACTTGCAGGTCAAAACTGCTGTCTATCATATCTGTATCATGCTTAACCCCGGTGTGAATACCGCTCAGCTTACTGCTTCCTCCGAGTTGACCATCTCCGTCGCCGAATCCTGACCAATCATTTTCTACTTTACCTGCGCCAGCCTCGAAGGTAAAGTCTCCATGTTCAACTGTGTCTCCTACAAGGTAAGAGGACTTTGGCTCAACTTCTTTTTCAGACGTTTTACTTGCCGTCGGAGTGAAGTTCAAACCCAGCCATTGATAAGAGGTAGTTGAATATGACTGCAGGGCATAAATCGATTGTGTTGATCGGTTTGCTGCAAGTGTACTATTTGTGAAAAAATGCATAGGTGTTGATCGAATGCTCCCCATTAACAATGCATGAGTTGGACTCATAAGCGCTTGCAGTGGACTAAAGGTTTCGAGACTGCGAGGATTCACTCCTGCTTTTGTATCCATTTCTTCTATGTAGGCCGTCAATACTTGTAAATCCACTGTTAATTCATCTAATGATGACGTACTCTCAGCATCAAAGTCTTCTAACTTGGTAACTGTTTTATTGATCGATTGCTTCGCTTGTTCAACCTGCTGATTCACTTCTGTATCATCCAAAAGCTTAACATGAACAATATCTAATACGTTTGAAATGAATTGGTTTGCATCCGCTGTCACATCATTCGTATAGTTTTGAACTTCTGTAAGCCTGTTGGTTAGTTCACCTTGAAGAAAATCATCATGGATAAATCCTGTATGATTCGGTTCATATGAACTCACTTGTTCCTTACAAGTTTGCAGTTTCAATTGATAGGAAACAAGAATTTGTTTAAGCTTGAATAAAAATGGTTGATGACAAGATTGATAGTAGCTTTTAATCGCATTGGGACCTTTTCCCGTAAACGAGCGATCTAAATTGACCAACTCGGCAATCGATTTTTCAATCGTTTCTAGTCCCTCTATTTTTTCATTTATCGCCTGAATCGTTTCATCAAGAGAAGCATGTAGATTAGACACATCTAATACTCTCATTTTTCTACCTCCGCAACACCTTGTAACGACATGGATGTTTTCAAGGATTGATCCGTTGCCTTCATCGCCTCAACAGAGGACCTGACCATGGATTCATTTTGAGCAAGAAGCTCTTTATAATTGGTCATGATCGTTTCTAGCAACATATTAACCTGTTCGATCTTTTTGGTCACATCCAGCTGATTATTTTTCACAACATCCTTTGGCAGTGAAGGCTCAAGAGATGTTGAAGCCATGGCCATCTCCTTTAATACACGCTCTATATCATGAAATTGAAATTTTATTTCTCCCATTATCATCTCTACTTTACTTTTTATTTTTACGCTCAGTTAGACTTGGTGATACGAATTAACTATAAATACTTAATTCTGTAAAATAAAACAACAGTCATTGAGAAAGGCTCTTATTTAAAAGATTGTTGTTTTTAATAAGTTCTTTTTAAAAAACTGATTATGTTGATTGGAGCGGAAGGTGCGAGACTCCTGTGGGAATAGCGTGACAGGTGAGACTCATGCATCGCTGTGCGCCGAGGAGGCTCACCGCACGCCCCACTTAAGATGAGCATCCTGGAGCTCCAATCAACCTTACCTAACACTTATTACAAAGCAACAAAGTTTGCGAAAACAGCCTTTTTAAAATTTTTTAATCTTCCAACATCTGTAATTCAAGAGAGTGAATTGTTTTCTGCAGAGATACAATTTCACTTTTTAAACTACTCATTTTGCTGTTAATGGTTGAAAAGACATTGGAAAGTTGAGTTGCTTCAAGATCTTGGTAGGAACGAAAAATTCCTTCTATTCGAATATCCTCGAATTTTTCGGCAAGTGATCCTTGCCAAGTAGTAGACGTAAGTTCTGGGGTTACAACCGAATTGTTAAAATTCAAATACTCCTGTTTAATGCCTTGCAGCTGACTTTGACAGTCCTGCAATCGATGAAGCTGTTCTTGTTTCCTTCTTAAAAGTCCATAATAATAAAATAAAGACAATGACTTTCCCCTCTTTACTATTTTATTGACTCTTTATTATCATCTAGTCATTTCTCTTTAGGTCTATGAGTCATTCCGATCCCATTTAGATATAAATCTACTATATATAAGAAACAAACCTGATTTTACATAAAAAATTACCAATCTTTTCAACTATAACATAGTTAAAAAATGTAAGAATGGTGAGAATGATTTATTTTTGGAAGTCATTTTTTAGGAGGTTTTTCCTAATTAGAGGGACAGGGGGGACAGGTACTTTGTTCCACAATAAAGAAGGGGACAAGGTACCTGTCCCCTTGTCCCCGATCTTATTTATCTATCCACACTTCTCCATCCTTATACGTCATTTGTTCAGGATAACGTAAGTTCAGAACTTCCTCTTGTGTTTCAATAGATGGTGCCTTTGTGGCAAGTGAAACGATAATATTTGTTAAGATTGCGGCTGCTGCACCGAACACGCCTGCTCCTGTATCAATGATACCAGCGATTGTAAAACCGCCATATTTAGAGGCAAAAATGTAAATGAGTGTAACAGCTAAGCCGACCAGCATTCCAGAGATGACACCTTGAGTGTTTGAACGCTTCCACCATACTCCAATGAGGAGAGCTGGGAAGAACGTTCCAGATGCTAATGCAAAGGCCCATGCGACGATTTGTGTGATCGCCCCTGGAGGATTTAATGCGATTAGTCCTGCTAATACAGTTGCAATAACAATTGACCAGCGAGCAACAGCTAATCGGTTCTTTTCTGATGCATTCGGCTTCATGACACGATAGTAAATATCATGTGCAAAGGAAGAAGAAATGGCAATCATTAAGCCGCCTGCTGTTGATAGAGCTGCTGCCATGGCCCCGGCTGCTACAAGACCGATAACGAATAGTCCAAGATTGGCGATTTCAGGTGTTGCCATTACAACGATATCGTTTGAAATGATTAATTCACTCCATTGTAAAATACCATCACCATTTCCATCTGCAATTTGCAGCTTTCCGGTATTAACCCAAGATTCTGTCCATGCAGGCAGCTCCGTTAGCTTTTGACCAGCTACTTGTGTCATTAAAATAAAACGAGAAAACGCTGCATATGCTGGTGCTGATAAATATAATAACCCGATAAAAAGAATCGCCCATGCACCTGACCATCTTGCCGCTTTCATCGTTGATACCGTATAAAAGCGGACAATTACGTGAGGTAATCCCGCTGTTCCCGCCATTAACGTAAACATAAGGGCTAAGAACTGCCATTTCGTCCCGTTTGTAAATGGTGCAAAATATTCGGAAATACCAAGCTGACGATCTAACTCACCCATTTCTTCTACAATTTTACCGTAAGAAAGCCATGGAGCTGGATTTCCTGTAATTTGTAGAGACATAAAAATAACCGGAATTAAGTAAGCAATGATCAGAATAATGTATTGAGCAACCTGTGTCCATGTAATCCCCTTCATTCCACCAAAGGCTGCATAAAACGCAATCAGCACCACGCCAATCATCGTTCCTAGCTTCGCATCAATTTCAAAAAGTCTTCCAATCACAACTCCTGAACCAGATAATTGGCCAATTGAATAGGTAAAGCTAATAATGATTGTACAAACTGCGGCAATTACGCGGGCTGTGTGACTGTTATATCGATCCCCGATGAATTCCGGTACTGTGTAGCGGCCGTATTTACGAAGCTGTGGTGCTAATAAAAAGGTTAATAGGAGGTATCCGCCTGTCCACCCCATAATATAAGCCAGTCCATCATAACCAAGCAGCATAATCGTACCAGCCATCCCAATGAATGAGGCTGCACTCATCCAGTCCGCTCCGATGGCCATTCCGTTAAAAATCGGCGGTACTCCGCGACCTGCTACATAAAAGTCAGATGTTTGCTTCGCTGTATTGTAGACCGCAATTCCAATATATAACGCAAAAGTAAGTAAAATAATTGCAAGTGAAACAAGAAACTGAGCGTCCATTACATTTCCCCCTTTAATTAAAAATGAGCACTCCCCTATGTACTCAAGTAGCTAGTGAAAATTTATCTTATCCCCTTTTAAATCTAATTTGTTTTTGGTGTCTAGCTTCATCGCCTAGCGTCTAGTGAATTTCACAATTCTCCTTACGATAAGTCAACATCGACAACTTGCGCTCTCCGTGTTTCCTTTTCCCGACAGAGTCGGATAAGTCTCGCTTTATCCGAATTGCTCTAGTTCATACGCTGCTGTACGGGTGTGCGGGCGATTCCGCTTTTCTAGTGATCTAATGTTTTCCCAGCGCTAAGCTGTTCATTTTTGGATTCATCAATACCATATTTTCTATCAATAGAATCACTGACTTTTGCGTTAATAAATAATAATAGAATAAAGACCACAACAGCTCCCTGTGCCCCCATGAAGTAATGAAATGGAAAGCCATTAATCGTAAAGCCGCTAAAAAACTCAGCAAATAACACAACGCCAAATGAAGATAATCCACCGATTATTAAATAGATCACAATGTTTCGTGTTCTTTCTTTAAAATAGGCATCCGCTACTTTTTTATCGATTTTTTTCATAAAGCACCTCCGGATTATAAATGATCAGTTGGAACCTTAAGATAGACTGAAAATAAATTTTACAGTTTCAAAAAATGGTGCAGGAACAAGTGCGATTTGTACAACGAAGTAGATAAGTATTGTCACAACTGGGATGAGTAAAAAATGAGGTTTTCGCGTTCTTAAGCAAAATACTAGGCTGACAAGAGTTAAAGCAATCATCAAGATTAATGTTGTCATATTTGGCTTCCCCCTTCATATAATTGTAAGCGTTATCAATTTATGATATACTAAATATATCTCCAGATAGCTTTAACATGTCTTATTATGAAGGGTAATCTAGTAACCGGTCAATAAAAAACTGAAAATTTATAAAACTTTCTCTTCGACAACTTTTTTGGCGGCAATCGTGGGACAAGGGGACAGGTTCTCTGTCCCACAATTATTTTGGGACAAGGTACCTGTCCCCTTGTCCCATAAAAAATCGAGGCTGACCTCTGATTTAGTAGAGTTCAACCTCGTATTGACGTTATCCTTATGAATTTACTGTACTATTTGAAGCCTCTGGCTGAGTGCTGTCTTTTTTACCTTCAGTTCCTTTTTCAGCATCTTTGTCTGATTCTGGAGCTTTTTCAGATTTGTCAGCGTCATCTTTTGGAGCTTCACTGTCTTTTTCAGGTGCTTCAGTTTCACCTTCACCTGATGGTTTTTCTTCACCTTCACCTGATGGAGCTGGAGCTTCTTCGCTTACTTCTTCTTCTGTTGCTTCTTCTTCAGCAGCCTCTTCAATGGATGTTACCGGCTTGTCCATATATGTTAGAGGGTTTACAGCTTTACCAGCTTGACGAATTTCAAAGTGTACATGGTTGCCATCTTCTTCATTATAAAGATTTTCACCAGATTTACCGATTAATTCGTTTTGTTCTACTTTGTCACCAGCTTGTACACTAACTTCTGCTAGTGATTGGTAAACTGTGACAACATCGTTTTCGTGCTCAATTTCCACAACATATCCTAAGATTGGATCTTTTTCAGCTTTTGTTACAGTACCACTAAGTGATGCGACAACATCGAATTGCTTTTGATCTTCTCTTGCGATGTCGATTCCTTTGTTCATTCTATAGGTATTGTTATAGAATACAAGTGCTGCTTCTTGCTCTTCTGTTGTTGCATTTGGATCATAAAACTTTTTCACAACTTTTACTGCTTCTGGATCTACTGCAGGCATTGCAAAGTTTTCTTTTGTTGCATTAACCTCAACTGCTTCCTGCTCATCTAATGCGATATCTTCTTGATTATTTTGCAGGTCCTCTGCTACATTGTTGCTGATGTTTTGGTACCATAATACTGCTGTAAGGATAACTGCTGCACTCATTAGGTAAATTGCCGGAAATACCCAACGTTTTCTAAAAAATTGTTGAACTTTAGTTTGAGAAGTACGTTTCTTTTCTTCCTCTCTCATTCTATCATCACCTCAGAAATCAGTCTGAACAGATTTTCTGAATTATATACACATTCTAAAAAAAATTTTTTTAAATGTAGTTTGTGCAAAGTTTATAATAATATGTATGCTTCTTTAAAATTTTTGGCTTTTTTGCAAACTTGTTGCTTTGTAATCAGTTTACTAATAGTTGATTGGAGTCTTTTATAAATGAAAAAAAACATACTTACGATATTACCACTTCTTTATATGGCACTTATTTGGACGTTATCAAGCTTTCCGGCTGATGCAATTGTGGATACACAGCTTTCCTTTGATGCTTTATTGAAAGAATCATTGCATCTTATTGAGTTTGCCATTCTTTATTGGCTTATTGCCTTTGCTTTTATGGCACATGGAAAATGGACAGAGAAAGCGAGTATGATTGCAGCGATTATTTCTATATTCTATGGTCTTACAGACGAAATTCATCAATCCTTTGTGCCAGAACGTTCAGCAACTGTCATAGATTTTGTCAAAGATACTATCGGGGTGGCAGTTTCATATTGGATTGCGAAAAAGAAATTCTTTTCAAAGTAGTTTTCTCGGCTTGTTAATTATATCCGGCGAAAAACCTTAGTTTTTCTTATACGATCTTCTATAAAATGTTTATACCTTCTTATAGTATAAAAAAAGAGCTCGGGGAGCTCCTTTTTTATTGCTTTGCCGTATATTTTGCTATAAAAGGTTCTGCGGCAGATACTTCTGTTCCATTATAATAATGAGAAACGATTTCCTCATATGTTTTGCCTGCTTCTGCCATAAAGTTTGCACCGTATTGGCTCATACCTACACCATGACCAAAGCCTTTTGTTTCTATTAGAACAGAATCTCCTTTGATCTCCCATGTGAAATCAGTTGATTTTAAATCAAGTTCTTCTCTTATATCTCTTCCAGTAAATTGCTTTCCATTTATTTCAACCTTTGCTACACGTTTTCCTGGTGTTAGCTCAGTTATTTTACCGATTGAACCGCTTGATGTGTCTAAGTTTACACCTAGTTTATTTTCGAATTCTTTAATAGTAATAATTTTTTTATCATAGAATTTAGGTGATTTTTCGTCCCATGAACTTTCTACACTTTTAAGATATGGAATTGCCTCCTGCCAATAGGCTTCAGAGTTTTCGGTATATCCGTTGCTTGTTGAGAAAAACGAAGCATCAATTGGTTCATCTTTATATGTAAGAATTTTCCCCTGTGTAGCCGCAACGGCTTCTGTAACCTTTTGAAGCTTCCAGTCATAATCATCTCCCCAAATCGCTTTTAGCTCTTCTTTATTTTTATATACTTGATGCATTTGGGTATCTGTGACAATGGAACCTTCTGGAGCACTTATCGGTCCATTCATAAGCTGTTTTGTAATATATGTTCTCGCTGCTAATGCCTGTGCCTTCAGCGCTTCTGTTTCAAACTCAGCAGGCATTTCTGATGCAACAACACCAATGACGTATTCCTCCAGAGGAATTGATTCGATCTTCTTCGTTTGACTTCGATAAACAGGTACGTCTACCGGTGACTCAGCTAGCACTGGAACCTCAGACTTGGCAACTGTTAGTTCTTCACCCAATTTACCCTTTGATTGCTCCATAAATGGTGTCACAAGTAGCGTTGGGATGAGGAGTATAATGATGAATAACCCTCCAAGTGCGAAAAGAACTGGTTTAACTGGTTTCATGTTCGGCCTCCAATTGTTATAGGTTAAGTAGAATGTCTATAATTCATCCTATGGCCGTGGACAAGCAATTATGACTGAAAAAGATGTGGACAATGCAGAATTTATCTGAGATGGACAAGGTGTAGGACGGCTAAACTTTTTTTGAAATTAAACATGAACTTACGTATAAATCACACCAAATATAGTTATCATAGTAAAGTCGTAAAAAATAAAAGAAGCAGGCTGCCAATTCGACTCCTGCTCCTTTTATGAAGGCATATTAATCTGAAACGGCAGCTTGCTGCTGTTCAGAAGTAATTGTAGTTGTATCTTCTTTTACACGTTCGATATCTGCGCCGATGCTTGCAAGCTTTTCGTGGAAAGCTACATAGCCGCGATCTAAATGCTTAAGTTCAGTAACACGTGTATGGCCTTCTGCACAAAGTCCTGCTAGGATAAGTGCTGCGCCTGCACGCAGATCTGTTGCTGCTACTTCAGCACCTTGTAACTTGACAGGTCCATTGATGATAACAGAACGTCCTTCAATTTTAATATCTCCATTCATGCGGCGGAATTCTTCAACATGCATGAAACGATTTTCAAAAACGGTTTCTGTAATCATACTTGTTCCGTTTGCACATAATAGCAATGCCATCATTTGTGATTGCATATCTGTTGGGAATCCTGGGTGCGGCATTGTTTTGATGTCGACAGATTTAAGCTTTTCTGGTCCGATAACACGTAAACCGTCTTTTTCTTCAATGATTTTTACGCCCATTTCTTCCATTTTTGCTACTAGTGATGTTAAGTGCTCAGGAACGGCTCCTTTGACAAGAACATTTCCACCAGTTATCGCTGCAGCGACCATAAAAGTACCTGCTTCTATGCGATCCGGAATAATTGTGTGGTGTGCACCTGTTAGTTTCTCTACACCTTCAATTCGAATCGTTCCTGTACCAGCCCCGCGAATTTTACCACCCATAGCATTGATGTAATTAGCTAAGTCAACGATTTCCGGCTCTTTTGCAACATTTTCAAGGACAGTTGTTCCTTCAGCAAGAGCAGCTGCCATAATAATGTTTTCTGTTGCGCCAACACTTGGGAAGTCTAAATAAACCTTAGCTCCCTTAAGTCTTCCTTGTACTTCTGCCTCAATAAAGCCATTACCAACTTTAATTGAAGCTCCCATTGCTTCAAAACCTTTTAAGTGCTGATCAATCGGACGTGATCCAATTGCACAGCCTCCTGGTAATGCAACACGTGCATGACCATTACGAGCTAATAATGCTCCCATAACTAAAACAGATGCGCGCATTTTTCTTACGTATTCAAATGGTGCTTCTGTTTTTAGCTCTTTTGATGCATCTACAATCACTTGATTATTTTCAAAATGGACATCTGCGCCTAAATGGCGAAGAACTTCATTAATTGTATACACATCGGAGAGCGTAGGTACATCACTGATTATACTTTTTTCTTCACTAGCTAATAAAGATGCAGCGATAACTGGTAGAACGGCATTTTTTGCTCCTTCAACTTTTACAGTGCCGTTTAACCTACGACCGCCGCGGACGATGATTTTTTCCAAATTATTCCCCTCCGCGTCCCAATTTCTCTATATTAATATTCAGACGTAATGATTGGTGTTCCTATAACGACCGTAGTTTTATCGCCCATTCCGTCAGATCTCAATGCAATTTGAATGTTCATCTTATCTTCTTTTGTTGGGATATAATCTTCCCAAAGTGAGGTCTTAGCTGATACCGAAAGAAAATCTTGTTCCGTGAGCTCTTCAATCGGCTTTGCATGAAATTCAGATAGTAACTGAACCATTTTTTGATTCAAAACACCTTCCATCTTATCACCTAATACGCCTTCGATACAAGCATATATTGTAGGATTTTCATGAAAAATGTCGAATGATCTTTGTTCGAAGAATGTATTGATGTCATTCCAATTGCTTTTAGTACCTGCACCTATGACCTCATAAAGGATATACGATTGTTCTTGATCATTTGTGAGGGTGGCGAGAAACTGAAGCTTTTCAGTAATATTTCTTTCTTTATTTTCATAAACACCGATCGCTTTAAACACATCGTCTTCTTGTTTAAACGTCCAAGTATATTGACGATATTGCTTGGTCATTAGTTTCAATTCTTGTATTGATTTATTTTCGACAAACTTTTTTGAATAAAGAGACCATTTTGAAATCTTAATATTCTCTTTTTCCATGCTTTCTGCTATTGTTGATAGTTTTGATTGATTCTCAGCTGCTCCTATATGATTGGCTACTAAACAGAAGATAATTGATAACGTTAAAACCATAATTCCTATCCCTTTATTTCTCATATACGGTCACTTCCTCTCCTTAGTAACATTGTTACCGGATTATCAGTGTCCATACGTGGAAAAACTCGTCAATATTAGACATGGAGGAATTATTTTCCCGTTATCCAAACATCCTTGTACATCATCCCATATGTAGCTTACCTTCCCTATTTCAAACGGTAGAAAACTTTTCTTTAAAATAATGATGGAAGTTGCTGTGACCATAATAAATAATCAAGGAAAAAATTACTTACCATAGATCCAATGGCGATGGTTAACAATATAAGAAGTACTCTCGCTTGAATCACTTTGCCCGCTTTTATCCATTTATCAATATTTAGTGCTTGCAAGGCCCACCACGTTACAATAATGAAGGCCAGGTGCACAATCATACTGATTAAAGCCAGTTGTCCATAATCGGGCATACTTCACCCCTCCACATATCCTCATATGATGAGAATAACGCATATTCTATAAAGACACACAGCAATTTCAATCTTACCTCATTTAAGCCAAAAAGCAACCTCATATTTTCCTATTTAGCCATGAAACTTTTTCCATGACTTGGGATTTCTACGGTATACCCTTGACTATTATATAAAGAAATTCCTGTTACATGATTGATTTTTGCTTTTAACAAAAATTTAATGAATATGGCCTTTCATTTTACAATAGGACACACATTATCTATTTTACTACGTGAGGTTATCCGCTATCTTCTTCATTTATGAAATAATTGTTACAGATTTGTTTTTGTGGTTATATGCTATCTTTTTGAAGAATTTCACATAAAAAAGGGGAAATAGATGCAACTTCATTTTTCATCAACATGATGAAAAGCAACTACCTTCTTTTGATCATATTTGTACTGCAAGACTACGAATTTCAACAAAAACATTTAAAACGATAATCAATCTCTATATTAGAATACTATTTGATTAAAAAAGGATGGTGCGAGTTTGGCACCATCCTTTTCTATTATTTCGTTACATCTAAACGATTGATTGCACGTTTTAACGCTAATTCAGCTCGTTTGAAATCGATATCGTCTGTTTTTTGATTTAGACGCTCTTCAGCACGTTTTTTCGCTGCTTCTGCACGGGCAACATCAATCGAGTCCGCCGTTTCAGCTGCTTGAGCTAAAATCGTTACCTTATCAGGTCGTACTTCGATAAAGCCGCCAGTCACAGCAACTAATTCAGTGCCGCTCCCTTTCTTTAGGCGAACTGCTCCAATTTGTAGCGGAGCAACCATAGGAATATGTCCTGGTAAAATACCAAGTTCACCACTTTGAGCTTTTACACTCACCATTTCTACGTCTGCATCGTAAACTGGGCCATCGGGAGTAACGACATTGACTAATACTGTCTTCATACTCATACCCTCCTAGGTCCCGAAATTAGGCTTCTACACCCATTTGTTTTGCATTTTCAATAACCTCTTCAATACGTCCTACTAAGCGGAACGCATCTTCTGGAAGGTGGTCATACTTACCTTCAAGAATTTCTTTGAATCCACGAACAGTTTCTTTAACAGGAACATAAGAACCAGGCTGGCCTGTAAATTGTTCTGCAACGTGGAAGTTTTGAGATAAGAAGAATTGAACACGGCGAGCACGTGCAACTGTCAACTTATCTTCTTCAGAAAGCTCATCCATACCAAGGATCGCAATGATATCTTGAAGCTCTTTATAACGTTGTAGTGTTTGTTGTACTTGACGAGCAACAGTGTAGTGCTCTTCTCCAACGATCTCAGGTGATAATGCACGTGAAGTTGAAGCAAGAGGATCCACCGCTGGGTAAATACCCATTTCAGATAATTTACGCTCAAGGTTTGTTGTTGCATCTAAGTGAGCAAAAGTCGTTGCAGGAGCCGGATCTGTATAGTCATCGGCTGGAACGTAAATCGCTTGAATAGATGTAACAGAACCTACGTTAGTTGATGTGATACGCTCTTGTAATTGACCCATCTCAGTAGCAAGAGTTGGTTGGTAACCAACGGCAGATGGCATACGTCCAAGAAGGGCAGAAACTTCTGAACCTGCTTGTGTGAAACGGAAGATGTTATCCATGAAGAAAAGAACGTCTTGTCCTTGGTCATCACGGAAGAATTCAGCCATTGTAAGACCAGTTAGAGCAACACGCATACGTGCTCCAGGCGGCTCATTCATTTGACCGAATACCATCGCTGTTTTCTTAATAACACCAGAGTCTGTCATCTCGTGATAAAGGTCATTACCTTCACGAGTACGCTCTCCAACACCAGCGAATACGGAAATACCGCCGTGCTCTTGTGCGATGTTATTGATTAATTCCTGGATTAATACAGTTTTACCTACACCGGCACCACCGAATAGACCGATTTTACCACCCTTGATATAAGGAGCTAGTAAATCTACTACTTTAATTCCAGTTTCAAGAATTTCAACTTCAGTTGAAAGTTGATCAAATTTAGGAGCTGGTCTGTGAATAGGATCACGACGAGCATCTTCTGCAATCGGTTGATCTAAGTCAATGTTTTGACCTAATACGTTAAATACACGACCAAGAGTTACATCACCAACAGGAACAGAGATTGGTGCACCTGTGTCTGTAACCTCTAAACCACGAACAAGTCCATCAGTTGTAGACATCGCAACCGTACGAACTGTATCATCACCTAAATGTAGGGCAACTTCTAAAGTAAGGTCGATAGCGACTTCATTTTCATTCGCTTCTGTTTTAATTGTAAGGGCATTATAAATGTCAGGCAGTTGACCGCTCTCGAACTTTACGTCAACAACCGGACCCAAAATTTGAGTAATGCGTCCTTTATTCATCGTTTTCCCTCCTATCAATGAAATGCGCAAGCGCCTCGTTCAGGCCCGAAAAGCATAAGACGATCATAAATAGAAGGTGTTCTTTACCTTCAATTCATGATTGGCTTATGACCTCGAGGGCCTTGGCGCTGGAGCTAGACATCGAAACTAAATGCGATGTCACTTTTTTCCAATAGTAATTTTTTGCTATTCTAATGCTGCCGCTCCACCAACGATCTCTGTAATTTCTTGTGTGATCGCTGCTTGACGTGCACGGTTGTATGTTAAAGTAAGTCCATTGATAAGCTCTTTTGCATTATCAGTAGCATTTTTCATAGCTGTCATACGAGCTGCATGCTCTGAAGCTTTACTATCTAGTAAGGCTCCGTAGATGAGACTTTCAGCATATTGTGGTAACAGCACTTCAAGGATTTCTTCCTGATTTGGTTCAAACTCATAAGACGTTAAGCCTTTGTTTGATGAAATATCAGAAAGCGGAAGAAGCTTCTTCTCGGTCACATCCTGTTGAATCGCACTAACAAAGTGGTTGTAATACATATACAATTCGTCGTATGAACCATCTGCAAACATGTTAACTGCACCACTTGCAATATCCTTAATGCTTGCAAAGGATGTTTCATCACCAAGGCCAGTAATCTCTGAAATCACGTTCATGCCGCGCTTTTTAAAGAAATCACGACCCATTTTACCAATTGCAATGATCACAAATTCATCATTAGACTTATGACGCTTTTGGATTGATTGATGTACAGCACGAAGTACACTGCTGTTAAACGCACCTGCTAATCCACGATCTGATGTAATGACAAGGTATCCAGTTCGTTTTACAGGTCTGGATTCTAACATCGGGTGGCTAACGTCTGTACTGCCGTTTGCGATGCTTGCTACAACCTCTTGGATTTTTTCCATATAAGGTCCAAATGCTTTTGCATTGTTTTCAGCACGGTTAAGCTTCGCAGCCGAAACCATTTCCATCGCTTTAGTGATTTGACTCGTCTTCTTAGTAGAAGTAATTCTTGATTTTATGTCGCGTAATGATGCCAAAGGTTCTCACCACCTTTTTAAAAAATCATCTAACAAGGGTAGACCTCAGTAACCCTTGAGGCCATACCATTTCTATTATTGTTCAGAAGGAGCAAAAGTCTTTTTGAATCCTTCGATCGCTGCTTTTAACGCATCTTCATTTGGAAGTCCGCCAGTTGTGCGGATTTCTTCTAGAAGGTCTTTATTGTTTTGTTCTGTGTATGCATGGAACTCATCTTCAAAACGAGTGATATCTTCTACTGGGATATCATCTAAGAATCCTTTTGTTAATGCATATAGAATCATAACTTGTTTTTCAACTTTAAGCGGTTTGTTTAGACCTTGCTTAAGTACTTCAACAGTACGAGCACCACGGTTTAATTTTGCTTGTGTTGCTTTATCAAGGTCAGAACCGAATTGAGCAAATGCTTCAAGTTCACGGTATGAAGCAAGGTCTAGACGTAAAGTACCCGCAACCTTCTTCATCGCTTTAATTTGCGCTGAACCACCAACACGAGATACAGATAAACCTGCGTTAATCGCTGGACGTACACCAGAGAAGAAGAGGTCAGACTGAAGGAAGATTTGTCCATCAGTAATCGAGATAACGTTCGTTGGGATATAAGCCGAAACGTCACCTGCTTGTGTCTCGATGAATGGTAATGCAGTTAGAGAACCTGCGCCTTTTGCATCACTTAATTTAGCTGCACGCTCGAGTAAACGAGAGTGTAAGTAGAAAACGTCACCAGGGTATGCTTCACGGCCTGGAGGACGGCGAAGTAGTAATGAAAGCTCACGATATGCCGCAGCTTGCTTAGTTAGGTCATCGTATACAACAAGAACGTGCTTGCCATTGTACATGAACTCTTCACCCATTGTTACCCCAGCATAAGGTGCTAAGAATAACATTGGAGCTGGTTGTGATGCAGAAGCTGTTACAACGATTGTGTAATCTAATGCACCATTTTTACGTAATGTTTCAACAACACCACGAACTGTTGATTCTTTTTGACCAATTGCAACATAGATACAAATCATATCTTGATCTTTTTGGTTCAAGATTGTATCGATTGCTACAGATGTTTTACCTGTTTGACGGTCCCCGATGATTAACTCACGTTGACCACGGCCGATCGGAACAAGCGCGTCAATCGCTTTAATACCAGTTTGAAGTGGTTCATGAACAGATTTACGGTCCATAACCCCTGGTGCTGGACTTTCGATTGGTCTAGTCTTAGTTGCTTCGATTGGACCTAATCCATCAACAGGTTGTCCTAATGAGTTAACAACGCGACCGATCAATGCTTCACCTACAGGAACCTCCATGATACGTCCTGTACGACGAACTTCGTCACCTTCACGGATATCTGTGTAAGGTCCTAAAATAATAATACCAACGTTATTTTCCTCAAGGTTCTGAGCCATACCCATAACGCCGTTTGAGAATTCTACAAGCTCACCAGCCATGACATTGTCGAGGCCATGAGCACGAGCGATACCATCCCCAACTTGGATAACAGTACCAACATCGCTTACTTTTATATCAGACTGATAGTTTTCAATTTGCTTTTTTATAAGCGCACTAATTTCTTCAGCTTTGATGCTCATGAGTTTCACCCCTATCTACGATCTGTTTGCGACCAATTGTCGCTCTATACGTTCAAGCTTACCGCTAATACTACCATCATAAATACGATTACCAATACGAAGCTTTACGCCGCCGATTAGCGAAGAGTCTACAACGTTTTGTAAACGTAATGACGCTTTGCCGATCTTTTTCGCGAAAGAAGCTGAAATAGCAGATAATTCACTATCTGTCAGCGGGCGAACTGAATAAACAATTGCATCCTCTGTTCCACGAGCTTCATTTGCACTTTGTACAAAGTAATCAACAATTTCTGTTACAACATCAACACGATGACGGTCAACTAAAAGGTATAATGTATTCACAACCTGCTGTGACAGGCTTGAGAATGCTTCCTTTACAATGGACTTTTTCGCTTCATTTGTAACTTTTGGATGGTTAAATACATTTATAAGTTCTTGATTCGTTGTAAAAACTTCCTTTACAACGAGCAATTCGTTTTCGATTTGATCGATTACATTTTGTTCCTTTGCAAGTTGAAAAAGAGCTACTGCATAACGTTTTGCAACAATACCTTTGCTCATCGACCCTCGCCTACCTCATTGATGTAGTCATTGATCAATTTCTCTTGCTCTTGTTCATTCAACTCTTTTTCGATTACTTTAGAAGCAATTAATACAGATAATGATGCAACCTGTTCGCGTAATGCTGCCACAGCCTGATCTTTTTCCTGCTCGATTTCTTTTAATGCTGAATCTTTCAAACGGCCAGCTTCAGAACGAGCTGCTTGGATGATTTCTTCTTTCTGTTGCTCACCAAGCTTTTTCGCATTTTCCACAAGAGCTTGTGCTTCTTGACGCGCTTGTTTTAATAACTCACGCTGCTCGTCTACTAGCTTTTGTGCTTCTTTATTTCTTTCTTCAGAACTATTAATTTCATTTGCAATATGCTCTTCACGTTGCTTCATAATGTTCATAACTGGTCCTAATGCATACTTACCTAGCAATGCAAGAAGGATTAAGAACATTAAAAGCTGGAATACGATATCACCTGTGTTAAGGCCGCCTGTAGCTGCACCTACTGCAAGATCAAAAGTTAACATAGCTCGGTTTCACTCCCTTCAAGAGTTCCATGATGGGTTAGTAGTTCACGGCTTCCGATGAACTTCGTATTTCTGCGTCAGCTCCATCGTCAGCATCCTCACGTACGGACGTACGCTCCGGTGCTTCCTCAGTCGCTTCCTTGAACTACTCGTTCCTCGAAACCCTCTTAATCTGTACTTAAGTTTAAAGTAAACTATTTTATTCCTCATTAGTTTACTTATTTGCACATAAAGCAATGGCGAAGGTTCGCTTTGAATGATCTTCGCCATATGAAAACATGTTTATTATCGAATTATGATCCCATTACGATGAATGCGATAACTACAGCGATGATCGGAATCGCCTCAACTAATGCTACCCCGATGAACATTGTAGTTTGTAATTTACCTTGCGCTTCAGGTTGACGCGCGATACCCTCTACTGTACGAGATACGATAAGACCGTTACCAATACCAGCACCTAGTGCCGCTAAACCAATTGCAATTGCAGCTGCTAATAAACCCATTGTTAAATTTCCTCCTTTAAATGTATGAAAAATAGTATTACTTTAGTTTTAGTTCAAGTGAACTGAACATATATTGATTAATGGTCATGGCTCACTTTGTGTGCCATATACACCATCGTTAACATAGTGAAGATAAATGCCTGGATTGCACCAACAAAGATACTAAATCCTTGCCATGCTAACATTGGAAGTGCTGCGATAATGGAACCGAGAATTCCACTTCCAAAACCTTCAGCGTATCCGCTTGTTCCTAGAGTAACAAGCAATCCTAATAAAATTTCACCTGCAAAAATATTCCCGTAAAGACGAAGACCAAGCGTTAGTGTGTTCGCAAATTCTTCAATTATCTTAAGCGGAAACATAAATGGCATCGGTCTTAAAAAGTCCTTACCATATTCAGATACACCTTTCATCTTAATTCCATAGTAGTGTGTTAACGCTACTACTAGAATTGCAAGAGTTAATGTAATGGCAGGATCTGCAGTTGGAGATTTCCACCATAAATCATGACCTACAACAATGGCGAATGGTAACCCCAGCATGTTTGATACAAACACATACATTAAAAGCGTGATTCCTAACGTTAAGAAACGTCCGCCTGTTTGCCAATCCATTGTACTGCCGATAATGTTTTTAACAAAATCAACAACCCATTCGATGAAATTCTGCATACCTGTCGGTTTCATCGCTAATTTGCGTGTTGCTGCAAATGCGATTAGAAAAACGATCAAACTAGCAATCGTAATCATTAATACATTTGATAAATTAAAAGTAAGACCTAAAAACTTTACCACAGGAGCTTCGTGACCCAATAGATTCACCTCTCTTCCCAGCTAAGCGCGTGAATGTTGAATAACATAATCTATCATAATAACGACATACATCGTCATTAATCCAATAATGACACTAATTAAATCAAAATACTCAGGAAACTTTAGCGCGAAAAATACAGCAACACCTGCCGCTGCCATTCTAGACGTTGTTCCTAATGAGCCTGTTTTCCGCCCTTCATCTAATGCGCGTCCAAACTGTTTGTGCTTTCTCACCATGATCCACAGGTTGTACAATGTAATGCATGTCCCAAGAAGCAATCCAAGAAATACTGACTGATACTTCGTAAATCCCCATCCTAAAACGTAAAGGGCTAGCAGATAAAATATGTACTTGCGATATCTTTGAAACATCAGTTGCATATCAGACATGAAATTATTATTCTCCTGAGAAATAGTGGTGGACTAATTTCAGCATGGCGTAAACTCCAGCAGCTAGTCCTAGCAGAAGGCCTATGATTAAAAACAGCGGCTCTGTTTCTAAATAACTGTCAATCCATTTCCCAGCAAATATACCTATTAATATAGAGCCAACTAGTTGGGAAAGGATAGCTGACATGAGGCCCATCGCATGAAGTGGATGGCGTTTTTTTTGTCGCATTTTATAAATCCTCAATCTATAGATTTATAACGGAATTAGGGGGTGAAACATGGGATTTGAACGATATTGTAAACCTTATCATTATACCCTCGTATAGCATACAATAGCGTATATGTGATGTCAATCCGTTTAAAGTTAAAATGTTCACAATCAATTCAAATCCTCACAAATCGTTCACATTTAAACGCTTACCAACCCTTGACTTACTAAAGTGAATTAATTATTCACTTAGTAAAATATCTGTTTCCAAATAATTTTCTTGACCATTTTTATTCGCAAAAACAATCGCTTTGTAACTCCCCAAAGGGACTTTTAGATCCTCTGCTTTTATTTCCCCCTCAATCAACCCTCTTGGCGCTTCACGCAGCCAATCTAAATAACCAATAAATGTTAATGAATCCGGATCATATAAAGCAATACCAGCTTCATCTGCTCCACCTGGTAAATACATTTGATATTTAAACGTATCAGGTTTATCTCCGTAAGAAAGCTCAAAGCCCATAATTCTCGGATAATTAGGTTCATCAATCACATATGCATATGGAAGCTCTGTCACCTTTTCGTCCAAATGGATTGTGATCCACCCTTCGTGTATCCCCTGATTCATTTGGCTCGGTGTGATATCAACACCCACCTCAACCTGTTTCTTTTCTCCTGGATTGATGAAGAGTTTTTTAGGAAGCACCCATTCAATGCCGGGTTTGTTTTTTGGTGTTTGAAATGTGATTGTTTTCTTCACATTTGATTGATTATCGATGATTACTTTTTTAGTTTTTTTGGTTCTAGGATGATTTGTATCAAATTGTCCAAACGTTAATGATCCTGGATAAATAAGCACCTCAGCCTCAATCGCTTGTTTTACATTTATTCTCCCAGCCCCCTGTTCATTCGGAGCCAATTTTCTGCCTTTATCATCTTGTAACTTTACAGCAGTGTTCATAAGTGCAGCTTTTATTTGTTCAGGTGACCAATTTGGGTGTGCTTGCTTAATTAATGCGCAAGCCCCTGCAACATGAGGTGCCGCCATACTAGTTCCGTGCAAAGATAAATAACCATCTGGAATGGTGCTATCAATTGCCACTCCCGGTGCAACAATATCCGGTTTTATGGCCCATGTCGTTGTGACAGGTCCTCTTGAACTAAAATCCGCCAGCTCATCTTCCTCTTTTTCATAGATCGTCCTAATTACCGGTTTATGATTCAGTAATTTTTTTATCGCAAGTCCATCTTTCTTTGAAATTGAAGCAACCGAAATATCTAGCGGAACCTCAAGTGATCCCGCAAAATTCCCTTTTACATTATTAAAGATAATGACGGCTTTTGCCCCACGTTTTTTTGCGTTTAACACTTTTTCTGTGAATGGAATTTTTCCTCTTTCAATAAGGGCAATCTTCCCTTTTATTGATTCTTTGAAGTCATCCTCACGTCCCAACCCAGCATACACCATTTCATCTAAGCTTTTTAAATCCCATGGTTTCGCTCCCTGCAAAGGATGGATAGGAATTGGATTTTTCAGTCCTGATATAGATAAGTATGGCAGATGAATAGGTGGAGAGGATGCTCCTACTGAAATCGCCTTTGACGATGTTCCCGGAGAACCAACCGTCCATAAATCCGGGCCGGAATTCCCGCTTGAGGTGACAGCCACAATGCCTGATTCAACAGCTCGGTCAAGTGCCAGGCTTGTTGGCCAATCCGGGCCATTCACATTATTTCCTAATGATAAATTAATAATATCCACATTATCCTTTATGGCTTGATCAATCGCTGCAATTACTTGATCTGAAGTACCCATACCACCAGGACCTAATGCACGGTATGCATAAATATCAGCCTCCGGAGCCATCCCTCTAAGCTTTCCGTTTGCTGCAATAATGCCCGCTACATGTGTACCATGGATCGTTCCTTCTCCTCTTACATCTGTAGTTTCCAGCGGATCTTGATCTCCGTCAATAACATCATATCCGCCAGCATAATTTCTCCGTAAATCCGGATGCTCATAATCGATGCCTGTATCAATAACCGCAACCTTTACCCCTTTGCCTGTTAAGCGGTGATCCCCTGAATCAAACAATCCCCGAACCTCTTCTCCTCCAATAAATGGAACACTCTCATCAATTTGTGAAGCATATGAAACGATCGGGCTCCAATGGATAACAGCCTGATGTTCTTTTATTTTATTCAGTTCTCTCACTGGACCTTCTATTGAAAAACCATAAAACACATGTTGATAGGTTTGGCGAATTGCAACATTTGGATGTTTGGATAAGGATTCATTCATCTTGTCAAACTCTTCTTCTCTTACAATCACCATCATTTTCTGGATTTGGTCCTTATCCACTTCAGGAAGTGGCGGTCGATTTGGAAAAGCTACGCCTTGAACTGTTTGACATAAAAAGAAAGTCAAAAAAAGAAGGATCCACACTCGTTTTTTTATTCCCATCAAAATCCACCTCCATTTCTAGTTTGTTCCTTCTTATTAAAAACATGTAATACCATATAAAAAAGAGGATAGCCCAATATGAGCCATCCTCTGTTCATCATTATTTTGTTCCGTACAATCTGTCACCAGCGTCGCCTAATCCAGGGACGATATATCCATGATCATTTAATTTTTCATCAAGTGCAGCAATGTAAATATCTACATCCGGATGTGCTTCTTTCACTACTTCCACACCTTCTGGAGCGGCAATTAAGCACATGAATTTAATATTTTTTGCTCCGCGCTTTTTCAAGCTATTAATTGCCTCTACTGCTGAACCACCTGTTGCTAGCATTGGATCCACTACAATTAACTCACGCTCTTCTATATCAGAAGGTAGCTTTACGTAGTATTCAACCGGTTGTAATGTTTCTGGATCACGGTATAAACCAACATGTCCAACTTTAGCAGCTGGAATTAATTTTAAAATCCCATCTACCATTCCAAGTCCTGCACGAAGAATCGGGATGATCCCTAGTTTTTTCCCTGAAAGAACTTTTGATTTTGCAGTTGTGACTGGTGTTTCCACGTCTACCTCTGTTAATGGTAAATCTCTTGTGATTTCAAATGCCATTAAACTTGCTACTTCATCAACAAGTTCACGAAATTCTTTTGTTCCTGTTTTGGCATCACGAATATATGTAAGTTTATGCTGAATTAATGGATGATCAAACACGTACACTTTCCCCATCAAATCATCTCCTTTTCTTTGACACTTCAATAGATTTTACAGAAAAACAAACATAGTTTCAAGTTCATGGTTAGGTATTAATAAAAAAAGGCTGTTTTCTCAAACTTTGTTGCTTTTATAAGAAGTGTAAGAATGGTTGATTTCAACCTATATGTTTTTTACAAATAAGTAATCAAAAACAACATTATATTAAAAAAGAGCGAAAAAAGATCAGACCTATCATTTAGATAGATCTGACCTTCTTGTTTTTATAAATTTCTATATAAAGGGAATTTGCTAGTTAAGTCTTCAACACGTTGCTTAGCTTCTGCTAGCTTTGCTTCGTCCTCATGGTTTTTAAGAGCGAATGCAATGATGCTTCCGATTTCGTCCATTTCTTCTAAACCGAAGCCACGACTAGTTACAGCTGCTGTACCAATACGGATTCCGCTTGTTACAAACGGGCTTTCTGTTTCAAATGGAATCGTATTTTTGTTTACCGTAATACCGATCTCATCTAATACGTGTTCAGCTACTTTACCAGTTAACTGAAGAGAACGAACATCTACTAATAATAAGTGGTTGTCTGTTCCGCCAGAAACAAGTGTTAAGCCTTCAGATTGAAGCTTATCAGCTAAGCGCTTTGCATTATCAATGATGTTTTGCGCATATGTTTTGAAGCTATCATCAAGAGCTTCACCGAATGCTACAGCTTTAGCAGCGATTACGTGCATAAGTGGTCCACCTTGAATACCAGGGAAGATCGATTTATCGATTTTCTTACCGAATTCTTCTTTACAAAGAATCATACCGCCACGTGGTCCGCGAAGTGTTTTATGTGTTGTTGTTGTCACGAAGTCAGCATATGGAACTGGGTTCTCGTGTAGTCCTGCAGCAACTAGACCCGCGATGTGAGCCATATCTACCATGAAATAAGCTCCTACTTCATCTGCAATTTCACGGAATTTTTTGAAGTCGATCGCTCTTGGATATGCACTAGCGCCTGCAACAATTAACTTTGGCTTGTGAAGTCTAGCTTTTTCTAATACATCCTCATAATTAATACGATGAGTTTCTTCGTCTACACCGTATTCTACGAAGTTATATTGCACACCGCTGAAGTTAACTGGGCTACCATGTGTTAAGTGACCACCATGAGATAGATTCATTCCAAGAACTGTATCGCCATGCTCAAGGATAGTGAAATACACTCCCATATTTGCTTGTGCACCTGAGTGCGGCTGAACGTTTACATACTCTGCTCCGAAGATTTCTTTTGCACGATCTCTTGCAATATCTTCTACAACGTCAACATGCTCACAGCCGCCATAGTAGCGACGACCTGGATAACCTTCTGCATATTTGTTTGTTAAAACAGATCCTTGAGCTTCCATTACAGCTTCACTAACAAAGTTTTCTGAAGCAATTAGCTCAATTTTTGTTTCTTGACGAGTACGTTCTAACTGAATGGCTTCAAATACTTTTGCATCTTGTTCTGGTAAATGTTTCATTCGTTCGTATCTCCCTTCATATTAAACACATTTCATCTTCGTTTTATTCCATCTATATTTTACACGCTAAATAGTTAGAATGTAAAAGATTTTCTGAAATAATTATGGGTTTTTTAACATTTTGTGTCGTTCACCTGTTAAAAACCGAATAATATAATGGTTTCTTGTGTTCAATATTCGTTTTGGTATGTTGTTCCTTTTAAATATATACAACCTATTGTCGTTACTTTTTCTTACAATGTCAACTATAAAGATAGAATATTTTGAGACCTTTGATTAGTATGTGCAAAAATAATATTCCAACTTAGAATTTTCTTATGCAAAAGTTGATACATGAGACTGCATTTATGTAGATTTTTTGTTTTATCTTCGATTCTGAGAATTTATCTTCGATTCTTGCGATTTATCAACGATTAATAGGATTTATCAACGATTAGACAAAATTCAACAATTTACGCCATCCATCACTATCACTCACTACAAAAAAGAGCCAACCCAAGTTGACTCTTACCGACACGATTGATTCTCTTCAGTATGTTCATAAACCGCTCTTGCCCCGCCAATTAATTTTGGACGGGTTTTGGCCATAGTCACATGGGCAGAGCCGATTTGCTTTATTTTACTTCTTAATGGAACAGCCACATGTTTTAAGTGCATTCCTATAAAAGTGTCACCAATGTCAATGCCTGCATCCGCTTTAATAAATTCCACAACAGTTGGATTTTCCATATGCTGATAGGCATAGGTAGCCATGGCGCCGCCTGCTTTTCTTACTGGAATGACGGTTACTTCTTCAAACCCTTTTGTTTTGGCAACTTTTGTTTCAACGACAAGCGCGCGATTTAAATGTTCACAGCATTGAAAAGCCAACTCGACCCCAGTTTGCTTTCGAAATTGATCCAAAGTCTTGAAAATCATTTCAGCAACTTCTTCCGTTCCGGCTGTGCCGATTTTTTCGCCAATGACCTCGCTTGTACTGCAGCCAACTACGAGAATGTCCCCTTTTTGAAGATCAGCTTGAGATATAAGATCTGTTAAAAAGTCAGATAGATCCTGCATCCATTGTTGAAGTTTTGTCATAATTTTAACTTCCTTTTAGTTATGTTCATTTTCATACTCTGAGATTTTTCCAACACGTGTTGCGTGACGGCCGCCTTGATATTCTGTCGTTAACCAAATTTTCGCGATGTCTCTGGCAAGTCCAGGTCCGATGACACGTTCACCCATTGCTAAAATATTTGAATCATTGTGCTCGCGTGTCGCTTGTGCGCTAAAGGTATCATGAACTAATGCGCAGCGAATGCCCTTTACTTTGTTGGCAGCGATACTCATGCCAATACCAGTTCCGCAAATTAAAATTCCTCTATCAAATTCACCATTTGCTACCCTTTCTGCAACAGGTAACGCATAGTCCGGATAATCGACAGATGTTTCACATTCACAGCCCATATCAACGTACTCAATATTCAGCTCTTCTAATAGTTCTATGATTTCTCTTCTTATATTTATTCCACCGTGGTCTGATGAGATCGCTACTTTCATAATACCCTCCTAAAGGTTCAATATTCTTGTTACCTTTATTCTATCGCTTAAATAACAAATCGATCAATTGTTTTACGCAATTCTTCTGAACTTTCAGCTAGTTTTTGTCCTAATTGATTCATGTTTTGGATATGCTCTGATTGCTCTGTGATCGCTGAGGCGACTTCTTGTGCACCAGCAGATGTTTCCTCTGCAATAGCTGCTACCTCTTCTGATTGTGCACCCGTTCTTTGAAGCGAGTTCATTTGCTGACGAATGAGCTCACTAATTTGATTGACAGCTTCCGCTACGTTGAAAATCGATTGACTTGATTGATCAAGTAATTCTGCTGATACTTGTCCGTTTTTCGCTTGATTTTTTGCCGTTTCTACTTGATCTGCTATTTGATTCACAACGTTTTGAACTTCTTGTTGTATATTCTGGATAAGACCAGTAATGCCCTGTACCGCCTTTGCGCTCTCATCTGCAAGCTTACGGACTTCATTCGCAACAACAGCAAAGCCCTTACCATGCTCCCCTGCCCGGGCTGCTTCAATCGATGCATTCAGCGCAAGGAGATTTGTTTGGTTTGCAATGTCTCCAACCAGAGACACTATGCTTGAAACCTCTGCAGCATGCTGCTCTAAGCGGCGTACAGCTGTCATGGATTTTTCATTATCTTTGGCTAATGTTTGAATTCCTTCGATTAAAGCCTCATATACCTCTTTGCTTTCGTTTAAGGATGTGACCATCTGTTTCGATAATTGTTCAGATGAAGCAGCTTTCTCTTCAACCTGTGAAGCAAACTCAATGATATCCTCAACAGATGTTGCCGTTTCTTGAATAGCTACAGCGGACTGATCTGCCCCGCGTGAGATTTCTTGAACGGTGAGTAAAATTTCATCTGCCTGCTTTGATGCGCTGCTTGATGCAGAAGCAATCTGACTAACCTGATCATTTGTTGTTTGAAAATTAACCTCGATACTGTGCACCATATTGCGCATATTATGTAGCATTTCATTAAAAGCAATGCTTAACCCTCTAATTTCATCATCACTTTTTGTAACAGGAACATCTTCCTCAATGTCGCCTTTCGCTGCCTTATATGCAGCAATTTCAAGCCTTTTTAGAGCTCTTGTTATAAATCCTGCTCCAAAATATGCTAATACACCAGACCAAAAAATCCCCATTAGCAATGTTATAAGAGTAAAAAGTGCAGGTGATACTAAATGGTCAACATATTCCCCTATAAAAGAAATAAAAATCGCACTTGTTGAATACGTAATCACCGCAAGTATAGTTACTAAAACAACAAGCTTCATGCGCAAACTAAACTTGTACTTTTTTTCTTCCATGACGGCTTCTCCTCCAAAGGGTTCGATCATTTCTCTAGCTTTACCACAAGCTTTTCTATTAGTTCTTCCAGGTCAGTTAATGTTTGTCGGTACATAGGCAGCGGCCCGCCAAATGGATCTGATATATCTCGAGGTGATTCCTCTTGATCTGACACATATTCCGAAAGTGTATAGGTTTTTCGACCTACATGCGGGTACAAATCGATGACAGATTGCTTATGCTGATTTGTCATTGTCAAAATAATCGTTGCCCAATCCGCCAGCTCAGCAGTTAAACTTGAGGACTGATGGTCACACGAGATTCCCTTTTCCCTTAAGGCTTCAACAGTGTTTTGCGAGGCCTGATGACCATCGAGCGCAAATACTCCTGCTGACTTTACATGAATATCATCAGAGCTTTTCACATGCTTTAATAGTGCTTCTGCCATAGGACTTCTACATGTATTTCCCGTACAAACAAATAGTACGTTTGTCATATATAAACACTCCTTTTTTCTATTATAATCAAAAATACTGTCGGAAAGTAGCCTTAAGGAATGAAGAATGAATAAAGCTTTGTGAACATTTATGTTTTAGGGTTGATGAAAAGACGTGAATCACATATGATGATAGATGTTAAATCGTAATGTTTCTTATTTAAAGCGAGGGATGCAGATGAACAAGCCAAAGGAAGTATATCTATTAAGCGGGTTTCTAGGAAGCGGAAAAACAACGGTTCTAAAAAGAATGGTAACAGGATTCAAAAATAAGGGGTTGGAGATCGGAATCATCCTTAATGAGATTGGGGACACAAATGTTGAGCAACACCTCTTTAAAGACGAACAAACCTATGAATTACTGAATGGCTGTATTTGTTGCTCCATCCAAGATGACTTAAAATCAACACTTGATCAGTTTATCGAAAACTCTGTTGATGTGCTTCTTATTGAGGGAACCGGTGTAGCGAATCCACAGGAAATTATCGATGCCCTGTCAAGCCCTGAATATATTAATCGTTTTCATCTTAAATCTTTAATTAGCCTTGTAGATGCGAGTCAGTTTCTAGAGTATCAAAGTATCTTTTCTAGCTCGAAGGAGGTCCGCCAATTACTTAGGGAACAAATTTCACACGCCTCTTTAATCATTGTCAATAAAACCGATCTTGTATCCTCTAAAAAGTTGGAAAAAGTAACAGCCAAGATTATAGATATGGCGAGTGATCAAGCAAAGATAATTTTATCTACATATGGGGAAGTTTCGTTGGAAGAGTTATTACAAACTAGAATTCAAACGACGGAACTATTCCCAAATAACCATTCTGATGCTCACCATTCAACCCATCATCTCTCAATCAAAGCCATAAAAATAGAGGATTTACCTATCATGAATAGGAAGGCATTTACTGCCTGGTTAAAAGGATTACCAAAGGAGATTATCCGCGGAAAAGGATATGTTCAATTTGAAGATGACGATCATCTCTATTCTTTTCAATTTGCATCAAAAAAAGTCCATTTAGAAAAATTGGATGACCCAGCTGCAGAAAAACCATTGATTATTTTAATAGGAGATCATTTAAACCCAAGCACCGTGCGCAGTTCTTTTGATCATACTGTAAAAAGATAAAGGACCCTACATCCGGGTCCTTTATAACTCGATTTTTATTTTTTCAGCGCCTTTGATTTTATTTTGATCCTTATCATACACATCACTTGTTGTGATCTCGATCCATTCCAAATCTTCAGTAGAATCCAAGATAAATCCGAGGTTACCGCTCTTCGTTTCGTTTCCTTCTATTACACCGTTTAAGTCTTCCAGATAAATATCCTTTTCCCAATCAATTGTTTCACCAGTGCTTGTTTCTATCATAGCAATTGGTGCATAGTTTAATTGCTCATTTGAAGTATTTTCGATTTCCACAAATAATTTAACAAAATCAAATTCTTCCTCATGTGTGAGCATGTGAAAATAATCGATTAAACTATAATCCGGCTTTAAATGGATTCGTTTCACATCTTTAATATGAAGCTTTACTGAACCCATTTCATATGTTTCATCAGGAAAGGCAAGTTCTTTTACTGTTGCTTCTCCCTTTTCATCTGTCACAGTATCACCGGCTTTTAAAAGAGTACGGTCATCTGTCACCTGAGGATTTGACGCATAATTTTCTGCATAACTCGTGTCTATTTTCTTTGCTTCTTCTCCATTTGTTGCATGACTGCTACATCCTGCTAATAAAATACCTATTATTAAAATAAGAACGAAATTCTTCATCATTACGATCCCCCTGACCCAATCATTAAAAGAAGGTTGACGAATCAAGATGTGTCAACCTTCTTTTGTCAGCTATTAATCTAGTAACTGCTTAATGATCTTCAATCACAACGTCATTTTTTCCTAAAATCTCGAAAATGATTTTCGCGTTATCTGTGTTATCAATTTGTCCTGCAAAACGCTCTGCAGAAGGTCCAAATGCATATACTGGAACGTCTTCCCCTGTATGACCACCTGTAGTCCATCCAGTGTGGGAGCGATTATCAAAGATCTTTTCAATCGCGTTATCAATATCCGTTGCCTTTTTTCCTGCATTTTTCACAGATTGAATTTCTTCTGCTGTCAAATCCAAGTCAATATATTTCTTTAACGTTTCCTCAACATCTGCTCCATTGGCAATTTCCTCTGCCATAAAGTCAGGTGTACGCTTCGCAGCTTTTATCGGCTCACCGAACCAGTTGTAGATTCCATTTGCTCCGATTGAATATCCGCCTGTTGAATGGTCTGCTGTTGCTACGACTAATGTATGCTTGTCCTTTTTCGCAAATTCAATCGCAGCAGCAAAAGCTTTTTCAAAGTCTTCCATTTCACTCATCGCTGATACGATGTCATTATCATGGCCAGCCCAATCGATTTGGCTTCCTTCGATCATTAAGAAAAAGCCATCTTTGTCTTTATTTAAGCGTTCAATCGCAGACGTTGTCATATCCTCTAACGATGGAATATCTTCTGTACGGTCAAGCATTTTCGGCAATCCTCTTGGCGCAAACAAACCAAGTACCTGTTCATTCTCATCTTTAACTAGCTCGTCCTTGTTTGTTACATAGCTAAAGCCATCTTTTTGAAATTCCTCTACTAAATTACGGTCCTGGCGAACAAATAAATCTGTTCCCCCGCCTAAAAGAACATCAATTTTATGATCTCCATTTATTAAATCATCATAATAATCATTAGCAATAGCATTCATGTTTTGACGGCTATGGTCGTGAGCACCAAATGATGCGGGTGTTGCGTGAGTAATTTCTGAAGTCGCAACAAGTCCTGTTGCTTTTCCTTGCTCCTTTGCTGCTTCTAATACTGTTTTAACATCAGAACCATCATTATCAACAGCAATTGCATTGTTATATGTTTTGATTCCAGCTGACATCGCTGTTGCAGCTGAAGCCGAATCTGTTACATTTTGTTCCGGATCCTCTGGATATGTCATCTGTTGACCAACTAAATATTTATCCAGCTCTGTGCGGTCCGCAAATTTGGAATCATTACTATCCTGCAAGTAACGATAAGCTGATGTGTATGAAACACCCATTCCGTCCCCAATTAAAAAGATGACATTTTTGATTTCTGCATTATTTGATTTCACTTCTTTTGCCTCTGCAGTAGAGAACGTACCTCCTAAGCTACCGAAAGCAACCGAAGTCATAACAGCCAATGGTAACAGCTTCTTCTTAAATTTCTTATTAAACATCTGCTTTTCCTCCTTCACCAGCTCTTCTAGAAGAATTATAAATTGCTAGTTTTAAATAACCTTTAAGCAGATGTATAAAAATTGTAAATGGCAGAAAAAGCGACAAAAGAACTAAAAAATCACCAAAATTTTCTTGGAAGATTATGCGTTTCGCGGATTGAGTCGAATCATTTACACATTTTTACAGGGAAATCCCTTTTACGTTAGCACAGGAGTAGTTAAATCCTCATAGTATTCATTTACATTAATTTTACATTTTCTTCATACTATTTACATTTATAAGAAACTCTTTATTATCTCAGGAACTCTTTCCTTAAAGTGATCATAGTGATGTTCTCCATCCTTAATGATGACACATCTCACATTCTGTATTTTTTCACCTAAAAGATGATAGATTCTTTCATTCGATTCCATGAAATGATTATTCATCTTTTCTTCCTTTGCTTCACAGTCTCCACAATCTAAGTAAAAGCCTTCTAATCCCGTTAAATCTGACTCTTTAATCAACTTTTCAAGCTCTTCCTGGTTTCGAAAAAAGGCTGAGGAGAAAGCAGCAACTTTGTTGAAAACTTGCGGAAAACTTACTGCAGCATAGGTAGAGATCAGACCACCTAATGAAATTCCTGCAATTGCCGTGTCTTTCGGTATCGTCTTATATGTTTGGTCAATCTGCGGTTTTAGCTCATGAACAAGAAAATCCACATAATCCTTTCCTTTTCCACCAGGCAGTGGAGCGGCTCCAAAATGCTTGAAGCTGTATTCTCCTATTTCCCATGGACAGTACTCATTCATACGCTCATTTGGGTTTTGATCGATTGCTACAACAATTAATTCAATTTCATGTTTATCTAAAAACGATTCAAGCCCTAACGAGACGCCACCTATGGCTTCACGATCAGAAAAAACATTTTGTCCATCATGCATGTATAAAACAGGGAACCGTTTATCTTTAAGATGATAATTCTTCGGCAAATATACTCTAACAGTACGCTGTTGCTTAAGAGCAGTCATATGTACAGAAAGTATGTCGATCATTTTCTTATCTCCTTTTCCACTTTAAAATTAACGAAGAGACTGCCCCCAAACAGTCCCTTCGCAAAAAACGATTTAAATTTAAAATGGCAATAGAAGCTTAACTCCGAATGCCAATAAAATACTGCCACCTAGAGCTTCACTATACGCACCTAACCAATTTTGAACACGCTTACCCACCAAAAGGCCAAGCCATGTTAGCACCATACTAACAAGCCCAAAAATCGCAACTGTTAGAAAGGTTTTCGCTCCATAAATCCCTAAGCTTAATCCTACGGAAAAACTATCTAAGCTAACACTCAGCGCAAACACAACTAGGCCAAAGCCGACAGGTGTAATAAATGGTTCTTCATCTTTTTTAAATGATGCAAACACCATCTGAATACCTAATAAAATGAGCAGTGTTCCACCTAATAATGTCGCTATTGTCCCAAAGGTGTCACTTAGTAACCTTCCTATTAACATCCCAACTAATGGCATCCAAATATGAAAAACACCTATTGTGATGCCTATGTAAAAAATCTGTCTTAATCTTAACCTAATTAGGCCCATTCCAAGGCCGACTGAAAATGCGTCCATTCCTAGAGCTAGTGCCATAATTAGTAATGTTACTAGTTCTCCAACCATTGATTCAATACTCATTTTCCCCCTCCTCGGACACGCCTAATTTACTTTATGCGTGTCCGAGTCCAAATAGAACAATGGTTGGATATCCTTAGCTATTCCTCAGTAATCACCTTATTACCTGCAGCCTTTAACAGCCTGTTCATGATGGCTGCTCCAACATCAACCTGCGGGAAACTCTCACTTAAAATAAGATCAACATCCTCTTGATCAAACTGTCTCAATACATCATATAACTGAGCAGCAACCGTTTGAAGATTCGCCCGGCTTCCACATGCTAGTACTTTCGATGCTCTGAAATCATTTTTTGCTTCGGCTGTTGTTAATACTCCAACCTTTTTTCCTTCTTTTTCATACTTGTCAATCAATTGTTGCAAAAAGGTGTGACTTCCATCTACAACAATGACAGGAGCATTTGGGGCATAATGGGTGTATTTCATTCCTGGAGATTTTGGTGCATGCCCCTCTTCAACTAACGCTTGATCAACACGAATCTCACCAACAACCGCCTCCATCTGTTCCTTTGTTACCCCACCTGGACGGAGAATGGTTGGAATACTTGCTGTACAATCTATGACCGTCGATTCAACACCAACTCCTGTTGAACCTCCATCAATAATGCCGCTAATGCGGCCTTGGAGATCATCATACACATGAGAAGCCTGTGTTGGACTTGGTTTTCCAGACCGGTTTGCACTTGGTGCCGCCACGGGTACATCCGCTTCTTTTAAAAGTGCAAGCGCGATCGGATGATCAGGCATCCGAACGGCAACAGTATCAAGACCTGCTGTCACTAAGTCTGATAATTGTTCACCCTTTTTGCGCAATACTAATGTTAATGGGCCTGGCCAAAATTCTTTTATTAACGGTAATGCGTATTCTGGTATTTCTTCTATAAAATCATATAGTTGTTCTTTTGAAGCAATGTGGACAATGAGCGGATTATCACTTGGACGCCCCTTTGCTTCAAAGATTTTACTTACAGCCTCATCTGAAAAAGCATTTGCTCCCAATCCATATACGGTTTCAGTAGGAAAGGCAACAACTTCATTTTCTCTTAATTTATTTGCAGCCTGTGTAATATGTGGATAACTAGTGGATAAGTTATTAAGATCATTCACAGTCCATAGTATTGTTTTCATACCTTCAAAACTCCTTATATTCCGTTCAATTCAACTACATTTCTAGATGATTAACTCTTGAAAGTATAAAAGAAGATGCTAAAGAAAACAAGCCTTATCCACAAATTGTGGATAAGGCTGTTATTATTGTGTATAACTATGTGGATATGTGAATTTTATGACGATTTCACCATAACCTTCGCATTTGGATCTTCAAGTGAATCCTTCATGTGAGCAATGGACAGTAGTTCAGAAGGAACTAAGTCTGACTTTAGTTCATGAAAGCCCATTAACGATAAAAATTGTACGGATGCTTCTTTGTTAGTGACTAAAAATAAATCCGTTATTCCTCGTTTTTCAGCTAGAGTTTGAATGCTTTGAAAGAGCGTGACAATATGGGCCTGCTTAAGCTTGTCCGACACGACAAGTGAACGTAACAAACCGCTATTCTCCACAGGCTCTACACCTATACAGGCAACAACCTCATTTTCTCCATTTTCCATGATGACGAAATAATCTATTAAATTAGCAATTCCTTCTGAACTGATACCAGCCTTCTCAACGAACAATGTTAATCTTTCAACATCTTTTTCCTCTGCTATTTTTAATTGATAAAACATACATTCACCTCATTTTGTTTTTCCTATTTCAACTCTATGAAATGAACGCTAGATTTATTCTCGTATCTTTTTAAAAAATCTTATTAGAATTAGTTAAATGGGATTGGTTCAGGCCCTTTATTTGCGATTTTCTGGTTTTATTTGCGAATATCCAGATTTAATTGCGATTTGTCTAGCTTATTTGCGATTATCTAGATTTATTTACGATTTGTCCTATTTCGACAAATTTTGACTTAATGACATTCTCAAGAAAATGCAAAAAGGCGAGGGACCCCCCTCACCTTTTTTAAGAAAACAATCCTTCAAACCATTCAACTAAGAAAAACTTCACTTCTACTTCTTCTTTTTCTTCCTCTTCATCTACCACAAGAGATGTTAGTTTTTCATTTGTTTTTTCTTGATCATTTGTTTGTTCTGTTTCTTCAGCTTGAACAGCTTCACCGTTTGAAAAATCTAAGAAGCATAGCGGCGGAAATAGGACACACCACCAGTTGGCACCTTTTGCCTCGCCTAGACTGATTAAGATAGCTTCATATTCACCAGCAGGATATATATAGCTGCCATATAGCTTTGTTGGAAAGCGAACATTATGACCAAATTCAACCGTATATGATTGCTGGATATTTTCTTGTTCTAGCACATCTTCTACGATCGCTTCAATTTCTGGAAGTCTTGATTGAATCAGTTCTTCAGCTGCTTCAACTGATGTTAATTCCTCTACCCATTTTGTGATTTCTTTATTAACCTCGTCACGTACTATTCGTTTTAGTGCTTGGTCTTCATCAGAATCACTGTTTGCTAGAATTCGTAAGCGGATGGCTTCATCTGGTATGACAACCGGTTCCTGCGAGCTTGCTGTGACTGGCTCCTTATAAACACTAGTGATTGCTCCTATGAATAGGATAAATATATAAATAAGTACTAATTGATTTTGTTTTTTCATTTCTCTCACGCTCCCTTGGTAGACAGTATGGACAGCGTGAGAGATTCTTAAACTATATTTTTTAAAAATAGTTTGATAGTTTTTAAAGAAATTCTCTTATTAATTAGTATAGGGTTGGTTGATTGGAGCTCCAGGTTGCTTGCTTTCCGCAGGGCTGGCGATGAGCCTCCTCGGCGCAAGCGAATGTGGGGTCTTCACCGAGTCTCGCACCTTTCCGCTCTTTCCACTCCAATCAACGTAATCAGTTTTTATTCAATCATTTTATAAAAAACAACAATCTTTTAGAAGAGATTTGACTAAAGACTATTTAAAAACACCGATTATTAAAGTATAGCCTAACAAAATAATAAGAGCAGGGAGTCCCCCGCTCTTATACTGTAGCAAAAACCATCCGATCTTTACCATTAATATCATAAACAACTTCTACTTCTGCTTCTGGTAGTGCGTGTTCAAGGAGGTTTTTCACATCTTTTCCTTGGCCTGCACCGATTTCAAAAGCGATGAGTGCTCGGTCGCTTAGTAAGCTTTGCATATCATTAATAAGTCTTCGGTAGAAATCTAAGCCGTCTTCTCCGCCTGCTAGTGCTCGCATAGGTTCATGGTCTTTGACAACAGGTGATAGGGTTTCAATTTCCCAGTCTGGAATATATGGAGGATTTGACACTAAGATATCGATTTTCTGTGTGACAGGTGCAAGGAGATCACCATGGAGCCACTGAACTTTTGCCCCTAAGATCTTAGCATTCTCTTTTGCGACTTTGATCGATTCTTCAGCAATATCAACAGCCGAAACATGAAATCTAGGGTTTTCTAGTGCTAGTGTAATCGCAATCGCTCCGCTTCCTGTTCCAACATCGACTACACGTAATGCTTCAGTGCCTGGAAAATGTACTGATGTTCTTTGCAATATTCCTTCCACAAGCTCCTCTGTTTCCGGTCTCGGTATCAGTACTTCTTTATTCACCTTAAAACATCTTCCATAAAACTCTTCGTATCCGATCAAATATTGGACAGGCTGGCCTTTTGCATGCTTTTTCACATCTAATGTAAATGCTTCGATTTGCTCATCTGAGAGGACCATTCTCAAATGAGACAGCAATGTTGCCCGCTCCATCTGTAGATGATGACGCAGCAACAATTCTCCGGCATTTTCATCTCTTCCAGCTTCCTTTAAAAAAGAAGAAGCCCAGTTGAGGGCTTCATATACAAATTTCATTTGATTTTATTCTTCCGCTGCTTGAAGGCGGCTTGATTGGTCCTCAACAATTAGTGCATCCACTACTTCATCAAGCTTACCTTCTAAAATTTGATCAAGCTTTTGAATCGTTAAACCGATTCTGTGATCTGTTACACGGTTTTGCGGGAAGTTATATGTTCTAATACGCTCTGAACGGTCACCTGTTCCAACGGCAAGTTTACGGTTTTGATCATATTCAGCTTGTGCTTCTTGCTGAAATTTATCATACACACGCGCACGAAGAACCTTCATCGCTTTTTCTTTGTTTTTGATTTGGGATTTTTCATCCTGACATGAAACAACTGTACCAGTAGGCAAGTGTGTTAAACGAACAGCTGACATCGTCGTATTAACACTTTGTCCTCCTGGACCGCTTGAAGCAAATGTATCAACACGAATATCCTTTTCGTGGATTTCTACCTCAACTTCTTCTGCTTCAGGTAAAACAGCTACTGTAGCTGTAGATGTATGGATACGTCCGCCTGATTCTGTTTCAGGAACACGTTGAACACGATGAGCACCATTTTCAAATTTTAATTTTGAATAAGCACCTTTTCCGTTAATCATAAAGATAATCTCTTTATATCCGCCAGTTCCTGTTGCATTTGCTTCCATTACTTCTGTTTTCCATCCTTGCATCTCTGCAAAACGGCTGTACATACGGTATAAGTCAGAAGCAAACAAAGCAGCCTCATCTCCACCCGCTGCTCCACGGATCTCCATAATAACGTTTTTATCATCATTAGGGTCTTTCGGGACAAGTAAAAGCTTAAGACGAGCTGTCAGTTCTTCTTCACGTTCTTCTAACTCGGAAAGCTCTTCCTTTGCCATTTCACGCATTTCAGGATCCAGCTTCTCTTCAAGCAGTGATTTTGTATCTGAAATTTGCTCACGGACTTCTTTATATTCACGGTAAGCTTCCACAGTTTCTTGTAAATCTGATTGTTCTTTTGAATATTCACGCAGCTTTTTTGAATCGTTAATGATATCTGGATCCATTAAAAGCTGATTTAACTTTTCATAACGGTCTTCTACCGATTGTAAACGATCTAACATACATGTTCACCTCAATTTTCATGCATAACGTTATAATTATAGTATAGGTCACAGCAAGCGTCAAAAGCAAATTGAGCCAAAAGTCTTTATTCTATAAACTTTGTTGTTTTTAATTAGTATTGAGTTTGGTTGATTTCCGCTACAGGATGCTCATCTTAAGTGGGGTGGGCGGTGAGCCTCCTCGGCGCCAGTGCCTGCGGGGTCTCACCTGTCCCACTGCTCCCACAGGAGTCTCGCACCTTTCGCTCCAATCAACCTACTTAGTTTTTGTTCCAAAGAAAAACAACAATCTTTTATAAAGAGTCTTATAATAGGTTGTAAGAAAAAAACTCCATTATTAACGAAAGAAAGGGATTCTACATATGAAAATTAATAAAATCCACCATGTCGCTATTATTTGTACAAACTATGAAACGTCTAAGAAATTTTATACAGAAGCCCTTGGACTTAAGGTGCTTTCTGAAGTATATCGAGAGGAGCGTCAATCGTATAAGCTTGATTTAATGGTCAATGATCTTTATCAGATTGAGCTCTTTTCGTTCCCGAACCCTCCTGCCCGCCCAACACAGCCTGAAGCAGCAGGATTGCGGCATCTAGCTTTTGAGGTAGCTGATATTACAGAATCCGTTCAGGAATTAACGAAAAAAGGCATTGAGGTAGAGGAAATTCGAATTGATCCTATCACAGATAAAAAGTTCACCTTCTTCCAAGATCCTGACGGTCTTCCTCTTGAATTGTATGAAGCTTAATAAACCTGTATCGACAAACACATTACATATTATGTAAAACTCCCACTTTCTTTGCCGAATTCGTTCTTGTTTTGTCTAACGTGAAGGGAACTGGAAAAATAAATCGAATCCTATAAGCAATGATCAGTCGGCATTGGCATTTTGGATATTTAAATCAGGGGAGGAATGCAAATGAGTACAGCTGCTGTTGCAAAGTCACTTGGTGTTTCTAGAAGAACGTTAATGAGATGGGTAGATCAGTTAAATTTACAACTCGCAAAAAATGAACTCGGTCACTATCAATTTTCTGACGAAGACATAGAGAAATTAAAGCAAATAAAAGAGGATCCAAGCTCTGTTTTACCGCAACCAAAAGAGCAGCCTCGAAAAGGAATGGTCATGACCCAGAAAGTAGTTGATGAAGATCAAATGGTGAAATTAACGAATCGAATCGAAGAATTAGAACAAAAAATCCAAAGAAAAGCAGACGATGTTGTCTCCTACCAACTTCTTCAACACCGAAAAGAAATGGAGGAGTTAGTCGGAACGATCCAAAAGCTTGAACGTCGAATTGAAGAGCTAGAAAATACGCAAACCAAACCAGAGTTTGCAAAAGATCCTGCACTTGTATTTGATCATGGACAAGCATCAAAAAAACCTCGCAGAAAAGGTCTGATCAGCTCCATTTTAGGTTTCTAAGGGGCATTTTAACGCCCCTCATTATTTTTTCCCCTTAAATTTACATCGATTTTGTACCTTGGTAAAGCCGTAATCATTTTTTCATGGATTTCTTTCCGTTTTTCCTTCATTCCAGCTTCTGTAAGCTCTTCTGTCGTAAAAACATTGACATGTATTTGGTCACCGTTTATGATGACCCGTCCTAATGATAAGTCCTTATCATATTGAATAGCTTCTTCTAATTTTTGCTGGTCATTTCCTTGGTCTGGCCTCGACTCAGTCAAATCAAGAAAATTTGGACCTGGATTTTCTGTAAATTGTTCATCCTCATCCATCCCTACTTCATCATAATCACCAAACCCTGTTTTCATTAATCTTGTTCCATTTCTATCCTCTTCCTGAGCTTTATACCCTTCGTTAAATTGAAATTGACAGCCTGTCATAAACAAGGAAAGAACCATTAGGATAAGTACCTTTTTCATATTCAACCACCTCCTATTTGTAGGTTGTCCGAATTGATATATTTCATGACTGTTTAATAAGAAAAGCGCAAGGCGCCAGCCTATCGGCTCGAGCTAGACACCTACACTAAGTACAAAATTTATACTTTCTTATCTGTGTACAAAAACCCCCACTACTATTAAGTAGGGGGGTTCCGTTTTCGGGTGCATTCTTAATAAATGACATAAGAAATGAAGTAAAAATTGGCAAACGTCATTTTCTTTATTTATCAAGGCTGTTGAAATTTTTGATCGTTCTGACATTACAATTAACATCATTTTTTATGATGGACAACAATCATTGTACTAATAAGAAAAACGGCCAAATTAACTGTCAATGTGACTGCCGATTAAGCTGTCAATTTAAATTTTTTAAAATTCCTAAATAGTTCGGGTTGATGGAACTAATGGCATTTTCTATAAAACTATTTTTTGAAGAGATTTGGTCTTCATCACCTTTATGAAGACCATTTTCTCTGATTTTCCAAAGGGATTTGGTCTTCATGAGTTTTTACATTTAAATATACCAATTGTTCTGTCCAAACTTTTGTCATTTCGGCTTTAAATTTCAGAAAAGCACCTTAAAACGGAACCCCCACTACTATTAAGTAGGGGGGTTCCAGGTGATATCAGTATGGGAATTTAATCTGCTTGCACCTCAAATGTAGTAAAAGCACTAACATGATCTATTGCTGTTGTGACAGCACCATCTTTATACGTTCCTCCAGCTTCTTCCCATTCTTTTGACTCTTCATTAAAGGAAAAGACTTTGATGTTTTCTTCTTGTTTAAATTTTCCCGTCACCTTAAATGTTAAGGTTATATTGTTTTGGAATTGATGATATTCCTTCCCGCCAGAGGTAATGCTGATATCATATACTGCACTTATTGCTTCTTTTACCTTTTTCGATTTTTCAATATGAATATTTACATCTCCACCTGGTAAATTTGCAGCTGGAATCGAAACAGACATATCCTTGTTTTCAAGGATAAATATTATCCCTTTTTCTTTTGCAATTTGTACTTGTTGTTTTGTTAAAACAAGGTCTACCTTAGATTTATTGTTAATATCAAGTGAAGCGATTGATTGACTTTCTAAGGCATTTAAATCATTTGTATCAATTAATCCTTTACCTGACTTAAATTGAACATCCAGTGTACGTGATGGAGTCGGATTTGTTTGACCATCATCCGGCTCTGCTGCTTTTCCTTTTGTAAATGTCCACATGTCAGATACGGTTTTTCCAGTAAACTGGTCCTCAGCTACCGCATACCAAGTGTAGACGTTATTTTCAACTAAGTCCGTCCATTTCACTTGTGCTGTTTCACCGCTTGGAATGTTCTCTTGCTTCCCAATTTCTTTGTCCGTTTTCACTGTCACGGCAAAATAATCTGTTGCGACACGTTTTTCCTTCACCTGCAAATCAAGATCCATAACAAACTCATCTTTGCCCGGATATTCCTCAGGCTCATAGAAGTTATAATCATCTAGGTATGGAGAATACGTATTAACAAATACACGGTTATTATCCTGGTCAAAGTGAAGCAATTTCATATATCCTTGCCCACCTTCAGGACCACCTTGGTAATCTCCCAGCATCTGAAATACTTCACGATCTGGTTCACCATCACCATTATCATCAATTTCACTAACAAGTGTTTCCGAATCATGGTAATGACCGCTCAACACAGCGATAACATTTTCATTTGGCTCTACAACCTTTTCATATATCTCCTCACCGATCGGGCTGCGGTTTCCAGATACTAATAGGTATTCGTGGAAGCTAAGGATTGCTGTTCGATCCGGATATTGAGCTAAAACATCATTTATCCAGTCTAAATCCTCGTCTTGTACGCCCCATCCCATGTAGACCATAATGAAATCATTACCGTTTGATGAGATAAGATCATAATGTCCTCTATTATTTTTATAATTTCCACCATAATAGTCTTTGTTTTCAAATCGGTCGGCACCAAACCATTTGTAATACTGGGTATAATCGTTAGATAGCTGATCAACATCATGGTTTCCGGCTAATACACCATACGGAATATTATTTTGATCTAATACACCCATATATTCATCAGCATGGATCCATTCTTGTTCTTGACCAAAGTTATCGACTAAATCACCTGTGTGAAAAACATATTTGATTTTTAGCTCTTCTTGCTTTTCAGCAATCCAATTTGTTTGTCTTTCAAAAATATATGGATAGCTTTCAGCGTAATATTGTGTATCAGACATCCAAACAAATGTATAATCGTACTCTTCAGGACTGCTTGGAATTTCATCTTGGATCAACACATTGATCTTCGAATCGTTCACGAATTTGGCTACTTCGACTGTGCTTTTCAGTTCAAAATCTTCCGTTCCTGCGATCTTATATGCCAGCAGGTTCCATTTACTTTCTTCGTGATTCCATGCGTACATGGATACTTTTCGCCCTTCAAGTGATTTTCCACTCCATGAGAGCTCTACTGTATCATTTTCTTTCACAGATGAGTCGAGCTGTACATCAAAACGATGATAAGGAAACTGAGTGCTTGAATCAGTGATCAGATAGTTTCCATCCTTTTCTGATACTAAAGATAGGTCTTCATTTGAGAGAGCTTCTTCACCTTCCGGATTCATCGTTTGCGGCGGCTCCACATCTGCTGAATGTTTAAATGCCTTAACACTTTCTGTGTTGCTGGCATCATACTTATAGCCTTCATAGAATGTTACATTAAGGTCATCACCTGTTGGGTCTGTTACTTTTACCTTTAGAGTTGGATCACCATCAACAGGCTCAGAGCTATTATCAGCAGGAGAAATCAGTTCAGGCTTATTCGGATTCTCATTCGTCACAGAGAATGAAATCACTTTCTCAACTTTGTTTCCAACCTTATCCTCTGCTGCAATTGTCAAAGTATGTGCTCCTGGCTCAAGCTGGGATGAAGCTGTTTGATAAGGAACTTCAATTTGCTTTCCATCAAGCATGACATTAACTAATTGTACTCCAGCAATTGCATCTGTAACCTTTGTATCAATTGTAAATTCACCTTTATACTCTTTGCCTTCTACGATCGTGGACTCGACAGTTGGTGCTGTATTATCTACTTGAACAGAAGATGAAACAGTATCATTTGAGTCTTGAGCTTCAATGATATGCTCTCCATCAGAAACAGCCGTTGTATCCCAGTTATAGGTGTGTGCAGTAGCATGCTCTTCTGTAATCGTGAAGGTAAAATCTTCGAATGGACGGAATGTGCCATCATCACCCATGTCATAAACCTTTGAAGGATCGTTTTTATTAGGATCTGTAATGACAGTGCCGTCTGCTAGAATAAGCCGAACATTACGCAGGTTATAATCATCACGATTTTCTTCACTCTCATCCAATTGGAATGGTGACGCTTTGTTCCCTGCACGAACAGTTATAACATTTTCGCCCACTTGTAATCGATCAGGGTCAATAGGGATCGTAAATGTTTTCCAATGTGTTAGCCAATCCTTATCCATTAGGAAAAGAATTTCTTCACCCATTGTAACAGCGTTTTTGAAGTACGTATTAAGCCCATTGACTTCAAGTGCAAGATACGCCTCATTTTCTAAGGAATAGTACGTATTTTCGATTATTTCTTTACCATCAACCGTGACTTTTACATTTGCCGCTGCTTCATCATTTGATGTTGCCTTAACAATTTTCTTACCGGAAACAACATCTTGATCTTTTACATTTAAGCGCAAATCAGATGTATCAACATCACGATGAATGGTAATTTTATACGTATCACTGCGAACTTCATTTATTCCGTCAGATACTGCGAAGAAATATTCAACATAATCCTTCCCAATTAAATCTGATGCATAGATCATATTTTTATATTGGTGTGTTTCTGAATCAAGTGCTAATAATGTTTCATTAAAGGTATCTTGATCATTCGTTCGATAAAATAATCGAACTGATTTAACTTCCACATTATCTGAAGCCGTTGCTGCGATTTCAATGTCTTCGGTCTGCTCTACCTCTGTCACAGCTGTTTTATTCTCAACAGTTGGAGCAATGGTATCTTTTTCAATATGGACCGGCTGCTTCGGTACTTGGAAGTTTTCTACAGTGCCAGGAGTGGCATCATTTTCTCCAGCACTTACTTTTACTGATTGTGTCGACCCATCCTCTGGATATCTGTAGAGTATTCCCTTATCAGGAACAGTATCATCGACATTTACTACATCGTTATAGTAAGAAACTGTTATTTCTTCTTTCGTATTAGTCGCAACGACAAGTCCTCTTGTGCTTCCATTTGCCATTCCATCACTATAGATTCTTACGATATCTTTGTTTTCTACAAGGCTGGTTCCAAAGTGTGCATTAAAATCCGCAACAGTCTTCTCTCCGTTTTGACCATTAATAATCCAAAACACGAGCGTTTCCTGCGCAGGAATGACAACATCATCTGGAACAGATGGCCACACAACATCACTAGCAGGATCTGTACCATAGCGATATTGAAGCTTATAATCTTTAAAGCTAACATCCTGGTCTGTGTTATTGTAAATTTCAATGAATTCATACCCATCTGCAGATCCTACATTTGCTGTATCCGGAACGATCTCTGTTACAAGAAATGCCGGGATCTTCGTATAATCTACTTCCTCTTTATTCACCGTAATTACGTATTCTTCCGTTTTCACTGTATTCGTTCCATCAGAGGCTTCAATATAATACGTAATGTTTGCATCAACATTTGTTCCTAAAATTTCGGCTGTGTAACCTGCAGGGTCACTGCTTGCATTCATTGCTAAGGAAGTGAAATTTTCTTCGCCCTCTTTTTTATAATACAAAGTAGCGAATGGAACAGCTGTATTATCTGTTACTTCAGCCCGGATTGTAATCGGTGAAAAGGCATTAATCTCTGTGATTGGTGTATGTGTGATCACAGGAGCCTCTGTATCCTCTGGTAATTCCTCCAGTTCAATAGGTTTTGTTGGAACTTGAGGGGATGCTACTGTTCCCGGCGAAGGAGCAGCAAGCGTTTCCAACTTTGCCATTTCAGTCCCTGAACTTGGGAATAGATATTGAATAACTGCACCTGTATTATCATTTTCGGCGCCTAAATAGCTCGCTGAAACGATTTCAGAATTTGTATTGTCTTTAATAACAATGGCACGGTTTCCACCGTTTGCAAACCCTGGAAACACATCCTTAAATTCAATTACATTTTCACTCGTTAAATGTAATCCAAAGTTTTGATTAAATTGCTCTAATTCACGATTCCCATTATTGAACCAGAATACAAGTGTTTCTTGCGGGTCAATAGTTGTTGGAGGAATTTGAAATGCTACTTCATTTCCGCTATCTGTGTACTTGTAGATAAAAGAATAGTTCGTTAAAGAAAGTGGTTGATTTGTATTATTATAGAGTTCAAAATACTCGTAATAATCTGTTCCGCTGCCTGCTGAGTTTGGCGAAATTTCCGTAATAAGTAATGGTCGATCACTAGTTGTTTCTTCAGGTACTTCTACCACGATTTGATATTCTTCTGTTTTAGATGAATTGATTCCATCTGTCGCTTCAATATAATACGTGATTGCGGATTGTACAATTTCAGCGGGAATTTCTGCTGAAAAGCTTGAACTATCCTCAAGATCAGCATTCATTTGCAGCGATTGGAAACTTTCCTCCCCCTCAGTTTTAAAATAAAGTGTTGCTGAGGAAACGGATTCATTATCTGTTACCGTTGCGCTAATATTTAATGCCTTGTGTGCTTCTGATTCCGTTACAGCGGTATGAGTAATAACCGGTGCCTCAGAATCTACTTCTTGTGGAGTTGGTTCTGGATTATTGGAAGTTTCTGGTTCTTCTTGCACCTCTTGTATTTCTGTTTCATTCAATGGAGTTTTCCCTGTGACAGATTCCTCTGTTTCTTGCTGTTGTTCAGTTTCATTAACAATTTGCTCATTCTCTTCGTTTACCTCTTCATTCAAATTTGCATCATCTTGTTGAGGCTCACTCGTTTCTTTTTCTAAAACTTGTTCATCTGTTGTTTCGGTTTGCTCCGATCCTTCTGAGCTGGTTTTTTCATTTAGTTCCTCAGCTTGAATGGTCTTTACAGGAATGACTGAAACAAAATTAGAAAGAACAATAATTGCCATACAAATAAATAAAAACAGCTTTTTCAGTCTTTTCCTTACGTTTCTCTTCCCCATAGCTTCCTCCTTATGTAAAGTAGTAGTCATTGTCAATACTAATCGAAATTTGTAAAATCAATTTTAATAAAATGTTAAGGTTTCTAAATATTTCGATAAAAAATGACTATTTTGTAAACTTAACTTTACAATCGAAAAGGGGAAAATTATTATATACTGGAAAATTAATGTTTCTTTGTTCCTATAATCTGAAAATAGGAACAAAGATAATTTGTATTTTCTAAGATCGTTATCATACCTTCTTCCTACTTTGCGGACATTCGACGTATTTACACATTTTTTACAAAAAACTTACAAAGGAGTCGACAAATTTATTAAGATTGTAATGAACAAATACAGAAGCGTTTATCCACAATTGATGCACTTTATAGTTTTCTAAGCAATAAACAAAAAAAACCTACGCCTTCTCATTAAGGCATAGGTTATCTTATGAATTCGCAGCACTATTTTCTTTTTTAAAGGTCTTTACAGGTGCACCAGGCACTTCATGATGATGTCTACATCTTGGCTCATACGATTCCGATGCACCGACTAAAATGATCGGATCATCATATGAAGCTGGTTGTCCATTGATTAACCTTTGTGTACGGCTTGCCGGTGAACCACAAACTGAGCATACAGCCTGCAGCTTTGTGACAAGTTCTGCAAGTGACATGAGCTTTGGAACAATACTAAATGGCTCCCCGCGAAAATCCTGATCTAGACCGGCTGCAATAACACGGTAGCCCTGATTGGCTAAAAGCGTTAATACATCCGCTATATCCTTATCAAAAAATTGCACTTCGTCAACCGCGATCACATCTGTTTTTTCGGTGATATGCTCGAAAATCTCCTCAGATTTTGAGATCGGTTTACAAATGATCGCAGTTCCATTATGAGATACGACGCTTTCTTCACTATAACGATTATCAATAACAGGCTTAAAAACCTTTACCTCTTGCTTAGCAAATGTTGCTCGCCTTACTCTTCGAATGAGCTCTTCAGATTTGCCCGAAAACATACTTCCGCAGATGATTTCAAGCCATCCACTTTGCTTCATAACATACATGAAACGGCCTCTCCCTTCGTCGTCAATCTTCACCTAGTGTCAATTGACTATCCCGAATCCTGTTCATCTATTATCACATGCCAAAGACATGATTATTCCGTTTGAATTCCTACGAATATATGTAGGATAACCTATTTTCTACCTAAAAAATGCAAAAGTAGGCGTGAAAAAACAGGCAAGAGCCAGTTCGTCTTGCCTGTTGAGAAAAGCCTTATTGTTGTTGTTGCTTAAGGCCGTATTTTTTATTGAATTTATCTACACGTCCACCTGCATCTGCAAATTTTTGACGTCCAGTGTAGAATGGATGGCATTCAGAACAAACCTCAACGCGGATCTCTTTAATAGTAGAACCAGTTTCGAATTCGTTACCACATGCACATGTCACCATAACCTTATTAAAGTTTGGATGAATTCCTGTTTTCATTCTTTTCATCTCCTTCCGCCCTGAATCATTTCGAAACAGAGTTATATATCTAGGTTAACTCGTCCAAGTGACGAACCATTTCCTAGAAAAGCACATGATGAAATTATAACAAGTGCCAGGTTTAAAATCAAGTTGAAGTTAAATTTTACTAGAAAAGCGTAAAGGCGTAAGGTTCCGTTAAAGAGGGCAAGTGGAAATGTTGCTTTTGCTTGATTTGGATATGGTTAGTAAAGTTCGTCAGGGCTTATAAATGGGAATTTTCCTATTTATTTGTTAAAGATGAAGGGGTTTTCTTTTCTGCCGCGAACTACTTTTGGTTTTCATTTGAGTGATGAAGACCTTTTCTCTTTTGCCGCGACCCACTTTTGGTTTTCATTTGAGCGATGAAGACCTTTTCTCTTTCTCCGCGAACTACTTTTGGTTCTCATTCATGCGATGAAGACCTTTTCTCTCTCTCAACGAACTACTTTTGGTCCTCATTCATGCGATGAAGACCTTTTCTCTTTTGCCGCGAATTACTTTTGGTCCTCATTCATGCGATGAAACCTTTTCTCTTTCTCCACGAACCAACTTTGGTCCTCATTCATGCGATGAAGACCTTTTCTCTTTCTCCACGACCAACTTTTGATCTTCATTCATGCGATGAAAACCTTCCCGCTTTCTCCTCGACCACCTTTACGTCTTCATTCAACCATTTTAAGAATGCTGCCTTTTTTAAAAACCAAAATGCCCTTCATATAATTATGAAGGACATTTTAGATATCTCTATAACTTATTAGTTCTCAATCTTAGCGATTACGAGTACTCTTCATTTCTGCATCTAAATTACTGAAGAATTCCTCGTTTGATTTTGTTTGGCGAAGCTTGCGAAGGAATTTTTCAACGAAATCAGGTGTGTCTGTCATGGACTTGCGAATTGCCCATAGTTTTTCAAGGTGATCTTTAGGAATAAGAAGCTCTTCCTTACGAGTTCCTGAACGACGGATGTCAATGGCAGGGAAAATACGTTTCTCTGCTAATGAGCGATCAAGGTGAAGCTCCATATTACCTGTTCCTTTGAATTCTTCGTAAATGACATCATCCATACGTGAGCCTGTATCAACTAAAGCAGTTGCAAGGATGGTTAAGCTTCCACCTTCTTCGATATTACGCGCAGCACCGAAGAAACGCTTTGGACGGTGGAATGCTGCAGGATCAATACCACCAGATAGTGTACGGCCGCTTGGAGGAATAACCAAGTTATAGGCACGTGCTAAACGCGTGATACTATCCATCAAAATAATAACGTCTTTCTTATGTTCCACTAATCTCATCGCTCGTTCAAGAACAAGCTCTGCAACCTTAATGTGGTTTTCTGGCACTTCATCGAATGTTGAGCTTACAACATCTCCAGCAACTGAGCGTTCGATATCCGTTACTTCCTCTGGTCTTTCATCGATTAATAGAACGATAAGTTCTGCTTCTGGATTGTTTGTTGTAATACTGTTGGCAATTTCTTTTAATAGCATCGTTTTACCCGCTTTAGGCGGTGCCACAATAAGACCACGTTGTCCAAAACCAACAGGAGCAATGAGGTCCATGATTCTAGTAGATAAATAATTTGGTTTTGTTTCTAGAAAAATTTGTCTATCTGGATATAGAGGAGTTAGTGCTGGGAAGTGAACACGTTCCTTAGCTGTTTCTGGATCTTCCCCATTTACAGCTTCTACATGTAATAAACCATAATAGCGTTCGTTTTCTTTAGGAGGTCGTACCTTTCCTGAAACCTTATCGCCATTTCGCAGATCGAAACGTCTAATTTGGGAAGCCGAAATATAAATATCCTCTGAGCTAGGAGAATAATTGATTGGTCTTAAGAAACCAAATCCTTCAGATTGGATAATTTCTAAGACTCCTTCCATAAACAATAAATCCTCTTGCTCAGCATTTGCTTTTAGGATTGCAAAAATTAACTCTTTTTTTGTTAGCTTGCTGTAGTAAGATACCTTATATTGACGTGCAAGCTCATATAATTCTTTCAATTTCAAATGTTCTAATGAAGAAATTGAAACCTGACTCATAAAAACACCACTCTTTTTCAATTTTCAATTCTAATATACTTTTCACCTATCAATGTTCAAACTCAATTCAAATTTGAGAACTTGTCTAATAGTAAATGCTATCTTTTGCACTAACGAAGAGAAAAACTAGTACGTTTTGGATAGAGAAGGAAATGAAGGTGAGCTTGAAGTAGTTTTTGTAGTATTCACTCAATGCAGCACTCTTTATTTTTACCCTATTTCAAAGATTTAATCAATCATTTTTGGAAATTCAACTAAATAGAAAGAGGCAAAAGGTGAAGAAACCATAATAGAAATCAAGGATAGAGCTATCCTTGATTTCCCTATTCTAGCTTTAAGAATTTTGCAGCTGTTCAATTTCTTTTTCCGTCATTTTTTCACGCCAAATGGTTGCGCCAAGTCCTGTTAGTTTTTCTTCTAACTGACTGTATCCTCGGTCGATATGTTCTAATCCCGTGATCTCGGTGATCCCATCTGCCATTAAGCCTGCACATACTAATGCAGCCCCTGCACGCAAGTCACTAGCCTTTACTTTTGCCCCCTGAAGCTTCGTCGGGCCAGAAACGATAGCAGAGCGTCCTTCTACCTTTATTGTTGCTCCCATTCTTCTGAGCTCATCGATATGTTTAAATCGCGCAGAATAAATGGTATCTGTCACAACACTTGTTCCTGTTGCTTTTGTTAGCAAAGATGTAAAAGGCTGCTGAAGATCTGTTGGAAAGCCCGGATAGACAAGTGTTTTAATATCTACTGCTTTTAATTCTTTTTGTCCGCCAACAATCAGTATTTGGTCATTGCTTGTTTCAATATGCATCCCCATTTCCCTAAGCTTGGCGATTAATGATTCTAAGTGCAATGGAATGACATTATCAATCATCACTTCTCTTCCCATTGCAGCCCCCATAATCATATATGTACCAGCTTCAATGCGATCAGGGATAATCGAGTGACGGCAACCGTGCAGCTTCTCGACACCATCAATTCGAATCACATCCGTACCAGCACCTTTTATTTTCGCTCCCATACTCGTAAGCAAGGTAGCTACATCAATAATTTCAGGTTCCTTTGCGGCATTCTCAATGATTGTTCTTCCCTTTGCTAAGACAGCAGCAAGCATAATATTAATCGTTGCTCCCACGCTTACCACATCTAAATATATACGAGCGCCTTTGAGCTCATCTGCCCGTAGGTAGATCGCTCCTTGTTCATTGGTAATTTGTGCACCTAGTGCCTCAAATCCTTTAATATGCTGATCAATGGGACGAGGTCCTAAATGACAGCCACCAGGAAGGCCAATAACAGCTTTTTTAAATCGGCCAAGCATTGCCCCCATTAAATAATATGAGGCTCTAAGCTTTTTCACTTTTCCATTTGGTAAAGGCATTGAAATCATAGAAGATGGATCCACCATCATTTCATTGTTTTTCAATTCTACCTTTCCGCCAATTTCCTCTAATAAATCGCCTAAAATATTGACATCAGAAATGTTTGGCAGTCCCTCAATTGTGACAGGAGATTCAGCGAGTATGGTCGCTGGAATGAGGGCAACTGCACTATTCTTTGCTCCACTAATTGAAACAGTTCCATTTAGTAAATCGCCACCGGCAACTTTTAATTTTTCCATGTTAGTCTCCCTTCTAAGAAGTTGACTTTCCGGAAAGAACATCAAGGGCGAAGTTTTTGCACACAGGTAAGAAGTATACAAATTTGTACTTAGTTTGAGTATCCAGCGCCTAGCCCCGAAGTACAGGATGTGCACGTGCAGTTACAGCGACAGGACGTCGCGTTTGTAACTGCCTCTAGGGTCTTGCCACAAATGAATTGAAGATAAAGAACGTCTTCTATTCATTTGCGTCTTATTTGCCCGAGGCTGACCATGGCGCTTGCGCTTTTCTTATTATGTATACGTTCACACGTCCATCATGTTTTCCGAATTTAAACATCTTGTCAACATTAATTCCGAATTTAAGATCAAGCTGTTTATCTATTTTATTGCCCTTAATTCTTCTGTAAATACATAAGAATTATACTTATGTACTAATTTCGGCAAAATGAATCATACCATCCTCCTATTATTAAACCATCTATTAGGCTGGACAACAATGTTTTACTATTAAGAAATGCGACATTTCCTCTTGTTATACGTTTGGTTTTCGGTTATCAATTGTAGAAGATTAAAAAAACCCTTAAATTACTTTGTGGATATTCATTTTGAAGATTTATTAGCAGGACTAAAATTGAAAACGGACAAGCACAAGCGAGTCCGTCCAACTATTATTCTATCAAGATTAGTCTTCTAGGTAAAGAATTAGGAGGATGTATAGATTATTGTTAGCGCTTTCTTAATATTCAGAATATAACCGCCTTTAATAAGAAAGGCGGCTATAAAGTTATCCATGATAGGATTAAGCTTTATTAGAAGAACCGAATTCACGCATTTTACCGATAACAGTTTCTTTAATAGCGTCACGAGCTGGTCCTAAGTATTTACGTGGATCGTATTCGTTTGGCTTCGCAGCTAACACTTCACGTACTACTTTTGCAGAAGCAATTTGGTTCTCAGTGTTAACATTGATTTTCGCTGTACCGAAAGAAATAGCTTTTTGGATATCTTTTGTTGGGATACCAGTACCACCGTGTAATACTAATGGCATGTTTGTAAGATTCGCAATTTCTTCCATTTCTTTGTATCCTAAGTTTGGCTCACCTTTGTATGGTCCGTGAACAGAACCAAGTGCTGGTGCTAGGCAATCAATACCAGTACGTTTTACTAGCTCATTACATTCTTGTGGATCAGCATAGATTACGCCTTCTGCTACAACATCATCTTCTTGTCCACCAACAGTTCCAAGCTCAGCTTCTACAGATACACCTTTTGCATGAGCGTACTCAACAACCTTAGCAGTTGTTTCAACATTCTCTTCAAATGGGTGGTGTGAAGCATCGATCATAACAGATGTAAATCCTGCATCAATTGCTTCTTTACATTTTTCAAAGCTTGAACCATGATCAAGATGAATCGCTACAGGAACAGTGATATTGTAGTCTTCGATAAGACCTTCTACCATTTTAACAACTGTTTTGAAGCCGCCGATGTAACGTCCAGCACCTTCAGATACACCAAGAATAACTGGTGAGTTTTCTTCTTGAGCTGCTTGCAGAATTGCTTGAGTGAACTCAAGGTTATTGATGTTAAATTGACCTACTGCATATCCTGCGTCTTTTGCTTTGTTAAGCATTTCTGTCATTGAAACTAAAGGCATGTCGAAAATCCTCCTAATTGACCTTATTTAGACCTTATTTTCTTATACAGAAAAGTATATCATACCTAGCATGACCAAATAATTCCCTTATATGTAAACTTCGCATGATCACTTTTCACATCTTATAGCATACCAATATCTTCACAAAACGGCAACAATTCGACATATATTTGAGTAATATAATGTTACGGGGTTTGACAAAATCAAACGTGCTTCATTTATACTAAACCTTTACCTATAAGGTTTTCCCCTGCATATAAGTGGATTAGTTCGCTTTAAGTGGTAAATATTTCTTTACCGCATCTCTGATCTCATCGATATCAAAAGGCTTTGCGAAATGTGTAAGTGCCCCTAAGTCTTTTGCTTCTTGGATCATATCCAGCTCGCCATAAGCTGTCATGATGATCACACGGATATCTTGATCAACAACCTTCATTCGTTTTAAAATTTCAATACCGTCCATTCCAGGTATTTTCATATCAAGCAATACTAAATCTGGTGAGTGATTTTCCACAATCTCTAACGCTTGAAATCCATTTGCTGCTTGAAATGTTTGATATCCTTCTTTTTGAAATACCTCATTTAATAAAATACGAATTCCATACTGATCATCCACAATTAAGATCTTTTCTTTTAGCATCCTGCATACTCCTCTAATGTTTTATAGTTAATCTAATATAAATAGAAAAAAAGCTTAAAACTCCCGCTCAACAATCACTCCATTACTCATAACGAAAGGTAAATTTTTTACCTACTTGCGCAATCTACATAACTAATTCGTCTCAAACCTTTTTTTCCCTGCATGTTTTCTTTTTCTTTTCTCGACAATTTCTGACCGTATTGTCATATTATAGACTTTTCTTTATCGATTTAAGCTTATCATAAAAGCGATACTTCAATACTATTGACTTTCTTCTCTACCTTATTATCGCTATAATATACGATACATGAAAGGAGATTGTCTCTTATGATGAAAATATTTACAACACAATTAACAGGTCATTTCAACCGGATCTTAGACCAAGAGGAATTTTCTATAGAGGATAGTGCGAGGCTATTGGCTCAAGCGTTTATGGGTGAAGGAACACTATATATTTATGGACACAATGAGTTACATAGCATTGCGATAGAAGCAAAGAACAGTAGTGAGCCACTGCTTCGAACTGAAGCGCTACTTGACGAAAATGGCAAAATGAAAGAACTGGCTCAAGCAGACCGAGTTCTCCTTTTTTCATACCGTTCAACAGACTCTAATGCAATTTCACTTGCAAAACAGCTAGCAGATATGGGTATTCCAACTGTTGGGGTATCTGCCATTGTGAAGGGAGAAGCTGCAGGATTAGAGGCAGTAACAGATTTTCATATTGATACAAAATTACGTCAACCGCTAATTCCCGGTGATGATGGTCAAAGATACGGCTATCCTGCACTGATGACAGCTTTATATGTGTATTATTCTCTAAAGTTTACAATAAATGAAATTTTAAGTGAATATGACGAGGAGTAAACTGGCAAAAAGTTATTTACTTTTAAAACAAGAATAACCCTGTTCTAAAAATTTAGGACAGGGTTAACCTATTTTCTCCAGTGTTTACTTGGTTGATAAGTATTTTACATAAATAGCTTGGGAAGTATTTATTGTTTTGCAGCCTTCTAAATCTTCTTCATGTAGCAGTCCTAGTTGGATGGCTGATTTTATTTTCCCTTCATCAGGCTTTTTTTCTATAAGATCGAGCAAATTTAACTCTTCAAGCCTTTTTACGGTCTGTTGCTGTTGAAATTTCACTGTATTTCTTATTTGTCTTTGCAATTTGTAATCCCGCAGGACCATTTCTCCTTTAACGTTTTTACCCACCGACAAATCAAAATATTCATTAAAAGCTCTCTTCAATTCATCAATTTCTGTTTCGACTTCTTTTTTCTTATGCTGAAGTTCGAGAAAATGAGCTAGCATCTCTCTTGTGATGACAGTTTCATTCGCCAACCTTATCCCCTCATTTCACAGATGATAGTTCATCTTATTGTGAAATAAAGTAAGATATTCACAAAAGAACAAATGTTCTTAATTTTATTTTATTCTTTCATGCAAAGCGACGATTTCAGGCTATCCCCACAGTTCCGGCGGTTCATTCGCAACGCTTTATTTCGAAGAGTGATACTTGCGTTCAAATCTCTTTGGTGATGAACTTTAAAGTTTTGATGAAATTAGATCTGCGACGAGGATATAGCGCTCTGGTGATGCCCCGATAAAATCAAACGGGTAGCATGTAGATACAGTTAGTGTTGCTCTTGGTTTCGGCACAATGACTGTTCGGTCGTCCTTGTCAACAATACGTACCTTCTTCACTTTATACGTAAATTCTCCTGCAGATGTTTTAACAACTAAAAGGTCGCCTTTTCCCACTTCACCAAGCTTTCGAAACACTGTATCGCGATGCCCTGATAGGACGGAATTATCTTTTTCACCAGGCAGAACACTACCTGCGAAATGTCCAACTCCTTTTTCCAGTTCTTCTTCAGCTGTTCCGTGATAGATTGGTAGCTTTGCCTCTAATTTCGGAATAATAAGCTCCCCAATATTTTCACCCTTTTCAGGACGTTCAGGGTAAAGAGGTTTCTGCTCTTGCTCTTTAATTTGTTCCTTCTCAATAGTCTCATTCAAATCTGACTTTACTTTATTATTCTCAGCATCAACTTGACCTGTTTTAAAAAGAAGATATCCTTTTAAAAAAGTATAAGCATTTGTACTGCCAAACCACAATCCAAACAAAATAAACGAAACAGATATAGAAAGAAGAAGCAAACGTTTTGGGCGTCTGCTCCTCTTGCTTTTTCTTGTCCTTCTCATTTATGAAATTCCTTTAGCTTTTAAACGTCGGAACATAGCAAAACCAACTAAAACAAGTGCAAGTCCAGCTATAGCATTTCCAGCATGGTCAGAAGCTGTCTTTGGCAGCTTGCCTCCTTTGACTGTTTTGACAGATGGTTTCACTGCCTTTGGTCCTTCAGATACGTTTTGATTCTTTGTTACAATTTCCTCTGCTTGCTTAATGTCTTTTCCCGTTTCCTTTATTAATTCGGAGCCAAACATGTCGGCTGTTAACAGGATATCAGCAAGAAACTCGCCTTGTTTGTTATATATTTCAATTAATAGATCATAACCGTTTGTAGTATCCATTGTCATCAAAGTTTCAAATGACACTGCTTGTTTTTCACCATCTTTAACAAGATAATACTTTGTTTCTATTTGGAAAAGATCAAGCATGTCACTAAAAATATCAAAAAGCTCTGCGATTTGTTCAGCAGATAGTTCTTCAGCAGATTCAAAATCCTCAAACGCCATCATTCTATCGCTAAGCTCGATCAGTTTTTCTAAAAAAGCAGGATCTTCAAAATCGAGCGTTTCAAGATGAGCAAACATGTTTTCAACTTCCTTATCAGTTAGACCTATCTCTGTAAAAAGCCCATAAATTTCGTCTAAATACTCGTCACCGTTTACATAAAAGTCAACAGCCAACTCTAGATCTTCAATATATTCATAGTTTTCAATAGAATCGTCATTTTCATTTAAAAACTGTTCAAGATCTTCTTTTGAGTCAAAGCCATATTCATCAAGAAGAATCTGAAGGTTTTCTTCATCAATTGGAGTTCCTTCCATGCCATTTAAATAAAAATCTACATATTCAAAAAGTTCTTCTTCAAAAATAATGTATGTTCCATCTAATACATCCTGACCTTCTTCAATATCACCATATTCGACAAGAAGCTCATTTAACTCATCACGGGTCAATTCAAATCTCTCAAGTACAGGTTGAATAGATTCTTCCATAAGAGGGGTTCCAAGCTGATCAATAGACTCAAAATCTTTTAAATACCATTCTTTACTTTCAATATAATTGATATATTCTTGCTTGTCCCAGCCAATACCCTTTAAAAACTTTTCAAATTCAGGTTCGTTCGACTCAATTGCAAAAGTTGAAACAGGTAAAAGTCCAAATCCAAGTAAAACAGCCAAAAGCACCGATAATAAACGCTTCATTCCTTTTCCCCCTAAGATTATTTATATAATATCTAGAATATTATAATTCTTAAGGTCGTATTTGAATATAGAATTTTTTGTAGATTTTAGAAAAATTTTAATAATTTGTAAATCACCAAGACCTATTATATAAAAAGTCAAAAAAAGGGCGAAACATATTAAGCAAAACTAATATGTTCCACCCTTTTCCTCGTTATTCAATAAACACTCCCGCTCGCTAAACAGAAAAAATCTCTAGTCATTCTTCCATTCTCTTAGAACGATAATCAGTTTTTAACCAATCTATTGGACTCAAATTCACTTTGTTTGCCCCTGCATAGTTTGTAAGTGTTGTCACGACACTATTTAATGGCAGTACATGATAGTTATATGGTAACTCCTCGTTAAAATCATAGCCAATAGTAAATGGATCAGTCGGCGGATTCATTTTACTCATATTCTCGCTTCCTACAATATGTGAAGACCATGCCCAATTTCCTATCGTAGATTTGTCATACCATGTAAATCCTTTATTAAATAGATTTTCTCCATTATTGTCCCAGCTGCTACCTGTATAATCTCCGTATTTATTTGTTATGCGGGAGTTAACAATTAAATTTCTGTTATAGGCGCTTTGAAATAGCTCAGCCCATTGTTCATCCATGTTTTTAGTATCTAATCCTTGAATTTCAGCACCTGTAATTGGCTCGTTAATATCATGGAATACACAGGTATCTGCTGCAATAGAAGCTCCATTTCTTGCATTAAGTGCCCGTGACAGAGTATCAGTTCCGTATTCAGCAATAGCACTTACATTTTCTAATACATCATAATGAGTTGAGTTATCAAGATAACAGTTGTACATATGACCCGTACCTTGACGAATCATTGGTATTCTCTGCCCGATATTGGTATAACGGTTATAGGCCAGCGTTATACGGATTCTTTGATTGCCATCCTTTATTTCCGTACCACTACTGCTCACATAATTCATATAGTCTTTATCTCCTGAACCACTTAAATGCACCTTGCTGTGGTAGGCAGCATATGCCATGATCTGCTCTTTGGTCGCACCGCCTTTGCGCATGCTATAATATACACTCTCGGAATTAAGCTCATTTGAAGCATACTTCCCTTCCATATACTGGATCGATTGATAAATATCACTATCTTCTGGCGGATTTTCATTTGCAGGTAATCCGAATTCAGACCAAGAGATGGTAATATTAGAACCACCATTCTCTGTATCAATTAATCCATCTGCTGCAATAGTGAATTTACAGTGGTCAATCCATACATTATTTGCCCCATTTATTTTAATAAATGTCCAGCCTACTTCCTTATGTTTTCCAGTGTCATCCCATTGCCACATTCCATCAAAATTTAGATTTCTTATCACAATATCATTCGTTGATCTTTGTAATTTAAATTCAGCACTTCTAATGGTTTTCCCTTTTTTTGAAAAGATCGTTAGCCCATCCACATTATTTATATCTAGTTGTGAAACACCGGACGTTGCTAACTTCGGATTTGTAAATCCGTTCATAGGATCCCGATAATTTCTTATAAACCGATATTTTTTGGCTTCTTCTGAACTTAAATTTAATGCCTTCCACCCTAAGTTTAGATCTTTCGCCACTTCTATTACTTTCACACGGCCATTTTCAGCATCCAAAATAGCCTGCAAAAACTCTCTTTCCGTTTTAACCTGACGATAATAAGGAGTATCAATGTAACGGCTTCGGTCATTAACCCCAGATGATGCATAACCTGTTACGGAAAGATAACTATTGTCATAGTCCTTAAAACTTCTTGTTGTATTTGGTATAGAATCAATTTCTGTTGCATGTACTAATGAATTCATCCCAAATAATAACGATGATGTAAAAAATGATATAACTACTAGACAGATTATGGTGCTTTTAAATTTCAACATATTACCCCCTCTTAAAGTTTTTAGCACTGGTTTCCTAAATAATATCAATCCTCATCTCTTTCTCTCATCACACCACCTCCTTAAAAAAGACCGGTGTCTCACCTTGTTGAAAACACTTTCATTTTTTAGAACAATTGAAAGGGAAGCAGTTACGAAGATATATGCAGTTTGTAACATTTTTCCCCACTATCGATCACTACTTTTCAACGCAAGGAATTCTTATAAGAGAAATCATATCCAAGATGCTTTTTAAGGTATATAATCAGTTTCTTAGAAATAAGAAAAAGGACTTACACATTAGTATAAAAAGAAACGAAATGAGCATGTTTCATAAGTATGATTATGTCGATATATCTAATCCATAAGAACTGCAGGTAGCCATAGGTTCATAAATCCCCATTATTTTCCACAATAAAAAAATCAGCCCATGATGAGCTGACCTCCTTCACTTTTCACTAGATTCCCTTATGATCAGTTCAGTATCAATAAAAACAGGTTTTAAGTCTGTTTTTCCATGAATTAAATCGTTTAACATACGGGCTGCCAGTTTTCCTAATTGCTCTTTATTTTGTTTAACTGTTGATAGATTCGGGCTGCTGTAACGGCAGGCATCTATATCATCACAACCAATGACTGAGATATCTTCTGGAACTTTTAATCCCTTCTCTTTAATCGCCTTAATTGCACCGAACGCCATTAAATCAGAAGTTGCAAAAACTGCTTTTGGATATGTTGATGTCTCTAGCATTTCTTTCATGGCATTATAGCCGCTTTCTTCCTTGAAGTCACCATACTTCAACCAGCCCGGATGAATGCTGAGACCTAGTTGATTCATGGCTTCTTTAAAGCCCTTTTCACGAAGCTCGGTAATAGGAAAATGTTCTCTTCCTCCAATAATTCCAATATCCTGAATTCCTTGTGCATAAAAGTGTTGAACAACTTTCTTGGCAAGATTCACATTATCACTCATAACATAGCTTGCTTTAGGTCCTTGTAACTCCAGGTCAATACCTAAACAAGGAACATCTTCCCTTACAAGTTCGTAAATTGCATCTTCAATTTCCTCACCTGCAATAATGACACAACCATCAACGTTGAAATGGCGGCATCTTGCTAAATAACTCTCATGGCTTTTTGAAAATTGTTCATTCGAAAACATGATAATGTCGTAGCCTAGTAATCCAATCGCTTTTTTAAAGGATGTGACAACTTCATTAAAAAAGGGATGGGTGAAATCGACATTCACTTTTCCAGCATAGATGAGACCTATTAGATTTGATTTTTTCGTTGCTAGAGCTTTTGCAAAGAAGGTTGGCTGATAACCTGTTTCATTGATGATATCCATGACCTTTTTCCTTGTGCTCTCACTAATACCACTATAGTTATTGATGATTTTCGATACAGTTCCTGGAGAAACCCCAGCCATATTTGCAATATCTTTAATCGTTAGATTCATCGTATACCTCTATTTGTATTCACCATTGTTTTTTTCTAGCTACTTTTAACATTACTATGAATTTTCATATAATTCAATTCACTTTTATGCCCTTATAGAAATGATATATTAGAATATTATTCTTCTATTGACCTACATTGTTTTTGCTATAAAAACAATATTTCTTTTAGAAAGGTTGTTTTCGCATACTTTTTGTTTTTTAAAAATGTTAAATATAAAATTTGTTCGTTCCATTGCGCTCCAGACACAAGGTTTGCCGGGGAGGAAGCTGAGCCTCCTCGGCTTGCGGGGCAGTCAAGTGCCTTCCGCTCTATCACGAAAACAGCTTTAGAAAAAATAAAAAACTACCCTCAAATCACTTTTAAAAGTAAGTGAGGGTAGTTTTTGCTTTGTTTTATAATTTTTCTGCTGCTGTTAGTGACGCGCGAACGAAGTCACGGAATAGCGGTTGTGGTCTAGTTGGTCTAGATGTGAATTCCGGGTGGAATTGTGAAGCCACAAACCACGGATGGTCTTTAAGCTCTACGATTTCTACTAAACGTCCGTCCGGAGTTGTTCCAGAGAAGACAAATCCAGCATCTTCCATCGCCTGACGGTATTCGTTATTGAATTCATAGCGGTGACGGTGACGTTCATAGATCACCTCATCTTGATATGCTTCAAATGCACGAGTCCCTTCTTGAAGCTTACTTGGAGATAAACCAAGACGCAGTGTTCCACCTAAATCTTCAATATCCTTTTGCTCTGGCAGAAGATCGATAACAGGGTATTTAGTATCTGGATCAATTTCAGATGAATTCGCACCTTCTAATCCTAAAACATTACGTGCATATTCAATTGACGCTACTTGCATACCTAAGCAAATTCCTAAGAATGGTACTTTGTTTTCACGTGCATATGTTGTAGCAAGGATTTTCCCTTCTACGCCACGATCGCCAAATCCGCCAGGTACTAAAATACCATCAACATCTGAAAGCTCTTCTGTTACGGTTTCTTTTGTTAACTTTTCAGCATTTACCCATTTGATTTCAATATCTGAGTCAAATGCATAACCTGCATGGCGTAATGCTTCAACAACAGAAATATAGGCATCTTGAAGTTCAACATATTTACCAACAAGACCAATTTTCGTTGTTTTAGAAAGGTTTGTTACACGCTGTACAAGCTCTTTCCATTCTGTCATATCCGCTTCATTACAGTTAAGTTTTAAATGGTTACAAACAATTGTATCAAGGTTTTGCGCTTGCAGATCTAATGGAATAGAGTAAAGAGTTTCCGCATCACGGCATTCAATAACCGCGTTTGTATCAATGTCACAGAATAATGCGATTTTGTCTTTCATGTCCTGAGAAATTGGCATTTCTGTACGAACAACGATGATATTTGGCTGAATTCCCAAGCTGCGTAATTCTTTTACACTATGTTGTGTTGGTTTTGTTTTCAATTCACCAGCAGCTTTGATATAAGGTACAAGCGTACAGTGAATGTACATCACATTATCACGGCCGATATCACTCTTAATTTGGCGAATCGCTTCAAGGAATGGAAGTGACTCAATATCACCTACTGTCCCGCCAATCTCAGTGATAACAACATCTGCGCCTGTTTCTTTTCCTGCACGGAAAACACGCTCTTTAATTTCATTTGTAATGTGCGGAATAACCTGAACAGTTCCTCCAAGATAATCTCCGCGACGCTCTTTCTTTAAGACAGTTGAATAAATTCTTCCTGTTGTCACGTTGTTAAATTTAGTTAAATTTACATCAATAAAACGCTCATAGTGACCTAAGTCTAAGTCAGTCTCAGCGCCGTCACCTGTTACAAACACTTCCCCATGCTGATATGGACTCATTGTCCCTGGGTCAACATTTATGTAAGGATCAAATTTCTGAATCGTTACACTCATGCCACGGTTTTTTAATAATCTTCCTAGTGATGCAGCGGTGATCCCTTTTCCTAGAGATGACACAACGCCACCTGTTACAAAAATATACTTTGTCATGGTCTTCCCCCTCAGAAGCTTGTATGTTTTTATTTTGTGCAAAAGATGAAGAAATCATTTAATAACATAAAAGTGGATACAATTTGGAGTTCATCTGATAAAAAGCTTGTCCCAAATCACATCTACTATATAGAAGCTTTCATATTAGAAAATCACGACTTACCGCCAAGAATGGAGGAAGTCGATGTCTTTTCTTATACTTTAATCCTTTAATAAAGTTAAATATTCTTAAAGTATAAAATAAGAAAGCTCCCTTCCAAAACATTTGAAAGGGAGCTGTAATTGTGTAATTGATAAAACAATTGCTTTTTAAGAGCCCAAAATAGATTCTACCTAGTTAGAAAAAGAAAGTCAAGACGAATTCTTTTTATTTTTCTTCTTCATCCAAGTCGTCAAAATCTTCGTCTTCTTCTTCGTCATCTAGATCATAGTCCTCATCATCGTCAATGAGATCGTCATCTTCTAGATCATCATCTGTATCATCTAAATCATCGAAATCATCATCTTCTTCGTCTTCATCGTCCGTGTCATCGAAGTCATCTAGAACATCATAGTCTAGGTCTTCTTCAAGCTCATCGTATACATCATCTAGATCTTCATCATCATCCGTTTTCTTAGCCTTTTTCTTCTTCGGCTTAGCGACTGGGACAATTTCTTCTTCGATTTGCTCATATGGGTACCATGTACGCAGTCCCCACATATTTTCTCCTACACAAATAAAACGTCCATCGATGTTAATATCTGTATAGAATTGGGCGATTTTATCCTCGACTTGTTGTTGCGTTAATCCTAGTAAACCTTTTATTTCTTCTACTAATTCACTGAATACATAAGGTTTTTTGCTTTCTTCAAATAGCTCATATGCTACTTCAACCATTGCCATTTCTTTTATTTGCTCGTCAGTTAATTGTTTTAGACTCAAGTTCCGGCACTCCCTTTCAAGGTCATCATTATCTATCGGCTAATTTCTTATTCCTTTCCATATAGGATAAGAAGCCATTTTAAAGTAAAAATCTATGTACAAAATAAACCTAACAAATCATACCATTCATTATAAACAATTTCTAGCGCTTTATGCCACCTTTACATTTAAAAATTTGGTTGTTTTCAACTTGTCTATTTTCGTTAATTTTATTTCCCGAAATAATTTGTATTGCGGTGGTTGATTGCAGCTCCAGGATACTCGCTTTCCGCGGGGTGGGCGGTGAGCCTCCTCAGCGCTAACGCTTGCGGGGTCTCACCTGTCCCGCTGCTCCCGCAGGAGTCTCGCACCTTCCGCTCCATTCCACTAACGTTTTTTTAAAATTAGTATTCAATAGGAAAATAGCCTTTAGTAAATTGTACGATATTAACTGATATAAAAAGAAGTATTACTACAAAACATTCGACATCGCATATTTACCCCTGAGATTTTACAACTAGAAAAGAAACCGATGCTGACCGGTTTCTCTGTTTGCTTTTACATATTTCGTCTGTATTGTCCGCCAACTTCGTATAGGGCTTGTGTGATTTGTCCGAGGCTTGCGACTTTGACTGTTTCCATTAGTTCGGCAAAGATATTTCCGTTATGAATCGCTGTATGTTTTAATTTTTCTAATGCTTCACTTACCTCATGTTCATGTGCTTGTTGGAATGCTTGGAGGTTTTGAATTTGTGTTTCTTTTTCCTCTTTTGATGCACGTGCAAGCTCCATCGTATCCATCATTTCTTCAGATGGAGGATTAGGGTTTAAGTAGGTGTTAACTCCAATAATTGGAAGCTCTCCGGTATGCTTTTTCATTTCATAGTACATGGATTCATCCTGGATTTTTCCGCGTTGATACTGGGTTTCCATCGCCCCAAGTACTCCCCCGCGTTCATTGATTCGGTCGAATTCCTTTAAGACCGCTTCTTCCACCAAATCAGTTAATTCTTCTATAATAAACGAACCTTGAAGAGGGTTTTCATTTTTTGTTAATCCGTGTTCTTTTGTAATAATCATCTGGATCGCCATCGCGCGGCGAACAGATTCTTCTGTTGGCGTTGTAATGGCTTCATCGTAAGCATTGGTGTGCAGAGAATTGCAATTATCATGAAGAGCCATCAATGCCTGAAGTGTTGTGCGAATATCATTAAAATCAATTTCTTGTGCATGAAGAGAGCGCCCGGATGTTTGGACATGATACTTTAATTTTTGACTTCGTTCATTTGCGCCATATTTGTCTCTCATCACTGTCGCCCAAATTCTTCGTGCTACACGTCCGATTACTGTGTATTCAGGATCTAACCCATTGCTAAAGAAGAAAGACAGATTTGGAGCAAATGAATCAATATCCATTCCTCTGCTCAAGTAATATTCTACATACGTAAATCCGTTAGAAAGCGTAAAGGCGAGTTGAGAAATAGGATTTGCCCCAGCTTCTGCAATATGATAGCCGGAGATCGACACGGAATAATAATTTCTCACTTTATGATCGATAAAATACTGCTGAATATCTCCCATTAGCCTTAAGGCAAATTCCGTTGAAAAAATACATGTATTTTGTCCTTGATCTTCTTTTAAAATATCAGCCTGAACGGTTCCTCTTACGGTTTGGAGCGTGTAGGCCTTTACTTCATCTAGCTCTTGAGCTGTTAATAGACGACCTAATTCCGCTTCCTTCTTTTTCACCTGCTGATCAATCGCCGTGTTCATAAACATCGCCAAAATAATTGGGGCAGGACCGTTAATTGTCATCGATACTGAGGTGGATGGCGCACAAAGGTCAAAGCCTTCATATAGCTTTTTCATATCCTCAAGCGTACATACACTTACACCGCTTTCTCCGATTTTCCCATAAATATCAGGTCGGTAGGCAGGATCCTCTCCATATAAAGTAACAGAATCAAAGGCAGTACTCAGACGTTTTGCCGTATCATCTTTTGATAAATAATGAAAACGGCGATTTGTCCGTGCTGGAGTTCCTTCTCCAGCGAATTGACGCTTAGGATCTTCCCCTTCACGTTTAAAAGGGAAAACACCTGCTGTAAAAGGAAAAGCCCCCGGAACGTTTTCTTTATATAACCACACCAAAATATCGCCGTCGTTTCTGTATTTTGGTAATGAAACTTTCGGAATAGACAATCCAGAAAGAGATGTAGTACGTAGCTTTGTTACAATTTCCTTATTGCGGATCACGGTTGTGAATTCATTTTGGGCATATTTTTCCCGCAATCTAGGCCAATTCGATAATAATTCCTTTGAATATGGTGTCAGCTGGTGCTCAAGTTTTTCTTGAAGAGCTTGTAAAGATGTTATAACCTGTTCATTCTGTTCATGCTCCCTTAAAGCTTCCAGAGCTCCTTTCACTTGGAAAAGCTTTGTTGCAATCTCTGATTGCTTTTCTGCTTGGAGATGATAGTTTCTTACTGTTTCACTAATTTCTCTTAAATAATATCTTCGCTCCGGCGGGATGATGACGTTTTGTTTTTCGACCTCTTTGACAACTGGTAAAGTCGTTTGCCAATTCAAGCCCGTCTTTTCATTGATTAACTCTAAAAGTCTGGCAAATAAAGTATTTGTTCCGAGATCATTAAACTGACTTGCAATCGTGCCATAAACAGGCATTTCATCAAGACTTTTATCAAATAACATCCGGCTGCGTTGATATTGCTTTTGCACTTGACGCTTCGCATCCTCTGAGCCTTTTCGTTCAAATTTATTAATGACGACTAGGTCTGCATAATCGAGCATATCGATCTTTTCTAATTGAGATGGTGCTCCAAATTCACTTGTCATCACATACATGGAAAGATCACAGATCTCGGCGATCTCCGCATCACCTTGCCCGATTCCACTCGTTTCTACAATCACTAGGTCAAACCCTGCTGATTTCACGATGGAAATCGCATCATGAATAGCGAGTGAAAGCTCTGACTTTGACTGACGAGTTGCTAAGCTTCTCATGAACACCTTTGGTGAAAAAATGGCATTCATTCGAATTCGGTCTCCTAGCAAAGCTCCCCCTGTTTTTTGCTTTGTAGGATCTACGGATAAAACAGCAATCCGAATATCTTCGATTTCATTTAGAAATCGTCTAATTAATTCATCTGTTAGCGAGCTTTTTCCTGCTCCACCCGTCCCTGTGATTCCAAGTACAGGTATCTGCTTTTGTTCTGAGATCATTTCCTGGAAAATAGGTTCTACTTTTTCAGGTAATGATTGCTGTGAAATTTTTGCCTCTGCATAGGAAATCAGCTTTGCAACAGTTTTCGTATCACCAGTTCTGAGCTGGTCAATTTCGATATCATCATTTCCTACGGTTGAAAAATCACATTCCTTTAACATGTAATTAATCATTCCCTGTAAGCCTAGCTCCCGCCCATCTTCAGGTGAAAAAATCTTTGCGATTCCGTACTCGTGGAGCTCTTTTATTTCTCTGGGAATAATGACGCCGCCACCGCCACCAAAAAGACGGATATGCCCTGCTCCTTTTTCCTGGAGCAAATCATACATGTATTTAAAAAATTCAACATGTCCTCCTTGATAAGAAGAAATCGCAATTCCTTGGACATCCTCCTGAATAGCAGCAGATACAATTTCTTCTACGGAACGATTATGTCCTAAATGAATCACTTCTGCTCCACTTGCTTGTAAAATCCGACGCATAATGTTGATGGATGCATCGTGTCCATCAAATAAGCTGGATGCTGTGACAAATCGAATCGCATGTGCCGGTTTATACACTTCTGTAACTGCCATCTAATCACCTCTTTGTTCGTTTGATTTCTCTCCTACCCCTTGTAAAATCACCTTTGTTTGCAGCTCAATATATTCCTCAATCGTATATATTTTCTGGAGTGCCCACCTTCGAAACCCCCACATTTGTCCTTGAACAAAAATATTGTGCGCGATTAGTTCTGATTCTTTTTCTGAAAGAGTCAGTTCTCCATTTCTGACACAGCTATCAATAATGTTTTTAAACATTTCAACCATTTCGATTTCCTTTTTTAACACATATGGAAGTGCATCTTTTGATAGAGATTTCGCTTCCTGGTACATGACAAGGACTTCATCCTGCATGTCATCCATTACTTTGAAATAATTTCTTATTGCCTGCTTTAAGCTTTCAATAGTTCCTTTTTTTGTATCAAGATCTTGTTCAAGCCTGATGTGAACTTGATCATAAATTCGGTCACAGACCAAGTACAGCACATCCTCTTTTGTGCGGATATACTCATATAATGTGCCGATACTAAAGCCTGCAGCTCGAGCAATTTCTCTTGTTGTCGTACGATGAAATCCTTTTTCTTTAAAAAGAGTGACCGCTCCCTTGATCATTTGCTCCCTTCGTTTTTCAATAAGTTTTTCATCCTTCACAGATGCGACAACTTCTCGTTTTTTCATCTACGTTTCCCACCTAACATAGATACCTCAGACTGCTTCAAACAGTGTTGTAGCCTAGAGGAATAACTTTTTCCTATTTTGTTAGCATTCTAGAAATAACCAGTCGTTGGATTTCCTGAGTTCCTTCATAGATTTGAGTGATTTTTGCATCTCTCATGTAGCGTTCAACAGGGTAATCCTTTGTATAGCCGTAACCTCCAAATACTTGGACAGCCTCTGTTGTGACTTTCATCGCTGTATCTCCTGCAAAAAGCTTTGACATCGCAGATTCTTTTCCATAAGGCATGCCCTCTGATTCAAGCCATGCAGCTTGATAGGTTAGTAGGCGCGCGGCTTCAATATTCGTTGCCATATCGGCAAGCTTGAAGCTAATCCCCTGCTGTGCAGCAATAGGCTTGCCGAATTGTTCCCTTTCCTTTGCATAGGCAACCGCTGCATCTAGTGCGCCTTGAGCGATTCCTACCGCCTGAGCTGCGATTCCATTTCTGCCGCCATCTAATGTCATCATCGCAATTTTGAAGCCTTCCCCAATTTGACCTAATATGTTCTCCTTCGGGACTTTACATTCTTCAAAGATAATTTCTGTTGTCGGTGATGAACGAATGCCCAGCTTGCTTTCTTTTTTTCCAATCGAAAAACCTTCAAAGTCTTTTTCGATGATAAACGCGGTTGTGCCTTTATGTTTACTTGATGGGTCTGTTATGGCAAAAACGATATAAAGATCAGCGATTCCTCCGTTGGTAATGAAAATTTTTGACCCGTTTAACACGTAATGGTCTCCTTCTTCTCTTGCATGTGTGCGCATACCGCCAGCATCAGATCCTGAACCGGGCTCTGTTAATCCATATGCACCAATTTTTTCTCCGAGTGCCATCGGTGTTAAATATTTCTGTTTTTGCTCCTCTGTGCCAAACTTATATAACGGCCACCCCGCTAAGGACGTGTGGGCAGACAAGGTTACACCTGTTGATGCACATACCCTTGAAAGTTCTTCAACGGCAATGACATAGGCTAAATAGTCACTGCCGATTCCACCATACTCCTCAGGCCAAGGGATTCCTGTTAACCCTAACTTCGCCATTTTCTTAAAAATGTTCATATCAAATCTTTCTTGTTCATCGCGTTCAGCTGCTGTTGGTTCAACTTCTTTTTTGGCAAAATCCCGAACCGTTTTTCTTAACATCTCATGCTCATCTGACAGCTTAAAGTACATCTTGTTCTCCCCTTTAAAAAACCCGTTATTTTCGTCGTTCGTTCAGTAAATGCTTGCTAATGACAATTCGTTGGATTTCACTTGTTCCTTCATAAATTTCACATACCTTCGCATCACGGAAATAGCGTTCAACAGGGTAATCCTTCGTATAGCCATAGCCTCCGAACACCTGAATCGCTTCTGTGGTGACGTCCATCGCCGTTTTAGAAGCAAATAATTTAGCCATTGCTGCTTCCTTTCCGCAAGGTAATCCTTGATCCTTTAAACATGCTGCCTGATAGACTAATAGCTTTGCTGCTTCCACGTTTGTTGCCATATCAGCAAGCTTAAAAGAAATACCTTGTTGAGCTGCAATGGGCTTTCCAAATTGTTTCCTCTCTTTGGCGTATTGTGTGGCCTTTTCTAATGCTGCCTCTGCAATGCCCAGTGCCTGTGCAGCGATGCCAATTCTTCCCCCATCAAGGTTTGCCATCGCAATTTTAAAGCCTTCCCCTTCCTTGCCGAGCAGATTTTCAACCGGGACCTGTGCATCTTCAAAAATAAGCTGAACGGTTCTTGAGCCATTCAAGCCCATTTTGTGCTCATCCTTACCAACTGTGAAGCCAAGTGTATCTTTCTCAACAATAAAGGCCGAAATGCTGTTGCTTGCCTTCCCTTCTCCTGTTCTGGCAAAGACGATATAGGTGTCTGCTTCTCCACCATTTGTAATGAACACCTTTGAACCATTTAACACATAATATTGATCTTTCTTTACTGCTTTTGTTTTCATGCTGGCCGCATCAGAACCTGAGCTAGGCTCTGTTAAGCAAAAGGCCCCTAATTGCTCTCCACTTGCCAGCTTTTTGACATAGTTCTCTTTTTGCTTTTCCGTTCCAAATGATAAAATCGGATAGGTTGCAACAGATGTATGAACAGATAAGATAACAGCTAGTGTCGCACTTGCCTTTGCTAGTTCATGTATGGCCATTGTATATGAGGTAAAGTCCATATCAGCCCCATCGTATTTGCTCGGAATTGGGATCCCCATTAGTCCCAGTTCCCCCATTTTATTTATGAGATCTCTTGGAAATATCCCCTTTTCCATCTGATCAACAAACGGCTCGACCTCTGCTTTCGCAAAATCACGCACCATTTTTCGCATCATGATTTGTTCTTCTGTAAACGCTAGATTCATAGATGCTCACCCCTTTTGTCTATACCTTTTCCAAGCGTTTTGAATTATGAATAGTGATAAAAGCCTCGACCAGATTTGCGGCCAAGCCAACCCGCCTTAACATATTTTCGCAGTAACGGACATGGTCGATATTTGTCATCACCAAAGCCTTCATGAAGTGTTTCCATAATATAAAGACACGTATCTAAGCCAATAAAATCTGCTAGTGTCAGCGGTCCCATCGGATGATTCATTCCAAGCTTCATGACCTCATCAACTGCTTCCGGCTCTGCAACACCTTCATACACCGTAAAAATCGCTTCATTAATCATTGGCATTAAAATACGGTTTGAGACAAACCCCGGGAAGTCTTGTACTTCAACAGGTGTTTTATTTAATTTTTTGGCTACATCTTCTATTTGCTGATACACCTCATTTGACGTTGCCAACCCGCGAATAATTTCGACAAGCTTCATGACAGGAACAGGGTTCATAAAGTGCATGCCGATGACACGATCCGGTCTGTTTGTTGCTGCCGCAATTTCTGTAATTGGTAGAGATGATGTGTTTGTCGCTAAAATAACATGTTCATCCGCCAGCTGATCCAGCTTTTCAAACAAAGCGGTTTTGGCATCCATCTTTTCGATTATCGCTTCAATAATCAGATCTGCCACTTTCGCATTTTCCAGATTTGCAGAAGGAGTAAGTCTTTGAATGATCGCTTCTTTCTCCTTGGCAGCAAGCTTTGCTTTATCCACCTGTTTTTGAAGCTGTTTTTTTATGGAATTTAATCCTTTTTGGACGATTTCCTCGTTCATATCATGAAGAATCACTTGAAATCCTGCCATTGCACATACTTGAGCAATACCCGAGCCCATTTGTCCTGCACCAACAACCATGATTTTTTGAATTGTCATAGGAACCTCCTTGATTTTTAGTTACATCATTCTATTAAACTTCGATCATAATGGCGTCACCCTGACCTCCTCCTGAGCAGATTGCAGCGACTCCAATACCTCCGCCTCTGCGTTTTAATTCATGAATAAGGGTAATCAGAATTCTTGCACCACTAGCGCCGATTGGGTGCCCGAGTGCTACTGCCCCTCCATTAACATTAACCTTTTCAGGATCAAGATTAGCCAATTGGTTTGCAGCCAACGCCACTGCAGCAAAGGCTTCATTAATTTCAAACAAATCAATATCTTCTACAGATTTCCCTGTTTTCTTTAATAGTTCATTAATGACAAGTCCAGGGGTTTTCGGAAAGTCTTCAGCTTCAAGAGCGATGGCTGTATGAGCTAAAATCATTGCAAGAGGTTCTCTGCCTTCCTGCTTTGCTTTTTCATCACTCATCAGAACGATTGCAGCCGCACCGTCATTAATTCCAGGGGCATTTCCAGCCGTAATTGTTCCATCATGGTCAAAAACAGGGGAAAGCTTCGCTAATCGTTCAATTGATGTATCCTTACGCGGTGCTTCATCTTTGTCCACGATAAGTGGCTCTCCCTTGCGCTGCGGAACTGAAACTGGTGTGATCTCTTCGTCTAGTACCCCTGATTCTTGGGCTGCAACTGCTCTCATATGACTTCGTAACGCCCATTCATCCTGCTGCTCTCTCGTGATTACAAGCTCCTTAGAGGTGCTGTTGCCGTAAGTGCCCATATGTACACCTGTAAAGCTGCACGTTAAACCGTCGTGAATCATTAAATCCTTCACTGGGTGATCGCCCATTCTAAGGCCCCATCTCGCCTTTGGCATCATATAAGGCGCATTGCTCATTGATTCCATTCCGCCTGCAACGATCACCTCTTCATCACCTGCGCGGATAATTTGATCCGCCATTGTGACACTTCTTAATCCAGATGCACACACTTTATTCACTGTTTCCGTTTTGACATGCCAAGGTAAATCAGCAGCTCTTGCAGCTTGACGGGAAGGAATTTGCCCTTGTCCCCCTTGCAATACATTTCCAAAAATAACTTCTTGTACGTCTTCAGGCTGGACCTTTGCTCTTGATAAAGCTTCTTTCATCGCAATACCGCCTAGCTCTGAAGCTGTTAATGATGACAAAGCTCCGCCAAATTTTCCGATCGGTGTTCTTACCCCACTTAATATCACTGTTTTTGCCATATTTAATCTCCCCTTTGTCGCGATAATAGTAAACGCTTACAATACTGACTGAACGCTCGCTCAATTTATTTTCATAGTCAAAGAGGGGATATCCCCTCTTTTTATTTTATCGTATCCATCTTTGAAAGTGACTATGAAACTAGCTCTTTTCGTTCGCCAAAAATCGACTTTTCCAGCAGCTCTGCTACATCATAGGTGCTTACCGCTTCTTCGACTTCCTTCGCCTTTGTGCCATCACTTAGCATCGTTAAGCAATAAGGGCAGCCAGAGCTAATGACAGATGGGTTAACGGCTAATGCCTGTTCTGTTCTTGCGACATTGATACGGCTTCCTGTGTCTTCTTCTGTCCACATTAAACCTCCGCCCGCTCCACAGCACATTCCTTTTTCACGATTTCGTTCCATTTCAACAACCTTGACACCCGGTATTGCTTTTAAGATATTTCTTGGCGCATCATATACTTCATTATATCTTCCTAAATAGCAGGAATCATGAAAAGTAATTGTTTCATTAACCGGAAGCGTCGGTTTTAGCTTCCCAGATGCTACTAGTTCCGCAAGCAATTCTGTATGGTGATACACTTCTGCTTCAAGTCCAAAGTCCGGATATTCATTTTTAAAAATATTGTAAGCATGAGGATCAATTGTGACGATTTTCTTCACATCATTTTTAACAAATTCATCAATGTTTTTTGTTGCAAGCTCTTGGAATAAAAACTCATTCCCTAATCGGCGCGGCGTATCTCCTGAGTTTTTCTCTTTGTTGCCAAGAATCGCAAATTTTACTCCTGCTTCATTTAATAGTTTTGCAAAAGATAGGGCAATCTTTTGGCTCCTGTTATCATAGGATCCCATCGAGCCCACCCAGAATAAGTATTCAAACTCTTCCCCTGCTTTGCTCATTTCCTTGACTGTAGGAATATGAACATCTTCGCGGGCTTCGCGCCATGTTTCTCGTTCCTTGCGGTTAAGACCCCATGGATTTCCTTGGCGCTCAATATTCGTCATTGCACGTTGAGCATCCGCATCCATTTTTCCTTCTGTTAAAACAAGGTAGCGGCGCATATCAATGATTTTATCGACATGCTCATTCATGACAGGACATTGATCCTCACAGTTACGGCAGGTTGTACAGGCCCAAATCTCTTCTTCTGTTATGACATCCCCAATTAAGGATGCGTTATAACCGGCAGCTGCAGCTGCTGACTCCTGTGCCCCGGAGCCTGCTGCCATCATCGCAATTTGATTTCCCTTCGTGTTACTGAATGCAACTGCAGGTACCCAAGGTTGCTTTTGCGTTACAGCTGCCCCTGTAAAAGTTAAATGATCTCTCAGCTTAATAATCAAATCCATAGGTGATAACATTTTTCCTGTGCCTGTTGCCGGGCACATATTTGTACAACGGCCACATTCTACACATGCATATAAATCAATTAACTGCGGCTGTGTAAATTCTTCAATTTTCCCGACACCAAAGGTTTCTTGTGTTTCATCTTCAAAATCAATTTTTTCAAGTTTTCCTGGATTTGACGTCCGGTTAAAATAGACATTTGCCGGTCCTGCAATTAAATGAGCATGCTTTGATTGCGGAACATACACTAGGAAGGTTAATAAGAATAATAAATGAATCCACCATGCTACATAAAACATCACAATTGATCCTGTTTCTCCTACAAAACCTAATAGAAACGCAAAGGAAGATGCCAGCGGTTCAGACCAGGTCAGTTCATGACCATGCCAAATGAGTCCCATCCCATTCCCTAGTAATACTGACAGCATAAGCCCGCCGATAAATAATAGGACAAGTCCGGATTTAAAGCCTCTTTTTAAGCGGACAAGCTTTTCAATATAACGGCGGTGAAACGCCCAAACTACAGCCACTAAAATCATAAATGTAACAATTTCCTGGAAAAACGTAAATGCTGGATACAGCGGCCCTAGCGGAAGATGTGCTCCCGGGATGAGCCCTTTTATAATAAAATCAATCGCACCGAATTGTACGAGAATAAACCCATAGAAAAACATAACATGAATGATTCCGCTCTTTTTATCCTTCAAAAGCTTTTTCTGGCCAAACACATTGACCCATATTTTTTCAAGTCGTTCTTTTACTTTGCCATCGAATTCAACCTTTTTTCCAAGCTTAATATACGCCATTCTTGTACGTATTAAGTAGACAAAAAGATGAACTGCGTAAGCGGTTACAATTAAAAATGCCAGGAAATTCACCCATAGTAATGCATCCACTTTTCTCTCCCCCAATCTCCCATTTGTCGCGGTCTATGCCTTTTCCCCTTTTTAAAAGACATTAGTTATACCCTTATCATAATAAATGAATGAGCATTCAGTCAATACTTTTGTTCGTTTTGTACAATGTATTCGTTTCTTTAGGAAATATGCTGGTTATCGTAAGCGCCTTGACCACCTACTTACTGATTGTATAAAAAATCCAAGAACAGCAAAACCTACTATGAAATATTGCAGGAATGCTGCTAGGAGGTATCACGGTTGAAACTTTTTTTCATCATGAGCTTTATCATAGTAGCAATTATTGTCTGGTGTGTTATTGATTACAAACTTGGCAGAAAACACCACCTCAAAAAATCAAAATATACTCAATATCCACCTCGAAAAAGTGATCTCACCTTATTTACCGATGGAGATTCTTTTTACAAGGACTTATTTGAGGAAATTAAAAATAGTACAAAAAGTATCCATGTGCTATTTTTTATTATCAAAAACGATCAGATCAGTCATGAATTTCTATCAATCCTAGGGGAAAAGGCAAGTCAAGGTATTGAAGTTAGACTGCTAATTGATTATATCGGATGCTCAAAATTGTCCAAAAAAAGTATCGCCTTACTTAAAGAAAAAGGTGTGAGAGTCGTTTATACACATAAGCCTAGATTTCCATTTCTTTTTTACACCCTTCAAGCACGGAATCATCGCAAGATTACTGTCTTAGATGGGAAGATTGGCTATTTAGGCGGGTTTAATATTAGTAAAGAGTACATTGGCCAGGATCCTGATTTAGGCTTCTGGAGAGATTTTCACCTTAAAATGACCGGTGAAGGTGTAACTGATTTACAAACACAATTTTTAACAGATTGGTATGATTCCACTGGAGAGAATGATGTACATGATCAAAGGTATTATCCAGACCAACGGGCAGGCAAAAGCACGCATTTGTTCGTCTCAACATATGGAGAAAACCTGCAACAGCATTTCCGGTCATTTATTCAAGATGCGAAAAGAGAAATCATTATTTGTTCTCCCTACTTCATTCCTGGAAAACAGCTATTTGAGGATTTATTAGCTGCTCTTTCCAGAGGCGTGAAGGTGAAAGTTCTCGTTCCGATGAGAAAGGATCACCCTTTAGTCAAGGAAGCTGCTTTTCCCTATTACGGACCTCTTCTGGAAGCAGGCTGTGAAATTTATCAATTTTATCATGGCTTTTTTCACGCAAAGATGATTATGATTGATGATCATATATGTGATATTGGTACAGCAAACTTTGATAAACGCAGTTTTTATTTAAATGATGAAATGAATTGTTTCATTTACGATAAGGAGTTTATTAAGGATGTGAAGCAATTTGTTTACTCTGATTTTACTCGTTCTGAATTATTAACATATGAACTTTATAAAAAAAGATCATTTTCCCATCGCGTAAAAGAAAAATTCGCCACACTCATTTCTCATTTTTTATAACCTAGTAGAGGAGGAGTCCCATGATTATTCGATTCGGATATGTTGCACATGCTCTTTCCCTTTGGGACTGCTCCCCCGCAAAATCCCTAACCTATACTCGTTGGAAAAAACTCGACGAGCACGCACGACATGATCAGCTGTTACATGTCACAAAGCAAAATCTTGAACACACATTACGCATGATCCACTACAATATTGCCCATGAAATATGGGTGTATCGCTTATCATCATCGATCATTCCGCTAGCCACACACCCGGAAGTGCTCTGGGATTATAAGACACCGTTTAAGGAACTTTTTTCGGAAATTGGGGCACTTGTGAAAAAATACAAGCTGCGTGTGAGTTTTCATCCGAACCAATTTACGTTGTTTACAAGTGATAAAAAGTATATTACCGAAAATGCAGTCCTTGATCTGTCATATCACTATGATGTATTAGACGCAATGGACCTTGCGGATGGGGCCATTATCAATATTCATGTGGGCGGGGCCTATGGGGATAAACAAACAGCTATTGAGCGGTTTCATCAAAATATTAAAATGCTACCAACTCCTATTAAAAACCGTATGACGCTTGAAAATGATGATAAAACCTATACAACCTCTGAAACACTTGCTATTTGCAGGAAGGAACAGATTCCCCTTGTCTTTGATTACCATCATTTTATGGCCAATAAAGATGAGGGCGAAAAGATTGAAGTGCTGCTTCCTGCAATTTTTCCTACATGGGATTGGGTTGGATTAAAACCTAAAATCCATGTCTCCTCCCCGAAATCCGAGAAAGAATTTCGAAGTCATGCCGACTATGTTGATCTCGAATTTTTGATGCCTCTATTGAAGGTATTGAAAGAAATGAATGTTGATGTAGATTTCATGATTGAAGCTAAGCAAAAAGATAGAGCTGCATTGAAGCTATGTGAAGATGTTTCAAAGATTCGGGGAGTAAAACGAATAGGTGGAGCCACTATTCAATGGTAATTTTCGGGGTGAGCTAACCTGTTATTTTAGTATTGAGGAATTTATTTGCGATTCTGGGATTTTATTTGCTATTTTGGGGATTTATTTGCGATTCTCAGATTTTATTTGCGATTATGAAGATTTATTTGCGATTAGACAAAATTCGCACAATTCTACCCATATAAAAAAACTCAGATGCATCTTCCTAGGCATCTGAGTTTTTCCATTTTACATTTTTTCAGGTGCAGAAACCCCAATAATGGTTAATGCGTTTTGTAACGTCACTTGTGTTGCTTTCATCAAACCAAGTCTTGCACGGCTCTTTTCTGTATTTTCAGGATCTAACACTTTTTCAGCATTGTAGAAGCTGTGTAGTGTAGATGCTAAGTCATAGATATAGTTTGTGATACGATGCGGAATACGTTTTTGTGCAGCTTCTGCTACAGCTTGTGGGAACTCCCCAAGCTTTTTCAATAAGTCGAATTCCTTTTCAGATGTAATCTCATCTAGTTTTAGATTCTCTTCGTACTCTAAACCTTGCTCTTCACCTTGGCGCAGCATGCTGCAAATACGTGCATGAGCATATTGGGCATAGTATACTGGGTTTTCATTTGATTTAGAGACAGCTAAATCAAGGTCAAAATCCATATGAGTATCCGCACTTCTCATTGCAAAGAAATAGCGCACTGCATCAAGACCCACTTCTTCAATTAGGTCTCTCATTGTAACAGCTTTTCCTGTACGTTTACTCATTTTCATCTTCTCGCCGTTTTTGTAAAGGTGAACAAGCTGAATGATTTCTACTTCAAGTGTTTCTTTGCTGTATCCTAAAGCTTCAATCGCAGCTTTCATACGAGGGATATAACCGTGATGGTCTGCTCCCCATACGTTTATCAGCTTTGTGAAGCCGCGGTCAAGCTTGTCCTTGTGGTACGCAATATCAGGTGTTAAATATGTGTATGAACCGTCATTTTTAATGAGTACACGGTCCTTGTCATCACCAAATGTTGTCGAACGGAACCAAGTCGCTCCATCCTCTTCATAGATATGGCCTTTTTCTTTTAATGCTGCAAGGGCATTATCGATTTTTCCATTGTGGTAAAGAGAGGTTTCAGAATACCACACATCAAAAGGTACCCGGAATTCCTCTAAATCTGCCTTTAATTTCGCCATTTCATATTTTAAGCCGTACTCTCTGAAAAATGCCAAGCGCTCATCACTTGATTGGTTAACGAACTTATCGCCAAACTCTTCTGCAAGCTTTTTCCCGATGCCGACGATGTCTTCTCCGTGGTATCCATCTTCAGGCATGTCAGCATCCTGACCTAATGCTTGTAAATAACGTGCTTCAACAGATAAAGCTAGGTTATTGATTTGGTTTCCTGCATCATTAATGTAATATTCACGTGATACGTCATAGCCTGCTTTAGCTAATACATTACATAATGAATCACCTACAGCCGCTCCACGAGCATGACCAAGGTGAAGGTCACCAGTTGGGTTTGCCGAAACGAACTCTACTTGAACCTTTTCATTATCCCCAATATTTGTCTCGCCGTAGCTCTCTCCAGCTTTTAAAATCGTTGGAATAAGGTCTGTTAAGTAGCTATTATTCATATAAAAATTGATAAAACCCGGACCTGCGATTTCAATTTTATCAATGGAACCTTTTTGTTTATCAAAATTCGCAACAATTTCATCTGCGATCATACGAGGAGCTTTTTTGGCTACACGTGCAAGCTGCATCGCCATGTTTGTTGAATAATCTCCGTGGGCTTTTTCCTTTGGAATTTCTAATAACACATCAGGAATTTGTGCTTCTTCTGCTAAACCAGCTTTTAAAACTGCTGCTTTGATTTCTTCTTTTAACCGTTCTTTTACTTGCTCAACGATATTCATTTTTTATCCTCCTTGTATGTCATTATTAGTTTATGTACATGTTTCTCATTTTCGTCTATTTGCAAATCATATAAAATAACGAGCCTATCTTCAAGCTCTGTTTTATCTATTGTTAATGAGTTCGTATTAATTTCAAGCTGAAGCTTTCCAAATGGTGTGGCATAATCCGTGACTGTTTTTTGCCCTTGAATAAAACGCTGCTTCATCGCAACCGCTCCAGAGCGCATGATCATGATTTCTTCGGGCCCGATTTTCACTGTTGTTTTAACAGAACCAAGCTCATGCTCTTCATCATAACGAAGATAAACGTTGTTTCCTTTTAAAAATCGCTCACCGGTTGTGTGAACTTCGATTGTATCTTTGTCTTGTTCATGCTCTTTGCGGATTTCTGATAACACATGGATTTGAATAGGCGTGCTTTCTGACATGTAGACACTCCCTTTCCATCATTCTCCTTTAACTTTAATAGTATAAAGAACCAAATGCAACTGTGCAAGAGAGAACTTTTTAGAAGTTGCGCTTCGGGGTATTGTCTGGGGAATTTATTTACGATTTTGAATTTTTATTTGCTTTTCCGAGGATTTATTTGCGATTCTGAAAATATATTTGCGATTCCGGCTATTTATTTGCGATTCCTCAAATTACAACAAAAAACGACTAACCCTATCCTAGGATTAGCCGTTTTACCACGATTATTTTCCGATAAATTGTTGAGTCCAGTAGTTACCTTCTGCAACATGACCCACACCGATATGAGTGAAGTTAGAGCTTAGGATGTTTTGACGGTGTCCTGAGCTATTCATCCACGCGTTAACTACTTCTTGTGGTGTGCGTTGGCCCTTGGCAATGTTTTCTCCAGCTGTTTTGTAGGAGATACCAAACTGCTTCATCATATCAAATGGTGAACCATATGTTGGGCTTGTATGTGAAAAATAATTGTTTTTTTGCATATCACTTGATTTTTCACGTGCAACTTTACTTAATTCAAGATCAACTTTTAAAGCTGGTAGTCCCTGTTTTGCACGCTCTTGGTTTGTTAAATCAACAACTTGTTGCTCATACTCGCTTAATTGGTAGCTTGCTTGCTCTTGCTCCTTTGGTTCTTCGGTTTGAGCTGGTTGTTGTTGAGCAGGCTGTTGAGGGGCTGGTTGTTCAGCTGCCGGCTGCTCAGTTTGTGTTTGTTCCTCTTTCGGTGTTTCTACTTCTGTATGATTAGTAGATTGTTGAAGCTGAAAGTTACTTAAATATTTTTTGATCCATTCATCGATTTGCTCACGATCAATATTACCTGATTGGTAATAATAGACTTTCGCTTGTGTTGTGTTTGATGCAGCGTCTGCTTTTTGGGCGATTGGATTTGCCATTAAAAGGGCCGCACCTGCTACGACTGACAAAATCATTTTTTTCTTCATGGTCTGTCATCCTCCTTATCAACTCATGTGCTGACATGGATATCGTATCATGTGATTTTTTGTCATATTTGAGGATAATTTTAACAGTAATAGTTTCTAATAGGTGGAAAGTCTTGTGAGGTTTGTCTTGTGATTTAGAATCTATCAGTATTTTCGTAGATTTACTAGAAGAAGTAACACTTCCACAGGATGACCTAATACTTGGAAATCAATCCATAATTTTGGCCGAAACATCCTGTTGACAGGTTTGTAGAGGGGCATGTTTTTTTACATATATAACTGGATTATTACAAACTTTTCAAAAAAGTAAGCCTGATACACTGAGTACCAGGCCATATCTTTTATCCTTTTTTCTGCACTAATCCTAAAATCATTTCTCTGATAATCTTACTTGCTGTGTTAGCTGTTTGTTCAGAGTGATCATAAATCGGCGCGACCTCTACTAAGTCAGAGCCTACGACACGTACGTCTGATTTAGCGATTTCATGAACAGAAGCTAGAAGTTCTTTTGATGTAATACCGCCAGCATCAACTGTACCTGTTCCTGGTGCATGCGCAGGATCAAGAACATCGATGTCAATGGTTAGGTATACAGGACGCCCTGCTAGTTTTGGTAAAACCTCTTTTAATGGTTCAAGCACTTCAAACTTGGAGATGTGCATGCCCACTTTCTTTGCCCATTGGAATTCTTCTTTCATACCAGAACGGATGCCAAAAGAATAAACATTTGTTGGACCAATTAAATCAGCGATCTTTTTAATTGGAGTTGAATGAGATAATGGCTCACCTTCATAGTCATCACGTAAATCTGTATGTGCGTCAAAATGAATAATCGCAAGATCAGGGTATTTTTTATACATCGCCTTCATTACCGGCCAGGAAACTAGGTGTTCACCGCCCATTCCTAATGGAAATTTACCGTCAGCTAGTAGTTTATCAATGTATTCTTCGATCATGTCGATGCTTCGTTGAGGATTGCCAAATGGCAGTGGAATATCTCCAGCATCAAAGTATTTTACTTCATCTAATTCGCGATCTAAGTATGGGCTGTATTCTTCAAGACCAATTGAGACTTCACGAATGCGCGCTGGGCCGAAACGGGAGCCCGGGCGATAGCTTACCGTCCAATCCATCGGCATGCCATAGATAACTGCTTCACTTTCTTCATAATTAGGGTGGCTTTTAATAAAGACATTCCCTGAATATGCTTCATCAAATTTCATCGACTATTACCTCCATTCAAAAAGTGAGAGATTTCCCTTCTCTCACTTTTTTTGCTTTAGATATTATTAAATTTTACTAAATGAAGCTAAGCTCTTGCGCTTTTGTTTCGATTTATTTAATAAGATCACTTACAAACTTAGGTAAAACAAAGCAAGCTTTGTGTAATTCTTTTGTATAGTATTTTGTTTCGATTTCATGGAAGCGGTCTTCGCTAACTTCTAATGGATCGTGTTTTTTTGAACCGATTGTGAATGTCCATAGACCACTTGGATATGTTGGAATGTTCGCAGTGTATAGACGTGTGATTGGGAAAATTTCTTTTACGTCGCGTTGAACATTTGTAATTAATTCTGGTGTGAACCAAGGGTTGTCCGTTTGTGCAACGAAAATACCATCTTCTTTTAATGCTTTTGAAATTCCGGCATAGAAGCCTTTTGTAAATAAATTCACAGCTGGGCCGACTGGCTCTGTAGAGTCAACCATGATCACATCGTATTCATTTTCACTTTCAGCGATATGCATGAAGCCGTCCCCTACTTTTACGTCTACTCGTGGATCGTCAAGCTTACCAGCGATTTCTGGAAGGTATTTCTTTGAGTATTCGATAACTTTACCGTCGATATCAACAAGTGTTGCTTTTTTTACTTGAGGGTGTTTTAACACTTCACGGATAACACCGCCATCTCCACCACCAACAACTAGAACGTTCTCAGGATTTGGGTGAGTAAATAAAGGAACATGTGCCACCATTTCGTGGTAGACGAACTCGTCCTTTTGTGAAGTCATGACCATGCCGTCAAGAAATAGCATGTTACCAAACTCTTCTGTTTCTACCATCTCTAAGTATTGAAAATCCGTTTGTTCTGTATGTAACGTTTGTTTTACTTTTAATGTAATCCCAAAATTCTTCGTTTGCTTCTCTGTATACCATAATTCACTCATGTTAACCATCCTTTCGACTTGGGACAGAGGGACAGGTTTCTTGTCCCATTTTCCATTTCATTATGGGACACAGTACCTGTCCCCTTGTCCCTTTTTCTTTTCAAACTATACATGAATCTAGCAGAAAATCAGGAAAAAATCTATGACTTTTTTTAAAATGTTTAAAATCACTGAAAAAAACACATAATAGCTAACAGTATGTCTAAAAAGGCAATGAATGGAGGTGAGCTTCATGGATGTGATCACACCTAAGCGATTGCGAATCACGCTTAAAACAATACGCGCACTCATTTTTATCGGTTTGCTATTATTAATCTTTTTTTCAACGATCATTTTAAGCATTGTGCTTTATGCGAAATGGCTTGGTCCTCCTTCTTTATCAGTTCCACAATCAACGATCATTTATGCAAGTGACGGCTCAAAAATAGGAGAATTACACAATGGTCAAAAGCGGTATTGGGTAGACATTGATCATATTTCTCCCCATGTCCTAGAAGCCACTATTGCAATTGAGGACCGAAGCTTTTATCAGCATAATGGCTTTGATTATAAACGAATTGCCGGGGCCGCTTTAGCAGATTTAAAAGCAAGAGCAAAGGTACAAGGCGCCAGCACCATTACCCAGCAATACGCTCGAAATCTATTTTTAGAGCATGAAAAAACATGGCAGCGAAAAGCGACCGAGGCTCTATATACGATTCGATTAGAACAAAATTATAGTAAGGATCGGATTTTAGAAGGATATTTAAACACCATCTACTATGGTCACGGAGTGTATGGAATTGAAGCTGCGGCTAATTATTATTTTGGAAAAAGCTCAAGCGATTTAACTCTTGCAGAAGCTGCTATGCTTGCCGGTATCCCAAAAGGACCGACCCTTTATTCTCCATACGCGAATAAAGAAAAAGCTGAAGAAAGACAAGAAATCATTTTAAAAACGATGAAGAATATTGGATACATTACTGAAAAGCAGTTCCAATCAGCATTAGAAACAGAGCTTGTTTATAAAAAGAAAACAGATACTGTTCAACCAAGGTTAGCACCGTATTTCCAAGATGCGATGCTGAGTGATATATCTGATAAACTAGGATTAGACGCACAAGCCATCCAGACAAAAGGATTAAAAATTTATACAACATTAGACGCTGACATGCAAAAGCTTGCTGAGGAAACTGTTGGTGATACCATTCATGAGTCTTCTGATATTCAAGCCGGGTTTGTTGCACTTGATCCAAAAAACGGCTATGTAAAGGCATTGATAGGCGGGCGAAATTATGATGAAAGTCCCTTCAATCGGGCAACTCAAGCAAAAAGGCAGCCAGGTTCAACGATTAAACCTTTACTCTATTACTCTGCGATCATGAATGGCTTTACTCCTTCGACTGAAATGAAAAGTGAGCCAACAGCTTTTACCTATGATGATGGAAAAGCTTCCTATAAGCCAAGTAACTATAATGACTATTATGCAAATGATTTTATTACGATGCTTCAGGCCATAGCCTTGTCAGACAATATCTATGCTGTGAAAACACATATGTTTATCGGAATGGATGAGCTAATTAAAACTGGCAAGCTTTTTGGACTTAGTACCGGAATTAAGAAAAATCCATCGGCTGCGTTAGGTACTTCACCTGTCCGTTTAGTTGACATGGTAAATGCGTACGGAATGCTCGGGAATGGCGGAAAAAAAATTGAGCCTACCTTTGTAACAAAAATTGTGGATACAGCTGGAAATGTCATTTATGAGTCTAAACAGGCAAAAAAACAAGCATTAGATGAGAAAGCAGCCTTCGTTACAACTCATATGATGAAAGGAATGTTTGAAACAACATTAAATGATTATACATCTGTTACAGGCCACAGCATTGCTGATTCTCTTACCCGAGATTATGCAGGCAAATCAGGAACCACCTCATCAGATAGCTGGATGATTGGGCTAGCCCCACAACTTGCAGTTGGAGTTTGGACAGGGTATGACAAAGGAAAAACAATCAATCTTGTTCAAGAACGCGGCTATGCTAAGGACATTTGGTCAACCTTTATGGAGGAAGCCCTAGACGATCAATCTGTGAAAGCCTTCCGCCCACCTGATGGCGTTGTTGGGGTTTATATTAACCCTGCAAGTGGAAAGCTCGCCACAAAGGACTGTCCCGTGAAGCGGCTCACTTATTTTATTGAAGGCACTGAACCGACTGAATATTGTAAGGAACATATCGGCGATGGTAAAGCTCCAAAAGTGGAGAAACCTAATCAAAAGGAAAAGGAAAGCTGGCTTGATAAGTTTAAATGGTGGGATTAAACCTTTAGAATGAGATGAGTAATGAGAGTTGATTTTTGTCGAAGATTGACAAATCGTCGATAAATTCTCAGAATCGAAAATAAAATCGGAAAATCGTTAATAAATCTTCATAATCGAAGATAAAGACCTCCGCACCAAAACAAAAAACCCCGAGCACCTGCATGGCTCGGGATTTTTTGTGTCCTAGTTTTATATAAACTGTATATTTAGTCTACTAATTTTCATGAAGAACCACAAGAATTTACCAAGTTGTTCACGAAAGTGTCACATTTCTGACAAATTTGAGATTTAGACGTTTAAATCATCTTTTAATTTTTGCTCAGAAAGCTCCCACATTGTTTTATCATGATTTTTTAAGAAGTTGGATAAAATCTCTTTTGAACGATCATCCATATGGTCGACAATAATATGACGCTTCATTGATTTATCCATACGATTCACATGCTCAGGTAGTGATTTATAACCCCTTCTAATTGAGCGATCAACTGTGAGCTCACAAGCTGCTACACCAGCATAATAAGGACCCTCTGCCTTACGGTCAATTGTGACCCAAACAAGCCAATATGGTTTCCCGTTTGGAACTTCTTCTTTAGTCTTTAAGAATTTAATTCCTTTTTCAACAACACTTCTTGCGTGCATCGCTCCGATATCAACGAAAGCCTCTCCTTCTTCGATATCGATAAACACCGGAGACACATTATCTAAACTCAGTGCGCCAACGCCGAAACCGCCGTGACCATCTGTTGGATCATTTTTTATAATATTAAACCCTATGCTTTTTTTCTTTTTCTCTTGTTCCATATTATGGACCTCCTTTTTTTCTAAGACATTATAATAATGGGTTCAGCAATAAATGAAAAATTCCCATTACAATGGCTCGACCAATTTCAAAAACAGGCTGAATCGTGTAGGCATCCAATGGTGTAATCACTAGAATTAAGAAAATAATAATGCCATAACTCTCAAACTGAACGAACTTCGGCCTAATATGAGCCGGTACCAGGTCTTCAATAATCCGATATCCATCCAGCGGCGGAAATGGAAGTAAGTTAAAAATAAACAAAATCACATTAAGTGAGACAAAGATGTTAAAAAACTGTTCAAGTCCTGTTACATATTGTGAAGGAAGCAAGGTAACTGTGTTTGTTGCTAATAGTATATACCAAATTGCAGTTCCTAAGAAGGCAAGAAGAAAGTTACTTAACGGTCCCGCAACAGAAACCAATATCCCAGCTAAACGCGGACGTTTAAAATGGAAGCGATTAACCGGCACTGGCTTTGCCCATCCAAATCCTGCAATAAAAATCAAGATTGTTCCAAATGGATCTAAATGAGCCAACGGAGATAGCGTTAATCTACCTTGCCTTTTCGCAGTTGGGTCACCAAACTTATAGGCCACATAGGCATGTGCAAATTCATGTAATGTAAAAGCAATCATAAGCGTAATGACCACATATGGAATCATTTCTAACGGAAAGGCTAAAAATCGGCTAATAGATTGGCTAAATTCATTCATTCTGAGCTCCTCTGTCATAACGACTTTTTACTATATGTACTTACTTTCAGCTTACCATGAATATGGGTACATTTCGACTTTTGGATACTAAGTTATATGGAAAAACCGCCAGACTAATGCTAGGCGGTTTCGTTTTTAGCGATTTCTTTAATTTTTTCGATATAAGAGTATGCCTCAGCAATTTCTTCTTCTGTATAACGTTGTTTGCTTTTTAGTGTAAATACCTTTTCTTTCACTTCTTCTTTATCCAGCCCGTCAAAATATAACACTGTCGATACTAATTCTAAGAATCTAGAGCTTTGTTCATTTAAATCTAGCATGCACCCTTTTAGCGGGGGCATGTCCACATCATAATGTCCTAGAAATTCAGTTCCTGTTTCTGTTAAAGAGTAGCGGTACTGAAAATATCCGCCTTTCTTTTCATGGACTTCGTTTATAAATCCTAAATTACATAACTCTTCGATACGCAATGTTAGTTCCTCAGAGTATGGACCATAAAAATGAAAATTATATTTTTCATAAAAAGGCAAATCAATTTTTTTTGCAATGTAAATCATTTTTTGCAATTTTTTCCGACCAATGATTTCCCCAGCAGATGAAATTGCCTTCATCAGCTTTGCATGTTCTTTCATCAATTCCCCGTCATCTCCTAACTTCTTTCTTTAATCGAAAAGCCAATGTTTATTTGGTTATATTTAGTAATTCGAGGATTTTCTTTTTCGCCGTACGTTTTGTTGAAAAATCCTCAATTAAATCCAAAGGAAAATACAATTTGTGATCTGTTCTTCTTTTTCCGGAAATGGCATCAACAATCTCGGATTCTCGTGACAATTCTCGCAGATCACCGTTGGACATTAATAGATGAATCGGCAAACGCTCTTCTTCTTCACCAGGACGATAAAAATCATATGGAAGATCTGAAGAGGAATCTACGACAAGATAGTAATCCGGATCAATTCCAGCCTTTTTAAATAATGTTGTTAATTCCATCAATGTCTTCATCTGAACATTTGGATTAAATTCCACATATTTAAATAGTTGCCGATTCATAAAACGAATACATAAATCACGTAGGATCGGATCCTCTTCCTCCTGCCAGGACTGAAAATAAAACATAATGACAGACTCATCTAATTTTAAATAGTCTTGCAGAGTCAGTTCTTCTTCAAATAAGGAATAAAAATGAATAGGATCATGTTTGAAGGAATAAAACTCTTGATGCAGCTGTTTTGCACGATGGAGTATTTTCGTTAAAATCACTTCTGCACTCCGTGTGACTGGGTGAAAATAAACCTGCCAGTACATTTGGTAACGGCTCATGATATAATCCTCGACCGCATGCATGCCACTGCTTTTAATGACAACCTGCTCTTCTCGGGGACGCATCACTCTTAAAATCCGTTCCATATCAAAGTGACCATAGCTAACACCTGTATAATAAGCATCACGCTGCAGGTAATCCATGCGGTCAGCATCAATCTGACTAGATATTAAACTTACAACCTGTTTATTTTCATAGGTTTTGGCTATAACTTCTGCTACCTTCTTCGGAAAATCCTTTTCTACCGATGTTAACACCTTGTTAACCTCTGTATCTCCCAGGATAATTTCTTGAGTAAAATCTTCATGATCAAGGTGAAATACCTTTTCAAATGAATGTGAGAATGGACCATGACCTAAATCATGAAGCAATGCCGCACAAAGGCATAGCAACCTCTCCTCATCATCCCATTCAGGACGCCCCTTGAACACATCGTCCACAATACGTCGGACAATTTCATACACACCAAGTGAATGATTGAACCTGCTGTGCTCAGCACCATGAAATGTTAAATACGTCGTTCCTAATTGGCGTATTCTTCTTAATCGCTGGAATTCTTTCGTCCCAATGAGATCCCAAATGACTTTATCACGTACATGTATATATCGGTGAACGGGATCTTTAAAAACCTTTTCTTCAGACAACTTTCCACTTATCATTGTCTTCCACATCCGTTCTACTTAGTAACTTACTACAAATATTTCCTACCACATCTATTATATCGGCTTCCAATCGACAATAACACCCAAATTCTGAGAAATCATTCGACATCAGCAAAGCGCAAGCGCCCGTTCAGCGACGTATGACTGGATCCCTCTGTTTAAGATAAAGCGAGACTTATCCGACTCGACTTTTACGTGCAGTCAATTTTCTTTCCTATTAGTCGGGAAAAGGAAACACGAAGTGCACGAGCTTCGATGTTGACTTATCGTAAAGAGGAGGGTGAAGTTCACTTCTGCTTTAGCGCTGGCAATCTAATTGCGTGACGTCAATCTCCACGATTGCACTTGCACATCCTGTGCTTCGTAGCTAGACACCTATCCATGTACCAAGTGTCCAAGTCCTACCTCTTCCAAAATAAAAAAATCACCAATGCTTTCAAACACAAAGGTGATGTTATTTTGATAATTTCTGAACGATCTTTTCAATTAGTTCATCTTCTGAAGGTGCAGATAATGGACGATTATTAACAAAAGCGAATGATTTTTTTCTTCCTGGACCACAATAAGATTGGCAGGCAATATCTATCTTAGCTTCTGAATCTATCTTTTTTAACTTAGGTACAAGTGTTTTTATATTTGTTGCTTGGCAATCATCACAAATACGAAATTCATTTGCCATCGATTTTCCAATCCTTTCTGAGCCTTGATCATCGCCGTACAAACTGGAGGAGCATCGACTAAAGATAAAGGAAACACGGTAAGCAAAGCGAACCGATGTTGACTTATCGTAGGGAGATGATCTGAAGTTTGATAGGCGCTGGCAGTCTAAATGCGCGACGTCAATCTCCACGACTGCACTTGCACATCCTGTGCTTCGGAGATGTCGTGCGCTTATCTAAAGTTCAAGCATTTTAATAGTTCTATACTTACAAAATACTACCGTTTTTTCACTAAAAGGTATTTTACCGCTATTCTTCCCTCTATGCAAGTAACGGTATACAAAGGACAAAAATTTTTCACTTCCTTCAAAGGGTTGATTTACCATATCTCATTTATCCTGGAAGTTTCACTTTATCGGTAGATTTTAAGTATTTTCCCATCTTTTTAGAAAAAATCTACTATCCTCTTAAGAAACTTGTATAAAACATGCTCAATTTGTCCATGCTTAGTAACAGTTAAGTGTAAATAATCTATTTATATAGGGAGTTGGAAAAAATGAAACAAAGACAAGACGCATGGTCTGAAGAGAATGATTTATTACTAGCTGAAACCGTTTTACGTCATGTAAGAGAAGGCAGTACTCAATTAAATGCTTTTGAAGAAGTAGGAGATAAGTTGAATCGCACATCTGCTGCTTGCGGCTTCCGCTGGAATGCAGTTGTTCGACATGATTATGAAAAAGCCCTGCAGCTTGCAAAAAAACAACGCAAACAAAGAATGAGAGCTTTAGGCAAAGGTCAGCCTGTAAAGAAACAGCTTCTTTATACACCTGAAACACCTTCCATTGATATTGAGGATTTTGATGCCCATGAGGAACAAACGATGTTGTCAGCTTTAGAGAATCATATGGCAGAAGTCATGCCAGCTGATGAAGATGTAAAAACACCATTCAGCAAGCAAGCTGCGACTACACCAGTTGCCCAGCCAAAAGAAAATCAACAAACAATACAATCAACAAGTATGAATAACAAGCTAACAATGGATCACGTTATTGCATTCTTGCAGTCTTATAAAACAAATAATCTACAAACTGAAGCATTACTTAGTGAAAACAAACGATTGAAAAAAGAAAACCAAGACCTTTCTGCTCAAAATGAAGAACTTAAGAAAAAGGTTGAAAAACTAGAACAAGATACCGTAACGGTTCAAGAAGACTATGAAACATTAATGAAAATCATGAACCGAGCTCGAAAGCTCGTGTTATTTGATGAAGAAGATCGCACAGCACCAACAACATTTAAAATGGACCGCAATGGAAACTTAGAAAAAATGGCAGAATAATAACTAGAAGGTGTGCCTAATCATGGTACACCTTTTCATTTTTTTGAAACTATTAAGCAATATCCCACGTATAAGATATATCGTAATATTTTTAGGCTTGTTTTTAAATGATGTCTTGAGAAGATAACTGTTTTGGTTGATTGGAGCGGAAGTTGCGAGACTCCTGTTTAGAAATGCGGAAGCGCCTTGGTCAGCCCCGACAAGCAAAAGACGCTCTTGAATAGAAGGCGTCATTTGTCTTCAATTCAAGAGCGGATTATGACCTCGAGGGGCTAGGCGCTGCAGCAAGACACGGGAGCAGCGGGACAGGTGAGATCCCGGATCCCGCAGGCGTTGACGCCGAGGAAGCTCACCTCCCGCCCCACGGAAAGCGAGCATCCTGTAGCGGAAATCAACCATCATCTACACTTTTTGCAAGGCAACAAAGGTTTACGAAAACACCAATTTCAAACAAAAAGGTTGGTTTGCTCATGGAAAACAAAGACTGGCTATTAGCCGAACTAAAAACAATTGAAAAATGGGAACAAGATCAAAAGGGAATATGGTTTTGGGAGCGAATTGGACGACTCCCATTTAAACTATTAGATAAAATCACACCAGCATTTATTCAAAAGAAGATCGGGATCCTTTTAGATGAGCTTGGGCAATTTGTCCAGACGGGTGGTCAATATTTAACACAAGAAAAATTAGTTTTAAAAAGGCTCCAAAAACAATCAAATCAACATCAATTGACACTAGAAGATATACCTAACCTGCCTCTCTCTGCAATGGACGAGGTAAGCAAGAATTTAAAAGCAAATCGAGGGAATCTAGCAACTATCCAAGGTGCGACGACAGGTGTTGGCGGTGTATTCACTCTTGCCATTGATATACCTGTCTTATTAGGCCTTTCTCTCAAAACTTTGCAAGAAATCGCCATTACATATGGATATGATCCAAAAGATCGGGAGGAACGCATTTTCATTGTAAAGTGTTTACAGTTTTCTTCAGCAGATATTGTCGGAAAACAGGCGATCTTAAATGAGTTATCTGCATTTTATAAAAGGCAGGAAATAACGAATAACGAAATGATTTCACAGCTACAAGGATGGCGTGAGGTTGTGTATACGTACCGTGATCAATTTGGGTGGAAAAAGCTTCTGCAAATGGTTCCAATTGCAGGAATTTTATTTGGGGCTATCACAAATCGCTCGATGATCAATGATTTGTCAGAAGTCGGTATTATGTTATACCGAAAAAGAAGAATTCTGGAAAAACTTACCCAAACAGAAAAGGAGTTAGCCGAGTAATCAACAGGCTAGCTCCTTTTTGAAAATACTTTTTCATTTCGGTCATGCATTCTTTCCATATTTTTCTGAAATAACAGTTGTTCTTCAACGGTTAATGAGGAAGGAATTAGTTCTTGACTATGCTCTTTTAATGTCACAAGCAGTTGATATAAAAGCTTTTCAACTGTAAGGTCAACACCAAGCAAGTCACTCAGAGATGACATCGTCTCAGGCTTGATTGTTGGAAAGACAAATTTCGTTTGTTCCTTTTTAAGTGAAATCTCGTAAAATTGGCGAATAAGATCTGCCCGCTTTTCTCCGCTACCTGTTACACAAAGATAGATTTGAACAGCGACTCCACCACGAAGTCTCCGTTGTGAGATTCCAGCAAACTTCTTTCCATTTATACTTAAATCATAACTGCCTGGGCAGTATGAGCCGACGATTTCTCTCGCTTCTATATTTGCTCCATAATCTTTTAGCATATGCTTGATTAAATCCAGCATCGCATCGTAACCACGGTCTATATCAATTCCCTTTTCAGACTCCGGAAAAATGAGTGAAATGTTTAGTACATCCTTATCTAACACAACCGCTAGCCCGCCGGAATTTCGAACGATAACTTGATAGCCCTGATCGTTAAGAAACTGAACACCATCCTCTAAGAATGGTAGTTTTGTATCCTGTATACCTAATACTATTGTTTGATGGTGGACCCAAGTTCGAGCCGTTGCAGGTGATTCATTTTTCCCTACACTAGCACATAGAGTATCATCTATAGCAAAGGAATGCTTAGCGTCAAACTGCGGCCCTAGGCTTGATTGATCCATCATTCTCCATTTTGGTTGGTTGATTAATGAGGATTGCTGTAATAGGTTCATACTGTATACTCCCTTAACTTTTACTATCCTCAATTATATCACTTTCAGCCTTATTAGGCACAAAACCTATCAAATAGGAACCTCTTAAAGTCCCAAAGAAATATATTTGACTTCCAGATACTCCTCAATCCCATAATGACCGCCCTCACGCCCCAGTCCACTTTGTTTAAAACCGCCGAATGGTGCCTGAGCAACAGAAGGTAACCCATCATTTAACCCAACAATTCCATATTCCAGGTCCTCTACTACCCGAATACCTTTGGAAATATTTTGCGTAAATACATATGCAGCTAAGCCATATGGAGATTGATTTGCTCGTCTAACCGCTTCATCAATCGTATCAAATGTCGTTACAGGTGCAACAGGGCCAAACGTTTCCTCTGTCATACAAAGCATTTCATCACTAGCCTGACCAACAATAACAGGTGTCATAAAGTAGCCCTTCTCACGATGAAAGGATTGTCCAAGTGATATGATTTCACCACCCTTATTTGTTGCATCCTCTAAATGACTTTTCACTTTATTTAGTGCGTCTCTATCAATTAATGGACCAATCGTCGTTTGTTCATGGAAGCCATCGCCAACGTAAAGCTTTTGAAAAGCATCCTTTAGCTTACTCATGAAAGGCTCATAAATCGATTGCTGGACATATACTCTGTTCGTACAAACACATGTCTGACCAGCGTTTCGGAATTTGGAACTAATAACCCCTTCAACAGCCTGATCTAGATCAGCATCCTCTAGTACAATAAGTGGAGCATGACCTCCTAGCTCTAAGGAAATCTTTTTAACGGTGTCTGCAGCCCCTCTCATTAATAGCTTCCCAACTTCTGTTGAGCCTGTAAATGAGATTTTGCGTACACGATCATCCTTTAACCAGACCTCCCCAATTTCCTGTGCATCACCGATCACTAAATTAAGCACCCCCTTTGGAATGCCTGCTTCATGTGCTAGTTCTATCAGTCTAATCGCAGTTAATGGAGTTTGTTCAGCCGGTTTTATGACAGCTGTACAGCCAGCTGCTAATGCAGGCGCTACCTTTCGTGTGATCATCGCAGCAGGGAAATTCCATGGAGTAATAGCCGCCATAACGCCCACCGGCTGCTTTCTCACAAATAATCTTTTATTTGGGTGTGAACTCGGTATGGTTTCACCGTATACACGCTTTCCTTCTTCTGCATACCATTCAATAAAACTATTAGCATATTGAACTTCCCCGATTGCTTCCTTCAAAGGCTTACCTTGTTCCTTTGTCATGATTCTTGCAATTTCCTCTTTATGCTCATCAATTAATTGGTACCATTTTTTGAGATAGCCAGCCCGCTCACCAGCCACAAGCTTTGACCAGCTTGAAAAAGCTTCAAATGCGGCTTCAACTGCCATTTCCGCTTCTTGCTTTCCGCCATAGGCACTCTTTGCGATAACCTCATTTGTCGCTGGGTTTTCCACATCAATTGTGGTTTCTGTTTGATGCCATTTACCGTTAATGTACATTGGTTTGATTTCCATGTTTTCACCTCATATCTTTGTATATAACTCTTGTATACTACTATTCGCTATATTGTATGAACCTTCCTCTTTAGTTTATTTGATTACCTCATAAACTTGACAGACAAATCCTTTTTGTCAATGAAAAAAGGGTTGTGTAATAGGTGCTTGAGAATGGTTGATTTGAGCTCCAGGATGCTCGCTTTCCGTGGGGCGGGCGGTGAGCTTCCTCGGCGCACAGCGCCTGTGGGATCTCACCTGTCCCGCTACTCCCACAGGAGTCTCGCACCTTCCGCTCAAATCAACCGAAATAATTTTTGTACAAAGGATTTATTTAAATCAACAACCTCTTAGAAAAAAGCCTTTTTAAAAGTACCTCATAAAAAAAGAACTGACACAAAGCCAGTTCCCTTTCTACTATTATGAAATTAAGCTTGTGCAGCTGTAATCAAAGCTAATTTATAAACATCCTCTGCATTACATCCGCGGGATAGATCATTTACTGGTTTGTTTAGTCCTTGCAGGATTGGTCCTACTGCTTCAAAATTACCTAGGCGTTGAGCAATTTTATAGCCGATGTTTCCAGCTTCAAGGCTTGGGAAAACAAATACGTTCGCATCACCTTTAATAACTGAGTCTGGAGCTTTTTTCTCTGCTACAGATGGTACGAAGGCAGCGTCAAATTGGAATTCACCGTCTAGAACAACGCTTGAGTCAAGTTCTTTCGCAATTTCAACTGCGTTTGCTACTTTTTCTGTTTCAGGAGATTTTGCAGAGCCCTTTGTTGAGAAGCTTAGCATTGCAACACGCGGGTCAATGTCAAACATGCGAGCTGTTTGAGCACTTGCAATGGCAATTTCCGCTAGATCCTGGCTATCTGGAGCAATGTTGATCGCACAGTCAGCGAATACATACTTCTCATCGCCGCGAACCATGATGAATACACCTGAAGTCTTTTTAATGCCTTCTTTTGTTTTAATAATTTGAAGGGCCGGACGAACTGTATCAGCTGTTGAATGTGCTGCACCACTTACAAGCCCATGAGCTTTTCCAAGGTGAACAAGCATTGTTCCAAAGTAGTTTTCGTCTAATAAAATTTTTCGTGCATCCTCTTCTGTTGCTTTTCCTTTTCGTCTTTCAACAAAAGCAGCAACTAACTCGTCCATTTCTGGATAGTTTTGCGGATCGTAAATTTCGACACCGTCTAATGTTAAGTTTAGTTCTGTTGCCTTGTTCGTAATTTCTTGCTGATTACCAACTAAGATCGGTTGCAGGATACCTTCGCCTGATAAACGGTTTACAGCCGTTAAAATACGTTCATCTAATCCTTCAGGAAAGACGATTTTAATTTGTTGACCGCTCACTTTTTCCTTTAATGTTGCAAATAAATCTGACACAAAAAAACCTCCTTGATTATGTAAAAAAAATACTACCCTATCTAGGATACTCCACTTATTTCTGTTTTCAAACTGTTCTGTTACGCTATAACGCTTACATCCCTATTTTCTTTAATTTCAAAAAAATCAAACTTAATTCACTAGGATTTTAAGATGCTTTTTAAGTTTCTCACAGATCCATTCTTTTTACTCACTATGAAGTTCAAGTTTTATTCACAAGGTTCATGGGCAAACTATGATATAGTAAAAGTGTGTACATAACGATTAACATTTTAGGAGTGAATATATATGAGTGAAGCAGCACAAACATTAGATGGCTGGTATTGTCTGCATGATTTCCGTTCTATCGACTGGTCTTCTTGGAAGCTCTTATCAAATGATGAAAGACAAGCAGCCATAAATGAATTTTTAGGCCTACTTGAGAAGTGGAATGTGACTGAGAATGCTGAAGAAGGTAGTCATGCCATCTATTCAATTGTTGGTCAAAAAGCAGATTTTATGATGATGATCTTGCGTCCAACAATGGAAGAGCTTAATGAAATTGAGCTAGAGTTTAACAAAACAAAGCTAGCGGAATTTACAATCCCAGCGTATTCTTATGTTTCAGTTGTTGAGCTAAGCAACTACCTAGCTGGTGAAAGCAATGAAGATCCTTATCAAAACCCACATGTTCGCGCTAGACTTTATCCTAAACTTCCTCAGTCAAAATATGCTTGCTTCTATCCAATGGATAAAAGACGTCAAGGCAATGATAACTGGTACATGCTTTCAATGGAAGAACGCCGCGATATGATGAGAAGTCATGGTCTGATCGGTCGTTCGTATGCAGGAAAAGTAAAACAAATCATTACAGGTTCTGTTGGATTTGACGATTATGAGTGGGGAGTGACTCTTTTCTCTGATGATGTCCTTCAATTTAAGAAGCTGGTTTATGAAATGAGATTTGATGAAGTTAGTGCAAGATATGGGGAGTTCGGTTCTTTCTTTGTAGGAAATCTTTTAGATTCTTCAAAACTTGATAACTTCTTTCATGTAAACTAAAGATCAGGAATGAAAAACAGACTCATGTATGCACGTCATATTGAAGTCTGTTTTTCTTTTATCACCTTTTCATAACAGTCTATTTTTTTCCCCTCTTTATAAGGCTTTGTTTCATACCGTTTATACCCCAGTGACTCCCAAAAAGCTTTTGCAGGTTTATTTTCGGTTAATACACCTAAACGTACGATCTGCATCCCGGCTATTTTTGCTTCTTTTTCAAAAAGAGAGTAGGCAGCCCTTCCGTATCCCTTTCCATGGTATGCCTGATGAATCATGAGTAATCCCAGCCATGGATAATGATCTTTCGGATTTTCAGCTAAATAATCTAAAACACCGACATACTCATTCTTAGCTTGCACCAAAAAGCTTTCCGTCATAGGATTTAAAAATTCTTCTTCTATCTCTTTCAAGGTGCGAATTTCTCTTCCATTTTCAAGCCAATTATATATTTTATTTGAATTCACAATATCTAATGCGATGTGAAGTGTTTCTTTCGAGATTTTTTCTAAGGAAACGTGAGGCATGATTTTTTCCCCCTGCGTTTATTTTTTATGGATAAGTCATAAGTTGTTTTTCTTTTACATACCTATGAATGAGCAAAGATTGAATTATGAAATGTCATCATCTTGCTTCTGTTTCCAGCAATGGTTCAAGCAATGGGCGCAAGAAGATATAAGGCACATTGTTTTTATCTCCTGATTTAATCCAACTGTCTTAATGTTTATGAAATTTTTAAGGAGGGGTCATTTTGGCATCGAACAAAACCCAACAGCAACCTTATGGATACCCAACACCAGGTGTGCAAGGCATACAACAAGGAGCAGGCTTTCAACAACCTTATCCTACATATGCCTATCCTGGTCAATACGGTCAACCAGGCGTTCAAGGTGTTCAAGCACCTCAATTTCCTCAACAGCAGCAACAAGGAGTAGCACAAAACATTCCAGGAATGCTGCCATTAGAACAGTCTTATGTTGAAAATATTTTACGGTTAAATCGAGGTAAAGTTGCAACAGTTTATATGACTTTTGAAAACAATCGTGAGTGGAATGCCAAAATTTTTAAGGGTGTAATTGAAGCAGCAGGAAGAGATCATCTCATCTTAAGCGATCCACAAACAGGCATGCGGTACTTATTATTAATGGTTTACTTGGATTATGTAACATTTGATGAAGAGCTCAACTATGATCCACAATTTGCACTTGCTACCTATCAGCCAAGATAATAAGTTAACTAAGAAAAGAATAAGGCAAGTAGGAGTAGACCCTAGGGCCGATTTCTCCTAGAGCGACTAATCCAAGATTTTATCTTTTTTACCTTTTCCAAAAGCCGATCCTACAGGATCGGCTTTTGGACATTATGTATATCTTTTTATAAATAACGAATTGCCGCATATCCTACCAATAGCCATCCGCCTAAAAAAGCTAAGCCGCCTAGTGGAGTAATAGCTCCTAAAACACTAATTTGTGTCACACTAAGCACATATAAGCTTCCAGAGAACAAGATGATACCAACTAGAAAAAACCAACCAGCTGTTGTGAACACTCCAATATTTGTAAACTTATCCACTAAAAAGGCAACAACAAACAAACCCCCAGCATGAAACATTTGATACGTCACACCTGTTTGCCATGTTTTTAAGTATTTCTCAGGAATTTTCCCTTCTAATCCATGAGCACCAAAGGCTCCTAATGCCACTGCTAAAAAACCATTAATTGCACCTAAAATAAGAAAAAGTTTCATCAAAATACACCTCCTCTCTCATCTTACCTTACTATTACTTAATTTCAACTTTAAATTCTTGACTAAATAATGGAGTTTTCGTATCTATTAAAAAAAGAGCCGGTTAAGGCTCTTATCGGTTTTGCAAATACACCTTAAGGATATCTGCAACTTTATGTTCATTTTCTAACGCTCTTATATGATAATGATCTCCATCTGCTACCGATTGAAATTTCGTAATTCCTTCATTTTTCAAGAAATCATCAATATCATGAACAGACTCCTGTGCTGATAATAAGTACTTCTGACCAACATAATCCTGATTTACATATACATCATACCGATCATGCGACAGCTTTGTTGAGGAAAAATCATCATAAGCCCCCATCGTGAATCTCCCTATTCCTATTCCACCATTTAAAAATTCATCATATACCATTTCTCTAACCTCCACTCAAATAATTTACTTATCATTGTGTCCCGATTAGGTTAGATTATGATGGATTTCTTTGGAGAGTTTTAATGGTTAATGGGAATTAAAAATCAAATAATGAGTCACCGTTTGCATCATCTTCTTTTAAAGAGGGAGAATTTGATGGATTTTTAACAACCGTTGACATATTCCCCATCATTTTTTGAAGCTCAGCAGGATTGATTGAGCTTGGAGAAGGAGATGTTATAGGTTGTACCTGTGATGATTTTTCGTCTAAGATCAATTCACATAAAGATTGAATCACAACAATTCGTTCTCTTCTTTCTTTGTCTGTTTGACTGTTTTTCGCTTTTGTTAATTCCGCTTCCATTTTATTAAGAAGCTTTGATATTGGTATATCCATGCTTATTCCTCCACCTATGCCTTTAAAGACTTTTGTTCATATTTTAAGCAGGCCATTCCCGATGATTTCTTTACCATCATTGCCGGCCTACTAGCAGATTTAAATCCGTAAGCCCTGCATCCATTTGGAAACCTCGTATCCCATGTAACATAAAAATGCTTGCACTTTACGCAATTTATTGGCGTTTCTTTCATCATTTATACTCCCTCATTTAAGGTCCAGTCAATTTCACCTAAGCCTTGTTGCTTCAAAAACTCATTTGTTTTAGAAAAAGGCCTGCTTCCAAAAAATCCCTTTCTCGCTGAAAATGGACTTGGATGGGCCGACTCAATGATCAGATGCCTTGACGAGGTAATCAATTGTTTTTTTTGCCCGGCGTGCTTCCCCCATAATATAAATACAATCGGCTTTTCACGGTTATGTAGCACTTGGATGATTTCATCCGTTAAGATTTCCCACCCTTTTCCTTTATGGGAATTAGGCTGACCTTTCCTTACTGTTAATACCGTGTTTAACAACAAAACCCCTTGCTTTGACCATTTTAGTAAAGAGCCATTTTCTGGTTTGTCACATTTCATATCATCACAAAGCTCTGTAAAGATATTTCGTAAAGAAGGAGGAAGCTTTTCCTTTGGTTGAACAGAAAAGCTTAAACCTTGTGCTTGGCCTTCTCCATGATAGGGGTCTTGCCCAATGATGACAGCCTTCACATGATCATAGGATGTTTCATTTAAAGCACGAAAAATATCGTCACGCTTAGGAAAAATGGTTTGGTGTTTATATTCCTCATCCAAGAAGTCTGTAAGTTTTATAAAATATTCCTTTTGGAATTCGCCATTTAACAATTCTTTCCATGACTGTTCAATCTTTATATTCATTTGATGTCACCTCCCGTTTACTGTAACGGGTATGAAGTGGTTGTCCATCCCATACAATCGTTGTTTCAGCCTCTCGTTCTTTCATCTCCGGCTCTTCTAACAAAACGAAGAAGTTCTTCTGTGGTAATGAACCTAAATGATGTTTTTCACATAACCTGTCTAAAAATTGCTTTCGCTTTTCATTTAAGCTTGCAGATTGGTTGCTCCCGCTCTCTGCAAAAGCATAAATCACACTAGCAACTGGCACTCTTTTCACCTGACAAACCTTGGTTGCTCGTAAAATAAAATCCCAATCCCAATAGTTATGCACCTCTGGATCAAACATTCCGATTTTATCATGTAATTCCTTATTATACACACTGCCTGATGGAACATAGGTTGAAAACTTTCTCATCCCTTGTTCGTCATAATGATAGGCAAATGTTCGTCTTTTCACAGGGATACGAGTTTTCTCCACTTTATCAAATGTCACGATCTCCGCGTCAAAATATACAAAGTCTGCATCACATAACGCTTCTTTTGCATATTCTATATGTTTTATGGAAATGAGATCATCATCATCACAAAGCATAATATAATCCCCTGTTACATGACTAACCCCAATATTTCTCGCCTGAACATGCTTCACATTCTCCTGTAACTCAATCAATTTAATTGGTAGCTCCTTATAAAGGTTGACGACTGGCTCAACACTCACTCCCCCATCATTCACAATAATGATTTCATAGGGTGCCTCTGTTTGAAGAGAAATGGATTCAAGAAGCTCTGCTAATTCATCTAATCTGTTATATGTAACAATCACAATGGATATTTTCATCTTGATCACCTTTTGTTTTGGCTCTTTTTAAAAAGACTGTTGTTCTTTAAGCAAAAACTAATTAGGTTGATTGGAGCGGAAGGTGCGAGACTCCTGTGGGAGCAGCGGGACAGGTGAGACCCCACAGGCGTTTACGCCGAGGAGGCTCACCGCCCGCCCCACGGAAAGCGAGCATCCTGGAGCGCAAATCAACCATCACAATACATGTTACATAGCAACAAGATTTAAGAAAACAGCCTTTATTTTATATTCTTTTATTTTAACAAAGACCTTACTGCCTTTTATAGTTAAAACGACTTTCTACAAACAACTTATTTTCCTAAAATGTTTTATTTCCAATGAGAGGGGGTACAAGTTTATTAATCTTGCAAAGGAGATGATCAACTTGAAAACTTATGTCGTAGAAAATGGTGTACAAGCTACTCAAATCATCCAGGAGCTTGAAGGACAAGGGTATAGTAAAGATCAGATCTATTTATTTGCACATGATTCTTCCCGCTCTAAGCATTTAACCGATCAAACGGACACTCGTCATATTGGCCTAAAAGAAGAAGGAATGATTGATAAAATAGCAAACCTGTTTCAATCGCGAGGAGAAAACCTTAGAACAAGAATGACCTCACTAGGATTGTCACAAAACAAAGCATCGGAATTAGAAGAAGAGCTAGATGAAGGCAAAGTCGTCATTGTTGCTCAATAAATTATTAAAAGGGACAGTCTGCCATAACTGTCCCTTTCAATTCAAGATTATCGATAGTACAAAAAAATACCTCCTTACAAGTAAGGAGGCAACATACATATATAAAAATTAGGGGGGGATTACTAGCATCATTGACACAATTGCGTCATCTTATACTAGAAAATTGATATTTATTTTAAAGAAACTTGTAATTGTTGAACAAAACGTTGAAATGCTTGTTGTCCAGCTTCATCCTGCTTGAATACTCCAGCATGCTCTAAAATCGTTGCAAAAACATGTCCTACTTCTTGCAATAGAACGGAGTAGACATTATCTGCTTTTAAATCAGAGTACTTGTTCCTTAGTTGTTTTGCCCATTCAAAATGCTTGTTTAATTCCTCATCATTTTCAATCTTGGTTAATCCATCAGCTTCAACAAGGAATGAGGCTAGTTTTTTCAGCTCATCTAGCAATCTTCCCGGCAATACGGCCAATCCCATAACCTCGATTAAGCCGATATTTTCTTTTTTAATATGATGAACTTCTTGATGAGGGTGGAAAATACCAAAAGGATGCTCTTCACTTGTTCGGTTATTTCTTAATACCAAATCAAGCTCAAAAAGGTCTCCCCTTCTTCTTGCAATCGGTGTGATCGTATTATGTGGTGTTTCACCGGAAAACGCATGTATATCTACAGTTTCATCGCTATAGTTCTTCCATTCCTGTAAAATATCAGCTGCTGCTTCCATTAGGTCTGTTTGATCAGGTCCTTGAAGACGCAGCACAGACATTGGCCATTTCACAATCGCAAAATCAATCGAAGAATATTTATTTACAGAAAATGAATACATCTTTTCTGCTACTTCCATCGGGAAGGTATGGTGTCCGCCTTGGAAATGGTCATGACTTAAAATGGAACCGCCAACGATCGGTAAATCTGCATTTGATCCAAGGAAATAGTGCGGATACTGCTCAACAAAATGCAACAGCTTTTTGAATGTTTCCCTAGAGATTTTCATGGGCTTATGTTCACCCGCAAAGACAATCGCATGCTCATTGTAATACACATATGGTGAGAACTGCAGGAACCACTGCTCTTCATCCAGTGTAACGGGAATGATACGGTGATTTTGTCTTGCCGGATGATCTAAACGACCTGCATACCCCACATTTTCCTTACATAGTAAGCAAGAAGGATATTCACTTTTTTGCATATTTTTTGCTGCTGCAATCGCAACCGGATCCTTTTCAGGCTTTGATAAATTGATTGTCATTTGCAAATCGCCGTATTCAGTCTCGACAAGCCACTTTTCATTTTTAGCAATCCGGTCTGTACGAATATAATGAACATCTTGTGAGAATTGATAAAACCACTCTGTTGCTTGTTTTGGGCTTTGACTGAAGACAAGCTCATCAAACCGGCGAATAATCTCACCTTGTGATGGAACAAGACACCCCATTATTTTTGTATCAAATAAATCGCGGTAGGTAACGGTGTTTTCTTTGATAAGTTGTTGTTCAACAGCCCAATCCAACATATTTTCTAAAATGGACACCGGAGAATCTAACGTTTCATCTTCCACCGCGACAGCCTTCACATCTGAAAGCTGTAACACCTCAAGGATCCTATTACGAGCTAAATCTACGTCCCATATTGTGATAATTTCTTTTTTCAAAGCAAATTGAAGCAATCTTTCTATTTCTATAACAATATGAATAGACATGGTATACACCCTCCGTCTTTTTTAGAAAAACTTGGCTTGTCGCCAAGCCTTAGTTTTTCTTATACTATCATCCATAAATTTTTTATACTTTCTGATAGTACAAGAAATTTATTTTTGATAGCCTTTCGGGTGCTTTTGGAACCAGTTCCAAGCACTTTCAATCATTGTGTGAAGATCAGCATATTTTGGCTTCCATCCAAGCTCATTGATCGCTTTTTCTGAGGAAGCAATTAATACAGCTGGATCTCCGGCACGACGAGGTGCAACCTCTGCAGGAATTGGATGGCCTGTCACTTTCCGTGCTGTTTCAATTACTTCTTTCACAGAAAAGCCGTTTCCATTTCCAAGATTATACGTAGCACTCGTATTTTCTCTGCGCAGCTTTTCGATCGCTAAAATATGGGCGTCCGCTAAATCTGTTACATGAATATAATCTCTAATACATGTTCCATCTTCTGTTTGATAGTCATCACCAAAGATCATAATTTTCTCACGATCACCTAAAGCGACTTGTAAAATGATTGGAATTAAGTGTGTTTCAGGATCATGGTCTTCTCCAAGCTTTCCTTCCATATGAGCACCTGCAACGTTAAAGTAACGAAGAACAACATATTTTAATCCGTATGCTTGTTCACTCCACTTGAGCATTTTTTCAACTGCCAGCTTTGTTTCCCCATAAGGATTTGTTGGAACAGTAGGATCTGTTTCAACGATTGGAATATTTTCTGCTTCCCCGTAGGTTGCAGCTGTTGATGAAAAGACAATTTTCTTTACATCAAATTCTGTCATGACCTTTAAAAGGCACATTGTTCCGTACACATTGTTTTCATAGTATTGCAGCGGCTTTTCAACACTCTCGCCAACCAGTGAATCAGCAGCAAAGTGGATGACTGCTTCAATTTCATTCTCTTGAAATACACTCTTTAAGAAAGCTTCATCACGTAAGTCACCGTTATAAAATTTTGCTCCTTCTAAAACAGCCGGAAGATGCCCTTTTTGAAGATTATCAACCACCACTACCTCTTCATTTCGATCAAGTAACTCTGAAACTGCGTGACTACCAATATATCCTGCTCCACCGCACACTAATACTGCCATCTTTTCATCCTCCAATTAGTTCATGTTAATTTCTTTTGCTCCATCACCAACATTGGCTACATAAAAATCAGCTGTTAACCCTGTTTTTTCGTTATAGAGCCTGCCTACTTCTTCAATAAATTCATCGATTTTATCATTTTCCACAATTGATACCGTACAGCCTCCAAAGCCTGCACCTGTCATTCTTGAACCAATCACACCATCCTGGCTAAGAGCCGCTTCAACTAAAGTATCAAGCTCAAATCCGGTAACCTCATAATCATCTCTTAAAGATGTATGGGAATCACACATTAACTGACCAAAGCTTTTAATATCACCTTGTTGCAGCTTTTCAACTGCTAAAAGTGTTCTAGCATTTTCATAAACGGCGTGCTTTGCACGTTTTTGATCAATTTCATTTCCAATCAAATGACGGTGGTTCTCAAATTGTTCTGGTGTTAGATCCCCAAGAGATTGAATCGATAATTCCCTTTGTAATTGTAATAGAGCACGTTCACATTCAGAGCGTCTTTCATTGTATTTCGAGTCTGCAAGTGTTCTGCGTTTATTTGTATTGGCAATGACAAGTGACGCATTCTCAAGGACAATTGGGCTGTATTGATAATCCAGTGTTTGACAATTTAACAAAATAGCATGGTCTTCTTTTCCCATCCCAATCGCAAATTGGTCCATAATGCCGCAGCTTACCCCAATAAATTCGTTTTCTGCATGCTGACTCATCTTAACAAGATCTACACGACTGAACGGTGTTTCCAACATTGATTGTAAAGCAACTGCTGTGACAAGTTCAATAGATGCTGAAGAGGATAACCCTGCACCATTTGGAATATTACCGTAGAATAGTACATCAAATCCTGTTTCCAGCTGAACTCCTCGATCAATGAATTCTTTTATTACACCTTTAGGGTAGTTCGCCCAGTCATGTTCCTTTTGAAGCTCCAGCTGATCCTTAACGGATAATTCAATAACTCCTACATCTGGAAAGTTCATTGAATACATACGAATCGTCTGATCATTTCTTGGTCCCACTAATGCGTAAGTTCCAAATGTCAACGCACATGGAAACACATGTCCTCCATTATAATCAGTATGTTCTCCTATTAAATTAACTCGGCCTGGAGCAAAAAAAGCGCGCACAGACTGATCTGTCTTAAATATTTGCTTAAACTGTTCTAGTAATTTTTCTGTCATGGAAATCACCCTTCATATCGCTTTTTAGTTTGTGATAGCGTTATCTTTATTGTAAGTTCCATTTTTTCAGCGAACAATGGTAAAATTAATTTATTAATTAGCACTAATTTGCTTAGATTCATCTTTTAAATACAATGAATATAACCATAATTAATACTATTTGTGATAGTTACTTAAGTCTTTTTTTGCTCATCTCAATTAAAAAGGGTAAGAAAGGGGGATTTTTTTGCTATGGAGAAGAAAAAAGGAGCGATCGTGTTCCGGTTTAATGAGCCTCATGTAAACCAAGTAGCTCAAGTTTGGTCTGTTGGTTGGGATGAACAGGATTCTTCTATTTATTCCTGGAGTGGAACAGAAAGAAAGGATCAAGATAAATATATCTTTCAATATACCTTATCAGGACATGGCGAGATCAATATTGATGGAAAGGTTCATCAATTAAAGGCAGGCCACGCTTTTATCGTCAGCAGCCCTGGCAATTATCAATATTATTTACCTGATTACTCAACAAAATGGGAATTTCTCTATTTAACCCTGTACGGCAACGAGGCAAAGCGTTGCTGGGAGCAGGTAAAAAAATCAGACAATCAGGTTGTCCGATTTCATCCGGAATCAGATCTTATAAAGCTTCTTAAGCAAATTTATGATGATTCAATCGAGAAAAAAATAACAAATGCCTATCATGGCTCAAGCATTGCCTATCAATTTCTAATGGAATTGTCTTTATCCTTAGCAAACATTGATCAATTCATGGAGGATTGGTCAGAAGGAATCATTAGCGCTGTCTTGTTCGCCAAAAACTATTATCAGGATGATATTGGAGCAGAAGAAATGGCTGAGGCTTCAAAATTATCAAAGTATCATTTTACAAGATTATTTAAACAAGAAACTGGAACAACCCCTATTCAATATTTAACAAATATCCGCTTGCAAAAAGCAATCGAGCTTTTGCAGCATACGAAATATACGGTTGATGAAATCGCTCAACTAGTAGGTTATAAAAATGCGAACTACTTAAACAAAATTACACGCAAGCTTACTGGGAAGTCCCCTGGTCAAATTAGGCAAGAAAGAACATAGTAACCAGGTGAGCGAGGCGGAAATTGTTGTTTGCAAAAATTATTGAGTAATTTGCAAACATAAATGATATTTTGCAAAAAAAAATTGAAAGCTTGCAAAAAAACGTCCAAACTTGCAAAAATCAGTTCTGTCAGCTTTGACAGCTAGCATCTGATTACAGCCACATTCGGTCTTCAAACATGTGAAAAGAGACGAGTGCCCCCCGTCTCTTTCCTTTATTTTTGATCCAGATCTATTTGAATAGTCCCTTTTTGATGCATGATGGTCATCTTTGTTCCGGGTGTCATGATATTTTCTAAAATATCTTTAGCGGCTTGTAAGGCAAATTCGATTCTTTCTAGCTTCTCTGTCACTTCTTCACGTTGGGTGATTGGGTACTCTGAAAGCTTTTGTGTATAGTCAAAAGACTTTTGATGATACTCAGCCAGTTTTTCATACACTTCATCGTACAATTCTTCAATTTCTTTTTTCAAATCCAGCCTCTCCCTTATTGATTCCTACTCTTTCTATGATACAAAACATCATAAGGAAGGAAAACACAGATTTTACTGTTTATTTTTCAGCAGCCGCTTATGGATCCATATTGCCGCCTGGCATCCGTCTGCCATTGCGATGGTGACTTGCTCAGAGTGGGCGATAAGATCACCTGCTGCCCACACATTTGTAATATTTGTTTCCTTTGTTCTTGGATCAACAAGGACATGCTTATTTTCAAGTCTCTCAACACCTAATTGCTTTGCCAGCTCTGAATGAACGGCATTTCCGCCAAACCCAATAAATCCTTTATCTCCTTGAACAGTTTGACCATTTTTTAATCTTACCCCTTTAAAATCTGATTCATTTTCAGTAACAATCGCTTCAATTTCTTCATTAATAACAGCTATGTTCTTTTGCTTTAGCTTATCTAACATTGACTGCTCAACTTCTCCATCATGATTAATAAACGTTATTTTATCTGTCCAATAAGTTAAGGTTAACGCCAAATTGGCACCTGTTTTTCCAGAGCCTAAAAGAAGGACATGCTGATCTTTGACTTCATAGCCATCACAATCTGGACATACATAAATAGAGACTCCTAAACATGGAGTAATATTTTTAATTGAAGGAATTCGATCTTTAATTCCTGTGGATAACAAGAGGGTAGTTGATTCATATGTCCTACCTGCTTTTGTTTTCACTGATATTCGACCATCGGTTTTCATAGCATCTATAACAAAATCGTTTGTAAATTCAATTCCATATTTTGATGCTTGCTTCCTGCCCAGACTCCTTAGGGTTTCACCACTTACACCTTCAGGCCAACCTAGAATATTATGGTAGCCTCTGCATAGGTTTGACCTTCCATCCTCATTATCAATGACTAATACCTTATGCATATATCTGCCTAACTGAATGGCTGCCTGCAAACCAGCTATGCCTGCTCCAACTATCATGCATTCATATGTATGTTCTGACATTATGACACGTCCTTTTTAGTAGGTACTACTTATGGTTTGTCAAAAGGACACCGTTCATACAAGTTAAGTGAAACTTCCACCAATGGGGGTTTGCTTCGTCCCCCACTGATGGTTAGTTGAACCAATCGGACCTATACGGGCAGTTATCTCCCACCTACCCTCTTAGTAAACTCGGGAAGCTTGAGGTGGGGGTCTTACTGCCCATTAAGAGTAGGATAAAAATGATAAAACCTTCTCTTAGATTTAATCCCATCATTATTTCAAATTTTATTTTTCAATTGTGGATAACTCCGCTTTCATTTTAAGAATGTTGATATAACTGCTTTTATATCGTAAAAATTTAGATATTAACAGCTTATTCCCCAGTTAAGAACAATTTATCCACAAAAGTTATCAACATATCCACAATTACTATCCACATTTTGTGTGGGCACATGCGTTCGCCACAATATATATAGGACTTATACCCACTATACACAGGTTATTCACAGGCACTTTTTATCGTTCTAAAGTTGTATTTCCTCTATCACGATGTTCGGAACTGTCCGCCATTTACATGAAGGACCTGTCCTGTTACATATCGTGAATCATCTGATGCCAGATATACATATGCAGGCGCCAATTCAAAAGGTTGGCCAGGTCTTTTCATTTCAGTGTCAGCACCAAATGTTGAAACATTTTCTGCTGAAAAGCTTGATGGTATAAGCGGTGTCCAAATCGGTCCAGGAGCCACACCATTTACTCTTATTCCTTTATCCACAAGAGACAAAGCTAATGATCTTGTAAACGTCGTGATTGCTCCTTTTGTTGCTGAATAATCAATTAACGTTTTGTTTCCTTCATATGAAGTAATAGATGTTGTATTGATAATTGAACTTCCTTTTTCTAAATAAGGCAAGCCTGCTTTGACCATATAAAAAAAGGCAAAAATATTCGTTTTAAACGTTCTTTCTAGCTGCTGAGCCGAGATATCCAAAATACTTTTTTGCACAAATTGAACTGCATGATTATTAACAATGATGTCCAATCGGCCGAATGCTTGAATCGCTAAACTTACAATCTCATAAGACGTTTTCTCTTGGGCAAGATCTCCGGAGAATAATAAGCATTTTCCACCCAGCTCTTCAATCCTGCGCTTTGTTGTCTGGGCATCCTGATGCTCATTATAGTAAGGAATGACAACTGCCCCTCCCTCTTTTGCAAAAGCATAGGCAACTGCTCTTCCAATCCCGCTATCTCCACCGGTTATAATGGCTACTTTATTTTTTAACTTTCCACTTCCTCTATAGCCCTCCCACTCAGATATTGGAGGAGGATTCATTTCATATTCAAAACCAGGATGGCGATTTTGATGCTGGGGCGGAAATACAATTGGCTGTACCTTTGTCTTTTGCTTTTTCCCATAATACGGGTAAACAGGATATGGATACATGTATGGCCCTCCCTGCCTTGGATAAACACTTCACTTAAACCTATTCATAAACAGCTTGTAGAAATAACAAAAGATCCTAAAGAAATTACTCTAGGACCTTCTACTAAACCTTTGTAAGATAAACGAAAGCAAAACGAGGAACAAGGAACAAATAAACATCGTAATCGCCACCATCGCTAACCAAATGCCGTACCAAGGATTTGTTAAAGCTCCAATGACAAAGCTGCCAACAAAAAAGAGAATCGACAGCCCAAGACTAACAAATGAAGGCAAATAAACCTTTCCAGATTTTCGCTGGGCAATCAAAATCAATCCAACAAAAAAGAGAACATAGTAAACAGCGATTGCCTTTTCACTTAACAGAAACTCAATTGTTACTGGGATAAAATTATTTTCACTTGATGCAGGAAGGTCAAGCTCTACCGTCTCAGGCTCATCATCACCCGAAAGTGAAACGGTCATCAATTGGTTTTGTTCCGGTACTTCGGGCCAGTTTTGGTACTGAAGAAAGGCAATTTTATCTGTTTTATGGAAAAAGACTGGTGATTGTACATGTGTGTGAAGATCTGTTAATTGATCTGTTTTTGTATTTTCTATATTTTTCACATATAACTCATATGTAAATAAACTGCTATTCTTTGATTCTTCAGACACTGCTGTATAAGCTACTAATGTTCCATCCTCAGATAGCACAGAAGAATACATCTCCTCATTTGCTTGTACAACTGGTGTCTCCGTCTTCTCCGCTAGGGAAAAAGCAACAGGCTGTTCTTTACGATCAAATAAACTATAGTACAATATTTCTCCATCAGCCGAGATGGAAAGATCATTCATCGAAAAATGATCCTTATCCGTAAGTTGAACAACTTGGCCACTCTGACGATCTACCTGAAAAAGGTCATAGGCTTCTCTTGTTTCACCCTCTGCCATCCCTACCTCAGATGCCAGCATAGCGATAAAGTAAATGGTCTCATTGTCAGGTTCAAAAACGGCATCTATCACATGAAGACCCTCTGTTTTCAGCTGCTTTGCCTCACTCCCATCATGATTCATGACTGAAATTGTTTGAATTCCGTGATCATCTTCAGTTAAAAATAGCAGCTGTTTTCCATCAGGTGAAAAATTTGGTGAATGGGATCTCCCCTCTGTCATTTCGCTAATTCTATTAACTTCAGATCCATCCAAATTTGCTATATAAATGGCTTCTCGGCCGTCTAAAAAATAAGAAAAAGCAACACTCGAATCATCTGGAGCTACATCAATATTTTGTCCTAGCCCTGTATAATAACGATATGGATCTCTCTCATAAAAAGTTTGAAAAGTAATTGAACCTATTAATAAAAGCAGACTTATGATCGTAAAGGATATGACAACACGCTGTTTCTCCAACCTTTATCAGCTCCTTTCTGTTCTATCCTATGCAACAAAACGATCACACTATTACTAGCTCATTATACTATATTTGGAAATTACAGGACTCATTGAATAAGAAAAAGCCAGATGCAAAAAAGCATCTGACCATTTCTATTGTCTATCTCTTATTAAAACCTTTTTTCTCTACAAACTCTTTCATATACATTCTTGTTGGTCTTGATAATAAGCCGGCCATTTGACCTGTCCATGTATCTTTTCTTTGGCCATTTGTTCGCTGTTCATAGTAGCTGGAAATTTGTTGATCATATTCTTTTAGCTGGGCTAAATATTTCGTTTGATCACCTTGATACTCGTCTTCATGATAAATATGTTCTAACGGCAGCCTTTGCTTTTGATCCGGATGCTGTGCCGGATATCCTATAGCCACACCGAAAAGAGGAAGAACATGTGATGGAGTTTTCAATAGGCTGGACACTTCAGGTAATTGGTTCCTTAATCCTCCAATATACACCGCACCAAGCCCCATTGATTCAGCTGCAAGCACAGCGTTTTGTGCAGCAAGTGCTGCATCAATGACAGCAACCATAAACTTTTCCGTACTCTCAAGGATTTCACTAGCATCCTGGTTATATTGATCAGCGATTAACTCGTGACGATGAAGGTCCGCACAAAATACAAAGAAATGCCCGTTTTCTGCAGCATAATTTTGCCCTCCAGCCAGCTCTGCTAATTTCAGCTTTTTCTCCTTATCCTTTACACCAATGATTGAATAAGCCTGAATAAAGCTGGAAGTAGAAGCTGCCTGGGCACTTTGAACAATTACCTTAATTTGTTCATCTGATAATGCTTTATCTTCAAATTTACGAATGGAACGATGATTTAAGATTGTTTTAATTACATCATTCAAACTAGTCGCCTCCTTTTTCTATTATTAAAAAGGATAACTCTTTTTCCCAATTACCACATACTCATCTGCTCGGGATCGTTTATCCCACTGTTGGAAGTTTCACCTTACACTAATTCTTTCTGCTTTGTTTCCTCACCAAGAAGCAGCACAGCTAACGCTCCAACAATAATCGAAATCGCAAAAATAAGGAATATTGTATTAATGGAATATTCAGCGGCAACTAAATAGCCGACAACTAACGGTCCTAGGATACCGCCGACTCTTCCAAATGATGCAGCTAGTCCTGCTCCTGTACCGCGCACCTCTGTTGGATAATGCTCTGGTGTGTAGGCATAAAGCGCCCCCCATGCCCCAAGGTTAAAGAATGATAAAAAGATACCTGATGTTAGTAAAAGCGGGAGAGTATCAGCATTTCCGAAGAAATATGCGCTAAGGGCTGTCCCAATTAAAAATGTAATTAAAACAAATTTTCGCCCAGCACGTTCGATTAAATAGGCAGCAGCAAAATATCCAGGCAATTGAGCAATCGTCATAATAAGTACATATTGAAAACTCTTAATTAAACTAAATCCCTTTATCACCATTACACTTGGAAGCCATAGGAACATTCCATAATAGGAAAACACTACACAAAACCATAGAATCCAAAGCATTGTTGTTTGCTTCACATACGGCTTTGCCCACACCTTTGCAATCTTTGTGAACGAGGATTCCTTTTGCTTCGTCACACCAACCGCTTGAAATCTTGGAGAGTCTGGGAGTTTCATTCTTAAATACAATGCATAAAATGCTGGTAAAGCACTTAGTAAAAGCGCAGCCTGCCAACCATATGACGGGATAACAAAATAAGATATAAGTGCTGCGATAAGCCAGCCACCAGCCCAAAAGCTCTCTAATAGCACAACAACCTTCCCTCGTTCATTGGCAGGAACACTTTCAGACACTAAAGTAGAAGCAACCGGAAGCTCTCCTCCTAAGCCAGCACCAATAAAAAACCTTAAAATCAGAAATAACGCATAGGATGTGACAAAAGCAGAAAGTCCACTTCCTACCGAGAAGAGTAATAGGGTAATAATAAATACTTGCTTTCGGCCAACCTTGTCAGCCATCAAGCCAAACACTAACGCACCTACTGCCATTCCAATTGAATTCACACTACCAATCCATCCCATTTGAGAGGAAGTTAAATTCCAATCTTTTTGCAAAGCAGCAATGATAAATGAAAGAATCCCAACATCCATGGCATCAAACATCCATCCTAACCCTGCAATACTTAGAAGCTTTCGTCTTGAAATGTCTTGAGTTGAGTTCATGTAAACCACCTTTCTTTTAAGCTCTGTTCCAAAGCGCACTTCATGTTTGGTCTATCCCGTAAAGGGAAACGTGTAAGTGCATGCTATGTAAAAGATCACGACATAATTTTTAGAAAAATCCAGAATTCCCCTAAAGAATTTAGCATATACTATTTTACTCTCCAACTTCACTTATACTCTAAACAAATTCTTGTCGTCAATTCTTATTGCTTAACATGCCAAATTCTTTTTCACTCCATGCACTTTTCTCTTTATTTCTAAGTTGCAAGTATGTTATAGTAATTGTAACAAAACTTTCACAAAATTTTATCTTTTTAGACACAGATTTGTAAGCGATATCAATGGTAAAGGAGCGTATCGATATGGATGTATTTTTCGCTTATTTATTAATAGGAACCGCAACACCATTATTTTTATGGAAAGAAAATAAAAAGCTAGCCATTCTTCAAATACCACTTATTATCTTGATGTGGACAACATTAATTCTCTATATGTATTCTGACTTTGGAGCAGGTCACCTTGTATTTGGAGCAATGTTCATCTTTAACATCGTTGCAGCTCACTTAACTGTTCTTTATGTCCTTTGGAAATCTGAATTACCGGAATTTTTACAAAGCAGATCAGATGAGAACTATTCACATTAATACAAAAAGGGTATGACTCTGTCATGGAGTCATACCCTTTTTTAATCCTAACTCATTTCTAATAGATTGTTGCTATTTAGCCAGTTTCTTTAGATAAAAAAATATTAGGTTGATTGAAGCGGAAGGTGCGAGACTCCAGTGGGAGCAGCGTGACAGGTGAGATCCCACAGGCGCTTGCGCCGAGGAAGCTCATCGTACGCCCCACGGAAAGCGAGCATCCTGGAGCTGCAATCAACTATGCACAATACTTTTCTTTAACAACAAAGTTAGTAAATTTAGCCTTCTTTTAGCCCATATCCCATACCATTGCTAGTAATGTACCAAAAATAGTCACTAATGCAATGATGACACCGTAATAGATGTTTGTGTAAATTGCCGCTTTGTCCTCAGTTTCTCCTGCGTGCATAAAGACAACCAGCTGAAGACCAGCTTGTAAGAATGCTGTCACAAGAAGTACAGTCATCCCTACTTGAAACGACATATCAAAGAAGTAAACACCAAGTGCAACGACTGTCAGGACTAATGAAAAAACAAATCCCATAACTTGTTTAAGCGGAAATAATTCGCTCATGTTTACATCATTCCTTTCAGATAGATGAAGCTGAAGATAAAGATCCAAACTACATCTAGGAAGTGCCAATATAGTGAAAAGATAAACGACTTATTCGCTGTTTCTGGCGTTAATCCACGCTTTTTCACTTGCATCACAATAAATAATCCCCAGAAAAACCCGAGAGTTACGTGGGCACCGTGCGTTCCTAACGTCGTTAATAAGATTGACGTAAAGGCACTTGCACCAATGCCTGCTCCTTCATGAGCATAATGGATAAATTCATAGATCTCAATACCTAAGAATCCTAACCCAAGAATGAGTGTCACAATAAAGAAATTAATCATGGCCTTTTCTCTGCCAAGACGCATGGCGTGGATACCAAGACCGATCGTAAAACTACTTGTTAAAAGTAAGAATGTTTCAAGGATAACAGGAGTGATAACGAAAATTTCTGCTCCGTCTGGGCCTGATCCTGTACGATTATATAACGTAAAATAGGTTGCGAAAAGTGTTGCGAAAAGCATGATTTCCGCCCCTAAGAAAATCCAAAACCCAAAAATCTTTAATCGATTTTCTTCTGTACTATATTCAAGTGGAAGCGAGTTATCAATTTTCAAGTTTAAGCACCTCGCAATTCTGATTCTGTTTCTTCAATTTCTTTGACAGGAATATATCGACCATGATCTTTTTCGAAAGAACGAAGAGTCATAAATACGAAAATTCCAATCGTTGTAATAATTGCCGGAATCCATAAGCTAAAGATCAGCGAGAAGCCCCATACAAAGAAGAAACAACTCATAATGAAAGGCATGCCACTGTTGTTAGGCATATGAATTTTTTCAATGTCACCTTTGAATAATTCATGACCATGTTTCTTCGCATCCCAGAATGCTTCACTAGATTTTACTTCCGGTACAATAGCAAAGTTATACTCAGGAACTGGAGTGTGTGTAGCCCACTCAAGCGTACGTGCATCCCATGGATCTGCACCGATATTTCTTGGCGCATAACGAATGCTGTAATAGATGTTATATACAATTAACGCAAAACCGATCATCATAATTCCGGCACCGATAAATGAAACCATGTTTAATGGTCCAAATCCAGTTGCTTCTGAATATGTGAAGCTACGACGTACTTGACCGTCTAAACCAGTAATATACATTGGAATAAATGCTAGGACGAAACCGATAGAAAGCAACCAAGCTGTCCATTTCCCAATTCTTTCGTTCAACATAAAGCCGAACATTTTTGGCCAATAATAGGTTAAACCTGCAAGCATAGCATACACTACACCAGGAATAATAACATTGTGGAAGTGAGCAACTAAGAACATTGTATTATGGTATTGGTAGTCAGCCGCAGACATCGCAAGCATAACCCCTGTTACCCCGCCTAATGTAAATAACGGAATAAATAAAATTGAATACAACATTGGTGTTGTAAAACGAATTTTACCTTTACGTAACGTAAATAACCAGTTAAAGATCTTAACCCCAGTTGGTACGGCAATCGCCATTGTTGTAACTGAGAAGATACTGTTTGTAAACGCACCTTGACCCATTGTAAAGAAGTGATGAGCCCATACTAAGAATGATAGAAGTGAGATAATGACCATTGACCAAACCATTGACTTGTAACCGTATAGGTTACGGCCGGAGAATGTTGAAATGATCTCACTGTAAAGACCGAATGCCGGTAAAATTAAGATGTATACTTCAGGATGTCCCCAAACCCAGAACAGGTTCGCCCAAAGCATATCCATACCGCCATTATCCAGCGTAAAGAAATGTGTTCCAAATAGACGGTCCATTGTTCCCATCGCTAATGCTACTGTTAATACAGGGAAAGCAAAAACGATGATTAAGTTCGCAATAAGAGCTGACCATGTGAACATAGGCATTTTCATTAAAGTCATACCAGGTGCTCTCATTTTCATGATTGTCGTTATAAAGTTAATACCCGTAAGCAAGGTACCGATCCCGGCGATCTGTATCGCAATCATATAATAATTCGTACCAACAGACTTACTGAATTCCTCACTTGCCAGCGGGAAATACGAAGTCCAACCTGCGTCAGGTGATCCACCGACAACGAATGAAATGTTAAATAACATAGCTCCCATAAAGAACAACCAGAAGCTTAGTGCATTAAGACGTGGAAATGCAACATCACGCGCTCCAATTTGCAGCGGAACAACCAAGTTCATGAAGAACATGATAAATGGCATTGCCATAAAGAGAATCATTACAACCCCGTGAGTTGTAAAAATCTCATTATAATGCTGTGAATCTAGTAAAGTATTATCAGGAACGGCAAGCTGTGCACGCAACATAATTGCGTCGACCCCACCGCGGAATAACATAACTAAAGCAGAAATTAAATACATAATACCGATACGTTTATGGTCAACCGTTGTTAACCACTCACGCCACAAGTAACCCCATTTTTTGAAATAAGTTAAGCCTGCAAGGATTGCGATTACAGTTAAACCAATCGCAACCATCGATGCATAGATCGCAAAACTTGGATGAGGCACGGCAAAACGATCAAAGAAATCCATACGATTGTGACTCCTTTCGGAAATTAATTATTTGGTAAGAAAAAACGTGAACGGTCCAGTTTTTCTTCTTAGTGATTCATGTGTTCATGATCTGAATGATCCTCATGTGATTCCTCTGTCTCTTCTTCTGAGTCAGAAGCTTCTTCTTCCCCACCATGATGATGTTCATTTGGTGGTGAGAAGTCTAAATGAGTCCCAGTGTATGTTAACTGTCCAAGGTGTCCTGGCTCTAATAATTTCGAGAATTCTTCCTCTGTAATCGGGTCAGCTGTTTCTTTTACTTCATCAACCCACTCATCAAAATCCTTCTGAGACATTGCCGTTACATTAAATGTGTTTTCAGCAAAGCCTTCCCCACTAAAGTTAGAGTTACGTCCCAAATATTCACCTGGTGCATCTGCAGCAAGATGAAGGGTTGTAATATGATCATTCATCGCATACTTTTGCCCACCAAGCTGTGGAATCCAGAAGCTTGTAATTGGTCCGTGTGAGTATAGCTTAAATTCAAGCGGACGATCTGTCGGTATATATAAGTAATTAACTGTCTCAATATTTTCTTCTGGATAGCTAAAATGCCATTTCCAGTTAGAAGATGACGCATAAACAACTAAAGGCTCTTTATCCTCGTAACCTTCTGGTTTTGCCTCAACAATATAGTTACTTTGAACAGACACAAAAGAAAGATAAGCAACAATTAAAATTGGAATCCCTACACAAATTGCTTCAACCCATACATTTCCATGAATATGAGGCGGCTCATAATCATCCGGCTGCTTAGAAGCACGGTATTTTACTAGCATGTAAATTAAAAGTCCAAATACAGCAAGAACAATAAATAGCATAATACCCATTGATAATAGGATGTCACTTGCTAGCCTTTCAGCCTGTGGCCCCTTTGGATCTAAAACCAATAATGGCTCACATCCAGATAAAACGGTAGCAATTGTTAAAATAATTGCAAACAAAGACCATTTTAATTTCATAAAAGTACTCCTTTCTTTACGCGCATAGACTCACTAGGATCTATACTATAGTTAGATTGACTAACATGTAGTTTAAAAGTTGTGAATTGCTATTGTGAAGAAATGCACATACGTAAAAATTCATACGTATGGTTCCACAATATCTATTACCCACATCATAGCAGAGGACGAACCTAAAAGTTACTTTTTTACGGAAGTGTCATGCAACGTTCAACGCTTGATCACGATTTTGTAATATTTTTATCATAAAACGTTCACTTTTTTGGAAAAGATATTGCTTACATGGGAGGAGAACTTATTCATTGGAGATTGTTACTTCTGATTTAGGGATAGAAAATAAACCCTATCTTTTGTAGATCCTTTCGTAGAAGAACCAACGGACTTTAATATTCGTGTAGCTAAGGCGTTAGAATCTATACATAGAAAATCTCTTAATTTCTGATTTGTTATTTCCTGCCCAAATAATAGAAGATAATCCTCTAAAGCATTTAGATGAAGGGCTTTTGCTTTATGTTCACATTTAGGACAAAGCCAGGATGCATATACTCTAGTCATTGGTAATGACTTGCATTTTGGACATTTCACTCCTTTTTGTATGTCACCTTTATTTAAAGAAAATGATTCTAGAATTGAAAATTCCTCTTCTATATGTCCCTTTTTAATTTGTCTTAATAATTTTTTCATTTCCTTTTCAGTTAGTACAGGTCGCTTATACAATTGATGAATTTTTTGTAACTTTGTAGGAAGGAAGAGGGCATTGACAATCATGTCACTAAGGTGATTTAAATCATTTGAGGCTGTTCGGATAAGGGTATTAGAATTACTTATTACAACAAGGGGGATAACCGGTATATCGGAAAAAGAGTATTTTTTTAACCAATTCTTCATCTGTTCTTTATGTCTTAGGGATTGAGTAATTGGATCTTGAAAGGCCGACTCTATACCATCTAGGCTACGAATTAATTGATGAAATTTTGAGTCAAAGTAAATCGTTCCTTTTATATTTTTTATTTCTAGTAAGATAATATAAGATCTCGCCAATATTAGAGAATCAATTTGAAAGTACTTTTCTGAATCCTTTAAACGCAAATCATTAAAAATGAATATTTCCTTCTCTAAAACGCCCGATAGTTGATAATCAATAGCTTTCTCTCCTTTATACCCTGCTAATCTCTTAGATAATTGTTCCTTAAACTCATTAAACTTAGGATGACCTGCCGGTAATCTACCTAATAATGCTTGTAACTGCAAAATTCTACGAGGAATTTCCCTCTTTTTCACAATCATTGGCTCATCTCCTCTTATTTGATCCCTATATTTTTCGATAAAACTCGAGTATTTCCTCTAATTTTATTTAAAATTTTGAAGCGAGCTAGATTATCTATCAACTTTTACTAAAAATCTTTCAACTTTAAGGAATAATCTATCAACTTCTTACGAAAATCTATCAACTTTACCAATTAATCGATCAACTGACAAAATTCGTCAAAATTCGCTAATCAACCAAGTTTTTGATACTACCCCATATTCAAAAAGGGCCGCATTCAGCGGCCCACTCTCTCTTCAGCAATCTTCTTTATATACCGATTTCTCTTAATCAAAAATTCTTTCATATACTGCTCTAAAAACAGTCGGTCGGCAAGCCTTCCAATGATGCCGAAGGGGGAGGTGTAATCAAAGGTGTCGACCATAAGGGTTCCGGTTTGTTTTTCGATAAATTCATGGACGTGGTAGAAGCGTTTGAAGGCTCCTTTTTCCATTTCATCAACGAATCGATTAGGGAAGTCGAATTCTGTGATCCGGACAGTTAGGTTTTGCTTAACCCCAAAGTGGACAGCTTCCCAGGTGACAGTTTCGTTTAAGCCGATGAGACCGCTTGTGACACCTCCGATGGCACGTTCATTGGTTTGGCTTGTGGACTCGGTATGAATATCGATATCACGCGCAACGTCAAAGCAAATGTCGCGCGGTGCATAAATAAACATATCTGTTTTAATAATTGGCACGTTTGATCTTCCTTATCTTTAATGTTTCACACATAAGATGTTTATTCTTTCAAATTCAGCTTTGCTAATGCATCAGCTAATGCGTTGTTTGAAAAGTTATCTTCTTGTTTTTTCATGTAGTTTGCGACTTCTCGTTTTGATACTTTGCTATTTTGGTTCTTTTTTCGTCTTTCTTGGAAGGTTGACATTTTTTCTCGATGTCCGCACTTGCAGACAAAGATTTGACCTTCTCCTTGGCCTCTGAGCTCGAGCTTTTTATGACAGTTTGGACAGCGGGCATTGGTGACTTTTGAAATCCCTTTTTTATAGCCGCATTCACGGTCCTGACAAACATGCATTTTGCCTTTTTTCCCGTTTACCTCCAGCATCAGCTTGCCACACTCAGGACATTTACTTCCTGTTATATTGTCGTGCTTGAATTTTTGTTCACTATTTTTAATTTCATTTACAACTTCTTTAGCATACTGCTTCATTTCATTTAAAAAGGCTGTTTTTGCTAGAGCCCCTTTTGAAATTTTCGTAAGCTTTTGCTCCCATTCTGCTGTGAGAACAGGTGACTTTAATTCATCTGGGACTAAGTTCAGAAGTTGTTTGCCTTTTGACGTTATATGGATTTCTTTGCCTTTTTTCTCAATAAGGAAACTACTATACAGTTTTTCAATAATATCGGCTCTTGTTGCAACGGTTCCGAGTCCGCCTGTCTCACCGATTGTTTTAATTAAGTCCTTGCTTTCCCCTGCCATATACTTTGTTGGGTTTTCCATAGCAGATAGTAGTGTTGCCTCATTAAATCGAGCTGGAGGCTTTGTTTCACCAGATGTTTTGGAGATCGACCTAATCGCTAAAGCGTCTCCCTCCGTTAGAGCAGGAAGTGTTTGATCATCTTCACTGTCCTCGTCATCATGATCACTGTACACTTCTTTCCAGCCAAGTGAAATCACGCGTTTCCCTTTAGCAAAAAATGATTCTTCCCCAATTATCGCTGTCACAACAGTTTGTTCATATTGATACGCAGGTGAAAGAACCGCAACAAAACGTTTGACAACAAGGTCATAGATTTTACGTTCTTTATCTGTTAGCGCACTTAATGGAACCGATTCTTCTGTCGGGATAATCGCGTGGTGATCTGATACCTTTTGGTCATCTACAAATGATTTATTCGCTTTAATAGGCTTGCTTAAAATTTTCGCAATCGCTGATGCGTATGGCTTGATTCGGCATGCTTCAAGGCGATCCTTTAAAGTTGGAACGATATCGCTCGTGATATAGCGTGAATCTGTTCGCGGGTACGTTAACACCTTATGCTGTTCATAAAGCTTCTGCATGATGGAAAGTGTTTCTTTTGCAGAGTAGCCAAAACGCTTATTCGCATCACGTTGCAGCTCAGTTAAATCGTAAAGTGCAGGTGAATATGTCTTTTTAGGTGTAACTTTCACATTTAGGATCTTTGCGCCTTTCCCCTTTAGCTGATTAAGGTTTTTATCAATATTTTCCATATCAAATGTTTTTGTATCTTTTGTTTTAGGATCCTGCCATGTAAATGACAGTCCTTGCTCTGATACGGCTTTTATTCCATAGTATTTTTTAGGCTTAAAATTGCGGATTTCTTCCTCTCGTTGAGCAATCATTGCTAATGTTGGCGTCTGAACACGACCCGAAGATAGCTGCGCATTGAATTTCGTTGTGAGCGCACGTGTTGCATTTAAGCCAACGATCCAGTCTGCTTCTGCTCTTGCAACAGCAGATGCGTACAGATTTTCATATTCTTTTCCGCTTTTTAGCTTTCGGAAGCCTTCTTTAATCGCTTTATCTGTGACAGATGAAATCCAAAGTCTTTTAATCGGCTTATTTACGCGGGCCTTTTCTAAAATCCAACGCGCCACCAGCTCACCTTCACGCCCGGCATCTGTTGCAATGACGATGTCACGAACATCCTTGCGCAAAAGCTGTGATTTGACAGCTTGAAATTGCTTGCCTGTCTTTTTAATGACAACCAGTTTAAGAGGCGAGGGCAGCATTGGTAAATCTTCTAAACGCCAAGATTTATATTGATCTCCATAGCTTTCTGGATCTGCTAATGTCACAAGGTGCCCAAGCGCCCACGTGACAATATATTGATCTCCTTCGAGAAAGCCATTTCCTTTTTTATGACAATGTAACACTCTAGCCAGGTCTCTTCCAACAGAGGGTTTTTCAGCTAGAACGACTGTTTTACTCATAATAACATCCTTTCGTAACCACATTCTTTTTCTATTATAGTTGTTATTGTTTCGTAAATCTAATATGTTTGTTGGGACAAGGGACCTGTCCCCCTGTTCCAAAGGACAGTTTCCTTGTCCCACTTTTACCAGTAGCATATTCATTCAATCAGTAGTAGAATGATGCAAGAAACTGTTTTACTCTTGGAGGGTTAAAAGAATATGAGTCTATTAACAATCGATAATCTTAGTCATAGCTTTGGTGATCGTACATTATTTAAAGACGTATCACTTCGCTTATTAGCTGGTGAGCGTGTTGGTCTTGTTGGGGCAAATGGCGTAGGGAAATCTACGATGATGAATATTATTACAGGGCAGCTTATACATGACACAGGTCGTGTTGAATGGACTCCAGGAGTTCGCTATGGCTACCTTGATCAGCATACTGTTTTAACAAAAGGAAAAACGATTCGTGATATTTTAAATGATGCGTTTCTACCATTATTTGAACAGGAAAAACAATTAAATGAAGTAACAGATAAAATGGCGACAGCTACCCCTGAGGAGCTTGAGGAATTACTAGAAAAAATGGCAGAAATCCAAGATCGCCTTGATGCGGGCGGCTTCTATCAATTAGATATGAAAGTCGAAGAAACTGCTCGCGGATTAGGGCTGGATGCAATTGGACTTGATCGTGACGTTTCTGCACTAAGCGGCGGGCAGCGTACAAAGGTGTTACTTGCGAAGCTTTTACTTGAGCAGCCTGATGTGCTTTTACTAGATGAGCCTACTAACTATCTGGACCTTGAACATATTCGTTGGTTAAGTGGATATTTAAGAGACTATCCACATGCATTTCTCTTAATCTCACATGATACAGAGTTTATGAATGGTGTTTCCAACGTGATCTTCCATTTAGAATTTTCAAAGCTTACTCGCTATACAGCGACATATGAAAAGTTCTTAGAGCTTGCGGAGATAAATAAAAATCAACACTTACAAGCCTATGAGAAACAAAGAGAATTCATTAAAAAGCAGGAAGAATTTATCGCAAAAAATAAAGCGCGTTATTCAACAACCGGTCGAGCAAAAAGCCGTCAAAAGCAGCTTGATCGAATTGAACGAATTGATCGCCCTGAATCAGCGATTAAGCCAACCTTTGAATTTAAGGAATCAAGAGGCAGCAGTCGTTTCGTATTCGAAGCAAAGGATCTTGAAATCGGGTATGACAAGCCACTATTACCTAAATTATCTATGACGATCGAGCGTGGTGAAAAGATCGCTATTGTCGGTTGTAATGGGATTGGTAAATCAACACTATTAAAAACAATCCTAGGGAAAATTGAACCTCTGGGCGGAACTGTTAACCGTGGTGATTTCTTGTTCCCGTCTTATTTTGAACAAGAGGTAAAAGCAGATTCGATCACACCGATTGATGATGTGTGGAACGCATTTCCGCATTTAGATCAGCATCAGGTTCGAGCATTGCTTGCACGTGCCGGATTGAAAAACGAGCATATTTCACGTCCTTTAACACAACTGAGCGGTGGGGAGCAGGCAAAAGTCCGCTTATGTAAATTGCAAATGAATGAAAGCAACTGGCTGCTATTTGATGAGCCGACAAACCACCTTGATGTTGTGGCTAAGGAAGAGTTAAAGCGTGCGATTAAAGCCTATAAAGGTACCGTTGTGCTCGTATGCCATGAACCTGATTTTTATGAAGATTGGGTAACAAAAATTTGGGATATCGAAGAATGGGCTAATAATTAGAAAAGCTCCAGGCGACAAGCATAAGGCGAGCCGATGGCGCCTGGAGCTAGACACTAAACTAATCCTTACCTTTCGTGCACTTATCCACAGTACCGGCATTTTATAGTTTATGCTAAACAAAAAATAAAAACGCAGTATCGAAATGATCTGCGTTTTTTACGTATATGCATTCAATTGTTCTAAAGCATTTGCTAACGAAGCAGTTGTTTTAATCTCACCAAAATCAATGCCGAGCTGGATCGCAGTTTGGGCAATTTCAGGTCGAATTCCCGATAAAATCGTAGAAATCCCTAGTAATTTTAGTGCTCTGATTAGACCAAATAGTTCATGCGCAACCATTGTGTCGATAATGATGACACCCGATAAATCTATACATAAGTATTCGACCTCTAGATTTGCGCATTGCTTTAAGGTATTTTCTAACACTAGCTTAGCTCTTGCCGTGTCAATATCTCCAATTAACGGAAGCAGAGCTGTTTTATTTTGAAGAAAAATAACGGGTGCACTCAGTTCGTTAATCACTTGCTTTTGTGCCGCAATCTGTTTCATCGTGTTTTTATGGGCTTCATCAATATAAATATAAATGGATAAATTGAAGATCTTTCTTACCTTTTCACACCAAAGGAATAGTTGGTCAATATCAACTGTCTCGATATTTTGTTTGTAGAAGTTTTTTATGTATGTTAAATAAACTTCTTGTGTTCTTGAAAATTCTCTTACAACATAATGCACAGGTGTGTCCAAATGTTTTTGGTCTCTTGCTAATTCCTCTGACCACTTCGTGAATTCACTGAAAAACTTTCCTTCTTCTTCATTAAAAAGTCTATGTAGATGAAGAAAATAATCTTGATTTTGCTCTTTTAATGTTTGAATAACATGAGGGTCTTTCGTTGAATAAACGGAGTTAGGATCATCGTCCTCCACCATACTGAACCAATCCTCTGTCATTTGCCAGGAGTTTTTCACAAGGTATTCATATAGCTTTCTATTTCTATGCATTTGGTTGCCTCTCCCCCAATTTGTTTTACTTAACAAGTGAATGCTTAAATGCGTAAATAACTGCTTGTGTTCGATCCTGTACATCTAACTTACTTAATATATTGCTAACATGTGTTTTTGCTGTCTTTAGGGCAATAAATAATTCGTCGGCAATTTCCTGATTTGTTTTTCCTTCGGCCATAAGCATTAGGATTTCCATTTCTCTTGAAGTCAACTGGTCATGAGGATGAACCGCGTCCTTTTGGCGCATTTTCATCATCATTTTTCCCGTAACCTCAGGCTCTAAAATAGATTGACCATGAAAGGTCGCTCGAACTGCGTTGGCAATTTCGCTTGCTTTTGACGTTTTTAGCAGATAGCTTGTTGCACCTGCTTCAAGAGCTGGATAGACCTTTTCATCATCAAGAAAGCTTGTGACGATAATAATTTTTGCCTCTGGCCATGCGCTCATAATTTCCTTTGTTGCTTCAATTCCATCCATTTCCTTCATGACTAAGTCCATTAAAATCACATCTGGACGAAGCTCTAGACATAATTCCACACCTTTACGTCCATTATCTGCTTCTCCGATCACTTCAATATCGGGCTGTGCGGATAGATATGACGAAACCCCGATTCGGACCATTTCATGATCGTCGACAAATACTACTTTAATCATTTTCTTCACCACACTCTTCTGCAAGAATTGGGACTTTCACCTCTAATCGTGTCCCTTTGTTTTTCAAACTAACGATTTTCATCGTGCCGCCAATCTCTAACGCCCGTTCATACATATTTTGCAATCCATAGGATCCTGTTTTTTCTTCATGTTCAAACCCTATTCCATCATCTGTCACACGCATAATGACAAATTCATCTCTTTTTATAAGGAGAACATCTAATGTTGTCGCTTTCGCATGGCGGAGTGTATTAGAAACAGATTCTTGTAAGATTCGAAATAGATGGTCCTCGACCCCTTTGTCTAACGGAATCGGTTCTACCTTCCATTTTATGTTCATTGTTACCTTTTGCATAAGTTCTACTAGGAGCTCTTGAATTCCTTCTTGAAGTGATTTTCCCTTTAAAGCAGCAGGACGTAAATGAAGTAATAATGCTCTCATTTCGAGCTGTGATTGATGAATTGTTGCTTCAATTAGTTTTAACTGTTTTGTCTCCCAATCATCTGTTAGAGGTTTCGATTCTGTCACAGCTGACATCATCATTGATGCAGCAAATAACTGTTGACTCACTGAATCATGCAGCTCTCTAGCTAATCGGTTTCTTTCCTGGGAAACCATTTCCTGAACTCTCTTTTCCTGATCCTCTGCCTTTTCATTTGCTAGCTTTTGCGATAGTTTTGTTTGCTCCAGCATTTGTTTTTGGATTTTTGTTAACTTCGTTTTTATTTCTTGAATATCTGGTAATGGATGTTGTTCGGAAGGTATTGGCCGCCCTTTTGCAATCTCTTGAATGTCAAGATCAATGGAACGAAGATTTTTTTTCCAAGCAAATCCAGAAACAAACCCGAAGCATACACCCGCTAAAATACTAATACTTGGTACAATATAAATGAATGGTAAGTCCATCACTTTACGACTCCATAATTCTCCCCATTCATGTAAAGGAAATGCCATAAAAAACAGCAGAGAAAAAAGAACAAATAGAATAAGCGTAAAAATAGCGCTGCTGATAATTTGCCGCTGAAGTATACTCATGCTCTTTTCACCTCAAGCTTTCCTGAAATAGCTGAAGTGAAGAGCTTGATCTTTTGATCAGCTTCTTTATATTGAGCTGTTTCATACAGAACCGTTTCATTGACTACTTTCTGTTCCTCTTCCTGGAAAATGGTGATAGCTCCCACCATCACTGAATGATGGATATGGACCTCCATTTCATAAGGAATCAAAATTTGAACATTGCCAACTAAGCTTCGAATGCAAATCACTGCTTCTCCCTTTGGTAAAACCGTATCACTTAAATCTATTACTGTATTTCCTACACCGACTTGAATATTAATATCATTCCATTCATATGCATATTCAGGTGATTTTTGGCTAGAAAAAATCTTACTTTCAAATATTTTTTTTCGATGAATAAAATGACCGTTGCTATCTATTTCTTTTGGCTCGGTAATAACCGGTTTTATCTGCTTAGGATTTTTTTGTTGTTGATAGAACTGGACAATAAGGTAAATAATCAAAACAAATAAAAAATAGCGCAACGTAATCATATTGAGGACAGTAACAACAAGCCAGATCCATCCGCCCCAATACAATACTTTTCCCAGAAAACGAGGTCGCCATTTACGACCTAAATAGATGCTTCCGATCGAGAGGAGAAAGGTGACAATTAATCCACCGTTAAAAAATAACACTTCGAATAGAAGGAGGAGACTTCCTATTAAAATGATCCAATTTAAATAATCTGAATTTATATTTTTTAGCATGTGGTATCCTCCTTCCTTTTTAATGAAGAGTAATCATTGGAGAGAACTCGAAGTTTTTCTTATACTATCAATTCCTTTCGATAGTATAAATAAGGCGTAGAGACCCTACGCCTTTTTAGAATACCATGTTGTCTTATGATATTGCATTTGTTTCTTCAGTTTTTAATTGTTTTTCTAATTGAGCAATTCTGGCGTCGATTGTGCTGCGGTGATAATCTTGGTTAACCTTTTGCTCTAGGCGGTCAAGATAGCTTTCCATTTCTTCAAAGCGTGTAAAGGCTTTTGTTGAAAAGCTTCCTTGATCAACAATTTTATTCATACGATGATTCGCTCGTGCAATGTTTTCTCTGCCCATCAATTCCATTCTTTTTATGTGCATATCCTTTACTTTATGCTTCATTTCTTCATACTTTTGTTCAAGCTCTTCAAGTTGACGTGTTGTTTGCTGACGCGACTCTTCTAAACGTGCAACTCTTTCTTCATAATGAGTTTGTTCTTTTAACGCAAATTCATAAAGCTCTGTTTCCCCTGCTTTAAGAGCAATCTCAGCCTGATGTTTACGCTTTTCTGCTAAATGAACCGCCTCATTGAATTCACGATTGAATTCATCTTTTAATAGATATTGTCTTTCAACAAGCTTACGTACTTTTTCTGTTTCATTTTCACATTGTCTTAAATAATGATTTAAGACTGCAATTGGATTTTTTTGTTCTTTTTGATCTAATGCCTCATGTAAATCTGCTGCAATGGTTTCCTTTAATCTTGTAAAAATATTTGCCATAGTAAATCTCTCCTTATCGGTTTTGTTTTTTTATAAATGACCTTTTAGTTCATTCCATTCTTTTTCAAAATTAGTGAATGGATCGTCATTTTTTTCTTCTATCTTTTTAGATGATTTGTTCCAGTTTTTATAAACTACATATAATACGTAGATTGCAACAAACCCTAAAATGGCTGGCAGGTTGGAAGCTGAGGCAAACAATGCAATGACTCCAACGATTGCACAAATGACCTTTGTAAACGTTGAATTAGTCTTTAAAAAGCCTTTGTACGCATAATACATGATGAGGAGGCTTATACCTAAAGCAATCATTGGTGCAAGATTTGATAGCAACACCATAACTGCCACTCCACCAAGTAATACATAACCAAACTTCTTCATCTTTTTTCCTCCTTTTCTTTTTCTAACAGTTTCTATGTCTTTATCTTATCTACATTTCCAATTCCTCAAAACGAGCCGCAGCTTTATTTTCATCTAAGGCTTGAGATGTAGGGAGCATCAGGCTCTAATGATTTGGACCAACTGTATACATGTTTTTACCTTAAATGGGAAAAAATGAATAAGAATGCAGTAATGTGAATCAGAGGAGGTCATTCGATGACAGAAGAATTTCCACAAGGAAAGATGCCTTATGAACCAGAGCCATTTTGGAGAGAGTCTACCCAGGTTCATACTTTTTCTCCTTTAACGATTGATACAGAAGTGGATGTTGCAATCGTCGGAGGAGGGATAACAGGAATAACGACCGCATACCTGCTTTCAAAACAAGGGATGAAAGTCGCTATTTTGGAAGCTGATCAAATTCTAAATGGTACGACGGGACATACGACCGCTAAAATCACAGCCCAGCATGGTTTGATTTATGATGAGTTTATTCAGCATATGGGAGAAGAAAAAGCGAAGCAATATTACCAGGCGAATACTGATGCACTTGAATTTGTTCGACAAATCGTGAAGGAACATCAAATTGAATGTGATCTAACGGAAGAAGATGCCTATATTTATGCAGTTAGTGATCAATATGCCCGAAAAGTAATAAAAGAGTACGAGGCTTACCAAAAACTTGGTATACATAGTGAATATGTTGAGAGCATCCCTTTCTCAATTGATGTGAAAGGTGCTGTCGTCATGAAGTCACAAGGGCAGTTCCACCCTCTAAAATACCTAAAAGTGCTCGTTGATGAAATCGTAAAGTCCGGCGGAGAGATCTATGAGCAAACGACTGCTATCAACATAGATGAAACAACACCAAAGCCGATGGTCATTACACGTGAAGGACGGCGAGTTACCTGTAAATACGCGATTTCCTGCTCTCACTTTCCTTTCTTTGACGGAAAAGGATTTTACTTTTCGCGTTTACATGCAGAACGTTCCTATGTATTAGGTATTCTTGCAAAACAAGATTTCCCGGGCGGTATGTATTATAGTGCTGATTCTCCAACTCGTTCTTTGAGATATACGCCAATGAACGGGGAAAAATTAATATTAGTTAGTGGGGACGGCCATAAAACTGGTCAAGGGACATCGACTTACAAGCACTACAAAGCCCTTGAGCAATTTGCAGAAAACGTGTTAGGTATCGAAGAAATCAAATATAGATGGTCTGCACAAGATTTGTATACACTAGATAAAGTACCTTATGTTGGAGCAATTACTTCAAATAAGCCAAACATTCTTGTTGCAACAGGATACCGAAAATGGGGTATGTCTAACTCAACAGCTGCTGCCAAACTGCTTGCAGACCTTGTATTAGAACAAGACAATCCATACCAAGAGCTTTATAGCCCATCACGCTTTTATGCGGATCCAAGCATTAAAAAATTCCTTATGCAAAACCTCGATGTGGCCGGCCATCTAATTGAAGGGAAAATCGATATTGCTGATAAGCGCATTGAAGATGTTGGCAATGATGAAGGCTCAGTCGTAGTTGTGAATGGCAAAAGAGCCGGCTGCTATAAAGATAAGGACGGAAATATTAACCTTGTTGACACAACCTGTACGCATATGGGCTGTGAAGTAGAATGGAATAGTGGTGACCGTTCTTGGGATTGCCCTTGCCATGGATCGAGATATTCGGTAACAGGTGACGTATTAGAAGGTCCTGCCAAAAAGCCTTTGAAGAGAGTGGATATGTAAAAAATAAGCCAGAGATTCTGGCTTTTTTGTTTGCTTGCATATAAAAACAGAAATGATAACCAAACAAAAATAGGGACATATCCATTCTCGCCTGGAAATGCCCCTATCTGCATTCATTTTTCAAACTTTACATTTGAACGTTTTATAATTCGAACTAGCGTATTCTCTGTACTGATTTTTCGATAAGTAATATTCGAGATATCTAATCCATGTCCTAGCGTGTCATATACATGTCCTCGTTTAGGATCAATTAATTTATTTCCCTCGAAATAAACTCGCGGTGTTTTCCAGAGTGCAACTAACGCTTTACTTAGCGGCATTTCATGATAGCGTTCCGGCCACATACTTTTTATATGCTCTTTTACAAGTGGATAATACTTTGAGCTCATACCCGGAAAAAGGTGATGTTCTGTATGGTATGAAAAATTAAAGTGTAAAATATCTACCCACTTTGGAACAGTTACGGTTAAGCTATTTTCCAGAGGATCATTCACATCTGTGATCGGATTTAAACGATGATTGGTCGAGATATAACCCATGACAATTGCATTTGCAATTAACAACGGGAGGAAAAAAGCAAATAACCATTTATAGGGTCCCATAATAAATAGAAGGGAGATCCAAAATACCCAAGGCAATACCATCTGTATCCACACTAAGCGGCGATGTTTTGGATTAAATTCCTTTAAGTAGGCAAAGAACATTTTAGCTGAGTGCAATGAAAACATGATCGTTAATGAGCTAAAGCTAGCAAATGCTCGGACACCGTGTGGCAATCGATAAACCCATCGTAAAAATTTAGTTCTAGAAAGCCTTTCTAGCGTCGGCCATGAATCCGGATCATGCTCCTCATGTTGTGTATGGACATGGTGTGTGAGATTATGCCATTTTCTCCACAGCCTTGGTCCAGTACTTAGTGGCCAGAAGGCAATTGCACCTAAGAAATCACGAAGCCACGGCTTTCGCACTACTGTACCATGTAGAATTTCATGGCCAAGAAAACCCATCGCTGCAAAGCTTGTGCCTAAAACAAAAGCAATTGCTAATTGAACAAATAGGTTTAGCTGAAATAGTCCAATCGTTAAAAACCCGGCAACAACAATCAATAAGTAAGCTAACCCTCCCCAAAGGCGTCCCGGAACAGGCTTAAATGCTTTTTTTGGTAATTTAGGAGCTATTCGTGCTGCATACCATGCAAAAGTGTGAAGCTCTTTCATTTTTTTATTCCCTCCATCGATCAAACGAATTCGTTTCTAGTATGTACCAAAGTACCCTAATCAGATGTAAGAATTTGAGAAATTTTTCCCCTCACACAAAATGTTTCCACACATTATGTGTGAATTTTTAACAATAAAAAAATACTCATAACCTTCATGTTCCCCTTCATAATGGATAAGCTAAAAACAACATCATGATAAGGAGATGACTCAGCATGAAAAGAGAACATAATGAAAAGAACCAACCACAATCCTACAAAGGAAAAGTTTATCAAAGAAAGTCTGAAGCCCTTTCAGAATATAACATTACCCTTCCAGATCAACCTCTACCACAACCAAAGGATTATGAAGAAATCGAGTATTAATATTTTCATTCCTGAAGTTCATTGATTTATAAGTTTTGTCCTTCATAATGTTTTTAAAGAGAACAGTTCACTCTATGATTTAGCTATTTTCGTCCTTCATACCATTTATGAAGGACTTTTCTCATTTTTCTCTCTCCTATTTTGTCCCCATATAAAGATCTTTTCTCGCTTTTCTTTCCCATATTTTGTCCTTCATAAACCCTATGACCCCGTTTCACTTCCACTTACTTGTCCAATTTTCCCTAAAAACGCAAAAAAAGCAGCCCAATTGCGCTACAAATTGGACTGCTAACTAATTATATAAGGATTTCTCCCTCAGACTTCACTTTTGAAAAACCATACTTTTCTAATGCCTCACGTGCTTCTGCGGTTTCACACATCATTTCCACCGAATTCTCTAATGCTTTCGGGGAAATCCCATACTGGGAACCTTTTTCCATAAATAGCTCTACAGCTTCCTTTGAAGAAAACACAATCGTTGTTATGTTTGCATCTTCTAATGATCTGCTTATAATGGTTTCATATCTCTCATCGATGACGGCTTCATATACAGCGGCAAAGTCTGCGATACTTTCCTTCTTCTGTTCTTCAGAACCGATAACCAAAAGACTGCCTTGATGATCCATTTGATCAACATGCTCTGCGTATAATCCTTTTTCTTCAAGCTTTGCGACCGCTAAGATGTTCTGCCCATAAAGCTTTGCCTGAATGTGGCGTATGTCTATTTTATTTTCTTTTACCTGATGGAAAAAGGCCTCCACACTTTCTTTTGATAAAAATACCATGCGTTCATATGATGTAAGTTGATTGATGACAGATGGAGCGAGATTTTTTTCTTTCACGATCCATCTCGGAAATTCAATCACATCTGCCCCTTGACTCATCATTTCTCTTACACGATTTTCATCCTCAGCTTTTCCTCGAACATAGAGAATTTGCTTGCCAAATAATGGGCGGTTTTCAAACCATTTTACCTTATCTCTTGTTGAAACAATATCTCCCACTAATGTAATGGCTGGATTTTCTATCTTTGCTTCACGAACCTTCTCTACAATTGTAGAAAGTGTTCCGACTACGCTTTGTTGGCGGCTCCATGTTCCCCATCGAATAATGATGACAGGCGTATCAGGCGATTTACCGTATTGAATAAGATTTTCACAAATATGCTCTAAGTTTGAAACGCCCATATAAAACGCAATCGTTTGGACACCTCTGGCTAGACCTTCCCAATCAATATCCGGTTTGCCATTTTTTGATTTGTCATGGGCTGTGACGACAGCAAATGATCCTGCATAATCACGATGTGTCACAGGAATCCCAGCATATAAAGGTGCAGCTATTCCTGAAGTTATTCCTGGAACAATTTCATATGGAATCTGATGTAAAGCTAATTCTTCCGCTTCCTCACCCACTCTGCCGAAAACACTCGGATCTCCACCCTTAAGCCTCACAACTGTGTGACCTGCGATTGCCTTTCTAACTAAGGTCGCATTAATCTCATGTTGTCTCATAAAATGTCGAGTCGGAAGCTTTCCGCAATAAATTAGTTCACAATGTGGTGGAGCGTCATCAAGAAGGGAAAAATTCACTAGTCGGTCATAGAGAATAACATCCGCCTTTTTAATAGCTTCCCTTCCTTTAACAGTGATTAATTCACGGTCTCCAGGGCCCGCTCCAACCAGATATACTTTTCCTACACTCATTCCCTCGTCCTCCCTTAACTTTATTCGATATTTAAGTAAGGGAAGATTGTTCTCTTACTTTCGTTTTATCCTTCTTACATTAAACTAACAGAAATACCTCACCATCATCAATAACTGTTTCATATGTTTTCACACAGCCAAAATCTGGTTCTTGCACTTTTCCATCTTCAAGGCAGATTTTCCAGTCATGCATGGGGCAAAATACATGTTCGCCACTCACGATTCCTTCGCTTAGCACTCCGCCTTTGTGGGGACATTTATTTTCCACAGCTTTTACATGGCCGTTTGAAAGCTTAAAGACTGCTACTTCCTTATCCTTTTCTAGTATAACCGTTTTTCCTACTCGTTCAGGCAAATCAGTTAATGCTCCTACATATACCTTTGTTTTTGTTAATTCCTTCATGTCCTTTTCCTCCTTGACGGAATATTTCGATAAATGGTTGTTTACGCAAACTTAGTTGTTTTTTAACTAGTGTTGGTGACGGTTGATTTCCGCTACAGGTTGCTCGCTTTCCGTGGGTCGGGCGGTGAGCCTCCTCGACGCACAGCGTCTGCGGGGTCTCACCTGTCCCGCTACTCCAGTGTCTTGCTCCAGCGCCTAGCCCCTCGAGTCATAAGCCACTCTTGAATTGAAGACAAAGAACGTCTTCTATTCAAGAGCGTCTTATGCTTGTCGGGCTAAACAGGCGCTTCCGCATTTCCATACAGGAGTCTCGCACCTTCCGCAGAAATCAACCTAAACAGTCTTTTTGCAAAGAAACTATTCAAAAACAACAATCATTTAGAAAACAGCCTTTGGTTAAAAAGAAAATTAAATTCAGCTTATGACATCCCCACTGTCTCAAATAATTCTTTCGTTGTTTTCTTATCTTCAATAATCTCTTTCCAAGGATCTTTATAAACAGATAGTGTTTCGTCCATGCGTTCGTTTAACTCGATACGCTTCTGTTTATCATCTAGTACCGATTGGACATGAGCTAAGCCTACGCGTTCAATCCATGCAGATGTACGCTCTAAGTAGTTAGCTGTTTCACGGTAATATTGTAGATATGCACCTGTGATTTCCATTGCCTCGTCATCTGTTTTTACTTTGTATAATAAATCTCCGCCACGTACATGTGTACCGCCATTACCGCCGACGTAGATTTCCCATCCTCCATCGATTCCAATGAATCCAATATCCTTAAAGCCAGATTCTGCACAGCTTCTCGGACAAGCGGAGACAGCCATTTTTACTTTATGAGGTGTTTGCAAGCCTTCAAATTTCTTTTCAAGACGAACACCTAAGCCCATTGAATCCTGTGTTCCAAAACGACAGAATGTTTCACCAACACATGTTTTTACAGTACGTAATGATTTTCCGTAGGCATAACCAGAATTCATATCTAAATCCTGCCATACTTTCGGCAGATCATCCTTTTTCACGCCGAAAAGGTCAATACGCTGTCCGCCTGTTACTTTGACTAATGGAATTTCATACTTCTCGACAACGTCTGCAATACGGCGTAATTCACTAGCATTTGTTATACCGCCATACATTCTAGGGACAACTGAGTACGTTCCATCCTTTTGAATATTCGCATGCATTCTCTCATTTACAAAGCGGGATTCTCTTTCATCTTCATATCCTGTTGGGTTCACCATTCCCAAGTAATAGTTAAGAGCCGGACGACATTTTGAGCAGCCCTCTGTTTCCCATCCAAGTACATTCATGACTTCCTTAATATGTTTTAATCCTTTTGCACGAATTTCTTCTACCACTTCATCTCGTGATAATGTTGTACAACCACAGATCGCTTCTTTTTGAGCAGATGCATCAAAATCAGAGCCAAGTGTATATTGAAGAACATCAGCAACTAACGGCTTACATCCCCCACAAGAACGGGAAGCACTTGTACAGCCCTTAATAGCATCAACTGTTGTACATCCTTTTTCTTTGATCGCCTCAACAATCGTTCCTTTAGAAACACCGTTACATCCGCAAATAATTTCATCATCAGGCATTGAGGCAACTAAGCTTTCACCTGCTTCTTCTCCAATTGGCTGAAGAATGCTGATTTTTTCAGTATCAGAAATATCCGCTTCCTTCTTAATCATCGAGAATAGGCGGCTACCTTCCTTGCTATCACCAAATAAAACTGCTCCAACAATTTTATTTCCTTTCAACACGATCTTTTTGTAGATGCCATCTTGTTCATCGAATATTTTTAGAGACTTCTTGTCATCTCCATCCATAAAGTCACCTGCTGAAAATACCTCTACACCAGATACCTTTAATTGAGTCGATAAAACAGAACCCTTATACCCTTCTGTTTCTTCTCCACAGATATGCTTAGCTAATACCTTTCCTTGTTCATATAATGGGGCTACTAAACCGTATGGAATCCCATTATGCTCTGCACATTCACCGACAGCATATACGTTAGGAATATTCGTTTGTAAAAAGTCATTTACGACAATCCCTCTATTGACATCAAGACCGCTTTCTACCGCTAGTGAAATATTTGGTTTAATCCCAACCGCCATGACGACTAAATCTGCCTCAAGTTGACTTCCATCCTTAAACTTTAATCCTTCTACACGATCTTCCCCGTAAATCTCAGCTGTATTAGCTTCTAATAAAAATTTCATCCCTTGCTTTTCCAGCTCTTTTTGAAGAAGCTTACCCGCTGTTTCATCTAATTGACGCTCCATAAGGGTTGGAGCAATGTGGATAACAGAAACATCCATCCCTAAGTTTAGAAGTCCGCGGGCTGCCTCCAATCCTAATAATCCTCCGCCAATTACGGCTGCCTTCTTATACTTTTTAGAAGCTTCAAGCATAATGTCTGTATCCTTAATATCACGAAACGCTGTTACCCCTTCTTTATCCGCACCAGGAAGAGGAAGGATAAATGGAACAGAGCCTGTGGCAATAATAACCTCGTCATATGGTACAATTCTTCCTTTGTCAGAACGAACAACCTTCATATCTGAATCGATCTTCGTTACCGTTTCACCAGTATAAAGGGTGATATTATTCTCTTCATACCAATTCCAGTCATTTAGCGTGATATCTTTTACTTCTGTATCACCTTGTAAAACCTTCGATAATAGGATTCTATTGTAATTCGGATGTGGTTCCGTTCCGAAAATCGTGATTTCGAACGCATCCTTAGATATTTTTAAAATTTCTTCAATTGCTCTAACTCCAGCCATTCCGTTTCCTACTAACACAAGCTTCTTTTTATTCAAGTAAATTGCCTCCCCTTGGAAAGTTTCTTTCACTATATCACGGTTAAATGAAATATTTTATATATATGTTAGCTTTTCTAACACGGTTTTGTTTATAATTTTCACATAGAATAAAAGCGCAAGCGCCTTGATTAGCCTCAACAAGCATAGGGCAGTCTAAAAGCCGTGACATCAATCTACACGACTGCACTTTTACATCCTGTACTTCTGAGTTGGTGCCGAAACACTCATCCACAGTTGCTAATTTATAATTTCCAAGCGATAAAAAAGAGAAACCGGCTACTAACCGATTTCCCTTTCATTCTTATATTTGTTTAATATTCACCGTGCTGACCTTAAACCCCGGCATTTTACACGATGGATCTAAGTCCTCTCCAACAAGCATATTCACATTTTGATCTTCTGCCCAATGAAACGGGACAAACACTGTGTCTTGTCTAATTTTTTCAGATATTTTACTTCTTACTTTAATTTTCCCCCGTTTTGAGGATACAGCTACAAGACTATCTGGTTCAATTTCATATTTTCTAGCTGTTTCAGGATGTATTTCAAGATAAGACTCAAAATTCCTCGCCGCCAGCGCTGCACTTTTACGCGTTTGTACTCCCGTTAAGTAATGTGACATGATTCTGCCAGTTGTTAAGTACAATGGATAATCATCACAGGGCTTTTCTTTCGGTATTTCAGATGTGTTTGACACAGGGATTAAGTTCGCCTTTCCATCAGGTGTTGCAAATGAATGTTCAAAAAGCCGTTCTGTACCTTGATGATTTAATTCAGGACACGGCCATAAAATTCCCTGCTCTTTTCGTATGCGGTCATAGGTAATTCCATAGTAGTCAGCAATACCTCCTCTGCTTGCTTCTCTTAATTCATTAAAGATATCTTCTGCTTTTTTGTAAGGGAAGTATGTTTCTTTCCCTAAAACTTTTGCAATTTCACAAATGATTTGCCAATCATTCTTTGCCTCACCAGGACACGGGCGACTTGCTTCACGCAGTGTGACCCGCCCCTCAACATTTGTCATTGTTCCTTCGTCTTCTAAATAAGAGGATGCTGGCAAAATTAAGTCCGCAAACTTAGCTGTTTCAGATATAAACATATCAACTGCTACTAAAAATTTTAATTTCTTCAGAGCTTGCTTGACAAAGGTTGCATTCGGATTAGAAACAACAGGGTTAGAACATACAAGAAACATCCCCGTGATCTCTCCATCATTCATTTTCTGAAACATCTCGTATGCTGAAACACCTTTTCTCGGCAACTCATCTTTGTCAATTCCCCACACTTTCGCAACATGTGCACGATGGTCTTCATTTTCAATTAATCGGTATCCAGGTAATTGATCGGCCTTCTGCCCGTGCTCCCTTGCTCCTTGTCCGTTCCCTTGTCCTGTTATCGCCCCATAGCCAGAATACGGCTTTCCAATTTTTCCTGTTGCGATAACAAAGTTCAAGAGATTCCTCACCGCAGCAGTTCCGTCTATTTGCTGCTCAACCCCTCTTGCTGTGAAAAGCATTCCAGATTCTTCAGAGGCAAATTTCGTTGCTGCTGTTTTGATTTGGTCAAGCGGAACACCCGTCAGATCTGAAATCTCATCTAACGACAATGAATGAACATAGTCTCTTACCTCTTCAAATCCATTTGCACGTTCTTTTACAAAGGCTTCATCTACTAGGTTTTCCTCTACGATGACCTTCAAAAATCCATTCGCCAACGCTGCATCCATCCCGGGTTTTACCTTAAGATGCAAATCAGCCAATTGTGTTGTCGGGGTTTCTCTCGGATCGATCGCAATAATATAAGCACCATTTTCCTTCGCTTTTTCAAAGTAAGGCATAATCGTCGGCTGACATTCAGCAATATTTGTTCCCGCCAATATGATTACTCTTGTAAAGGGAACTTCTTTTAAAGAGTTCGTCAACCCACGATCCAAGCCAAATGTTTGATTAGCCGCCGTTGCTGCAGCTGACATACACAGACGCCCATTATAATCAATATACGGAGTCTTTAATCCAACTCTAGCAAACTTCCCTAGTATATAAGCTTCTTCATTTGTAATCGAAGCACTCCCGTAAATAGATAACGCTTCATGACCATCAACTGCTTGTATTTCCTCGACCTGTTTCTTTATATGCAAAAGCGCATCTTCCCACGAGATACGTACGAACTCTCCATTCACTTTTCGTAATGGATGGAGAACACGATCTTGATGGAATGGATGCTGGTGGGCATTCATCCCTTTAATACAAAGCCGCCCCTGTGTCGTCGGGTTATCTTTCCCTATCGTTTTGTAGGTTTTTCTCGAAACGACAGACTGTTCGATTAACTGCATTTTGCATTGCATACTGCAAAATGGACATTGCGTATCATACACTTTCTCGGATTGAACCTCTTGTTGCTTCGTTCGGAAATATTTTAATAACAGATCGGTCAAGGTACATCACCTCTTATCCTATTAATCTTTTATTTTTATAACGATTTCTCAGTATAAGAATGCAGCTCTGCTTCCAACCGCTGAACAAGCTGCTCACATAATGAATCCTCAAAGAGAACCTCGCGAATATGAATCATCCCCACTCGCTCAACCCAATCTCCTAGTTGTTCTAAATAATTGGCTGTTTCTCTGTAATATTGGATAAGCCCGCAAATCATTTGCTTTGCCCTTTCTTCATGGGCTGCTACCGTGAAAAGCTCTCCCTGTTTCAAAGAAGGAGATAAACTTCCTCCCACAAAGATTTCCCAGCCTCTGTCAGCACCTACTATACAGATATCCTTTGTTCTCATATCAACTTCTTTATGCTTGCATCCAGACACACTGATCACAAGCTTATGAGGTGTTAATAAAAACTCCAACTCTTTTTCTAATTCGATCGAGAGCGTAAGAGATCGATCATTTGTCTCGCATTGACAGTCTTTTTCACTAAAATATGTGTTAATATGACGAACCGTATTGGCTGTCACAGGACTTAATCTTAATTCAGAGGAAACAGCATGAATGTTTTCCTGTTTAACCCCTTTTAATTGAATCCGCTGTTCAGGCGTGATCCCAACGTCTCCAATATGATATCTCTCCATCACATTTGCTAGTTTTTTCAAATCTTCAGAGGTCATCTTGCCTCCAAAAAGCTGCGGTGTGATTGCGTAAGTACCATCCCTTAGCTTTTTCACCCTCATTTCTTCAAGTGAATTCATAGATTGATCTATTCCGTCACGCTCCGGATAAATCATAGATAGATAATAACGAATGGCCGGAACACAGCTAGAGCACCCTTCCATTGTGCGCCAAGCAAGTTCACCAAAAACCTCCTGCAATGATGTAAGATTTCGTTGTTGAATTTGTAAAACAACCTCATCCTCTGTGAGTGTTGTACATGAGCATAGCGACTTATGCTCAATAATTTCATCACATTCATCACTATGAATATAGTTTACTAAGTCAGTTAAAAGTAACTTACACCCTCCGCATGAGCTCGACGCCTTCGTACACTGCTTGACTTCTTTCACGGTTGTTAACCCTTGCTGCTGAACAGCTTCCATAATGGCCCCTTTTGTTACTCCATTGCAGTTACAAATCATTTCCGATAGCTTCATTGATTTGACCGATGAAGCTCCATTGTCTATCGAGTGCAGAAGACTGCGTTTATCCTCGTCACTCACATGCTTTCTTTTCACAATCATGTCCAGCACTTTTGATTGCTCTCTTGTTTCCCCATAAAGGATCGCACCGACAATAATATCTCCTTGAAGAACAAGTTTTTTATAGATATCTTCTACTTCATTTAACATCGTTAATGTTTTGGTCGATTCATCTTCTTCAAATTCACCGACCGAAAATAGATCAATTCCCGGTACTTTTAAACTCGTAGATAAAACAGAACCTTTGTAGCCATCTACTGGTTTTCCACAAATAGACTTAGCCAGCACTTTCCCTTGCTCATAAAGTGGTTTTACAAGACCGTAGACGACTCCATTATGCTCAACACATTCACCAACCGCGTAAATATCCGGGATACTCGTTTCCATAAAGTCATTTACGACAATCCCTCTATTTGTGAGAATACCCGATTCCTTAGCCAAGCTAATATTCGGAACAACCCCAACAGACATCACAACAAGCTCCGCTTTTATCTTCGTACCATCTGTAAATTCCACTTCCTCCACTCTGTCTGTTCCACAAATTTCTTTCGTTACTTTTCCTAAAAGACACCGAACACCTTGCTGTTCAAGTTGTTTTTGAAGCATACGAGATGCCTTAGCATCCAGCTGACGTTGCATCAAATAATCTGTATTGTGAACAACTGTTACATTTAACCCTAAATTTAACAAACCCCTTGCCGCTTCTAGACCTAATACTCCTCCCCCGATCACAATTGCCTTTTTGAACTGTTTAGATGCCTCAAGTATTCCTTTACAGTCCTCAATGGTCCGGAATGTGACAACTCCCGGCTTTTCTACTCCAGGAAGTGGAAGAACAAAAGGAGATGATCCTGTGGCTAAAATTAATTTATCAAAAGGAATGAATCGATTTTTATCTGTCGTAATCACTTTTAGCTTTGAATCAATTTCTATGGCCGTTTCACCAGAATATAATGTAATCCGGTGTTTTTTATACCATTCTATGTCATTAATTGTAATCTCAGGAAATGTCGTCTCACCTTGTAAAACGGATGATAATAGGATGCGATTATAATTGGCGTGAGGTTCACTTCCAACGATTGTTATATCGTATAGATCTGTATCTTGTTTTAATATTTCTTCTATACAACGGACTCCCGCCATTCCATTACCGATTACTACCAATCTCTGCTTCATGTTAACCTCCCTTAAGAAAAGCGCAAGCGCCTTGATCACCCCGACTAGCATAAGAAGAATTGAAACAGAAGGTGTTTTTTGCCTTCAATTCCAAAATAACTTATAACTCGAGAGGCTAGGCGCTGGGGCTAGACACCTGAACTAAGTACAAAATTTTATCATTCCGAAATCGTCAGACCTTTTTTGAATAAATCCATTATTTCATATATTTCTTCACAGAAAATTATTCTTGTTAGATTTCCTAACAAGAATTCTTAGTTTCTACTTATATACTTTTTCTCACTTAAACCATGTTAATTAATTTTATTTTTCTGCGTCACATTTGCTTACAAGTATCTTTTCTACTACTTTTTTGCCCTCTATAATAAGCGACATACAACGAGACAGAATATGAAAACAAATCGAATAGCAATTGAAAGGAGATTTACAATGAAAATATCTGATTTGAAAACTAGTGGTCATCCAAAAACACTATTTTCCTCTTTCTTGTATTTTGACGTGAGTTTTATGATCTGGGTTATACTCGGGGCACTAGGAGTATTTATTACCGAAGAGTTCGGCTTATCCCCGTCCCAAAAGGGGTTAATTGTTGCCATTCCGATTCTTGCCGGTTCGTTCTTCCGTATCATTTTAGGGATTTTAACTGATCGCTTCGGACCAAAACGAACAGCTATCTTAGGAATGACATTAACGGCTATCCCATTACTATGGGGATTATTCGCTGGTAAAACATTGCCTGAACTGTATATGATCGGGATTTTATTAGGGGTATCTGGCGCAAGCTTTGCCGTTGCTCTCCCAATGGCCAGCAGATGGTATCCACCCCATTTACAAGGTCTAGCAATGGGAATCGCAGGTGCCGGAAATAGTGGTACACTATTTGCCACATTATTTGGTCCGCGTTTAGCCGAACATTTCGGATGGCATATTACAATGGGATTTGCTCTTATTCCATTATTCATAACGTTTCTTATCTTCATCTTTTTAGCGAAAGATGCACCATCACAGCCTGCACCTCAACCGCTCAGAAACTACTTTAAAGTATTTGCACATAAAGATACTTGGTTTTTCTGTATTTTATATAGTGTAACCTTCGGTGGATTTGTCGGCTTATCAAGCTTTTTAAGTATGTTCTTTGTTGATGAATACAAGTTATCTTCTGTCCAAGCCGGAGATTTCGTCACATTATGTGTTGCGGCAGGAAGCTTCTTCAGACCAGTTGGAGGATTTATTTCTGATAAAGTTGGCGGAGTAAAAGTATTATCCTTCTTATTTATTGGTGTTGCCATTTGTATGTTTGGAGTTAGTCAATTGCCTCCACTATTTGCTATCACCGTATTACTTTTCATTGGAATGATGTGCTTAGGAATGGGAAATGGCGCTGTATTCCAATTAGTTCCACAACGTTTCCAAAAGGAAATCGGGATGATCACAGGTATTGTCGGAGCTGCTGGCGGGATCGGCGGATTCTTCTTACCAAATATCTTAGGGACGCTGAAAGAAATGACAGGCTCATATGCTTCTGGATTCATCACGTTTTCAATCGTTGCATTAGTTGCATTTTCGATCTTACTTTATGTAAGTCATTCTTGGAAGAAGTCTTGGAAAGTAAAGGGAGATGCAGTGAAAATTTAATCGTTGTTTCTTCTTGCTCTAGTCACATTGTGGCTAGGGTTTTTATTTTACATTAAATTGTCAGTGTGGAAGATTATTCGGCGTAGCAGCCAATTTAACGTTTAAAGTATAAGGGGAACTAAACATCACACTTCACCATTACAAGCTCGCCAATCGGCGGGTTTTCTCTATTAGAAGGCAAAAACTTGTCTCTTTACAAAATGAAAATTTCTGGTATCTTAGTATAAGCGGTTATTTACCTAGGTAAATAATTAATCATTACTTAGGTAAACAAATTGAGGTGATGACATTGATCAATACAAATAAGCTATTTCATATGCTGTATCAAAAAACCCGACATATGACAAAGGAAGTTAATGAATACTTACAAAAGCATGAACTATACAGCTCACAGTGGTCTATTCTTTACTGTTTAAAGTCACACGGTCCTATGACACAAAGTGAAATTTGGCGATATCTAAATGTTGAAGCACCAACAGTTACAAGAACACTCCTTAAATTAGAGGAAAGAGACTTAGTAAAACGTACACCTGGAAGCGACAAGCGTGAAAGACTTGTCTCCCTTACAGAAAAAGCAATTGAGCTTCTTCCTTTGGTTGAACAAGATGTGAGGGATTTTGAACAAAACATGGTCGCCAGCTTAACAGATGAAGAACAAGAACTTTTATATAACCTTTTGAAAAAGCTTGGGCCAAACTAAATGAAAGTAAGGAGGAATTACTTTATATGAATCAAACAGAAAAACAACCGATATGGACACAAGGATTTATCAGTATCTTTCTAAGCAACTTCTTTATATTTCTTGCCTTTTATGGATTACTCACTTCTTTACCCATTTATGTTGTTAATGATTTAGGCCGATCGAGTGTTGATGGCGGACTAATTGTCACGATTTTCTTATTATCTGCTATTTTCGTTCGTCCTTTTTCCGGTAAACTTCTTCAGGATTTTGGAAAAAAACGAATGTTAATGATTAGCATGATCTTATTCACCATCTGCTCATTTATGTATTTATGGATCGACAATTATGCATTGCTTCTTGTATTACGTTTTGTTCATGGGATATGGTTCAGCATTGCTACAACCGCTACTGGTGCAATTGCTGCTGATATTGTACCGATGAAAAGACGCGGGGAAGGACTTGGTTATTTTGTCATGTCAACGAACTTCGCTGTTGTTTGCGGACCTTTTCTCGCACTTACCCTTTTACAATATACATCGTTTACAACCCTTTTCTTCATTTTTGCATCCTTTATTACAATTGGTGTATTGTTTACAGCGTTTTGTAAAGTAAAAGAAGTAACTAGAACGGCTCCGGTCGAAAAGAAACGACTTCAGTTACAGGATTTATTAGACGGAAAAGCACTGCCGATTGCATTGGTAGGAAGCTTAGTCGCATTTACGTATTCAAGTGTATTATCCTTTATTTCAATGTACGCCAATGAATTGAAGTTATTAGATGCGGCGAGCTACTTTTTCGTTGTCTTTGCGGTTGTCATGATCGTATCTAGACCTTTTAGCGGCAGATTATTTGATACAAAAGGGCCAAATATTGTTATTTATCCCGCGCTAGGCTTTTTTATGGTCGGACTTTTATTATTAAGTATTACAAGCACTACTTTCATGTTTCTTTTAGCAGGTGCTTTCATCGGATTAGGTTATGGAACCATCGTCCCTTGCTTCCAAACCTTGGCGGTTCAATCGACTGAACACAACAGAAGTGCGCATGCAACCGCAACATTCTTTACTCTTTTTGATTCAGGTATCGCTGCCGGGTCCTTTGTGCTCGGAATCGTTGCTGCTCAATTAGGCTATGAAACTCTTTATCTTCTAGCTGGGTTATTTTTAATAATCGCTTTATTTATGTATAAATTCGTGCAAAATCGAAAAAAAATATCTGCTTCTGCTGTGGAGATAAAGGAATCAAGCTTATAAGGTAGATGGAAATGCTGCTTACCGGTATTGGTAAGCAGCTTTTTATTTTAACTGGATATATCTTACTTCGATCATGGCCTATTTTTGCAACTTTTGGAGATAATTTTGCAGTTATTTTGTTAATTTTGCAATTTTTCTATTTTTTTGCAAATTTTCCAGCAACACTAGCATTAGACAATTTCCCCCAGACATTATCAAAAAAGGATAGAAGATTCTATCCTTTTAGTTTAGTAAACCCCGCGAATATTCGGATGTATCTCTTCTGCATAAAAATCAGTTAATTTTTTTAGTTCCGCTTCACTAAATGAAGGAACTTCTGTCGCTTGCAGGTTATCCTCAACTTGCTTCACTGTTTTAAAACCAGGAATAACCGTTGTAATTTCCTCATGATCTAAGATCCAGCGAAGTGCTGCTCGAGCCATATTTCCGCGTCCTTCAGCGATCCAGTTAAGCTTCTGACTTAACTCAACACCTTTTGAAAATTCAATACCTGCAAATGTTTCTCCAACATTAAAAGCCTCACCATCTTTATTAAAGTTACGGTGATCATCAGCCTCAAAGGTAGCGTTTGTCGTAAATTTTCCTGTTAGCAAGCCACTTGCTAATGGAACACGCGCTAATAAGCCAACACCTTTTGCCTTAGCCTGTGGAAGCAATTCAGGAATGGCCTTTTGGCGGAAAATATTAAAAATAACTTGCAGTGCCTTCACATTGGATTGGTCTAAACAAAACAGACCTTCCTCCACTGTCTCAACACTTACACCATAATGGCGAATTTTCCCTTGTTGCTGCAGCTTGTCCAGCACTTCAAAAACTTGTCCATTTTTAAGGATCTCCATCGGCGGACAATGAATTTGGTACAGATCGATAGCCTCGCGCTGAAGTCTTTTTAAGCTTGCTTCACAATAAGCCGTCACAGCTTTTTCAGAGTAGGTCTCTGGATCAAAAATGTCACCTGCACGGCAAAATTTTGTTGCAATAAAGATTTTATCTTCCTTGCCTTTTGTTGCCTTTGCAAGTAATTCTTCACTATGGCCATCACCATAAACATCTGCTGTGTCAAAGAAATTTACACCGGCATCCATGGCACGCTCAAGGCCTTTTAATGCCTCTGTGTCATCTGACTTGCCCCATGATCCTCCAATCGCCCATGTTCCAAAGCTTAACTCACTAATTTTAAGATCTGTGTCACCAAGTTGACGATATTTCATTTTTCTCCACCATCCCTTTTGAGAAATCGTTTTCCATTATTTTTAGACAATCTTTATTATAGTACAAATGAAGCGCTAACAAAATTGATTTGCTTTTCAATAAGAAAAAAGAGCATGAACATCTGCTCACACTCTGCCTAACTATCCAAGCACCAATGCATCTAACGCAATAAGGGCTTCCTGTTCAATTGCCTTTGCTACTACATCCGTATGGGGGTTATATTCATTGCTTAAATCAGCATCTGCAAACCCGTCGATGGCTAAAATTGCTCCTGTCTTGACCCCGCGAATGGCTCCAATCGTAAATAGGCTTGAGTTTTCCATTTCTACCGCTAATACTCCAGCTTTTTTGTATAACTCATGCGGGAACTCGACGACACCTGTGTAAAACACATCTAATGTTAACGTGATTCCCTCATGGGCTTGTTGCTGCCTCATTGACGCAGACTGTACAAGTTGGTCCACGACTTTACGATTTGCGACCGCAGGGAATCCTTCAGGAACAAGCTGGCGTGTTAAGCCATCCATTCTAACCGCTGAATGACTAATAACAAGATGTCCCGGCTGAATGTCTTTTTGGTAAGATCCAGCTGTTCCAACTCGAATGAGAACTTCAGCTCCACCTTTAATTAACTCTTCAAAGCAGACTGCCGCTCCAGGTGAACCGACACCATGACTAACAACGGCCACCTCAACACCTTTCCAACTGCCTTTGTAGCTATGATATTCTCTATTTTTTGCTAATAACTGTCCGCCATCTAAACATTGAGCGATTTGTTCAGCGCGACCTGGGTCACCACAAACAATGATTCTCTTCGGTAATTCCTCTGGATTTATTTTTAAGTTAGGAAGTCTATCAGTCATAGTCTTTTCTCTCCCATTCATCTTCTGGAATAGGCAAATCCTCACCAGAGAATCTCTCTTCTTTAAATGGATCCCCGTTTATATGGAAGCCATTTTGCTCCCAAAATCCTGCCTTGTTTTCGTCGATAAATTCAATTCCTCTAATCCATTTCACACTTTTCCAAAAATATAGATGAGGAACAACGAGACGCAATGGCCAGCCATGTTTATCTGTTAAGGGCTCATTTTCGAAGGAATGTGCGAGTAATACATCTTCTCGATCTAAGTCTGATAAAGCCAAGTTTGCCGTATAATCAGGATCCGCATGTAGCATGACATACTTTCCTTTTGCTTCAAGGCCTAGTTCCTTCATGAAATCTTGAAATTTCACACCTGTAAAAGTGTTATCAAATCGAGACCATCTTGTAACACAGTGGATGTCACACGTCACAGACGATTGCTTCATGTTCATGATGTCGTCATAAGAAAGTGTGACTTCTTTATTAACAGCTCCAAAGATTCGGAGTGTCCATTTTTCCATGTCATATGTCGGGACATCACCCTCGTGTAAAATTGGGAAACGCTCAGTTAGCACCTGACCAGGCGGCAATCGCTTCGCTAGCTTTGGGTCAACTGCCGGTACTTTCATCCGTTTAATTCGATCTGCTTTTTTCATTTTCCCCATCCTTTCTCGTTTATCCCTTCTTAACTTGCAGTAAGACCCCCGCTGATGGAAGTTTCACTTTATCTTCCGCTCTGCTGGTTACCTTGCTGGGATCCCATGCCGCGATCTCTTAATAGGAACATAGCAATAATTGTAATGACATACGGGAGCATTTGCGTGAATTGAGTTGGCAATGAAAAGCCTTGAAGTCTTATACTCATAGCATCCATAAAGCCAAATAAAAGACTAGAGCCGATGATGCCTATCGGGTGTGATTGTCCAAGCATCATCGCTACTAATGCAATAAATCCTCGTCCTGCAGTCATTCCTTCTGTAAACATTGTCACCTGTCCGAGTGAAAGCTGCGCGCCTGCCAGTCCACATAAAATGCCTGATAATGAAATCGCTAAGTATTGAAGTGCTCCGACATCTAATCCTAAGCTTTTTGCTGCTACAGGATTCATCCCTACTGATAACAATCGGAAACCTGTTACAGTTCGATATAGAAAAATATATAACAATATAGCGGCCAAAAACGATAAATAAACAAGCGGAGAATGGCCTGATAAAAGCGACCCTATAACCGGTATATCTTCAATGACGGGAATATCCCATTTAGGAAGTCCCTGCATATCTTTATCATAATAAGCACCTTTTACATCAAATATGGTCCGAAGAGCAAATGTTGTTAAGCCAAGAGCTAAGAAGTTTATCGCAACACCAACAACGATATCATTTGATTTCAGCTGGATGGTCATAAAGGCAAAAACAAGAGAAAATAACAATGACATTGCTGCTGCAAAAACAACACCAAGGAACACACTTCCTGTTAAATGATTTCCTACGATCGCAGAGAAGGCTCCGATTAAAACTAACCCTTCTAATCCAACATTAAAAAGTCCTACACGTGCACATAATGCTCCACCTAATGCAGCAAGGAGTATCGGTGTTACCATGCGAATGGTTGAGCTTAATAGTGTTAAATCAAAAAGTTCCATGTGAGCCACCCGCTTTCGATTTTCGTTTCCACCACTTAAACGTGATTTTTGCTGAGATAAATAAGATTAGAACCGATTGAATAATACTAGAAACCTCAAGTGGAACTTGCGTATTTCGCTCCATTCCCATTGCTCCTGTTTCAATAGCAGCTAAAAAGATGGATGTAATAGCTGTACCAATAGGATGGGAGTTTGCTAGAAGCGTCGCCATTAAACCTGTCCAAGCTAACCCTGGTCCTGTCAATGCTCCGTCAACAAAACGATATTGAGTTCCAAGCACTTCCACTGTACCGGCAAGTCCAGATAATGCTCCACTAATAAACATACTCGTTAACATCACCTTCATCTTATCTACACCGCCATATGAAGCAAAAAACGGATTAAATCCCAGCATTTTCACCTCATATCCAGCAGAGGTTGCCCGAAACACGACATACATGATCAGAGCTGCTGCAACAGCAATTACAAAGCCCCAGTGGACACTCATTCCTTGAAACAGCTTCGGCAACCATACACTTTGATCAAGCATAACGGTTTGTGCTAGAGCTGCCGAACCTGTTTTGTCTTGAAAAGGGTCTGAAACCAAATAGCTTGCAAATAATACAGCTATATAGTTTAAAAGTAAGGTAGAAATTAATAATTGCACTTTAAACTTCGCTTCTAGCCATCCCGCTAGCAACGACCATAGCCCTCCAGCGATGATGCCAACGAGTAAGACGAGGAGTATTTTTCCGATCCCACTGCCAGGCAAATAAACACCTGCAAGGGCAGCACTGACGGCACCAAGAACCATTTGACCCTCTGCACCAAGATTAAAAACCCCTGCACGAAATGCTAGGGCTACACCTAGTCCAACCAACATAATTGGAGTTGCCCTCGCTAATGTTGAGGTGAAAAAATAGAAATTCCCAAAGGCACCATTCCACATTTCTTTATATGAGGCAAGCACTGGCTCACCAACGATACTAATGGCGACTGCACCTGTTATTAATCCTATAAGAATTGCAATAAATGGCTGAAGTAATGGGCGAAGTAATTGAACGATACTATTTTTTACTTTCATGGTGATTTCCTCCTGCCATTAAAACACTAATTGCTTCCTCTGTTGCGTTTTGACGATTAACCTCTCCAACAATTTTCCCCTCATACATGACCAGAATCCGATCAGATAAAGACATAATTTCACTTAACTCAGAAGATACAAGCAAAACTGCTTCTCCTTTATTTCGCTTTTCAATAAGTGCTTCATGTATATACTCCATTGCCCCGATATCGACTCCGCGAGTAGGTTCTGCCGCAATCAAAATTGGCATTTCCTGACCAAGCTCTCTTGCTACAATAAGCTTTTGCAAATTTCCACCTGATAAATTGCCAGCCTTTTCTTCAAGGGAGCCTGCTTTGATTTCAAATTTTTCAATCCAGCCATTAACCAGCTTTCGGAATGGGGCTTTTCTTAAAAAAGAGTAGGAACGATATTGTGGTTTCTTGTGATATCCCATTAGAGCAGTTTCTTCAACAGTCGCTTGTTTTGCAGCACCCCACAAATAACGATCCTCAGGAATATGAGATAAACCCGCTTGTCGGATGGAAAGGACAGATTGGTTTGTCATATCTTTTCCATCTACATGAATGGTTCCCTTTTTCACTGAACGCAACCCGGATATTACTTGAAGAAGCTCTGATTGGCCGTTTCCTGAAACACCTGCAATCCCAACAATTTCACCGCGATTCACCGTTAGAGAAATATCATCTAATAGAGGCTTGTTACCCTTTTCCTGCACTGTAACATTTTTTATTTCAAGAATCGCATCTCCATTCATTTGTACACGTTCAGTCAAGTCATGGAGTTCACGCCCTACCATTAGCTTTGCTAGCTCATCAACGGATGTTTGCTCTTTTGAAACCGTTCCAGTCACTTTTCCATTTCGAAGCACCGTCATATGATCCGCTACTTCCATTACCTCACGAAGCTTATGTGTGATGAGGATAATGCTTTTCCCTTGATCAGCTAGCTGGCGAATTGTTTTCAGCAGGCCCTTGACTTCAATTGGAGTTAGCACAGCAGAAGGCTCGTCTAATATGATGATATCTGCTCCTTGATAAAGCACCTTTAATATTTCAATACGCTGCTGTTCTCCAACAGAACAATCTGCCGTTTTAGCGTTTGGCCTTACCGGTATTTGATATTTTTCTACTAGTTCCTGTACTAGTTTTGTCGCTTGTTTGCGATTAAAAAATCCAGCCTGCCTTGGTTCATGACCGATGACAATGTTTTCAGCAGCAGTAAAATCAGGAAACAACATAAAATGCTGATGCACCATACCAATTCGATTTTTAATGGCATCGTTTGGATTTGCAAAATTCACACGCTTGCCATCAATAAAAATTTCACCTGAGGTTGGCTGCTCCATTCCATAAAGCATTCTCATTAAGGTTGTTTTACCTGCCCCGTTTTCACCAACGACAGCATGGACCTCACCTGCTTTAAGCGAAAGTGAAATCGAATCATTCGCTATAAAGTTTCCGTACATCTTTGTCATATTTTTCATTTCTAACCGCGTCGTCATTTTTAAAGCCTCCCCCCCGATAAGCATGGGAAACCGACTGCAAAAAAGCTTGTAGTCGGTTTCTGATGGTCTATTCTGTTTAGTTCTCTAAAGGATTTTTAACTTCAAGCTTGCCACTTACAATCTCTTCTTTTATCGCTGTTACTTGATCAATGACTTCTTGTCCGACAAAGTCATGTAATGGCGTTTCACTCTCATGTGTGACGTAGGTTAAGCCAACACCCTCTTCTTTTAATCCATACGCAACAACACCTGGCTCATACGTACCTTCAGCAAAAGCCTTGATTGTTTCGTAAGCTACTGCATCAGTTCCTTTTAACTGGGAAAGTACGATATGTTCTGGATCCAGCTCTGTACGATCAATATCTTGTCCAGCTGTATAGAATCCCTTTTCCTTTGCTGCTTCAAAAACCCCTAGATCACCAACAGCTGCTGCACCTGCAATAAAGTCCGCACCTTTTGATGCTTGTAATAAAGCAAGCTCTTTCGCTTTCGCTGGGTCATCAAAGCTTCCTACATAGTTCACAAGGTATTCTGCATTAGGATTTGTTGACTTTAAGCCTTCTTCAAAAGCAACAGTCCATTTTTTCAATAGTGGAATATCCATTGCAGCTACCATGCCAACTTTGTTTGTTTTTGTTGATAATCCTGCTGCTGCACCTAAAAGATATGCTGCTTCATGTTCTCTAAAGTTCACACTGCGTACATTCGGTAAATCAACAGTCGTATCGATTATTGCAAATTGTTGGTCAGGATTTTCCCCTGCAACCTTCTTTAACGCATCCTCTGATTCAAAGGAAGAAGTAATAATTAAATCATAGCCTTCCGCCACTGCTACACGTATATTTTCTTCAATCGCTGAATGGTCTGTCGATTCAATCGTTTTTAACTCAAAGCCAAATTCCTCAGCAGCCTTTTTTGCTCCATCATCCATTTGCTGGAAGAATGGGTTCACTCCAATTTTTTCAGGAAGAACAAGGGCAATTTTCTTGGCTTTTTCTGTTTGATCACTTGCTGACTTTGTCGATTCATTCGCTCCACAACCAGCAAGCAGAAATGTGAATAATGCAATAAAGACAAATAACTTTTTCACGTAATACCCACCTCTTTTTTCGTGTTTTTTTCATCTAATGACAAATATACACTAGTTTTTCACTTAAATAAATATAATACACAAACATTTTTTGTATTTTTTAATTAAATGTTCGTATTTAGACAAAAAGCTCTACCTTTGGTAAGGAAGAGCTTTTTGTCTAAATTTGTCGCAAAATTAAATTATTTCTTATTTTAAAGAAAAATGAAAATAATGCAAGGTATTTTCCTGAAATAATTTTATTTTTCAACCAATAATGTATGAAGATATGGAGCATATTACCGGTCAATTTCCTCTTGGTAGGATATAATTGTGAAGAAACTACTTTTCTAGAGGAGATGAAAAGCATGGCAGGAATAAATGAGTTCGTATCAGGTTGGATGAGACACCGCAAAGTATTACATGAACTACTGGATACCTTTGAAGATCAACACTTAAGCTACAAACCGTGGGAAGAAGCTATGTCACTTTCTGAGCTTGTCTTACATATCTCAGGTGCAATGGAAATGTTTACAGACACAGTAAAAAACGGAGTGTTTACTCCTCCATCTGGACCTTCTAACAATATTGAAACAGTTAGCGAACTAAAAGGTCTAGTTGAAGCGCAAACAAATGAAACAAAAACCAAATTAGAAGCATTAACAAATGATCAATTGGAAGCAATCGTTGAATTTGCCGGAATGAAAATGCCTGGTTTAATTCTACTAGATAGCGCGAAAGACCATGAAATTCACCATAAGGGTCAATTATTCACATATGCCCGCTTGCTCGGAATTCAATCCTTGCCGTTCTTTGTGAATCGTTCCTAATAAAAACAGCCCAAGCGCCTTGGTCAGCCTCGGGTAAATAAGACGCAAATGAATAGAAGACGTTCTTTGTCTTCATTTCGTTTGTGGCTAGACCCTAGAGGCAGTCTAAAAATGCGACTTCCTGTACTTCGGGGCTAGGCGCTGAGCTAGACACCAATACTAGATAGAAATTATCTATTAGCAAACAAAAAATGCCTGACACCAATTACGATGTCAGGCATTTTTTAATTTGTTGCCTCTTCAAGGCTTTTATAATAATTCACCAAAGCAATAATGGCACTTCCCATTCGTTCCTCCTCAGGAACGACTATTCTTGTAATACCAACTTCTCTTAGCGCTTGTGCTGTCACTTTCCCAACAGAAACCGCCATTACATTTGTAGAAAATGCATTTAGTAGTTCTTTTTCTACACCATGTTCTTTTGCATAAGACATTAAAAATCTAGCTTGAGGGGTACTTGTAAAATTAACGGCATCTATTTTTCCATCTAAAATTTCACGAACAAGCTGTTCCATCACTTCTGGTTTTGGCGGAATGTGCTTATATGGAAGAATTTCTCGGTAGTCTGCTTCTTGTTCTTTCAGCCAGTCAATGAGAAGAGGGGCTGGATCGCCGTGGAGCTGCAAGGCCACTCGACAACCTTTAAGAGAATGCTTGCTAAGTTCTCTTACCAATCCTGCCGTACTGCCATCATCATCTCTTACATCTGGTTTTACCCCTAGTTTTTTAAGGACATTGACTGTTTTATAACCTCTAGCTGCAATTTTTGCTTTTGTTAAGGCCTCTAAGAACTGTTCACCAAGTCCTATACCAACAGCTGTTTGATAGAGCTTGTCTGTTCCAAGTCCTGTTGTAAAGATCAGCCAGTCAAAGTCACCTTCAATGAGAGCATGTATTTCTTTTTCAACGTTTGTATCATCTAAAAAAACAGTTCCTTGCGCTGGGCGTATTAACGCCACTCCACCTAAGTTTTCTACTAATTTACTTAATTCCTCAGATTTACGCTGACCTACAAGGGCGATCGTTTTGCCATTTAGTCGCTTCATAACGTCCCTCCGCTTAAACTTATTGCCAATATTGTATCACTTTTTTGAAAAGTTCGTTATGTAAAATGAAGGCTCTTGGGTTTTTACTCCAGGTTCGGGAGCTTCTTGTTCTCTTTTATTCAAAAGGCTGTTTTCGTATACTTTGTTGTTTATTAAGGCATTTAAACGTTAGAACTGGTTCGTTCCATTGCACTGCAGACACAAGATTCCCCGGGGAGGAAGCCGAGCCTCCTCGGCTTCACCTGTGGGGTCTCGTCCTTTCCTCTTCTCCCGCAGGAGTCAAGTGTCTTCCGCTCCATTCCACTAACTTTTTAAAATAGAATTCAAAGCAACAATCTTTACGAAAACAGCCGTTCAAAAAGAACCAGTAATTTTGTAAAATTAAACATTTTTTTGCAACTAATCACTTTTTTGCAAAAATTTAATTTTCCTTGCAAAATTTGTCTGCATTTTTGCAACTTAAATTATTTCACTATACACAAAAGAGGTTCGAAAAACGTTCGAACCTCTTTCATTAATTAGAAGACAATTGTTTTATTTTCATGAACAAGAATCCGATCTTCCAGATGCCATTTTACCGCTCTAGCTAATACACTTCTTTCAACAGATCGTCCAATTTTTTTTAATCGATCAACATCATCACGGTGATCAACACGGCTGATGTCTTGTTCAATGATCGGGCCTTCATCTAAGTCATTTGTGACGTAATGTGAAGTTGCACCAATTAATTTTACTCCGCGTCCATATGCACGCTCATATGGTCTTGCTCCAATAAACGCAGGTAAGAAGGAATGATGGATATTGATAATTCGATTTGGATTTGCTGACACAAATTTAGGCGTTAAAATTTGCATATAGCGAGCCAAAATAATTAAATCAATATTATATTCTTTTAATAGCCCTAGCTGTTTTTCCTCTACTTGCTCACGAATATCTTTATTTGCCGGGATATGATAGAACGGAATGTTGAGTGATTCAACTACTTCTCTCGCTTCCTCATGATTACTAATCACAAGTGCGATATCTGCCATTAAATCGCCGCTTTGCCATTCCCATAAAAGCTCTAATAAGCAATGAAGCTCTTTTGAAACGAAAATTGCTACTTTCTTCACATTGTATACATGTGTTAATTTCCATTCCATTGAAAATTCTTTCGCGATTTCGCTAAATTGATTTTCCATATCTGAAGCTTTTTCCTTCAGGTTTGGACATTCAAACTCGATACGGATAAAGAATGTACCGCCTTCCGGATTTGTTGAATATTGACTTGATTCAATAATATTCGCGTTATGTGAAAATAAAAATTTAGATATCGTAGATACAATTCCAGGTTGGTCCGGGCAACTAACTAATAAACGACCTCGATTTTGATTATTGTCCTGAAATTGTTGAATTTGATTTTTTATAAATGCATTCATCTGTAAAATACCTCTCTATTCGTAATTAAAACATTATACATTATACTCTCCAAATATTTAAGATCTAATTTATCCTTCACGATCTGATAGATGGTTTCTTTCCTTTACTTTTATCTTCCGAATGATCTGATTCATCACCTCTGATAAAACCAATCCTATTGCTATCGAACCGGAAATCATAAAAGCCTTAGCAGCAAGGGCGATTGCTTCATTGTAATTATTTTCGACGACCTGCCGCATCGCGTCATAAGCTAACCCGCCCGGCACTAACGGGATAATTCCTGATACATTAAAAATGATAACGGGTGTTTTATGCCTCTTTGCATAAAATTGACTAATAATAGCGATAAAAAACGAGGCAATCAAGGAGGAAAATACACTATCATCCGAATATTCATAAAGGCCAGTATAAATCATCCAGCCAATCATGCCAACCAGTCCGGCTCGAAATAAAGCTTTTACGGGAGCATTGAAAATAATACCAAATGCAGCCGATGCTACAAAGCTTGTCATAACCTGTTCAATCAAGCTCAACCCTCCTTCGAAATGCGGAAGCGGCCGTTCAGCGACGTATGAACTGGAGCACTCCGTATGAGATAAAGGAAACACGAAGAGCGTTAGCGATTCGATGTTGACTTATCGTAAGGAAGAGTGTGAAGTTCACTAGTCGCTGGCCGCTGGCAGTCTAATTTCGCGACGTCCTGTCGCAACGACTGCACTTGCACGTCCTGTGCTTCGAAGCTAGACACCATACTACGTAAAATCTTATACCTCGTAGCTCCTTTGAAATGCGGAAGCGGCCGTTCAGCAACTTTTGCGCAGCACAAAGCTTTCCTATTAAAGGAATCAATAAAACGAAAACACAACCGCAACACCTGCTCCTATGGCAAAAGCAGTTAAAAACGCCTCTGCACCCTTTGATATCCCTGATACTAAATGGCCTGCCATTAAATCTCTTACAGCATTTGTGATCAATAATCCTGGAACTAGCGGCATAACAGAACCAATAATAATCTTATCAAGCTCTGTACCAATATTGAGAAACACAAAAAGGACAGATAATAAACCAATAAGCAAAGACGCTAAAAATTCCGCGAAAAACTTAATTTCGACTAGCTGATGTATGTAAATTAAGCTTGAAAATCCGATTCCTCCTGCAATAACTGCTGGAAGGAAATCTGACCAAGTACCTTGAAACATAATAAGAAAACATCCGCTTGCAATGGACGCAGCTCCAATCTGTAACCAAATCGGATAAGCATGGGCATCAAGCTCAATTTCCTTAAGCTGCTCATAAGCTTCTTTCACCGAAAGTTCTCCATTACTAATTTTCCTTGAAACTCCATTGACCTTAGCTACTTTTTGCAAATCTGTTGAACGATCAACAATTCTTACTAGCTGTGTCGGTGTTTTACTGCTTACTGAAAAAATAATCCCTGTTGGTGTGACATAGCTATGGGAATTTTCTATCCCAAACGCTGCTGCAATTCTCATCATTGTATCTTCCACCCGATACGTTTCTGCTCCACTCCTCAGCATAATCTTGCCAGCTAACAAACACACTTCGATCACATCAAAGGTTTGGTTGTGGTCATTGTTCACCGTCTCCACCATCCCATTGTAAAATATCTAGTAATGAGTTTAATGAAGAATCGTTATTTAAGCAAATCTTACATCAAAAATATTTCATGTAACTTATATTGACACGTCATGTTACATGTTTTAAAATTTATTCTAAACTATAAAAAACATACAAAACCTGAATAAAAGACCCGTCATTTCCCGCAAAGAGAAAGTTACACACGCCTTTTTCTTGCGGTTTTTTATTACCCTCATTTAGATTCTTGTAACTGTAAACGTACTAATCTCAACTGGAAGGGGTTTTATCCTAATGAATCAATCTTTTGCTAGTAAACTAGCAGCTTCGGCTAAAAAAACAAAAGCTGAAATAGTTGTAAAAAACGGAAAAATCATTGATGTATTCAATGGCGAGTTAATCGAAGAAGACATTGCAATCCAAGATGGAGTCATCATCGGAATAGGTCAATACGAGGGTGAGAACATCATTGATGCTAAGGGAAAGTATATTTCTCCCGGTTTTATCGACGGTCATGTTCACATTGAATCCGCCATGGTCACTCCGCAACAGTTTTCAAAAGTTGTCGTCCCACACGGTGTTACAACAGTCATTACAGACCCGCATGAAATTGCTAACGTAAGTGGTTCAGCAGGCATTCAATTTATGATCGATTCTGCTAAAAATCTTCCATTAAATATTTTCTTTATGCTCCCATCCTGTGTACCTGCTACACCATTCGAAAATGCAGGCGCGACATTATCAGCTCAGGATTTACAATCATTTTATCATGAACAAAGTGTACTTGGTCTTGCAGAAGTCATGGATTTTCCATCTGTTTTTCATCAAGAGCAAATGATGATGGAGAAGCTTTCTGATGCAAATAGGCTCGGGAAAAAAATCGATGGTCATGCAGCCGGTATTTCAGGGGATGATTTAAATGTGTACGCAACAGCTGGGATTAAAACTGATCATGAGTGTGTCACACCTGCCGAAGCTTATGAGAGGCTAAAAAGAGGAATGTATCTGATGCTGCGAGAGGGGTCTGCTGCACGGGATGTAAAAGCACTGTTGCCTGTTATCACAAAAAGAAATGCTAGACGCTGCCTGTTTGTTACAGATGATAAGCACATAGATGATTTAATAGCAGAGGGAAGTATCGACTATAACATTTCGCTATCAATTGAGAATGGATTGGACCCCATTACAGCCTACCAAATGGCAACTCTTCATGCAGCTGAATGCTTTGGATTGGTTACAAAAGGAGCGATTGCACCTGGATATGATGCAGATTTCGTTTTTTTAGATGACCTTGAGGCCGTTAAAGTTAATGAAGTGTTTATTAAAGGAGAACTAATTGCTGAAAATGGCCATTGTGTTCAAACTTCCTACAAAGAGGAAATGATTCCTTCAGCCCTACTAAATACGATTCATATTAAAGAAATCGGTCTGAATGATATCCAGATAACATGTCCAAAGGAAGCATCAGCCAATATTATTGAAATCATCCCGAATAAAATTATCACAAAGCATGTAGTGGAGAAAGTTGATTCAATTGATGGTTATTTTCAGCCATCCATTCCAAATGATCAGCTCAAAATGGCTGTGATCGAACGGCACACCTCCACCGGAAACATCGGTTTAGGTATTGTAAAAGGATTTGGACTGGCATCTGGAGCGATTGCATCAACAGTCGCACATGACTCTCATAACATGATTGCTCTTGCTACAAATGATCAGGATCTTTTGAAAGCCGTAGACGCTTTAAAAGCTATGGGCGGCGGGTTAGTTGTTGTAAATGAGCGAGAAGTGATTGCTTCCTTACCACTTGAAATATCAGGATTAATGACAACTACGCCATTTATCCAAATCAATGAAAACTTAAAGCAAATCGACAAGGCTCTATATGAGATCGGTTTTTCTAAAAACTTTAATCCTTTTTTAACCATGTCTTTCTTGGCTCTGCCTGTTATACCTGAACTTAAGCTTACAGACCTTGGGCTTTTTCAAGTGAAGGATTTCAAGCATATTGGTGTTTTTTAAATAAGGCTGTTACTTTGTTGCTTTGTAATTAGTGTCTGAGAAGGGTTGATTGGAGCTCCAGGATGCTCGCTTTCCGTGGGGCGGGCGGTGAGCTTCCTCGGTGCACTGCGCCTGTGGGATCTCACCTGTCCCGCTGCACCCCTGTCTTGCTCCAGCGCCTAACCCCTCGAGGTCATAAGCCACTCTTGAATTGAAGACAAAGAACGTCTTCTATTCAAGAGTGGCTTATGCTTGTCGGGGCTAAACAGGCGCTTCCGCATTTCTAAACAGGAGTCTCACACCTTCCGCTCCAATCAACCTAATAGTGTTTGTTGAAAGAACTTAAAAACAACATACTTTTTCAAAAAAATGCCTAAAATAAAATATCTTAGTCCCCTAGGTGTTCTTCACATCTAATCCACTACTCCAAACTCTACCTCTTATATAAAGCCTCTTTCCAAATCTCTAATTTTGGATGGACCATTTCGAGAATTTTGAAGTAGCTATATGCTAGAAGGTCGATATCAATTAATGGTGATTCTTGAGTTTTATTTAGATAATCCCTAATTTCCGGTTCAGCTGTTTGTGATAATTGATGAACCATAGCTTCAAAAATATTTCCCTGCAAATCTTCTTCCACCTGATGATATGCCTTTCTCAATTCGTTTATAGCATGCTCTGATTTTATATTCTCGATAATTGAGGCAGCAAAAATATTGGCTTCCTCGTCTTTTAAATACACTTTTACCGCATCAACAACTTCATCTGATTGAAAAGTAATAAACGCTTCGGCTATTTCCTCCAGCAGCAAATCATCATCCCTTGTTAATAAAGAAGCAAGCTGAGCGATGGACTCCTTCATCCCCATTAGCCCCATCATATACACGGCTAAATATCCGTCAAATTGAAACCACTCTTCCTTTCTATTTGCTTCAAACATCATCAACAGTTGATCCTTGGATATGTATTTCTTTTTTACTAATGTATATGCGATCTTCTTAGCTAAAAGATAAGCGTTCATATCAAAGCTGTCTTCGCTTTCAAGTCTGGTAAGGATATTCATATACTCCCTCCAAACCTCATCTTCGGAACCATCTCTTAACACTCGATAAATGTTCCAGTCTTGATCATTGATAAAACCGGCTAATACCTTTTGGTTTTTCAAGATGATTTCAGGGGTAAACTCCAGTAATAATTGGACAAATAGATGGTGAATACTATCATGGACCAGATCCAATCCATCTATTATCATTTGGGCTAATTCTTCATCTTCGGGATCTACTTTCAGATACATAAGTAAAGATGTTTTTTCAGGGTTTTGTATTGCTTCTTGAAATAGTACTCTTATCCATTCACGCTTTTTATTTGGATAGTCATGAAGAGTTTGAGCAATAAACTCTTGAAGAAAACAGTCATCTTTTAGTAAATATTGGTTAATTCTATTTTCATAATTCAGCATTTTTTTGTATTCCTTTCCTCAATCAAAGATCCTCTCTCAGTTTTATCATGTAATGAAGAGGTATTTCAATTTAACTGGTGGAAACGATTTATTTTTTATTGACAACATGTATATACAAGTTTATGATGTTAAGGTATTTGTATATACAGATTTTGAGGATTGGCTCCGAAATGAAAACGCTATTTCCGAGTCAAATGATTCTTATAGGAGGGAAAACAATGAGTGTCGATCAAAAACAAGTAAGTCAAATCATTGATGCCATTGGTGGAAAAGAAAATATTTCCGCAGCCACACACTGTGTAACTCGTTTACGCTTCGCGTTGGTTGATGAAGGAAAAGTAAATAAAGATGCACTAGAAGAAATTCCGCTAGTAAAAGGATCTTTTTCAACAAATGGTCAATATCAAGTTGTTATCGGTCAAGGAACCGTTGATAAAGTTTATAAAGAGCTCGTTCAACAAACTGGAGCAGGAGAGGCGTCGAAGGAAGATGTTAAGAAAGCTTCTGAGAAACATTTAAATCCAATACAGCGTGCGATCAAAACATTAGCTGACATCTTCATTCCAATCCTCCCGGCCATTGTAACTGCTGGTTTATTAATGGGAATTAACAACATCTTAACAGGACCAGGCATTTTCTATGATGAGCAATCCCTCATTGATGTTCATCCGCAGTGGGCAGATTTAGCCAGCATCATTAACTTGATTGCGAATACAGCCTTCGTCTTTTTACCTGGTCTCATCGGATGGTCAGCTGTTAATCGTTTTGGAGGAAGTCCGTTACTAGGGATTGTTCTTGGTTTAATGTTAGTTCATCCTGATTTGTTAAATGCTTGGGGATATGGTTCAGCTGAAGAAATTCCTACATGGAACTTATTCGGATTAGAAGTTGAAAAAATTGGCTATCAAGGTCAAGTTTTACCGATTTTAGTAGCATCATTCTTATTAGCCAAAGTAGAAATCTTTTTACGCAAACGTGTTCCAGATGGGCTTCAATTATTAATCGTTCCTCCATTAACACTTTTAATCACTGGCTTTGCTTCATTCATCGTGATTGGACCTGTGACATTTGCAGTGGGAAATGTGTTAACAAATGGAGTTATCGCGATTTTTGACAATTTTGCTGCACTTGGCGGTCTTATCTATGGTGGTTTATATGCCTTATTAGTTGTAACAGGTATGCATCATACGTTCCTGGCAGTTGATATTCAATTAGCAAATGCGGGAGGTACATTCCTCTGGCCAATGCTTGCTCTATCAAATATTGCACAAGGTTCAGCTGCTTTTGCGATGATGCTGATTTTAAAAGAAGAAAAACAAAAGGGCTTGGCGCTAACATCAGGTATTTCAGCATGGCTTGGTATTACAGAACCTGCGATGTTTGGTGTTAACCTTCGTTACCGTTACCCATTCATTGCAGCATTAATTGGCTCTGGTATCGCTGGATTATTTATCTCGATTAATGGTGTTAAGGCATTTTCTATTGGAGTTGGCGGAGTACCCGGATTCTTATCTATCGACTCACAATTCTGGGGTTCATTCTTTATCGGAATGGGAATTGTCCTCGTCGTACCATTTGTTTTGACATATATTCTTGCGAAGATGAAAAAAGATTAGGAAAAAGGGATGAGCAACTTTGTCCCTTTTCTTTCATGTCCATTTAAACAATTGAAAAAACTCAGAAAAAAATACATCGGTGGTGCTTATATTGAATAATCCTTGGTGGAAAAAGTCAGTTGTTTATCAAATTTACCCAAAAAGCTTTTGTGATACAACCGGAAATGGTGTAGGTGATCTGCAAGGAATTATTAGCAAGCTAACCTACTTAAAAAATCTTGGTGTTGATGTTATCTGGTTAACTCCTATCTATGCTTCACCTCAAAAAGATAATGGCTATGATATTAGTGATTATTACTCAATCCATGAGGAATACGGTACAATGAATGACTTTGATGAATTACTGGAAAAAGCTCATCAGCTTGGCATTAAGGTCATTATGGATATCGTCGTAAACCATACATCAACAGAACACAAGTGGTTTAAAGAAGCTAAAAAGTCCAAAACAAGTCCCTATCGTGATTATTATATTTGGAAGGATCCAAAAGAAGATGGATCTGAACCAACAAACTGGGTATCAAAATTCGGCGGTCCTGCATGGGAGTATGATGAAGAAACAGAACAGTACTACCTCCATCTCTTCGATGTGACACAGGCTGATCTTAATTGGGAAAATGAGGAGCTTCGAAAAGAAGTTTTCAACATGATGAGCTTCTGGTTTAAAAAAGGGGTCGATGGCTTCCGACTTGATGTTATTAACTTAATTTCAAAAGATCAAAGCTTCCCGGATGATGATGGTTCAATCCCTCCTGGTGACGGAAGAAGATTCTATACAGACGGTCCCCGCGTTCATGAATTTATTCACGAAATGAACAGTGAAGTCTTTTCAAAGCATGACAGCATGACTGTTGGTGAAATGTCGTCAACAACGATTGATCACTGTATCCAATACTCCAATCCTGAGCGTGAAGAATTAAGCATGACCTTTAATTTTCATCACTTAAAGGTTGATTACCCGAATGGCGAGAAATGGGCAATCGGGGATATGGATTTCCTTGCGTTGAAAAAAATTCTTTCAACCTGGCAAACAGAAATGCATGCTGGTGGAGGCTGGAACGCTTTATTCTGGTGCAACCATGACCAACCAAGAGTAGTGTCCCGCTATGGAAATGATGAAGAATTTCATAACGAATCAGCTAAGATGCTTGCTACAACCATTCATATGATGCAGGGGACTCCTTATATTTATCAAGGTGAGGAATTCGGGATGACTGATCCTAAGTTCACCTCTATAGACGAATATCGTGATGTTGAATCATTAAACATGTACAAGATTTTACAAGAAAAAGGCATGTCAGAGGAAGAAATTCTTGAAATTCTGAGACATAAATCACGTGATAATTCCAGAACACCTGTACAATGGAATGATTCAAAACACGCTGGCTTCACTATGGGCACTCCATGGATCGATGTAGCAAATAATTACCAACAAATTAATGCAGAAAAAGCAGTTGCTGAAGAAAATTCAATTTTTTATCATTACCAAAAGCTAATCTCTTTACGTAAAGAGTATGATATCATCACATCTGGTGATTATGAGCTGTTACTAGAAAATGATCCATCCATTTTTGCCTATTTACGAACTACGGAAACAGAGAAGCTTTTAGTGATAAATAATTTTTATGACAAGCCAGCAATGTTTGTCTTACCTAAACATGTAGACATAAGCGGGTATAAGAAAAACATTTTGCTATCAAATTACAAAGATACTGAATTGTCATTTGAAAACATGACATTACGCCCTTATGAATCTGTTGTTTACCATTTAACGAAATAGAACTTCACAACCTGGGATCTCTTTTAACATGCACTGCATCCTTCAAGCGTTCATGGTAAGATAAGGATGGTGATGAATTTGAGACAAAATAAATACCTTACAATATATAAAGAATTAACAAATCAGATCAAATCCGGAGAGGTAAAGCCCGGTGATGTTTTACCTTCCGAAAATGATCTGACCATTCAATATAATACAAGCAGGGAAACCATCCGGAAGGCTCTTAACCTTTTATCTCAAAATGGCTTTATCCAAAAAATTAAAGGTAAAGGATCTGTTGTGATTGATGTTCAAAAGTTGAACTTTCCAATCTCAGGGCTAGTGAGCTTTAAGGAAGTATCCCAAAACCTTCAAATGCAATCTGTCGTGACAACGGTTCATGATTTTGGACTTATTAAGCCTGATGATTTTTTGAAACAACAATTAGATGCTTCAAGTAAGGACGAGGTATGGAAGGTTACTCGTTCACGTGAAATAAATGGAGAAAAAATCATTTTGGACAAGGATTATTTTTTGAAAAAATATGTCCCTACTCTTACAAAGGAAATTTGTGAAGGTTCTATTTATGAGTACCTTGAAAAGCAGCTGCATTTAAATATCAGCTTTGCCAAAAAGGAAATTGTTGTAGAGAATTGTACAGATGAAGATAGAAAGCATCTTGATTTAGAAGGCTTCTCTCATATTGTTGTTGTTAAAAACTATGTGTACTTAGAAAACACCAGTTTGTTTCAATATACTGAATCACGACATCGCCTTGATAAATTTCAATTTATCGACTTTGCAAGACGCGGTGTTTAACAAGCATTGGGCATTTTTTGCTCGATGCTTATTTTTATTTTACTCTTACTCCAAGTTGGCAAGAATACTTTCTAGCATGATAGTATAAAAGTAACTCTGAAATAAGGAAGGAATTGTATATGAAAAAAGAAATCATAGAGCGATTTACAAGCTATGCTGTCATCGATACCCAATCAAATGAAAACAATGACACTTGTCCATCAACACCTGGTCAACTCACATTAGGAGAGCTTTTAGTTGACGAACTCAAGAGCATTGGTATGGAAGATGTGACAATGGATGAGAACGGCTATGTGATGGCCACTTTACCTGCTAATACAGACAAAAAAATCCCTACCGTCGGTTTTTTAGCTCATCTTGACACAGCAACTGATTTTACAGGTAAAAATGTAAACCCTCAAATTATTGATTCCTATGCCGGCGGGGACATTACACTTAATAAAGAGCTTGGCGTCACCCTTTCTCCGAACCAATTTCCTAACCTAGAAAATTATCACGGCCATACTCTCATTACAACAGATGGTAAAACTCTGTTAGGGGCTGATAATAAAGCAGGGATTGCAGAAATCATGACAGCTATGCACTATCTTATTGCCAATCCCGACATTAAACATGGAAAAATCAGAGTAGCCTTCACTCCTGACGAAGAAATTGGAAGAGGTCCTCATAAGTTTGATGTTGAAACATTTGGAGCAGACTTTGCCTACACGATTGATGGCGGTCCACTTGGAGAGCTTCAATATGAAAGCTTTAATGCCGCTGCTGCAAAAATTACATTTAAAGGAAATAATGTTCATCCTGGGACAGCAAAAGGTAAAATGGTGAATTCAGCAAAAATGGCCATGGCTTTCCAATCAAAGCTACCAGCGATGGAATCACCTGAATTTACAGAAGGCTATGAGGGATTTTATCATCTTATCTCCTTCACTGGGGATGTAGAACAAACCAATGTCCATTACATCATCCGTGACCATGATAAGGAAATTTTTGAATCCAGAAAACAAACAATAACCAACCTTGTTAATGAATTCAAGCAGGTCTATGGAGAAGAAGCGATTGTGTTTGAAATGAAAGACCAATATTATAATATGAAAGACAAAATTGAACCTGTTAAATACATAGTAGACATCGCTTATCAAGCAATGGAGAGCTTAGGTATAACACCTATTGTGGAACCAATTCGAGGTGGAACTGATGGCTCACAGCTTTCTTATATGGGCTTACCAACTCCAAATGTTTTCACAGGCGGTGAAAACTTCCATGGAAAATTTGAATTTATTTCCGTGGATAATATGGTAAAAGCAACAAATACCATTATGGAAATTTGTAAGCTATTAGAAAAAAGGTCCTAGTAGAAAGGAGCATGTCATATATTAACACTTATACAAAATGGAGACGTATATGCTCCTGATTATGTAGGAAAAAAGGACATTCTTCTTGTTCACGATAAAATCGGCTTTATAAAAGATAAAATTGACGTACCAACAAATTTTGTTGATATCACTGTTTTTGATGCATCGGAAATGAAGGTTGTTCCCGGATTTATCGATTCTCATGTTCACATTACAGGCGGAGGCGGAGAAGGAAGCTACAAAACAAGAACACCTGAGCTTCAATTAACAGATGCAACCTTATCAGGTATTACGACATTAGTAGGGGTCATTGGGACAGACGGAACAACTCGTACAATGACAAATTTAATCGCTAAATCACGTGCACTTGAGGAAGAAGGCATTACTTGTTATGTACATACGGGCTCTTATCAAGTTCCTGTTAAAACACTAACAGGCAAAATAGAAGATGATCTTATCTTAATTGATAAGATCATTGGCGTTGGAGAAATCGCGATCAGTGATCACAGATCCTCACAACCTACCGTTGAAGAATTGGCGAAGCTTGCATCTGCTGCAAGAATTGGCGGGATGCTGTCTGGTAAAGCCGGAATCGTCAATGTCCACGTTGGGGACAGCCGTCAGCATCTGAACCTTATTTTAGACGTGGTCTCTTCTACTGATTTGCCCATTAAGCAGTTTTATCCAACCCATATCAACCGGAATCCACATCTTTTCGAGGCAGGCATTGACTATGCTAAAAAAGGAGGATGGGTTGATTTTACGACTAGTACCATCCCTAAATTTCTTGCTGAAGGAGAAGTGGCCAGCAGCCGCGGATTGAAAAGAATGCTAGAGGCTGGTGTCCCAATTAATCAAATTACCTTCACATCTGATGGACAAGCAAGCCTTCCTGATTTTAATGCTGAGGGTGAAATGGTCGGCTTAAAGCTCGGCAAAGTAGATACGCTTTTTAAAGCGGTTAAGGAAGCCGTTCAAAAAGAACATATTCCTTTAGAAATGGCACTAAACGTCATAACAAGCAATCCCGCGAAAATCTTAAAGCTTCATCAAAAAGGAGAACTAAAGCCTGGTAAGGATGCTGATGTCGTGTTACTAGATTCTGATCTCAACATCCAATCAGTATGGGCAAAGGGCAGGCACATGGTGAAAGACGGTGTAGCGCTGGTCAAAGGCACGTTTGAATAGCTTATTGTTCTCAATAAGTCTAAAAAAACTTACCAAAGAGGCAAAAAAATTGCCTCTTTTATCCTTTTATCGACCCAATCATGGCCCCTTTAGCAAAGTGTTTTTGAAGGAAAGGGTATACAATAAGAATTGGTATTGTCGAAACAATAATCGCTGCCATACGTACCGTCGATTCAGAGATGTTTTTCTGGAATCCTATTGTAGTTCCTGAGCTTTGAAGTACTTGAGATGTATTGCTAATTAAATCCCTTAGAACAGCCTGCAATTGCCAATTTTCCTTGTCGGTAATATAAAGGACGGTTGAGAAAAAATCATTCCAGTAGAACACAGCAATAAACAAACCAATTGTTGCTAACACAGGTTTTGATAACGGCAGTACAATACGAAAGAAAATCGTTAAATCATTGGCACCATCAATTTTCGCCGCTTCCTCTAACGTATCTGGAATCCCTCTAAAAAAGCTTGTCATCACAAAGATATTAAAGGCACTAATCGCATTTGGCAAAATTAACGCCCACAATGTGTTCATCATCCCCAGCTCTTTTACTAGTAAATAATTCGGGATAAGCCCTCCATTAAATAACATCGTAAAAAGAATAAGAAATGAAAATAACTTTGCTCCTCGCAGCCTCTTTTTAGATATAGCATAAGCAGTTGTGGCTGTGAAAAAAGTTCCCAAAAACGTTCCAGCCACTGTTGTAATCACAGTCGTTTTGAATCCACTTAAAAAAGAGTTATTTTGCAAAATGGCTGTATAAGAATCTAGTGAAAACCCTGCCGGTAATAGAAACACCCCCCCTCCAGCAGCCAGCTTTGCATCACTTAACGACCCCATAATAAGATACCAAAATGGAAAGACCATAATCACTATTAGCAATGACATAAAAATATAGTTACATATAAGAAAAATCCGTTCTCCCCTTGTCATTCCAACCATTGTTTTTACCTCCTACCAGAGTCCTTCTTGCCCAGATTTCTTCACAATTTTATTTGCGGTAACAATGAGCACTAAAGCAATAAGTGATTTAAATAAACCAGCAGCTGTAGCTAAACTGTAATTTGCTTCTTGTATCCCTCTTCTATAAACATATGTATCAATAACATCTGCCACATCATAAACAAGAGGGCTATACAATAAATAGATTTGCAGGAAGCCTGCTTCAAGGATATTGCCGAGACTCAATATAAGCATGATCAATATAACAGGTCGTATAGACGGAAGTGTGACATGCCACATTTGCTTAAACTTATTGGCCCCATCCATACGTGATGCCTCATAGAGGTCAGGATTCACCCCCGTCATTGCCGCTAAATAAATAATCGTTCCCCAACCCATTTCCTTATACACATCCGATATGACTAAGATCGAGCGAAAATGTTCTTTGCTTGTTAAGAAGCTAACAGGATCTCCACCAAATGCTTTGATGATATGATTGACAAATCCATCTACTGGATTTAAAAAAGTCATTATGATTCCAGCGAAGATAACCCAAGAAACAAAATGAGGTAAATAAATGATCGATTGAGTAAATCGCTTAAATACCATATGGCGCATTTCATTTAATAATAGGGCTAAAATGATTGGTGCCGGAAAGCCTATCAATAGTTTTAATCCACTGATGATGAGTGTATTAAAAAAGATCTGGGAAAAATCCGGCGTTCGAAATAATCTTTCAAATTGTTCAAATCCTACCCAAGGGCTATTCATGATCCCTGTAATAATGTTATAGTCTTTAAAGGCAATGACAATCCCGTACATCGGCAAGTATTTGAACACTAATAAGTAGATAAGACCTGGAAGAAGTAAAAGATACAAATACTTATCACGACTTAAGTCCTTCCATAAACCCCTTTTTGTTTTCATTACAACTTTAGTGCTGACATTTCGTTCTTTTTGAAGTTCCACGTATTTCACTCCGATCTGTTCATCATCCTGACTATTTACTTGCAGACGATAACAGCTGACTCAAATGATGGATACCTGAGCCAGCCGTTAGACCTTTCATCGATACGTTGTATTTAACTCTCGGAATCTCTTATTTATAAGGCTCAATGTTTTCGTCATACCATTTGCTGAACTCTTCAAATTCCTTCTCTTGGTCTTTATAAAGCTTATTTGCTTCTTTATCTACTTCAGTTCCACCAAGCTCAGGATACTTCGCTACAAACTCATCAAATGCACTAATATCTAAGTTTCCGGAAATAATTCCCCAGAACGTTTCATCCCTTAATGTATTAATATCTGTTCCATATTCAGTCCAAGCAGGTCGAGAGATGGCTTTAAAGAATACTGTTTTCTCTCTAATCGGCATTGAAGTTTCTGCTCGTTTATTAAACAATTCAATAACTTCCGGTGTATTTTGGATATTTGCTTCATCTTTTCTTTGAACATACCAGTTATAGTTACCTAATCCTAGTTTGTTCATTTCATCTGGATTAACTAAGCTTTTATATTGACCATCCTTGATTTCATAGTGTTCTCCTTCTTTACCATACGTCACAAGTTTATACGTTTCAGGTGATGCGATACGATCAATAACTTTCACCACTTCTCCTGGTTCCTTCGCTGCAGCTGTCACAGATAAGTATGACCAGCCAATTTCATCTGCCGGCAGGTCAGAAGCGAATCCATCCGGCCCTTTAATTGGCTCAATCGGCATATACTCTCCGTCTGGATTGATAGCCTTAAATGACATATGGTGATTGAAATCAGGATTAAAGAATGCTACCCAACGATATATCGAGCCGATTTTACCATTAGCCATAATTTCATCTACTTTTGCCTGTTCAATTGGTGATAGCATACGAGGATCTATCACACCATCTTTATATAAATTTTGTAAAATCTTCAATACTTCTTTTACCTGTGGAAGTGTAGAACCATATTTTACGGTACCGTCTTCTGTAATCATAAATTGATCTGGGTCAACTCCGTATGCTAAAAAGAAAGGAGCAAATGCTCGGTATAGATTTTCCCCGGAAAGTCCGTACGTATCATCTTTTCCATTTCCATCAGGGTCATCATGTGTAAATGCTTTTAAAACATCGATATACTCTTCTACAGTTGTTGGAACTTCCAACCCTAAATTCTCCAACCAGTCTTTACGAATAATAGTAGTCATCGTACCCGGTTCGGAAACATCTCCAGGTATTCTAAAGATTTTGCCGCTTGGATCCCAATGATAAAACATTGTTTCTTTTGAGTAATAATTAATAATATTTTTCCCGTTTTCCTGTAAATAAGGGGTCATGTCCTGAACCGCACCTGCTTTTACCCAACTTTGAAACTCCTTATTCATATCCCAGTGCCACATGACATCAGGCATCTGACTAGTGTCGCTCATTAATAAATTAATCTTTGTTTTTGCTTCTTCCCATCCAGGTAAAAAAACGTTTTCAATATTCACATCTCTACCAATATGACTCGTCAAATCTCCTTCTAATGCTGTTTCAACCCATGCATTCGGAGTCTTTGGCCCTCCCATTAGGGCTAGACTAACCTCTAAAGGTCCTGTACCGTCGCTTTTCTGAGCTTCTTTACTCGCTTCTTCATTTGAACAAGCCATTAAAAATGATGATAAAGTTAATGAAATCGCCAAACTAGCTAATAAACCCTTTTTCATACGTTTTCCCCCTATTGTTTGAATTCATCTCACCAATCCCCTAAGTGCAGCAGCTTATCCCCTTTACCACTAATAAGCAATCGATTAGTTATGTATACGCTTACAAAAGGTAATTTATTAAACTTGTATTTTGGGTAAACTTAGTTATAAAGCTATGAATTGCTATTTTCATTTATCCTTTTTGCAGCGAAAATACATCACTTTTCCCCTCTTCAAAAGCATGTTCATGTACTATACACAACATATACACTATTCAAAAATAATTGGTATTCCCCCTTTAACAATGATCCAAGCTCAATCTATGATGGGTTAATTACTCCTTCATTTTATATTCATCAATAAATAAACGCAATATTATTTTTGCAATTTTTTTAATATTCAAAATTTAAATTAAGATTTTAGTATACTGTTATAACAACACAGCTATAATTTCCCTTTAGCCGCCTATAACTTTATAAACTAAGTTTATAAAATAATCGATAACCTTAATATGTTAACAAAATAAAAACTCTTAAAATTTTTTAGCACCTCAAAAAGACTATGTCATTCTTAAGGTACCTAAAGCGGTTTCTTTTCATATACTAAATTATTAAAAATTCTTGTGAGGTACTTCTGATGATTATTAGGAAAGCAAATCAAAGTGAAACAAACACTCTCCTCTATATGACGATCAATGCGATGTCTGAAAGCACCATGGGCCTGGTTCATAATGATATTCAAGTTGGAATGAATATGTTTGTTCCATTATTGAATAGCGGATCCTATTATCTTATAGCTGTAGACCAGCAAAACCAAATCGCAGGGTGGATCTTAATTGGCCCTGATTATAATCCTATTAATGTACAAAAAACAGGGACAATTACCTCGCTCTATGTCTTCCCTATATACAGAAAGACTGGACTTGGAGAACAGCTAATGAAAACCGCTATTCAACAATTAAGAAATGAAGGATTTCAAAAGGTTCAGCTCAATGTTTATTCTGGTAATCCAGCAAAGCGGTTATATGAGAAACTAGGGTTTACTGATATTTCTTCCGTAATGGAGCTCAAAATCTAACTCTTATAGGGTTGGATTATTTTGTTCTGCTTTGGAATATACATATTTGTAAGCGTTTACCAGTAAAGTGTTAATCCTTTATTAACTCAATATTAAATTTTGGTAATTTCCTATTTCCGCCTTGAAAATCTTGTAAAATATGAATGTACATCTACTAGGGAGGCCATGCTTATGAGGCGTTTTTCAAAGGAAGAAAATAGTTGGATTTTCTATGATTGGGGCAGCTCGGCCTATTCCATTATCATTTCAACTGCTGTGTTTCCCATTTTTTATAAAAGCGCAGCAACAAATGCGGGGGTAAGCTCAGCTGATTCGACAGCGTATTTAGGATACACTATTGCGATCGCAACCTTTATTTTGGCTATGTTAGGTCCCATTTTAGGTACAATTGCTGATTATCAAGGGTACAAAAAACGTTTCTTTTCCTTTTTTTTCGTATTAGGAATTGGGTTTACCGGGCTTCTTGCATTTATTCCGGCAGAGCAATGGGTACTTTTACTAGTTTGCTATACTCTTGCAACCATCGGATTTTCTGGAGCCAATATTTTTTATGATGCATTTTTAGTGGATGTTACATCTGAAAGCAGAATGAATCGCGTGTCTACCCGCGGGTATGGCTTAGGATATATTGGAAGTACAATTCCTTTTATCATAAGCATTATGATTATCGTTTTATCGCAAAATGGAATTCTGCCTATTTCAACTGTTGCAGCAAGTAAAATTGCCTTTATCATCACAGCTGTGTGGTGGGGGATCTTTACGATTCCATTGTTTAAACATGTTCAACAACGTTATTTTATTCAACGTGAGCCAAATCCTGTCATGAATAGCTTCAAAAGACTTTGGCATACTTTAACTGAAATTCGAAAGCATCGTGCCTTGTTTTTATTTCTTTTAGCTTATTTTTTCTATATTGATGGAGTCGGGACCATTATCACCATGTCCACTGCATATGGAACGGATTTAGGAATTAGCTCAACTAGCCTTCTCATTGTTCTATTTGTCACACAGGTAGTAGCAGCTCCTTTTTCCATTCTTTACGGAAAACTCTCAGAAAAATTTACAGGTAAAAGGATGCTATATGTTGGCATTATCATCTATATGATTGTATGTATTTACGCATATTTCCTTAAAACCACCCTGGATTTTTGGATATTGGCCATGCTTGTTGCGACATCACAAGGAGGCATTCAAGCCCTTAGCAGATCATATTACGCCAAGCTTATTCCAAAAGAAAAAGCAAATGAGTTTTTCGGCTTTTATAATATCTTCGGGAAATTCGCGTCCATTATGGGTCCTTTACTTGTAGGCATGACCGCACAGCTAACTGGTAACTCTAGCAGCGGTGTTTTCAGCCTGGTTATTCTCTTTATCATTGGTTTTATCATTCTTATGAAGGTTCCTGAACCTAAAGCATAATAAGTTGCCATATAGAAGGGCTGACCATTATTTTAGTCAGCCCTCTCTTTTCTTATATTCTCGATTTCATATGATTTGTCTTGCGTTTGTGAAGGATTTTCTTAACGATTGGGTAGATAATTGGCGCCCATTTTAGTAGTTTTTTTACCATTTTCATGAACAATTACCTCCTACTACTAGTACCCTTCCCTTGTATGAGATAAATGAAACCTATCTTTTTTATTCCACTTTTAACGGGCTATTATCCTGCATTAACCATTTCTTTTCCTAGTTGCAATTGATGCATTTTATAATATTTCCCTTTTTTCTCAAGCAAATCTTCATGGTTTCCTCTTTCAACGATTTCTCCGTGGTCTAATACGAGAATTTGATCTGCATTTCGAATCGTAGAAAGCCGGTGGGCAATGACAAATGTTGTTCTCCCTTCTTTCACAACATTTAATGCTTGCTGAATAATTGCTTCTGTTTCTGTATCAATATTCGCGGTTGCCTCATCTAAAATCAAAATCGCCGGGTCATAGGCGAGTGCTCGCGCGAATGATATTAGTTGTCTTTCACCTGCTGATAAAGTGCTTCCCTTCTCAAGCACAGGTTCTTCAAATTGCTTAGGAAGCTGCTTAATAAACCTTTCCGCCCCTACATTTCTCAATGCTTTTCTAATCGTTTCCTTGGAAATATCACTATTGTCCAAGCTAACATTCGTTTCAATGGTACCGGTAAAAAGAAACGGATCCTGTAAAACAATCCCCATATGTTTTCGGAGCTGCTGACGAGGAATTTGACTTGTATCCATGCCGTCAATCGTGATCATCCCTCTATTAATATCATAGTACCGAAATAGAAGATTGATAATGGAGCTCTTTCCTGAACCTGTATGCCCGACCAATGCCACTGTTTCGCCTTTTTTCGCAGTAAAGGAGATATTTTTTAACACATCATTTTCTCCATCGTAAGAAAACGAAACATCTTTAAACTCTACATTTCCTTCAAATCGAGGAAGTTGCTCTTCGTTGACCTCTTCCCCTTTTTCATCTAATAATTCAAATACCCGCTCAGAAGCAACTCGCGCCTGTTCTAGTTGTGCAAGCTGATTGACGATATCTGTTACCGGCTGGAACAATCGGTTTAAATAGTCAACAAAGGCATAGAGAACACCGATTGAGATCATACCAGCTGCTGTGAGTGATTGCCCCCCAAAATACCAAATCAGTACAACAAAGGCAACGTTTCGTAGAACATTGACAAGGTTATGTGAAGTCATCGCATTTAGACTGAGAAGTTTATTTTGATAGGTAAAATGCTCTTTATTTAATACTTCAAACTCCTTGATCGTTTGTTTTTTTCTACGGAATGCTCGAATGATCGTCATTCCTTGAATGGATTCATTTACCATCCCATTAATATCACTGACTCTAGTCCGGATTAAATGATTATATTTGGAAGCAATTTTTCGATAAAGAACCGTCCAAATAAAAAGGACTGGTACTAACAGCAAGGTAATGAGTGCAAGCCTTACATCTAAGAAAAACAAGGCTACAAAGATGCCTGTCATATAAATTCCACTTGTAAAGAAGCTAGCGAGTACTTTTACATATAGCTCCCGGATCGCCTCTGTATCGTTCGTTACACGTGATACAATCTTACCTGCTGGACGATTATCAAAATATTGAATCGGCACTCTCTGAATATGCTCAAAGACGTCCGTCCTCATTTTTTGTATAATGCGATTTGCCGCTTTTTGCAGCAATAGTGATTTCCCATACTGAAAAATAGCTGCAATGAACAACAACCCTACATAAAAGCTAAGGAGAATAACAATCGGTCTAATCTCTGGCTGATAAAAGGTTAATAGCTCTTGATTCGTTAGCTTCTCTACTTCATAACTCGCTTCCTGTGATCCATTATGAATGACTAATGTATTATCCGTTATCGAACGTTCTCCATCAAACGGCAGATGCTCATCAACTGCATAAAATGAACGGCCAACCTGCACAATTTGAAGTTCATTATTTCCTACAGAATCAACTTCTGTGACATTGACATTCTTTTTGAAAAGCCGATCATGATTAACAACGGTTTGATCATCTTTTTCCTGCACTTCTACCCAAGGTTTTTCAATCCCCATCATATGATGATCAATCACTCTCTTTGCGATAAACGGTCCTGTTAGCTCTGCACCGACAGCAAAGGTTAACATAGCTAAAGCAATCAAAATCGTACGCTTATAGAGAAGTGCATAGTGAAAGAGTCGTTTTCCTGTTGAGCGTTTCTCCATTTAACTCACCTCTCCATACGAATCAGCCTGTTGACGATCATATTGTGTTTTATACCATTTCCCTAACTTGATAAGCTCTTCATGTGTCCCTTCTTCAACGATCTTTCCGTCATCCATCACAATAATCCAATCTGCATGCTGAACAGCCGATAAACGATGGGCAGAAATAAACGTTGTTTTGCCTGTGCGCTCCTTGCGGATATTTTCGATAATTTTGGCTTCTGTTTTTCCATCAACCGCTGACATGGCATCATCTAGCAAGAGAATTTCAGGATCCTTTATAAGAGCGCGGGCAATTGAAATCCTTTGCTTTTGCCCGCCTGAAAGAGCAACTCCCTTTTCACCAACTAATGTTTCTAACCCTTTAGGAAGAACAGAAAGATCATTTTCAAAAGCCGCTAATCTTAGTGCTTCCTCAATCTCTTCCTCTGTCACCTGGTCTTTTCCAAACTGTAAATTTTCACGAATTGTTCTGGAAAATAAGATTTGTTCTTGTGGAACATACCCCATCCAGGAATGCAATGTATCAATCAAAATTGATTCAATCGGCTGTCCTGAAATGAGAATGCCACCAGTACCTACTGGATATTCTCGTAAAAGCTGCTTGAGCAATGTTGTTTTCCCCGAGCCAGTTTTTCCAACAATACCGATTGTTTGCCCTCTTTTCACCTTCAAATTTATGTTTTGAAGATTATCAATGGTTGACGTTGGATATCGAAATGTCACATTTGAAAACACAATTTCCTCGGGAATATCCAATTGAATAGGCTCTTTTACATCCTTCACATCCTCTTCATAAGCAAGGATATCATTGACACGGTCTAATGAAGCGTTTCCACGCTGGAGGATGTTAATCAGCTCTCCAACCGCGAACATTGGCCATATGAGCATTCCCAGGTAAATATTGAAGCTTACAAGCTCACCTAACGTAATAATTTGGTGAAAAACAAGATAGGCGCCATACCCTAAACCAATAACATAACTTAACCCTACTAATATCTTAATCGTTGGTTCAAAAAGAGCATCAACTTTTGCAACAGCAATATTTTTCTCATAAACATCCTCTGTCATATCCTGAAACCGTTGTTCATCTGCCTTTTCCTGAACATATGCCCTGATTACCCGAACCCCTGCTATAGATTCAAGCACATTGTCATTCAAATCACCAAAGGCATTTTGTGCAACGGTAAAACGTTTATGAATAAGCTTACCAAAATAATTAATCGCTACTGCCATGAGGGGTAACGGAATCAGCGCCGCCAATGTGAGCTGCCAGCTAATAGTGAATCCCATGACAAAAATGATAATGATCATAAAAATCGTTGAATCAACTAAAGTAAGAATACCAAACCCGGCTGTTAGCGAAATGGCCTTTAAATCATTTGTCGCTCTGGCCATTAAATCTCCTGTCCGGTTTTTCTCATAAAAACTCGGTGTCATTGTTAGCAAATGCCTCATAAATCGATATCTTAGGATACGTTCGATTAAATGGGCTCCACCAAATAATTGGTACATCCAAATATAGGTAATACCGTAACTGACAACAATAAGAGCAATGAAGAAAAATAACAGCTCCCGCAGTCGCTCCCCTGTCATTTGTCCGAACTGGATATCATCGATTGCAACCCCAATAATTTTTGGCGGAATAACATCTAGGATACTAACGATAATTAACAATGTAACGGCAACCGTATACCGCTTCCAATGCTGTTTAAAGAACCAACTTAATTTTCCAAGTACTGAAAACATTCGTGTCCCTCCCCTTTGTTATGAATAAATATCAAACCAAATTAGCCACCTTTCATCCAATCTAAATCAATACGAACAATCAAATGCTTCACCATCGGTAAAACTCCCTTCTTAATATAAGATGAATCTATATAAACGAGCTAAACATGCTCGGAATTTGAAAACAAAAGCGTAGGCGCCTTGAGCTGCCTTGGGCAAATAAGACGCAAATGAATAGAAGACGTTCTTTGTCTTCAATTCATTTGTGGCTAGACCCTAGAGGGGCTAGGTGCTGGAGCTGGATGTCGTGCGCTTACCCGCAGTTCTTACGAATTTACAATTTTCTTCAAGACAAAAAGGCATTATGCGAACGTGCATAATGCCTAAACAGATAGCATAAAAAAGCGCACATCACAATAGTCGTGACCTGCGCTTGAGATATGCTGTAATAGATAAAAAATTAAAAGAATTTAAGATTGATTTTGGCGGGTCACTTTATCATATGAAATTTTTAAATGGTTATTAAACATTACATTTTTCATTTTGTAACCCTCCAATTCACTTTAAGTTTGATTCTGATTTATTGTATTATTTTCCCAATCCCTCTGTCAATGGATTTTCCAAAAATTATTTTCAGTTAGGATTTATTTATTCATTTTCGCTAAGAAGTCGCCCAACAGATCCTCCATGTCTTCCGCTTCCTCATGGACTTCCTCTTTAGCAGACGCCAGTTCTTTCTCTGTTCTGTCAAATTCAAAATCCAGTATATCTTCATCCTCATCATGATCAGGAATCCAATCACCTTCATCTGTTGTGGTATCGACTGTTTCTATATGCTCAAGTTCTTCTTTTCCATCTAAATTCATTTCCTGTAAATACAATGCCTCATCAATATCTAACGCATTACTTGTTAACGATGCTAAAATCGAAGTTGCTCTAACAGGGTCTGATAATAGCTGATAGACGATACTTCCCAATAAAGCTTCTGAGTGTGAGTGTTTCAGCCAATTGCGCTGATCTTTCGATAAGTGCTTGGGCATTGGAAGACTTACCATTTCTCTATCCTTTGCTAATGAGCTCCCTACACCTTCTAAAACAAATTCAGCGATTTTACTTGAAAAGTTCCGTTTTTCAGTTTGCTTAAGCTTTTCCAACTGTTTGATAAGATGATCAGGTGTATCAGATGGAAGGCGGAATGTAATAGCTTGTCCCCTTTTTATAGTTGGTGCACCCTTTTTAGTCATGTAACCACCTTATTTTGTTTTAGACTGTTTGCTTTTCATTCTTCTTTTGAGGCTGAGGCTCACTATTTTTTCTAGCAAAATCAGAGATTAATTTATAGTAAGCGTTCGCCATCATCCAAATGCTTTCTTTTTCATCCTCAAAGAACTCGATATTATAGCCATCTAAGCTATTATTTAACATCTTAATATACTCTTTTAGAACGATAGCTCCTCCACCAACAAAATAGCAGATCTCAGTCTGAGAATTTTTTTGCCAAACATTGCGGAGATGACGATATTGTTTCTTTGCTAGTTCAAGAAGAATACGATCAGTGATGTCGTGGACGTTTGTCCGGCTTCCTTTTACCATAATATGGTGACGATCATTTTTTCTTGTAATAATGTCAACAACATCCCGGCGGCTATCAAGCTCTACTCCATGTTTTGTTCGAATCTCTTCTCTTATTGCTTCTAATGATTCAGAAACACCTAAATTAAAGCCCTGTGCCTTATCATCATCAACATTTCGGTTCTTAATTACAGCGATATCTGTTGATAAGCCGCCAATATCTTGAATCAAAATCTGTTTATCGATTAAATCACGATTGATGATTTTTAAATCCTTGTCCATTACTAGATTAATATAAGCAGCAAAACCTTCAGGATATACCTTTACTTCATCAAACTTGATGTTAACCTTCAAGCCCTGATATTTAGGAGTCACTAGGAACTCAACCTGATGAACCGATCCTAATAATTGTGAACGGTAGCCTACATCTTTTCCTTCCTTGACTTCGCGAAGTGGCAAGCCTGTCCCAAGGGTATAATTTGCATCAATGACATTATTAGTCTTTTTGAAAAGATTAGCGTTTTCCTCACGCACAGCATCCAATGCTAATGAAGTAAAAAGCATAACAAGAGTTTGGTCTTCCTCAGATTTACTGCTACCTGGATCTAACTCACTTGGATTATCACTTTTTGTTGCTAAGTTTCCTACACGATAAATGACATTGTTTTCTTTAAGAGCAGGGGAGTGTACTCTTACATGAATTCCATCTAATGGATTTTTATTATTTAACTCTTCTATACCTATAACAGGGCGATCTTCTGTGTCTCTCGCAATAACATTAGGAATATATAAATTAAAATCTCCTTTTCCAAAAAGAGCCTTCACACAATCATTACCAACATCAACTGCTGTTATTCTCGTTTTACTCATAAAACCATCCCTCTCCAAAATGAATTTAATTCTATTACTTCTAGGGTAAGGGGAGGGAGAAATAGCGTCAATCATACTTTCGTTGTGTTCAATGTGAATACAAGCACACGAATTTGTCTACATTTGCAACAAACTTGTACACATCCTATCAAACCGCTATGCAATCAAGTTTGTTTACAAGCACACATCATTGTATACATAGCGAATACATTTTGTACACATGCAAACAACCTTGTTTACTTACAAAATTCGTTACTATTCGACCTAAAAAACCCCTTCTTTTGACTTAGTTCTTTCCCCTGCTAGTTGTCTTTTCATAGAAGAAAATGATAGATTTTGTTGGAAGAATTGTTGAAAGAATTCCTAAAAAAAATGGTTAAACGTCAAATGTTGGGGTGAAGTAAATCTCACTTCATACTTATCCAAGATGAACAGCCACTTTTCTGACTTATGTGTTAATCATATCTTCACTCTAAAACGCTTGAAGTTTCTCTAGCCAAAGGCGTTTCTATTCATTACCCTCATTAAGTTATTAATTCTCTCTAAAAAACTGTTAGATAAGTTATAGGTAAAACTATTTATGTTTCTGTTTACCAATTATTGAGAGATTTTATTGCTATGGAATATTCTATCTTTCAGTAAAAATCGTTTAATCATTCTTTCTTCTTAAAGATATTCTCTAACCCATTTTTGTTTGCTTGAATAAACCCAGGTACAAAAGCGAATGCGCCTTGGTCAGCCTGGGCAAATAAAACACAAATGATTAGAAGACGTTCTTTGTCTTTCATTCATTTGTGACTTATGACCACAAAGCAATTACTTACTCGACGTCCTGTTCGATCTGAGGCCAGGTGCTGGAGCTGGATGGCGCGAGCATATCCACGTTCAAGAATTTTATCCATTCCTAACCAGTAAGAACAGGCTTGTTTAAACTCATTAGCTAACTTTGATTCTTCTGAAAAACTTAAATACCACAATTCTTCTGTTCATTTTTCTGAACGTTTATGGAATACATAACGCATCTTATTATAATTTTTACAATCATAATCATGCCAGCTGGGATCATTTTCTTCGTCTAACACAATCTAACACCCAGTAAAATATATCAAACAAAATGAAATAGAACTGCGATAATTACAGGTTTTCCAAGTCCTTGTTGAACAACAGCTTTGAAGGATGGACACATACCCATTTCTACAAATTCTACATTGGTATTTTCTTAAGTAATGCTATTCGTCTTTTTATTCCGGCTTGGTAGTATGTCAGTAGGTTTCCTTGTGTTCGCATCTGCAATAAAAAGCTGGAGATCCGTGCTGTAACGCCATACAGTAATCTTCTACAGAAATTTCCCTTTCACCTGTGTTTGTGGATAGAGGTTTGCTGAAAAAAAACCTTTATTGAGCATGAGCGTATCAAGCAATCAAGATTCGAAATATCAAAGGGGAAAACATTTAAAAAAACAGCTGAGATTTACGGAATTTCTGTTTCTACGGTAATAAGCTTGTTGATGAATTAGTTGAAAGTACAATAAAGAGGCATTGAAGTATTTGCCAGTAGCTATCGCAATAGATGAGTACAAAGAAGATACAAAAGAGGGAAAGTACTACTTGTTTCTCAACAACTCAAGTATAAAAGAATGGATGGTATTGTGCTAAAACCCAACATTTATTATAGACCGTTATTCTCGTTACTCATAAAACCATCCCTCTCCAAAATTAATTTAATTCTATTACTTCTAAGGTAAGGGGAGGGAGAAAGAGCGTCAATCATACCTTCTTTGTTTTCAATATGAATACAAGTACTCAAATTTGTATACACTTATAACAAATTTGTACACATCCTATCAAACCGCTATGTATTCAAATTTGTATACATGTACGCAGAATTGTATACATTAAGAATACATCTTGTATACATGTAAACAACTTTGTTTACTTACAGAATTTGTTACTATTCAACCTAAAAACCCCTTCGTTTAACTTCGTTTATTTCCTTACTATCTATCTTTTCCATAGAAGAAAACAATAGATTTGGGTGGAATTTTCCCTAAAAAATAGGGGACTAGCTCAGGATCAGTCCCCTATTTCATTAACTTTTTCAAAACATATTTCTCCAGAAACGACCACGGTAAAATTGTTTTTAATAGAATAGAAGATTTTACTCCCTTCCCTATCGGGTATCGCAATGAGGCTCCCTCTTTCGTCGCAATAGACGCAGCAAGTTTGGCAACATCTGCAGGATCACCAAAAGAATCTGCTCCTTTTTCTATATATCGCTCTATCTTTGCCATTACTTCATAGTATGGTGACTCTCTCTTTAAGGATTTTTCTGTCACTTGCTTTCCACTGCTCCAAATATTTGTTTGATAGGAGCCCGGTTCAATTAAGATCACATCTACCCCAAAAGGCTTGAGCTCTAATCTTAACGACTCACTCCATCCTTCCAAGGCATATTTAGAAGACACATATGGTGATAATCCCGGAAACCCAACTCGACCACTAATACTGCTCATATTTATGATCTTCCCCCTCCCCTGCTGTCTCATTAGCGGCAAAATTGCCTGGGTAACTCCAATGACACCAAAAAAATTCGTCTCAAACTGTTGCCGATACTCCTCAACTGAAACCTCCTCAGCAAATCCTGCTCCGGCAAAGCCTGCATTGTTAACGAGGATATCTATTCGACCTTTTCCTTCTATAAAACCTCTCCATTGATCAATAGATTCCCTCGATGTTACATCTAATGGATATACTTCTATGTACTCTTTCACTCCATATCGATCAGCCTCATTTATAAGATACATTCGCTTCTTTAGATCTCTCATTGTTGCAACAACGTAAAAACCTTTTTTCGCTAATTCTAAAGATATTAATAATCCAAATCCGCTAGATGCACCAGTTACAACAGCAAGTTGTTTTTCCATATATACCCCCCTACATCTATATCCACTATGGTCTGCTACATTAATCTTACACACTAACAATAAAAAAAGCCCCCATACAACGGGACTTATTTCATCATCTGCTTCACAAGCTCTCTATTTCGCTTTTTAAATAACTCATTATGTGAGGAAACCATACCAACTTTACTAGCATCTGGTTGAATATATTGCTTTGCTTTGTTTACAGCATTTGCAGCATCTTGAAATGCTCCAGCTATCAAATTAAGTTTTCCTTCATGCTTCAAGATATCACCTGCTGCATACATTCCTTTAATAGAAGATTCGCTACAGGAAGTGCCCTCAACAAAATATTGATCAATCATGGAAACATCCAACTGACTATTTTTAAGCAGTGACGCATCACGTTCAAATCCATGATTAATAATGACATCATCTACTGATAAATAGGAAACGTCTCCTGTTTCAAGATTCGTTAATTCTACCTTTTCAATGTTTTCGTGATTTTCACTGGCGATTAGCTTTGTAATCGATGTTTGGAATAAACACGTTGCTGAGCTTGTCATTAACTGTGTAATTTGTGCTTCGTGACCGGTTAAGTTGGGTTTTCTATGTACAATGTACACCTTCTTCGCAATTGGCTCCAATTCATTTGCCCAATCAATAGCTGAATTGCCACCGCCTGAGATTATAACTGTACGACCTTTAAATCGTTTTAGAGATTTTACCGTATAATGAAGATTAGACACCTCAAACCTCTCTGCTCCTTCAATTTCAAGCTTTTGAGGATTTAATATTCCTCCGCCAACCGCAATAATGACTGTTTTTGAAAAATGCTTGCGTCCAGAAGCGGCTAACAAGGTGAACATTCCATTCTCATCACGCGAAATCGATTCAATTTTCTCACCTAATACAACAGTAGGATCAAAAGTTAATGCTTGCTGAACTAATTGATCAATTAATTTTTCTCCGAGAATTGGTGTTTGTCCCCCAACATCCCATATCATTTTTTCAGGATATACATGAATCTTGCCACCTAGGTGTGGTTGATATTCGATTAACTTCGTTTTCATTTCTCTAAGTCCACTATAAAAAGCTGAGTAAAGTCCTGCTGGTCCTCCCCCAATGATTGTTACATCATATATTTCTTGTGAGTCCATTCCTTTCACTCCTTAGCTTGAATCCAATTGATTATCATTCTCATTTACTATACAACGCTTTCCCAACTTTTACAATACATAAAATATGTATTGACAATAGTAAAATGGAATTATAGAATTTAATTATTCGGTAATGATAATCATTTTCATTAAGAAAGCCCGCTTTTTCTTCCGTATATACTGGGGTAAGAAATTAAAATATTATCAATAAATGGAGGTTACATAGATGGTTCGCCTATATACTAACAATTTAAAAATCGGATATGGTGAACGGTTGATTGTAAAAGATCTTAGTGTTGAGATTCCAGACAAGAAAATCACAACGATTATTGGATCTAACGGGTGTGGGAAATCTACATTATTAAAAGCCATTACCCGGATCATTCCACATCAATCAGGAAATGTCATTTTAGATGGTGGAGATATTTCCAAGGAAAACACGAAAATCCTCGCTAAGAAAATGGCAATCCTTCCCCAAACACCTGAAAGTGCAAGTGGGTTAACCGTAGGCGAATTAGTTTCTTATGGACGCTTCCCTTATCAAAAAGGCTTTGGACGTCTAACGAAAAAAGACTATGAAGTGATTGATTGGGCACTTGAAGTAACGGGTACAAAGGACTTTAAATTCCGTCCGGTTGATGCTTTATCAGGAGGTCAACGTCAAAGGGTTTGGATCGCGATGGCCCTAGCCCAGGAAACAGATATCATCTTTTTGGATGAGCCAACAACCTATTTAGATATGGCCCATCAGCTTGAAGTACTAGAACTTCTTCAAAAGCTTAACAAAGAACAAGAGCGCACCATCGTCATGGTATTGCATGATTTAAATCAAGCTGCTCGCTTTGCTGACTATATCATCGCTTTAAAAGATGGTGAGGTTATAAAAGCTGGAGATTGTGAAGAAGTTATCACACACGAAGTATTAAAGAAAGTTTTTCATATCGACGCTGAAATTGGAACGGATCCCCGTACAAACAAGCCGATGTGCATCACATATAATTTACTCAAGGGAGAAGAAGACAATGAAGAAACTATTAATTCCATTCACACTGCTGCTGTTGCTAGTTATTAGTGCTTGCGGTAATAATGATTCTACATCAGAAAATGAAGGAAGCGGAAGTACTCCTCCTGAAGATAAACAACCTGAAACAATTACTTACGAGTCTGAAAATGGACCTGTTGAAGTCCCTGCAGATCCACAACGTGTTGTTCTACTTTCCGGTTTTGCTGGTAATGTTCTTGATTTAGGTGTAAATGTAGTTGGTGCTGAATCATGGTCATTAAATAGCCCGGCTCTCAAAGAAGAATTAAAAGATGCAAAAGAAGTAACAGATGAAAGCTTAGAAAAAATTATTGAATTAGAGCCAGATTTAATTATTGGACTTTCAACTATTAAAAACGTCGATAAATTAAATGAAATTGCTCCGACTGTAACTTTTACATGGGGTAAAGTAGATTACCTAACACAGCATATTGAAATTGGTAAGCTTCTAAACAAAGAAGAAGAAGCTAGAGCATGGGTAGAAGATTTCAAAGCTCGTGTTGAAGCAACTGGTGAAGAAATTAAAGCAAAAATCGGTGAAGACGCAACAGTATCTGTTATCGAAAGCTATGGAAAAGATTTATATGTATTCGGTGATAACTGGGCAAGAGGAACAGAAATCCTTTATCAAGGAATGGGCTTAAAAATGCCTGAAAAAGTAAAAGAAGTTGCATTAGAATCAGGCTACTATACACTCTCAGCTGAAGTTCTACCGGAATACGCAGGTGATTACATCGTTCTAAGTAAATACTCAGATGCAGACACCTCTTTCCAAGAAACATACACCTATAAAAACATTCCGGCTGTTAAAAACAACCGTGTATTTGAAATGGAAGGGAACGGAGCATCTTTCAGTGATCCAATTACACTAGAAAAGCAATTAGCCTTCTTTAAAGAATCATTTTTAGGTGAGTAATAACACCAACAGCGCAGGCGCTGACAGTCTAAAATCGCAACATCATGTTGCAACGACTGCACTTGCACGTCCTGTACTTCGAAGCTGTTGTCCGGGTCAAGAGGAATTCTTTAAAAGAATTCCTCTCTATTTTTTGATAAAGTATTTTATAGGATTCTATCTCGTTATGTAAACGTTACCCTCCTTTTAAAATTTTCAAAGAAAAGATGAGAGAAATGAAAAAAGATACTCAACTATTCGTTCCATTTTTATTTAAATTTTTTGCAGCGATCCTTGTGTTTATTTGTATGTTTATCGTTTCTATGATTTTTGGAGCTGCTGATATTTCGATTAAAGATGTATGGCTGTCTCTTATGTCAAACGTAACGAATGATGAAATTACAATTATTAGAGAGATTCGATTACCTCGTGAGGTCGCTGCTATAGTCGTTGGTGCAGCCCTCGCCACTTCTGGCGCTATAATGCAAGGGATGACAAGGAATCCACTTGCAGACCCGGGGTTACTTGGATTGACCGCGGGCGCTAATGCTGCACTTGCAATCGTGATTGCTTTTCTACCATCAGCTAACTATTTTTGGGTTATGATTTCCTGTTTTATTGGTGCTGCAGTTGGGGCTTTATTAGTATTTGGAATAGGAGCAATGAAAAAAGGCGGATTCTCCCCTATTCGTATCGTATTAGCTGGTTCTGCTATCTCAGCCTTTCTTTATGCAATCGCCGAAGGAGTTGGCCTTTATTCTAAAGTTTCTAAAGATGTTTCTATGTGGACATCTGGAGGATTAGTTGGTACATCATGGAGCCAGTTGCAAATGATCGTTCCTGTCATTATCATAGGGATCTTGATTACTTTATTTTTCTCAAAGCAATTAACGATTCTTAGTTTAAGTGAAGAAGTTGCCGTTGGACTTGGTCAAAAAACACTGCAAATTAAAGTGATTCTTTTTATTATGATCATCCTGCTTGCTGGTGCTTCAGTAGCACTTGTTGGAAATATGGCCTTTATCGGTCTCATGATTCCGCACATAGCAAGGGCAATTGTAGGTACTGATTATCGTTTTATTATTCCAATGTCAGCAATCGTTGGTGCAGCCTTTATGCTTCTTGCCGATACCCTTGGTCGAACGATCAACGCTCCATTTGAAACACCTGTTGTAGCAATTGTAGCTGTTATGGGTATTCCTTTCTTCTTAATGATTGTCAAGAAAGGAGGCAGAGCATTCTCATGATTCAATCAGCATTAGTCAAAAAGCAACGCATGTTTATCATCATGTTTATTGGACTTATTTTACTAACGATTGTGATTGGATTAGGGCTTGGCTCTTCTTCAGTCTCATATGACCGAATTATTCCTACACTGCTTGGCCAAGGAACATTTAAGGACGAATTTATCCTATTTTCTATTCGTTTGCCGCGCATTATTATTACGTTATTAGCTGGGATGGCGCTTGCTTTATCTGGGGCAATCCTTCAAGGCATTACGAGGAATGAATTAGCTGAACCTGGCATTATCGGGATAAACTCTGGTGCAGGGGCAGCTATTGCGCTATTTTATTTGTTTTTTCCAATTGATTCAGGCTCATTTATCTATGTGCTACCTATCGTTGCGTTTCTAGGGGCACTAATTACAGCCGTCTTAATCTATGTGTTTTCTTATGATCGAAAAGTAGGTTTACAACCGATTAGATTAGTTTTAATCGGGGTAGGGTTTTCCCTTGCTCTATCAGGACTTATGATTGTTCTCATCTCATCTGCTGACCGAGTAAAGGTTGATTTTATTGCTAAATGGCTGGCAGGAAATATATGGGGAACTGATTGGCCATTTATTTTCGCCCTTCTTCCTTGGCTATTAATCCTGATACCATTTACACTTTACAAAGCAAATCGTTTAAATATTCTTGGTCTAAGTGAACCAGTGTCGATCGGCGTTGGTCTATCTATTGAAAAAGAACGGATTGTTTTATTATTAACTGCTGTTGCACTAGCGGCTTCTGCTGTATCTGTAACAGGCGGTATTTCCTTTATTGGCTTGATGGCTCCTCATATCGCCAGAGCCTTAGTTGGACCACGAAATCAATTATTTATCCCTATTGCAATCCTGGTTGGCGGATTTCTATTATTGCTTGCCGATACCATTGGCCGTAATTTAATTGAACCGGACGGGTTGCCAGCAGGGATTATGGTAGCCTTGATTGGCGCTCCCTATTTTGTTTATTTATTACTGAAAAAATAGAATATCCAAAGCGCAAGCGCCTTGAACAGCCCAGGGCAAATAAGTCGCAAATGAATAGAAGACATTCTTTGTGTTCAATTCATTTACGACTTATGACCTCGAGGGGCTAAACGCTGGAGCTGGATGTCGAAGCGCTAGCCACAATTAATGCAATTTATAATTTCTTCAAAAATAGCAAAGGCAGTCCCCTTCTAATACGGTGGACTGCCCTTTTCATTTCTTAGGAAATATCTTTATGTTGTAGGAATAGACCTTTCTGCATTAATATACCCTGCTCCATATATATTTGGATCTCTTCCTTTCCAAACATCTGCTCCGTCTTTTAATAATTGTTTAATTTCTGATGGCTGTAAGTTTGGATTGTGCTGGAGCATTAAGGCAACTACCCCTGCACAAATAGGTGTAGCCATTGATGTTCCAGACATTGAAAAATAAGCATTTCCTACTCGATTTGACTTTTGATATTTATCCAAATAGGAATTCGGTGATCGTAAGGACACTATATTCACACCTGGAGCCACAATATCTGGCTTTATTACCCCATAAATAGTTGGGCCTCTACTTGAAAAACTAGCAATCACATCATCAGTTTTTGTTTCTGGTGTGTTTCGATCATCTAAAGCGCCAACTGTGATAATTAGATCACTTATTCCAGGACTAGCAATCGTACGGCTTTCTGGACCTTCATTGCCGGCTGCCGCACAAACAACAATACCAGCTTCCCATGCTGCTTCAACCATTTGAACCATTGGGTCTCTATTTTCATGATCATAAGGCTGAGGTGTGGCACCTAAAGACATACTAATGATATCGATTTTGTCCGAAGGGTTTTCTTCATTGTAGCGAATACACCATTCAACCCCTTGCATAATCGATTCGAGAGAGCCTGCCCCCATGTTATTTAACACTTTCACGCCAACGATATTAGCTTCAGGAGCTGACCCCTTATATCTTTGCGATGAAGCAGCTCCATTTCCTGCTGCAGCACCTGCACAATGCGTCCCATGACCATTGTCATCATACGGATCTGTTCGACCATTAATAAAATCGACAAAGTCGGTAATTCTTCCTTCAAGATCCTGATGTGGATAGATTCCTGTGTCAATAATGGCAATTTTGGTACCTTGACCTGTTAATATAGTATTATTTCTCACAACATTATTTGCATTTGCCGATTCTACTGCCACATCTAATAGAGCGTGAACTTCACTATTAAAGTGGACTCTTTTAATACAATGACAAGTTGTGAGTAATTCCTCTAACGTATTAGGAGTAAGATCGACACTACTGCAAGATACCCTAGGGAAATATTGTCTAACTTTACTTTTAGGGCATTTTTGAATAGTTCCTTCCATTTCCTCACAGCCCTTATCATAAAAACCCCGTTCAAATTCAATAATAACCGGTACTTTCTTCGTCTTTTTAATCCTTTTTTCTATGGCATTGTGAAAAACACAAGGTGTATATTTAAATGGCTGGTAAAGGTTTAGGATCTTCTCCCTTAGCGGACGGTCCATCTTATTAGCATGTGTTCGAACCATTTGAACCATCGAATAACCAAACATCTCATTCACCTCCATATATTTTAATGTCAATATATGAAAGAAGGTGCTAATAGCAACGGTAGAATACCTAGATTACTATAAAATGATGAACATATACTAGGTTTTGTATCATTGCTATACCACTTATTAGTCTGTAAAATGAATAAGGACAAGCTCAATAGAATGGAGAGAAAAACATGATTCAACGTACGGTTCTATTAAAATTTAGTGAAACAACAACTCAAGAACAGCTTCAGGAAGTTATCAAACGCTTTAAAGCATTAGAAAACGTATTAACTGGGATTGTTGAGATCCAAGCAGGACTAAATTTAGCTGAGAAAAGTAAGGAATATCAAGTCATTTTAATGGTTCGTTTCGAGGATCAGGCTGCACTAGATGCCTATACAGCTAACGAAGACCATCAAGCAGTTGCCGCGTTTATTCGTGAATCTGGTAGACTTGATAGTATTGGGGTAGATATTGAGATTTAATCTTGTTTGAGGAAGTGACATTACGTACCTTTCTCGTGGATTTTGTCCTTCATCATTATGAAGGACTTTTTATTTTGGATTGGCTGACGGTTTGGTCTTCATCACCTTTATGAACACCTTTTCTCTCCCGATTGTTGACCGGTTTGGTCTTCATCAACCTTATGAAGACATTTTCTCTCCCGATTGTTGACCGGTTTGGCCTTCATCAACTCTTATGAAGACCTTTCACTAATAAAACAGACTGCTTCTTCACATCTTCCCAACCTGTATGCTCTTATCTCACCATTACCCATCTCCAAAATGAGAATATAGTAAAACCACTACGTAATATAATATGATAGAAAAAAGGAATTTTTTGCTATAAACTTTAACTAATAGATAAAGTGAAACTTCCATCAGTGAGGGTTTTCTCCATCCCCACTGATGGTTAGTTGAACCAATCGGACCATTACGGGCGTTATCCCCCAACTACCATCTTTGTAAACTCAGAAGCTTGAGGCGAGGGTCTTACTGCCCGTTTAAGAGTGGGATAAATTTAGGTAAGTGTGGTGAAATCATTGTTTAAACTATTGTTGATTGAGGATGATCGATCATTATTTAATGAGGTCAAAGAGCGTCTGGCTGGGTGGTCATATGATGTGGAAGGTATCAGTGATTTTAATAAAGTCATGCAGGAATTCACCGAGAAAAAGCCTGATCTTGTCATTATTGATATTCAGTTGCCTAAGTTCGATGGATTTCATTGGTGTCGATTGATTCGAAATGTTTCAAAGGTTCCTATTATCTTTTTATCATCACGAGATCATCCAACTGATATGGTGATGTCAATGCAGTTAGGTGCAGATGATTTTGTTCAAAAACCTTTTCACTTTGATGTCCTAATCGCCAAAATTCAGGCAATTTTACGTCGTGTGTATGACTACAATACAGAGCAACCAAACGTAAAGACGTGGTGTGATGCAACCGTTGATTTTGAGAAAAACACGGTATTTAATGATGCAGGAACGATTGAATTGACCAAAAATGAAATGTTTATTTTAAAGCTCCTTATTCAGCACAAAAACAATATTGTCAGTCGCGAACACATCATTAACAGTTTATGGGATGATAAACGTTTTGTAAGTGATAACACGCTAACTGTTAATGTGAATCGGCTTAGAAAAAGGCTTGATGAGATCGGATTAGGTAAGTATATCGAAACAAAAGTCGGACAAGGATATCGTGCAATTGAAGAGGCCGTGTATGATTAAAGAGTTTTTATTAGAAAGGCTTAGCTGGATCTTGTTCATATTGAGTATGCAGTTTCTCATCGTTTTTGTTGCCTACCTGGATCCGTTACTAGCACTTAAACCAATCCTTTATATCGTTTTTATATTCATGTTGCTTTTTATGATCTTCCTTATTTTTCGATACAACAAGGAAACGAAATTTTATAAAATGCTAAAAGAACGAGACAATAATTTTGATTCAACTGATTTAAGCCATCCAGAAAGTCCATTTGAGGAGATTATAGCTACAAGCAGTACAGAACAAACAGAAATGTTAAAGCAATTAGCCTCCCAAAACAAAACCATTCTTGAGCAGGAAAAGGATGAGCTCCTCTCATGGATTCATGAAGTAAAAACTCCTTTAACAGCTATGCACCTAATGCTTGAACGAATTGAGGATCAAACACTGAAGTCGGACTTAACTTATGAATGGTTGCGAATTCATCTACTTCTAGATCAAATGCTTCATCAAAAAAGAATAAGTTTTATTGAAAATGATTTACATATTGAAAAAACAGAAATAGAACAGTTGCTGTTTGACGAAATCAAAACTTTACAATCATGGTGTATACAAAAAGGGATAGGTTTTGATCTGCAATTACGCATAACGGAAGTGTTAACAGATCCAAAGTGGCTCGCCTTTATACTAAGACAGCTTTTAACAAATGCCGTAAAGTATAGCGAAGCTTCTGATATTATTGTGAAAAGCTTCCTTGTAAACGATCAAGCCATTTTACAAATAACGGATGCTGGACGAGGGATTGATCCAAAAGATCTTCCCCGAATTTTTGATAAAGGGTTTACTTCCACAACCAATCATTCGGATCAATCCTCCACAGGCATGGGCTTATACTTGGCTAAAAAGGTGGCTCAACCGTTACAAATCCAAATAGAGGCAGAATCGACATTACATGTTGGGACAACCTTTACACTGACCTTTTCAAAAAGGAATGAGTTTGTAAATGTTATGGGCATGTGACAACATTGTCACATGCTTTTTTATTTTGTTACCTTAATCGAAGGAAAAGATCACTCTCCCTTTTTATAATGAAACTATCAAATTTCAGATAAGGAGTTTTCACAATGAAAGTATTAGAAGCCACAAAAATTCATAAAAGCTTTGGCAATAAATTTAATAAGCAAGAAGTATTAAAGGGGATCGATATCAGTATCGAAGAAGGAGAGTTTGTTAGCATTATGGGAGCTTCAGGCTCTGGAAAAACAACCTTACTTAACGTTCTTTCCTCTATTGATCGTGTTAGCGACGGCAATATCTTAATACAAGGGAAAGAAATGACAAAGATGAAGGAGAAGCAATTAGCGCAATTTCGGAAGCACCACCTTGGGTTTATTTTTCAGGAATATAATTTATTAGATACTTTAACTGTTAAGGAAAACATTCTATTACCTCTATCCATTACGAAAACACCTAAAAAAGAGGCGGATGAAAAATTTGAAGCTTTAGCTACACAACTGGGAATTTATGAGCTGCAAAACAAGTATCCAAATGAAATTTCCGGCGGGCAAAAACAAAGGACCTCTGCTGCACGGGCATTTATTCACCAGCCTAGTATTATTTTTGCTGACGAGCCTACAGGTGCACTAGATTCTAAGTCAGCCTCAGATCTATTACAAAAGCTTAGTGAATTAAATCATAAGCTTAAAGCAACGATCATTATGGTTACACATGATCCTACCGCGGCAAGCTTTTGCAGTCGAGTCATTTTTATAAAAGACGGCCAAATTTACACACAATTGCATAAAGGAGCCCAGGAAAGACAAGAGTTTTTTAAAGACATTATTAAAACCCAGGGTGTTCTAGGTGGTGTGCACTATGAACACTAATCAGCTGATTGTACGGAACTTAAGGAAAAACGTAAAAAACTATTATCTTTATGCCTTTGCGTTGATCTTTACGGTTGCTCTTTATTTTGCTTTTGTTACGTTACAGTATGATCCAGCCATGGATGAAGCAAAAGGATCTATTAAAGGTGCTGCAGCCATTAGAACAGCTTCTATTTTACTTGTTGCGATTGTGGGTGTTTTTCTGTTTTATGCCAATACCATCTTTATTAAAAGGCGCAGCAAAGAAATTGGCTTATTTCAGTTAATTGGGATGACAAAGCAAGAGATTTTTCGAATTTTAAGTATCGAAAATATTATTTTGTATTTTAGTTCATTAGTCGTTGGCATTTTTGTTGGGTTTTCTTTTTCCAAATTGATTACAATGATATTATTTAAAATCACTGCAGTAGAAGCCGTCGCTAGCCTTCACTTTTCAACAAAGGCCTTTATTCAAACAGTGATTGTTTTTACGGTCATTTACCTCTTCATAATGGGAATGAACTTCCTATTTATCAAGAAACAAAGCATCTTATCTTTATTTAAAGTGACCTCATCATCGGAAGCGAAAGTGAAGAAGATCTCAATTTTAGAGGTCCTTATTGGTATTCTTGGATTAGCACTCATTATTACAGGCTATTACGTTTCCTCGAAGTTATTTGGCGGGGATTTTACAACGATGAATGCATTATTTTTAGCTATGGTGTTTATCCTTGGTTCCGTTATTTTAGGAACGTATTTATTTTACAAAGGCTCTGTTCGTTTTATTGCCAATATGATACGAAAGAACAAGGGGGGCTACCTTAATATTCATGAGGTATTATCTCTCTCCTCTATCATGTTTCGCATGAAATCAAATGCATTATTATTAACAATTATTACGACCGTTTCAGCCCTTGCGATTGGACTGTTATCGTTAAGTTATATCTCGTATTATTCAGCAGAGAAGCTAGCTAGTAATCATGTTCCTGATGATTTTTCCTTTACAATTGCAGAAGACGCAGAGCTGTTTAAACAAAAATTAACAGCTAAGGATATGGCTTATGAAGAAATAACCATTCCCGTTCTTCAGGCGAATGTTAATGTTGAAAAAGTCATGACTACTAGACTGGAAGGAGTAAATACAGACCCGAGCTCAATGCAAGTACCTGTTGTTAGTGATGAAAATATTGATGGCATTGATGTATCATCTGATGAAACGATTTTTACGGGCTATAATGATCTCCTTCAAAAATTTATGGGGTTTAAAGACTTGGGCGAAGTGGAATTTATTGGAAACAAAGAGACGATTGCACAACAATACTTAGGCTTAGAGAAGCACTATCCTATTTCTGGATACTTCACAAGCGGCGGAATACCGATTGCCATAGTTGATCAGTCTACGTTTCAACGTCTGGAAAAGGACCTTGTTCAAGACATTCAGAAAGAGTCAAGCTTATATATTGGTATTAGTTTAACAAATGAAGAGGATATTCAAGAGGCAAATGACCTTTTCAAAGAATTAGGGTTCCATGAGAGTCCATTCCATGATTCCCAGCTTGTAATGGGCAACAGTCAGAAAAATTCAATGGGCCTTGTCATGTTCATTGTCGGTTTCTTAGGCCTAACCTTCCTCATTACATCTGGATGTATCCTTTACTTCAAACAAATGGACGAAAGCGAAGAAGAAAAACCGAATTATACAATCTTAAGAAAGCTTGGCTTTACTCAAACAGATTTACTTAAGGGAATTCAGGTGAAGCAAATCTATAATTTCGGTATTCCGCTATCAATTGGACTTTTGCACAGCTACTTTGCTGTTCAATCTGGCTGGTTCTTATTCGGAACAGAGGTTTGGACACCAATGTTAATTGTTATGGGTCTTTACACAGCATTATATTCAATCTTTGCTATTCTATCTATCACATACGATAAAAAGGTGATTAAGGAAGCTTTATGATGGATTCAGGGGACACTGTCCCCTCAGACTGTTGACAAACGCTCGCTTTCTTCGTTACTCACCTTGCTGCGGTACTCATTACCGACTCTGGTAACTCCGCTCCTCACAAGGCTTCGTGCCTCGAAAGGCAAGCGTTAGCAATCAGTCTGAAGGGCTAGCAATTTTACATTGTCTACACACTGTCCCCTTTTTTTATGAAAAAATTAATAAAATAATAGATTTATCTCTAAACCTGCTGTAAAGACACTGGTATAATAGAATTTAAGCGCTTACTAATTTTTCTGAATAAGGGGTAATGATCAAATGGGAACAAAAACAAAGCCTAATAAACCAATTGTAGAACATATTTTCACAGCAGATCCGTCTGCACATGTATTTGAGGGGAAGCTTTATATTTATCCATCCCATGACCTTGACCATGATGGACCTTCCAATGACAACGGGGACCAATATGCTATGGAGGATTATCATGTTCTTTCGATGGAAAATTTCGATTCTCCATGTGTCGATCATGGTGAGGTTCTTCACCTAAGAGATATTCCATGGGCAAAAAAACAGCTTTGGGCACCTGATGCAGCTTATAAAAACAACACCTATTATTTATTTTTTCCGGCACGAGATCATGATGACATCTTTAGGATCGGTGTAGCAACAAGCTCTAATCCTGCAGGTCCATTTACACCTCAAGAAAACTACATACCTGGCAGCTTTAGTATTGATCCTGCTGTTTTAGTAGATGACAATGATAAAGCCTATGTTTATTTTGGCGGTCTTTGGGGAGGCCAGCTAGAAAAGTGGCAAACAGGTACATTTGATCCAAACGGAAAAGAACCTGCTGCAGACCAGCCTGCACTAGGTCCAATTGTAGCTGAGTTATCAGATGATATGCTTTCATTCAAAGGAAAACCGCAAGAAATCTCAATCGTTGATGAAAATGGAAATCCTATTCTTGCAGGTGATGAAGATAGAAGATTTTTTGAAGGGGCATGGGTCCATAAATATAATGGCTATTACTATCTTTCCTACTCTACAGGAACGACTCATTATATTGTGTACGCCATGAGTAAAAATCCACAGGGGCCATTTGTCTATAAAGGGAAAATCCTCACTCCTGTCATTGGTTGGACAACCCATCATTCAATCGTTCAGTTCGAGGATAAGTGGTATTTGTTCTATCATGATTGCTCTTTATCAGATGGAGTGAACCATAAACGCAGTGTAAAATATACAGAACTTCATTATAATGAGGATGGTACGATACAGACGATTGACCCGTATGATGAATAAAAGATAGATAAAAGAGTAGAGACATTAAACCTCTACTCTTTGCTTTGTTTATTGTTGTATTAGTTCCTATTACTCTATACCAGCTTTTCTATAATAGAAAAAGGTTAATACAGCTACGAACTAAACTAATCCACCTATAAGTACCATTCTAAGGAAATCGGTTTCCGGAAAGGGAAGAGCTTATCTTATAACTTACTTATATACCATATCGAACCAACCATTACTGATCGTTTGTTTATACCAATAATAGCTATCCTTCTTTGTTCTTTTTAACGTGTTAAAGTCAACATGTATAATTCCAAAACGCTTATCATAGCCTTCTGCCCACTCAAAATTATCAAGTAAAGACCATGTTAGATAACCTTTAATATTTACACCATTATCAATAGCACGCTTTAGAGATGTTAAGTGTTGCTTTAAGTAATCAATACGCCTTTGATCCTTTACTCGGCCATTTTCAACACCGTCGTTATAGCAAGCACCATTTTCCGTAATGTAAATCGGAACGTCACCGTATTGATCTTTTATTTTTGTTAGAACTTTATAAAATCCTTCAGGATAGATATTCCAGTCAAAGTCAGTCTTCTCATAGCCTATATCAACCTTTTCCACATCAAGAAGATCATGATTTTCCTTGTATCTAGCAACACTGCCTGTATAGTAGTTAATTCCTACAAAATCAATTGGTTGATTGATAATATCCATGTCACCGTCTAGTATTGGTACGGTAACACCCTTCTGTTCAAACCAATCCACCATAAACTTTGGGTAACTACCCTTGAATACCGGGTCAAAGAACCATTCAACAAACCATCCTGTTGCCCTGCGACATGCATCAATATCTTCTTGCTTATTACTAAAAGGCTCGTTCCACTCAGTGTTAGGAGCATAACCAATTTCACCCTCAAAGCTGGAATTTCTAAATCTTAATACAGCCTCACCATGTGCTAATAGTAAGTGGTGTGCTACATTTGCCGCAAGTTGAAGACTTGTAAATCCTGGTGCATGTAAACCAATATAGTTAGATAAGAAGGAAACACACCATGGTTCATTAATTGTAATCCACTTTTTTATTTTACCGTTAAATTCTTTAAACATAAATTCTGCATAGTCTGCAAAAGCATCGATTGTTTCACGATTATCCCAGCCGCCTTTGTCTTGAAGGGCTTGTGGAAGATCCCAATGATATAATGTGCACATTGGTTCAATCCCATTCTCTACTAGTGCATCGACAAAATCATGATAGTATTGAAGTCCCTTTTCATTTACCTCACCAGTTCCACTAGGGAAAATACGCGGCCAGGAAACAGAAAAGCGATAGATGTCAATGCCAAGTTCTTTCATTAATTGAATATCTTCCTCATAGCGATGGTAGCTATCACAAGCTACATCACCGTTATCTCCATTTAATACTTTCCCGGGAGTTTTAGAGAAAGTATCCCAAATTGAAGGGCCTCTTCCATCCATATCTGCTGCACCTTCGATTTGATAGGCAGCCGTAGCTGCTCCCCAACGCATTTCTTTAGAAAATTCTATAATTGCCATTCTTTACCTCCGAATATATTCTCTCTTACTAATGCCTTACGATTCTCTAATAACCAGCTCAGAATCTATAAAAATAGGCTTCAATTGAGATTTTCCATTTATTAAATCATTTAACATATTGGCAGCTAATTTCCCTAAGCGATCTTTATCCTGTTTGACTGTTGATAATTTCGGGCTGCTATGACGACACGCATCAATATCGTCACAACCAATAACAGATATATCATTTGGTACATTTAAGCCTTTTTCCTTAATTGCTTCAATTGCACCAAATGCCATCATATCTGAGGCTGCAAATATTGCACGAGGATATGAGTTTGACTCTAGGATTCTTTTCATGGCATGATACCCACTCTCCTCGTGGTAGTTTCCATATTGAATCCAGTTAAGGTTAATCTCAAGACCTAGTTGGCTCATAGTCTCTCTAAAGCCCTTTTCACGGGCTATTGTTATAACTGAGTCTACTTTTCCCCCAATAAAGCCAATATCGCGTATACCATGTAAATAAAAATGTTGAATGACTTTTCTTGAAAGATTAATATTATCACTCATCACAAAGCTTGCCTTTGGTCCACTTAATTCCAAGTCAATCCCCATACAAGGAATTCCCTCTCTCACTAGTTCATAAATAGCATCCTCAATTTCCTCACCAGCAATTACCACACAGCCATCTACATGAAAATGTCTACACCTAGCTAAATAACTGCCATTGTCTTTATAAAATTGCTCGTTTGAAAACATGATAATATCGTAACCAAGTACCCCTATTGTCTTCTTGAAAGAGGTTACAACCTCATTAAAATATGGATGAGTAAAATCAACATTTATTTTTCCAGCATAAATCAATCCAATTAGATTTGACTTTTTAGTAGCAAGAGATTTCGCTGAAAAAGTTGGTTGATAACCGGTTTCTTTAATAACATCTAATACCTTTTTCTTTGTTTTCTCACTAATCCCACCATAATTGTTTATAATTTTAGATACGGTTCCAGGAGAAACTCCTGCCATTTTTGCAATATCTTTTATGGTTAAATTCATAGCAGTCCCTCTATTGTCCTTCGCCTTTATAATGGATTTTCTAATTAATGTAAGATTACTATTATTTTAGGCATAATTCAATTTCATCTAAGCTGTCAGGATTAGTAGGATCATTATAATTTCCCCTATTTAACTGCACCATCAGTGATACTAGATATAAATAATCTATTAAAGAATAAAAAGATTATTAATAAAGGTACTGTTGCCCAAAATACTCCTGATAAAATCATCCCAAAGTCTACCTTAAATGTATTACTTAATGTTGCAAGCGCAACTTGAATGGTATACATTTCAGGGTCTCTCAAAATTGTAAACTGCCACAAGAATTCACCCCACACTGCTGTAAAAACGATGATTCCTAATGTTGCAAAAGCAGGTAAGATAATTGGTAATACAATACTTCGATAAATCCTAAAGTTTGAACAGCCATCAAGCTTGGCAGCTTCTATAAGTTCATCTGGAACAGATCCATTTACATATTGTCTCATTAAGAAAATACCTAAAGGGTTCAAAAGGAATAGGATTCCTACACCTTGAAGTGTATCTAATAAACCAGCCTTAGAAATTAAATAGAATTGTGGAATCAATCCTAATTGCGGCGGTATCACCATCGTTAATAAAATTGCTATAAAAAATACATTTTTTCCAGGAAATTTAAATTTAGCAAATGCAAACCCTGCTAAAGAACTAATGATTAACACAATCAGTGTAACAGATGTACACAGAATAATCGTATTTACCATTGCTTTAAAAAAATCAATTTGGCCAAGTACTTTTTGAAAATTTTCAACCAACATATTTCCTGGTGTAATTGTTGGAGGAATTGAGTTATAAGCAGCACTTGGACGCGTAGCCATTACAAACATCCAGTAAAATGGGAATAAAGAGAGCAACGATGTAATTGATAGAAACGTATAGATTAAAATTCTGCCTAATGAAAACTTTTTTGTTCCAGCAACTTTACTCATCAGTTAGCTCCTTTCTTTCTACCAAATCCGGATGTTAGCAGTGTGTTAATGGCAGAAAATACTATTATTATAATTAATAGGATAACAGCTGTTGCAGATGCAGTTCCAAATGATTGTAATCTAAATGCATCACGGTATAAGTACATAACAACCGTCATAGCCTCATCTCTAGTAAAAGCCGAAGTTCCTAAGAAAACCGTTGGTTCCGCAAAAAGCTGTAATGCCCCGACAGTTGAGAAGAACACGGTTAAAATGATAAACGGTTTTAACATAGGCATCGTAATATATAGAAGCTGTTGAAACTTATTAGCTCCATCTATTGTTGCAGCTTCATATAAATCATTTGAAATACTTTGAAGCCCCGCTAGATAAATGATGGTATTATATCCAACCCATCTCCAGAATACCATGATCGAGATTGCAATCTTCGTGCCCCATTCAGATGTAGCCCAGTTTACAGGATCAACTCCAAATAAACCTAATACATAATTGGCTAGAGAAGATTCATGATTACTGAATAACACACTAAAAATAAGTGCTACTGCAACCATCGATGTAATATATGGCATAAAAATCGTTACTCGAAAGAAATTTTTAAAGCGGAGAAACGTTAAGTTCAATAAGAACGCTAGAATGATTCCTACGATTAACTGCGGCGCTGTACCCATTAGTCCGATTACGATCGTATTATATAAGGATTTCCAGAATAATGGATCTTGTAAAACGACGGTGAAATTCCGTAAACCTACAAACTCCATTTCACCTAATCCATTCCATTTTTGGAAAGCTAAATAAATACTAAATAATGCAGGATATAGACCAATGACAGCAAAGATGATAAAGAAAGGGGCTATATATAAATAACCTGAAATCATGTCTTTCTTTTCTTCAGATAAATTTCTTTTCTTTTTGAGAGTATTCTCAGTTACAGATGTCATTTTCACTCCCCGTTTCCTTGTAAAAAAAGATGAATAAAAGGGACCTGTCCCGCCATCCAAACGATGATTGGTATGGTCCCTGTTCTAGTCATCCTAGTTTTTATAGTTAATTTAGCGATTTATTAGATCTTTTGCATCTTTTACAGCAGCTGCCCATTCTTTTTCTGGATCTCCGCCATCTTGAACATTGTGTAATGCATCAAGCACACGTTGGTGAATTGGGAAATATTTTTCACCTTTATATACTGCCCCTTCAATATCCTGAGCTGCTTGAGCAAACACCTCAGCTGTTACTTGACCACCAAAGAATGCATCTGCATTTGCAGTGAATTCTTCCATTTCATATACAGATGGTGCTGATGGAAATAAACCGTGTGTTTGGAATGATTTTAATTGATTTTCAGGTGATACTAACCATTCAACGAAATCATAAGCTTCTTGGGCATGCTCAGTCTCACTTGGAATTGAAATATATGATCCGCCCCAGTTTGCTGCAAATTCAGTTGGTAATGTTGCAACCTTAAATTTCCCTTCTGCTTCAGGAGCATTACCCTCGATATATCCTTTCAACCATCCTGCACCTAATTCAGCAGCAAAGTCCCCTGTATTTATTGCACTTGCCCATTCTGGTGTCCACATTGTAAACTTACCAACGATTCCAGCTTCATTTAACTCAACTGCATAATCAAAGGCCTCTTTTACAGCGCTTCCTTCTTGATCCATAATTAGCTCTCCATCAGGATTTAAATAAGTTTCAACTGAAGGATCTAAAAGTGCTCTGTAAGCCATTTCCATACTATCAACAAAAGGTTTGCCCGTTTTTTCCTTTACTTGTAAACCAGCTTCTTTAAAAGCTTCTGGAGAAGAAATTAATTTTTCAACTTCTGCAGGTTCAGTTGGTAAACCAGCTTCTTCAAAAACATCGGTACGATAATATAATGCTTTAGGACCAATATCAGTTGGAAGACCGATTAAGAAATCACCTTCTGTGTTTTCACCAGCATTCCACTTCCATTCAAGGTATTGATCTTGTACATCTTTTGCACCAAGGTCGTATAAATTATTGAAGCGGTCTTGCGCTGCTTTAAAACGGTCAAGCTGATCCACCTCTAGCATGGCAATGTCAGGAGCACCGCTACCAGCAGATAAAGCTGTAAATAATGCATCGTGGTGTTCAGCAGTTTCAGAAGACTTAAACTTAATTGTTACGTTCGGATTTTGCTCTTCATATTCTTTAACTAAATCTTCATAGCCTGTTGCTCCAAAAGCCCAGAAATTCAATTCTACTTTTTCATTACCGCCTGAAGTAGAATCATTTTTATCGCCACCGCCGCAAGCAGCCAATGAAAATGCTAGAACTAAAGATAATCCTGCAGCTAACCATTTTTTCTTGTTTTTCATTTTCTTTCCCCCTATATCTTTGTTTTTATAAATAATTTAATTCTTTTAGAAACCGGTTTCCAACAAAGGGTTTCTTTTTTTATGGAAACCGTTTTCAACGGTTATTATATAACGCGGTTTTTGATAAATCAATCATTTTATTCATAAAAGTCAGATATTTTTGTAAACCGGTTTCGCTAAGCCTATCATTACATATTTCTATTAGGCCATTGATGCAAGCATAAAAGAGAAGCTGATGCCCTGCACCTGCTACTCCACTTCTCCCACAGAACTCTAGCATATCCTTACCAATCAACTTAATCAGTTTTAGTTCAATGAACTTATTAAAAGACAACAATCTTTTGAAAAGACCTTAATGAATAATAAAAAGGAAACTTCCTGCCTGGTTTATAAAACCATTAAGGACAGTTCCCTTTCTTATTATCTTCAAACCTATTTCTATCTATTATGTTTTTTAAACACCTTATTCTTTATAAGCTATTCATCAGCTAATCTTATAAAATCGTATACCCCGATTTCCCCTTCTGCTTCAAAGGTTTAACCAGGATTCTAACCTTTTGATTATCCGGTAAATTTACTGATGGAATGACAAGTTCAACGTCATCTTTTGTTATCTTTAATTCAATGTTGCTTTGTTTCATCATTTTCACTTGATCTTCGGTTAACTCTATTTTTACAGCACCTTTTTCTGTAACCTCTACAATAAGTGTTCTGCCAGCTTCAACCTCTTTTAGTACATCATCTGAAATTGTATATGTGTTGCCTTTTTTCGCTGCTTTTTCGGAATTGTTATTGTCATTTGGATCAGTGCCTTCATCCGGATCGGATCCTTCGTCTGGATTATTACTTCCTGTTACCTCACTAATCCGACCTTCCGCTTCATAGGAAATAGGTCCGTCAAAGCTTCTAATAAAATCAATTGTAGCTTGTAAGTCTTCTGGGCCTTGAACCGGGTTTTCCCCTAATTCAAATAAACGATATTTATCACTGCTATGAGGGTACATATAGTTGTTTACTGTTACAGTGAATGTTTCATTTGGATCAATTTTCGTACCGTCTAAATGAAATAGATCGACTACTTGTCCAAAATCACCTAAAGATCGATTCCAAGTATACTTGAATCCACCAACACTCACATCAGGACCATATGAGCTGAATTGGGTATTCAAGATATCCTTAAGCTCAGCACCAGTTACCTCAACCTTTACTAACGTATTTCCGAATGGCTGAATGTTAAATAATTCGTTCCAGGTAATCGGACCTTGGTTTAAAGAATCACGAATTCCGCCGCCATTCATTAAGGCAAAGTCTGAATCCATTGCATAAAGCATCCCATCTGCAATTAAATTACCAAGCGCATTATCTCCAATTGTGCCAAAGGTTGCATAGCCACCCTTCATTTCTACAGCTGCCTCTCCAACAACTTCATTTAAGAGATCTGCTACTTTATTTTCATACTTTGCTAGAATCTCTGCGACAACTGGGTCTGGATCAATTTTGTTTTGATCAACATAAACAACCTCAGCTGTTTCTTTTACAATATCTCCTGTCGTACGGTCGATTTCTACATCAATATCCGCAAAAGCCTTTCCATACTCCCATGCTTGAACAATCAGTTTTTCATCAACATAGCCATTCACAATTTGGTGATTATCTCCCGCTAGGATAATATCAACCTCATCATCAACACCATTTGCTAGAGTTGCTGCTTCACCAGTAATAGAATCACCATTTTGTGTTGCTGTTAGGTGACCTAACACAACGATTGATTTAACGCCTTGTTCTTTCAACTCAGCTACTGCTTTATTGACACCAGCAGTGTAATCTGTGAAACGGATATTTTCAATCCCTTCAGGAATAACCTTTCCTGCTGTTGTTGGTGTGATAGCTCCAACAAATCCGATCTTTACTCCTTCTACTTCCTTAATAAAATAGGAATCTAGTACAGGCTCACCCGTATCTTTATATTCACAGTTTGCACATAAAAGCGGAAAGTTTTGGCCATCATAGTTCTCTGTGCCATTAGGATGATCTCCCCCGTCTAAGACGCGCTTTAACTCTGTAATACCTTCATCAAACTCATGGTTTCCAACAACTCCAACATCAAAGCCGATAGCTTCCATAATTTCAACAGTTGGTTCATCTTGGAATAATGCTGAAACTGGTGAACTTCCTCCAATAATGTCACCTGCGTGAACCATGAGGGTATTAGGATTTTCTTGTTCACGTTCTTTTAAATACGCTGACACATAATCCATACGGCCTAATGTACCTTCATTCAACTCATATGTTTGGTCGATTTTCCCATGCAAATCATTCATACTTAACAATTGCAGTAATAAATGATCAGATGGATTTTCTACAGAGCTATATCCGTTTTGTTCAGCTTCTTCAGCACTGCTAAAGAAAATACGAGCTTCAACTGGGACTTCGTTAAAGTTTTCTGGTGATACATAGGTTTTGGTTTCATAGTTTCCAACATATCGCAATAATCCTTTACCTTGTTCTCTTGCGCGAAATTCAAAAGGAAGCTCAGCAAGCGGATTTTCCGGATTCCAAATTCCTTTTTCTTGTTGGATGGCATCTTTCACAGCTGCTTGGTATTGTTCATATTCAACCAGGTCACCAACAGGCCAAATAAAATAAGTAGAAGCATAGCCCTCTTCAACCATTTTTAAATTTGTATTCACACCTGACTCTTTATGAATAATTTGCGCTAACAGGCGCCCATAGTCATCTGTCGCTTCTTCCCCTACTTTTACAATCACTTCATCACCTGGTTGTAAAAGCTCACTTAAGTATTGCTTTGCTTGTTCACCATGGTATTTTTGACTTTCGTCCTCTGCATTGTTTACGGCATGATATGTCTCAGGTGTATCAATATTGACATAACGAACTTTTGTTGTACCAAGTACTGGTGTTGATAAATGGATCGTATCACCATCCACAACACTTGCAACAGTTGATGTATATTCACCAGCTGATGTCGGTGCCTCTGGTTGTTCTGCTAACTGGGCAATATCTGATGCTTTACGCGGTATCAATTGATAGGAATCATATTGACTAGCAATTGCTGTAAAGCTATACCATTTTCCTTCTTCTATAGCACTAATTGCATTTGTATTTTCCATAACACGTAATGTTGTACTATTAAACTCTTGATCAATGATACTAACATTAAAACCGCCGCCAGCAGGGCTGCTTGGAACGCTTTGGACATAACCTTCTAGTTGTACTAGCTGTCCTTCTAAAGCCTCAGCTTTATCAGTATTATTTAAATCTGCTAAACTAGTTTGCTTTGGATTAGGCAGTTCATTTCCTTCAGTAACAATTTCAATTCCTTCAGCTGTTGGTACGATTTCAGTAAGACCTCGATATACTTCAATTTCACCTGTAATTTTTACTAACTGTCCTTCTTTTAGTTCTGGAAAACTTGATCCATCAAAAGCAAAGACATTAATACCTGCTGTTTCATCTTGAATGTATGTAGATAATCTTCCACCGCCGATTGCTGCATTATCAGCTGTTACAATTCCTTCTACAGTAACAGTTTGCCCAACCTTTGAACGAGCCTCAGCTATTGTTCCGGACTCAGGCTGCGGTTTTGCACCATCGTCACCTGTAGTTGGCTCAGAGAATGCTATAGAACTTACATATTCGATTGATTCCATTCCAGAATAGACATCTCTTTCACCTGTTACAGTAATCTTCTTGTTAAGTGCATCAGGATTATTAACCGGACTAAATTCAGCACGTTGATCCGTTTCTAACTTCACAATAATCCCATTTGAATCATCTAGACGATCAGCTACTTTAACCGCATATTGTCCATTAAAACCTGAAACAATATATCCCTCCATCGTTACGACCGTTCCATGCGGCTCTGCCAGGGCATCACTAACCGACAATACACTACTTGCTGCATTTGCAAGTGGAGCAAAGCTAGTTAATAGTGATGGAATAATAATTGAAATAATAAGAGCCATTGAAAACAGCTTTTTTAAGATCGCTTGCTTCATGATTCTCCTCCTTTAGACATTTTTAGAAAGCATACAAACTAACTTTATCGAAAATTTATTAACTGAACGTTAATTAAATGTAAACATTTGTTCTTTTTGCTCATACTGGCGTAAATTTACTCTAAACATGTCTAACAGCAGAAAATTTCATCGATAATTGTGAAAGGTTCTTCTACCTTTCAGGAGCTCTTATTTTTTACTTTCTTACAAAACCATTAGCATTTGCTGACTTAATGGTATAGTATCCCTATTAAGTCAGCTTTTTTACGCCTTACTACTTACAAGGGGGAAATTTCATGGAAGAGCAAAAAACCATATCTATGACAATTTTAGAAACGAGTGACTTGCATGGTCACATCTTCCCTATTTCATATGGCACAAATGAATATGAACCTTCTGGTCTAGCCAAAATTGCAACATATATAAAACAAATTCAAGAAAACGAAGAAAATACAATTCTTATCGATAATGGAGACTGCATTCAAGGAACTCCGTTAACCTATCATTATGTACGTCAAATGCAGCATCTTCCTAATCCAATGATTCAAACATTCAATATGCTAAACTATGATGCCGCTATTATTGGTAACCACGAATTTAACTATGGACTACCTATTTTAAAAAGAGCGGTATCAGAAGCGAATTTTCCGTTTCTTTCTGCGAATATCCTTCACACAGAAACGAAAGAACCTTATTTCGGAACACCTTATCATATAAAAACACTGAATCATGGTTTCAAAGTTGCCATCTTAGGACTAACCACACACTATATTCCAAATTGGGAGAAACCCGAGCATATCAAAGGCTTGGAATTTGAAGAAAGTATCGAGAGTGCAAGAAAATGGATTTCTTATATTAAAGAACACGAGAGCCCTGATCTTTTCATCGTGTCATACCACGGAGGATTTGAGAAAGATATAGAAACAGGAAAACCAACCGAAGCCTTAACCGGGGAGAATCAGGCATATCAAATTTGTATGGAAATTGAAGGAATCGATATTTTACTAACCGGTCACCAACACCGTCTCATATCTGATCAGGTAAATGGTGTCACAATTATTCAACCTGGCAGTAACGGGAAATTTATAGGCCGTGTTGATTTACAATATACTTTTACATCAAATGATGGATGGACATGCTTATCTAAAAGGCCTTCACTTATTTCGATCGAATCCTATGAACCTGATGATCAAGTCATGCAAATGAACAAACCTTTTGAAGAGGCAACTCAGTATTGGCTAGACCAATCCATTGGGCAAATTCAGGGGGATATGCTGATACAAGATCCTTTTCAAGTACGCGTGCAAGAGCATCCCTTTATTGAATTTGTCAACCGTGTTCAAATGGACATCGCAAATGTGGACATTTCCAATACAGCTTTATTTCATAATCAAGCACTGGGATTTTCATCAACTGTCACCATGAGGGAAATTGTTTCAAATTATATTTACCCCAACACATTAACGGTCATTGAACTATCTGGCCAGGATATCAAAGAAGCCTTAGAGAAAACAGCTACCTACTTTATAGTAAATGATCATGGGCAAATTGATGTTAATCCGCAATTTATAGAACCAAAGCCTCAGCACTATAATTATGACATGTGGGAGGGCATTTCCTATACAATTGATGTATCAAAACCAATCGGCAGCAGGGTTGTCAGGCTCATGAAGGATGATTCACCATTACATATGGACCAATCCTATCACGTGGTAATGAACAACTATCGTGCTACAGGTGGAGGTAACTATCACATGTTTAAAGGGAAAAAAGTAATCAAAGAAATACAACTTGATATGACAGAAATACTAGCTAATTACTTTACCAAATACGGTACCGTAAAAGCTGAAGTCAACCATAATTGGAAAGTGATAAAGTGAAACTTCCGTCAGCGGGAGTTTCCTTCATCCCCTACCTACTCTCTTTGTAAACTCAGAGGCTCAAGGCTTGGGGCTTACTGCCCGTTAAGAAGTGGATAAATCATTAGAAAAACTAAGGCTTGTCGCAGGGAGCTAATGCTGATAGCCTTGGTTTTTCTTATACTATCCTCCATTCATTTTATGCTTTCTAATTGTATAAAGAGAGCCAGTAGACAAATGGTTTGTTTACTGGCTTTTTTACCTATGAAAACAAAATAACTTTCACTCCAATCATGATATAACTCCTATGGGTATATTTTACATAAGCTAAAATAACTAATTTTTTGACTAATCTAAAAAAAGATAAGTAGGCTAATTTATTCATTATTCTAGTAACCTACTCTATTTAAAAATAATTCTGCTATATTTAAAAATGGAGACTTCGAATCTCATAAAAAACTAAAGGATGGATGGATCGAATGAAATTGCAAAGCAAACGAAACAGTCTGAAAATTTTGTCTAGTACACTTGCAATTAGCCTGTTATCAGCACCTTTTGCGGCGAATGCTGTTCATGCAGCAAAGCCAACTACCTCAAAGGTTCAATCACAAGTTGAACTCCGAATTATGGAAACAACAGACATTCATACTAATCTCCTAAGCTTTGATTATTACAAGAATGATCAAGCCCCTAAAGTCGGATTAGCAAAAACAGCTACCCTAGTGCAGCAAGCTCGATCAGAAGTAGAGAACTCTGTATTAGTAGATAATGGTGATCTCATTCAAGGAACTCCATTAGGTACCTACAAAGCAAAGATTGACCCGCTTGAAGATGGGGAGATACATCCAGCCATCGAAGCAATGAACATTATGGACTATGACATGGCAACACTCGGAAATCATGAGTTTAACTATGGATTAGACTATTTAGATGAAGTCTATGATGATGCAAGCTTTCCAGTTATAAACGCAAACGTATATGTAGATGATCATGATGACGATCCTACAAATGATGTAAATAAATATACCCCATATAAGATCGTAAACAAAAAAGTGACAGATGCATCTGGAAAAACAAATGTCATGAAAATCGGTTATATCGGTTTTGTTCCACCACAAATTAACGAATGGGATAAAGCAAATTTAGATGGTAAGGTAATCACGAAAAATATTGTTGAAAGTGCTGAAAAATATGTTCCTCAAATGCAAGAGGAAGGGGCAGATATTATTATTGCATTAGCTCACTCAGGCTTCAGCAGTAATGAGGACAATACTGAGGATACTGTATATGCTTTAAGTAAAGTGCCTGGTATTGATGCGATTACTTTTTCTCACACTCACAAAACATTCCCAGCTAAGGATGCTGCTAGTTTAGACGCACTTTTCAAGGATGCTAATGGACAACCTCTGCCAGGAGTTGATAATGATAAGGGAACAATTAATGGGGTTGCAGCTGTTCAAGCAGGATATGGCGGTGGTTCTCTTGGAATTATCGACCTTACTCTTCAAAAAGTAAAAGGAAAATGGGACGTTGCCAGTTCTAATTCTTTTACAAGGTCAGCCGAAAAGGTTGAAGCCGATCAGGACATCGTAAATGCGGTAAAGGATGTACATGAAAAAACAGTAGAGTATGTAAATACACCTATTGGAACAACGACAGATGATATTTATAGCTACTTTGCGTTAGTTCAAGATGACCCATCTATCCAAGTTGTAACGAATGCCCAAAAATGGTACGTAGAAAATTATATTGAATTAAACAAACCAGAACTAAAGGACCTTCCAGTCTTATCAGTTGGAGCACCTTTTAAAGCAGGGCGAAACGGTGTGGAAGAGTATACTGAAATAAAGAAAGGTGATTTAACGATCCGCAGCGCCGGTGACCTGTACCTTTACGACAATACTTTAAAAGCAGTAAAAGTAAAAGGCTCTGTTGTAAAAGAGTGGATTGAAATGTCAGCAGGTAAATTTAATACAATTGATCCTAATAAAACTACTGAACAGGAGTTATTAGATCCATCATTCCCAGTTTATAACTTTGATGTAATTGATGGTGTTGAATACCAAATTGATGTAACAAAACCTGCTCGCTATGATAAAAATGGAACACTTATTAACCCTGATTCTAGTCGTGTTGTGAACTTAGAATATAACGGTGAACCAATCGATCCAGAGCAAGAATTTGTTGTTGTAACGAATAACTATCGTGCTGGTGGAGGCGGAAACTTCCCAGGCCTAAAAGGTAGTGAATTAGTTGTTGATTCAGCTGATGAGAATCGTCAAATTCTAATGGACTATATTTCCGAAATAAAAGAAGTGACACCAACTGCTGATAATAACTGGTCTATTGCCCCAATTTCAGGTGATGTGAACGTTACATTCAAAACCTCTCCAAAGGCAGAGCAGTATATCACAGAAGGAAGCCCATTCTCTTATACTGGAAAAACAGATGCTAACGGTTTTGGAACCTTTACCTTTGACCTTAATCGCGGGGTAAAAGTCCAGCTTTTAGGATTAAATGATTTACACGGACAGTTAGATACTGTTACAAATGTAAGTACTTCTAAAGCTGGACAAATTGAATACACAGCGGCTGCATTAAAACAAGAAGAAGCAACAAACCCAAACACACTACTTGTTCATGCTGGTGATATGATCGGCGGCAGTCCCCTCATTTCAGCTCTCTTTCAAGATGAGCCAACGGTTGAAGTGCTAGAAGAGATTGGATTTGATGCTGGAACTTTAGGAAACCATGAGTTTGATGAAGGTATTGATGAATTAAACAGAATGATGAATGGCGGAGATCATCCAAACGGTACTCCAGGCTATGACGGAATGAATTTCCCTCTTGTTGCGGCGAATGCTTATGACACAAGAGATGGAAATTTAATTACTGATCCTTATACAGTATTAGAAGCTGGCGGACAACAAATTGGTGTAATTGGTGTTGTTACACAAGAAACACCTTCTATCATTGTAAGAAAAGGTAACGAAACACTGCATATTACAGATGAAGCTGAAGCAATTAACAAATATACAAAAGAGCTGAAAGATCAAGGTATAGAAGCGATTGTTGTTTTAGCACATAATCCAGCTGCTCAATCCGGTTACACAGATTCATTTGATGCAAGCAGAATTGCAGAACAAATCAATGATGAAGTTGATGTGATTTTCGCAGCTCATAATCATGTAAAGGTTAATAGATTAGTAGACAATAAATTAATTGTACAAGCCTACTCATATGGATCTGCTTTTTCTGATGTCGAATTAGAAATTGATCCATTTACAGGTGATATTTTTAGTAAGACAGCTGAAATTAAAACTGTTTACCAAGACAAATACACTCCAGACCAAGAAGTAGCAGAAATTATGAAAAAGTACTCTGAAAAAGTAGAGCCAATCAAAGCTGAAGTTGTTGGAGAATTAACGTCAACTCTTGAAAAAGGCTACCCAACAATTACAAAAGAAAACAGCGACCTTCCTTTAGGTAATCTAATTGCAGATGGTATGAAAGCAGCCATGGACTCAGATTTTGCCTTAATGAATGGTGGCGGAGTACGTGCTCCACTTGAAGCTGGAGACGTTACTTTTGGTGATTTATTTGCCGTTCAACCTTTTGGAAATGTTCTAAATAAAGTAAACCTAAGTGGTGCAGATTTAGAAGTTATCCTAAATGAACAGATTACGTCAAGAGGCCTTGATTATCATATTTCAGGCTTTTCATACACGTACACATACGATGATTCAACAAAATCTGGAAAAGTCGTTGATATCTTCCTACCAGATGGAAGCAAAATTGATCCAGCGAAAGAATACTCTGTTGTAGTAAATAACTATATGTATGGAAACATTAGCACAAGTATTGGTAAGCTTTCTACTGACATGGAAGTAGGTCCGGTTGATCTTGATGCCACGGTTGAATACGTTAAAACTTTACCATCACCATTTAACTATCAGTCTGAAGGACGAATTAAACGAGTGAATTAAGAACAAAAGCGCAAGCGCCTTGAACAGCCTCGAGCAATAAGACGATTTAGAATAGAAGGTGTTCTTTACCTTCAATTCCTGTTTGACTTATGACCTCGAGGCAGCCAATAACGCGACGTCCTGTCGCATTGACTGCACTTGCATGTCCTGTGTTTCGCCGATGGCACCTGGAGCTAGACACTAAAACTAAGTACAAAATTTTATAGTTTCCTAATGAATAGTAAAGGCCTGTTTCAGTAGAGACAGGCCTTTACTTTATTACGCCCAAAATTGGGCTTGAATATCCTTTAGCGTTTTGACAGAGTTTGCAAACTTTTCTTTTTCATTGTCTGTTAATTCTAGTTCAACAACCTTTTTAATCCCAGCTCGATTAATAACAGATGGGATACCAACAAAGACATCCCGATGGCCGTTTTCTCCTTCTAGCAAAGCGCCAACAGGTAAAACAACATTCTCATTTCTTAATATCGCCCTCGTTATTCTCGCTAGCCCCATTGCAATCCCATAGTAGGTTGCACCTTTAGATTCAATGATTTTATAGGCTGCATCCCGAACCTGAACAGCAATTTCTTCTTTTCTTTCCTCAGTTAATTTTGGAGCAATTGGTGTACCAGAGATATTTGCTGAACTCCATACCGGTAATTGTGAATCTCCATGCTCTCCGATAATATATCCGTGTACACTGGTTGGAGCTGTATCAAATTCTTCACCTAATATATAGCGAAATCTTGCAGAATCGAGAATAGTTCCAGAGCCGATTATCCTTTCTTTCGGAAGACCAGAAAATTTCCATGTAGCATATGCAAGAATATCAACTGGATTGGTCGCAACCAAGAAGATACCGTTAAATCCAGATGCCATAATTTGATGAACAATTGATTCAAAAATTTTTACATTTTTACTTACTAAATCTAATCTTGTTTCACCTGGCTTTTGCGCAGCACCTGCACAAATCACGACAAGTGCAGCATCTTTACATTCCTCATAAGAGCCAAACTTAATATTCATTGCATTAGGTGCATAGACAATCCCATGATCTAAGTCCATCACATCACCTTTTGCTTTATTTTCATTTAGATCAACGAGTACAATCTCATCACTAATTCCCTGATTCATTAATGCATAGGCATAACTTGATCCAACTGCTCCAGTTCCAACTAAAACGACCTTATTTCCAAGTGTCATACTCATCTTGTATGCCTCCTATTTATTAACTTGTGAAGTCTTTCACAAGTGATTTCCCATTTGGATTATTTTATTTATGAACTCATTTTATCATCCATATTTTATTATGAATGTGATATTCATCACAAAACTGTGGTTCTTCTATATCTGGATTTTTTCAATTTTACACTACTTGGATTTGACTGAAATTTCCATATATTATGAAACCATTATGATGTATCTTTCGTATATGTACTAGAGGTGAAGATCATGTATATAAAAATAAACGAACCAACTAGAAGGATTTCTCATGATGCCGTCAAGGTGTGGAGGCTGTCTAATACGATCGGCCATTTCATCACACTTATTATCATCGCAATTTTGTTATTTTGCGCAAAAACATTTGATTGGTATGGATGGGTTGATCCTATACTTTACATTTTAGGTGGTTTTATTATTTTATCTGCTATTTACTCCATTTTTATCCATTCTATTTATCTACAACACACCTGGCGTTATGAAATTGATCAAGAGTTTATTCAGCTAAAGCACGGAAAGTGGACTCAACAACACACATTGATACCTATGGAAAAAGTGGAATATGTCCGTACAGAACAAGGCCCAATTATGCGTCAATATAAGCTATACAACATTGAAATTGGTACAACAACTTCAAATCATGTTATCCCAGCAATTCCAGCTGAAGAAGCACAGCAATTAAAGGCACAAATTGCTACATTTGCAAAAATAAAAGAAAAAGAGACCATTGAAGGAGTAAAAGAACATGCAGCATCCATCTAAACGTTATCATCCCGCGATGATAGCGGTTGAACTTCTATCTTTTATAAAAGGATCAACAGGATTCTTTCTTATTTTATTTATTTTGAACGCTACTTCTACGTCTACGTGGGTGATATGGGGTCGGTACTTATTCATTATCGTTTGTTGTTTTGCACTGATTGGGACAATCTTAAAGTGGAGGTACTGCCAATACGAGGTCACTCAGTATGCAATCATTGAGCGCAAAGGAGTATTTGTAAAATCCCAACGAACAGTACCTTTTAGCAATATACATAATCAAAAGTCAAATACAACGTTTATACATCGCTGGTTCGGACTCACATCCTTAACCCTTGAAACTGGCACGAGCGGAGATCACGCAACCTTTACGTTTCCAGTTATAACAGATAAGGAAAAGGAAGATATTCTCCTTCATCTAGAGCAAACGCAAAATAGAAAAGGCAATGATTCAGAAACAATTGTCGAAAGAACCATTCATTTTCAATCAAATAAGAAGGACTTAATAAAGGCTTCTTTTACATCTCTTAGTTTCTTGGCATTCTTTCCTTTATTAATTGCTATTTATTTCAATTTAGCAGAGCTTTTTCACATTGAAGATACAGCAAAAAACACGATCGATTACTTACTCAATCATTTAGGTATGCTTATTATTCTTCTATTTTTTGCTATGATTCTATCCGTCCTATTTGGGTTATTCAAAACCTTTACAAAGTATGGAAACTTTGTGATTAGCGATGATAAAGATAGAATCTATATAGAAAAAGGGATCGGCAACTTTGTTAGCTACTCAATACTTAAACACCGAGTTCAGGCTGTTATTGTTAAACAATCCATCTTAAAGCGGTTACTTGGTTTAGTTGAAGTAAAGCTTATTAGTGCAGGAGGATTTGAAGATGAAAAAGAACAGGAAACAAGTTCTTTATATCCTTTTATGCCAAAACAACAGGCTTACCAGATCCTGCAAACGATGTTACCTCAATATGTTATCAAAGAACATATGGAAAGATTTCCAACGAAAGTTCTATGGCTCAAGCTTATTCGTCCCTACTATTTAACGATTCTAGCGACGGTTGGATTGTTAATTTTTAAAAGGGAATGGCTATGGGCAGCTGCAGTTGTGTTCGTCCTATCTGTTGTATCACGATTACTTGATTATTGGTTCACTAGCTATATTCATCATGGGAACACCGTCCAAATTAGAAATGGTGGCATTGTTAATAAAACATTCGTTACACATCGTGACCGAATTCAACAAATTACTGTTGAACACTCCTGGTTACAACGAAAATTTAATGTTGCGACTCTTGTTTTTTTCAATCGAGCAAAACCATTGCATGAAAGCAGGCTATATGGACTTTCCAAAGAAGAAGCAGGCACCTTTTTCAATTGGTACCATGGTCAATCAGGATGAATAGTAGATTCAAGTCTATAAGAAAACCCAAAAGATCCTATCATCCTTTGGGTTTCTTCCTATCATTTATTTCACAAGTTTCATAGTGGATGCAATGTTTCTTGCTGTCCTTTCCATGTAAGCTGCAGCATGTTCAAATGCATCCGGAAGTGTTGTTACACCTGGTACAATGCTGAAAAGAGCGTCAATTCCGTGCTCATATACTACATCACTATCATTAGATAAAGAACCTGCTATTCCAATTACAGGCACACTATATTTTTTCGCTGCTTTTGCGACACCAATTGGCGTTTTACCGTAAATCGTTTGACTATCAATTCTTCCTTCACCAGTAATAACAAGGTCTGCGCCCTTAACCGCATCGTCGAAATTCACGGCATCAAGAACAATCTGAATACCTCTTTTTAGCTCAGCATTTAAAAAAGCTACAAGGCTTGCTCCAAGACCACCTGCCGCACCTGCCCCCTCTATATGTTGAATAGATTTTCCAAGTGATGCTTCGACAACATCAGCAAAGTGAGTGAGATTCTGATCAAGCACTTGAATCATCTCAGGCGTAGCACCTTTTTGAGGGCCAAATATAGCTGACGCCCCCCTTGGTCCTGTTAATGGATTATCAACATCACAAGCAACTTCAATCTTTGCTCTCTTTAACCTTTGGTCAAGCTCGGTCAAATCAAGTGAAACGATATCTGATAGTGCACCACCGCCTGCTCCAATATCATTCCCGTTTTCATCTAGTAATCTTCCACCTAACGCTTGGATCATTCCTGCTCCTCCATCGTTCGTGGCACTTCCTCCAATTCCAATGATAATATGCTCTACACCTAAATCAAGTGCAGATAAGATTAACTCTCCTGTTCCTCTTGTGGTTGCTACTAATGGATTTCTTTGCTCAATTGGTACTAAATGTAAGCCGGAAGCAGCAGCCATTTCGATAACAGCTGTTTTTCCATCTCCCATCAATCCGAAGAAAGCTTTAACCGGATTTCCAAGCGGACCTGTAACAACCCTCTCTTCAATTGACCCGTCTGTAGCATCTACCAATGACTGAACAGTTCCTTCACCACCATCAGCCATTGGCATGATATGATAAGCAGCATCTGGAAAAACGGCTTTAAAGCCTCGTTCAATTGCAAGAGCTGCCTCCATTGCAGATAAGCTTTCTTTAAAAGAATCAGGGGCAATAACTATTTTCATATTTTTCTATCTCCTCTCTATTAAAATTAATGATATCTAGCCAAAAAGTTTAAACACTCCAAATACGAGAGTGGAAATAACGGCAAGTGTTAAACCTACTAAAAATTCATATGGCATTAGTTTCAAACGCTCTTTAATTTCCATATTGACACTTCCAGCTGTTGCATGGAAGAAGCTGCCATGTGGTAAATGATCAAGTACTGTTGCCCCTGCATGAATCATTGCAGCTCCTGCTAATGCCGAGATACCTAAACTTAAGATTGTGCCACTGAAAACACTACTTGCAACCGCTGTACCAGCTGTAGTTGAAGCTGTTGCTGCTGACATAAAAATTCCTGATACAGGTGCCAATAAATATGCTGGCAGTCCTGATGAGCTTAGCCCATTGATAATGACATCCTTCAATTCAGAGTTTGCAATAATTCCGGCCAATGTCCCTGTACCTAATAGCATGATCGCAACTCCAGACATTTTACTTAAACCCGAAACGGCATAATCATTAATCTTCCTTGTCTTTTGCATTGCAATCGCGCCAATAATTCCTCCCACAGGCAGTGCAACCATTGGATCAATATTTATATCAAATAATGGTCGTAACGCTAGTAAAACAATTGCGACAAGTGGCGCAATCATAGCTGTGATAAATAAAGGAGTTTTTGTGTTATCTGAGACTTCAACATCTTGACTCATAACAGCTGAACCTTTTTTTGCTACCTTTTTTGCTAAAAAATACGTTACTGTAATTCCAAAAATAGCTGGGATAACCCCTGCCATCATAATAGATGTAAGTGGTACGCCAAATGCATCAGATGCTGCAATCGCATTTGGATTTGGTGACATGATATTCCCGGCTTTTCCTCCGCCAATCATTGCTAGTAAAATAGCTGTCTTCGAAAACTGTGCACGTTTAGCAATAGCTAACGCAATTGGTGCAACAGTAATAACGGCTACATCGACGAAAACTCCAACAGCTGTCAAAATCATCGTAGCAACAGATAATGCTAGCAGTGCCCGTGCTTCACCAAACTTTTTAACGATCGTTTCGGCAATAGATGAAGCCGCTCCTGATTCAATTAAAACACCGGCTAGGATACCTGCAGCCATTATTCTCAAAACGGCTGGGATAATCCCTTTTGCACCCTCCATCATTAAGTTCACTGTATTTGTAATATCAACTCCACCAATCAGCCCCCCAATTAAGGCTCCGGCAACCATTCCATACGCTGGTGGCACTTTTTTTAAGATTAAAAATATCGCAATAACTAAAGCGCTAATAGCCCCTAAAGCGCTTACTGAAACATCCATGCTGATTCCTCCCCAATGCTGTTTTTACTATAAGTTAATTGTAAGCGTTTGCTATACCCGTTGCATTGTGAAAGGAAACAAAATTCGACGGGTAAAACTTCACCGGGCTTTGTGCAAATGCACAATTAAGTAATATCGTGCATTAATTTTGCAAGATATAATTCCACTAAGTCCCTTATATTCCTTGGATCCCTTCCTGTTAGTTCAAATATTTTTTCAAGACGATATCTTAAGGTGTTTCGATGAATAAACAATTTTTCTGAAACTTTATTTAACTCTCCATTTTCTTTTATATATGCCTCCAGAGTTTGCACTAGCTCTCCCTTTTTACCTTCTTCAAGCAACTTATAATAAAATGCGAAACTTTCTCTGTCCTGCTCATCCTGTGCTAACTTGGATAATAAGATGTCCAACTGATACTCTTCATAATTGTAGATTCTTTTTTCAGGGTGAAGTTTACTTCCCACAAAAATCGCTTTTTGCGCTTGAAGGAATGAAGATGTTAATCCTTTTATCCTTTCGGTTCTACTGCCAATTCCAATAAGAGCTTTATTTCCTGATGCCTTTTCCAACCTCTTCACCAAAAGTAACAATTCGCTATTTTCACGGATTGTAACTGCGGCCTTAAGAATCACAATTTCATTATTCAATGTAATACCCATTAGATCATTCTTTTCTAGCTCATAATGTACAGCACGAAGTAATTCTTGATTACTGAATTCTGCATCATCTGACTGTTTCAATACGATCGCTATTCTTGACTGATCTACCTCTATGCCCAGAAATTGAGCACGCTCTTTTATCCATTCCTCATTGAAGTCCTTCTCAGAAATAAGTCGATTGACAATTTCACTTTGCAGCCTCTGCTTCCACTGTACTCGTTCTAGTAATAGTGACTGCTCTAAAACTAATTCTGCTGCCATTTTTACAAGCTGAGCATAGTTACGAATGCTCTCCGGTTCTCCAGTGATCCCTATTACACCTACAATTTGATTATTAAATTGGATAGGCAAGTTTATTCCAGGTTTAGTCCCTTTCATTTCTGCAGCAGCTAATTTATCAATTTCATAGCTTTCTCCCTGATTCAGAACAAGAAGAGCACCGTCGTGGAGCTGATTAATTCTCTCTTTATCTCCAGATCCTATAATTATTCCTTTATTATTCATCACATTTATATTGTGATTTAATATTTTCATCGTTCGTTCAACAATTTCCTGTGCAAGTTCATATGTTAAAAATTGCATACAACTTTCCTGCCCTTCAACATTAATAATTCTATTATAATTGAAAATCACCATTTCATTTCTTATAAAAGGTTTGTGGTGCTAGATAAAAATGTTCCACGTGAAACGAAATCGTTGATTATCTTATGAAGAGCTTTTTTCTTATCCTTTTGCACCCTTCCTCCCACTTTGAACCCCTTGACTTCCACTCCAATAAACTTCTCCAACAAATAAACAATAAAAAAGAAGCAACCATACCCATAGATAAGATTGCTTCTTCTCAAGCCCCCTCTATCATCTCCTGCTTTTCTTTCTTAATGTGATCCAACTCGTTCTTCTTTGCCTCAAATTGATCAGTTAAATTTGATAGAATTTCACTTACTTTTGAGTACTGATTTTTAGTTTGTTCTAATGATTCACTAATCTTACTTTGAACCATCATATCTACAAAGAAACCATCCAAGAAAAAATCAGCAAACTTTAACATCCCTGAGATATCGACTTCGAGATGTGCTTCTTCTTGAACATCTAATAATTCCTTTTGAAAATAGCGCATACTTGTCTGAGCTCTATGGATGTGAGCTTCAGCTTCATCAATATGCCGGTGCTTTACAAAGCTGGAAATTGTTCCGCCGCCGAACATATCAAATGTTCCCCAATCATTTGCTTTTTTTAGTGAATTTTCAGCTTCCAAGAGGTCTCTTTTGACACGCACTCCAGCAACAATTGCTTCTTCCATCTCTTGAATATATGCTTTAAGATTCCCCTCTTTCTCACTCAAGTCAAAAATTTTATCTGCATGTCGTGAGCGACTTTTTTTCATCATGTTCTCTTTTTCAAAAAGAAGTTGGTAATACCTAGATTCAGCATTGTTGAGCGTATGCAGCTTATGATTTAGTTCAAGTATGGCTGATTCTATTTCCGATTTCGTTTTTTGTGTTTCCTCCAGTCTATGCCCGGCAGCAATGAGTTCCTGCTTTTCCTTTGACAGTTTTTCATCCTTCGTTCCGGATAATAGAGCGACTACGTTTTTTAAACTCATTTTTTTAAGTTGGTTCACATCTTTTTCTTCAGACTTATAAAGAATCTGCAGCTCAGTCAGTCTTTCCTGAATTATTTCTAGTTCTTTGTGGAAATCCTTTAATTGCGCTTCATACTTTTGCTTTTTACGTATTTCCCCTTTTATCTCAACTAACTTTGCATTTATTTCTAAAAACATTACGATTCCTCCGTTTCCTATTTACCTTTTCTACGGAATAGTCGAAAAAAGGTTTCAGATACCCACAAAGAGGAACTGGAAAACTTTTTGTTTAAGATTGTCAATTCCGGGAATTCTAGTTATGGTGAAAACCCTTATTGTCGGTAAATTTGTGTAATTACTAGTTCCATGGATTTCACTGTATATTCTCATTTAGATATGAAAAAGTTATAAACCCAACTATTAAAAATTTGCCTAACTATTCCCCTTTTCTTCAAGTAAAGTTTATATTTAAAGGGCTTACATTATTTTTTATTTAAAAGATCTAATCGTTTCACTTGACTAAAAGGAAATTCTATTTGATAATTTATATAAAATTAGAACGATTATAGATAATGTCTGTAATTGTTCAAATCACATTCTAGGAGGAAGATGAAACATGTCTCTAATTGGTACTGAAGTAAAACCTTTCGCAGCAAAAGCATTCAAAGATGGTGAATTCATCGATGTAACAAACGAAGATTTAAAAGGTCAATGGAGCGTATTCTGCTTCTATCCAGCAGATTTCACTTTCGTATGCCCAACTGAGCTTGAAGATTTACAAAACGAATATGAAAACTTAAAAGCACTTGGTGTTGAAGTATATTCTGTTTCTACAGATACTCATTTCACACATAAAGGTTGGCACGACAGCTCAGAAAAAATCGGTAAAATCAAATATGCAATGATCGGTGATCCATCTCAAGTGATCTCTCGTAACTTTGAAGTGTTAAACGAAGAAGAAGGTCTTGCTGATCGTGGAACTTTCATCATTGATCCAGATGGTGTTATCCAAACTGTAGAAATCAATGCAGGTGGTATTGGCCGTGATGCAAGCATTCTAGTTAACAAAATTAAAGCAGCTCAATATGTTCGCAACAATCCGGGTGAAGTTTGCCCAGCGAAATGGGAAGAAGGCGCTGAAACACTTAAGCCAAGCCTTGACCTTGTTGGAAAGCTGTAAGGAGAATCATAAATGGTACTTGATGCAGATATTAAAGCACAGTTAGAACAATACCTTCAGCTATTAGAAGGCGATATTGTTCTAAAGGTTAGTGCTGGTAGTGATAAACTCTCAACTGATATGCTGGAGCTTGTAAATGAGCTAGCTTCCATGTCATCGAAAATTACAGTTGAGAAAGCAGATTTACCAAGAACACCAAGCTTTAGCGTAAATCGTGTTGGCGAAGATACTGGTGTTACCTTTGCTGGAATTCCGCTAGGTCACGAATTTACTTCATTGGTCTTAGCTCTTTTACAAGTTAGTGGAAGACCACCAAAGGTTGATCAAAGTGTGATTGATCAAATTAAAGGCATTAGCGGTGAACATCACTTTGAAACATATGTAAGCCTAAGCTGTCACAACTGCCCTGACGTTGTACAAGCTCTTAATATAATGAGTGTTTTAAACCCTAATATCACACACACAATGATCGACGGGGCTGCTTTTAAAGAAGAAGTAGAAAACAAGAACGTGATGTCTGTACCAGCTGTGTACTTAAATGCTGAATTCTTAAGCGGTGGCCGTATGACACTTGAAGAAATTCTTGCTAAAATCGGTACTGCTCCTGATGCATCAGAGTTTGAGAACAAAGAGCCTTACGATGTTCTAGTCGTAGGTGGAGGTCCTGCTGGTGCGAGTGCAGCGATTTATGCAGCACGCAAAGGGATTCGTACTGGTATCGTTGCTGAGCGCTTTGGCGGTCAGGTTCTAGACACTATGAGCATTGAGAACTTCATTAGTGTAAAAAGCACTGAAGGGCCAAAGCTTGTCGCAAGCCTTGAGGAGCATGTAAAGGAATACGGCATTGATGTCATGAATTTACAACGTGCTAAAGGGATCGAAAAGAGAGACCTTTTTGAACTTGAGCTTGAAAATGGCGCTGTTCTAAAAAGTAAAAGTGTGATTGTTTCTACAGGTGCTCGTTGGCGTAATGTTGGCGTTCCTGGAGAACAAGAGTTCAAAAACAAAGGTGTTGCTTACTGCCCTCACTGTGATGGTCCTTTATTTGAAGGCAGAGATGTGGCCGTTATTGGTGGAGGAAACTCTGGTATCGAAGCAGCAATTGACCTTGCAGGCATCGTAAAGCATGTTACTGTTCTTGAATTCAATCCAGAACTAAAGGCTGACGATGTCCTCCAAAAACGCTTATACAGCCTTCCTAACGTAACTGTTCTAAAGAATGTTCAAACAAAAGAAATTACAGGAACAGACAGTGTTAACGGCATTACGTATATTGACCGTGAAACAGGTGAAGAACATCATGTTGAGTTACAAGGTGTATTTGTACAAATCGGCCTTGTTCCAAACACTGACTGGTTAGAAGGAATCGTTGAACGTAACGGTATGGGTGAAATTATTGTCGATAAGCATGGTGCAACAACTGTACCTGGTTTATTCGCTGCCGGTGATTGTACTGACAGTGCGTATAATCAAATCATCATTTCTATGGGATCTGGAGCTACTGCAGCTTTAGGTGCGTTTGACTATCTTATCAGAAACTAATCTATATAAGTGAAAGCCGCTCTTGCATCATTGTGTAAGGCGGCTTTCTTTATATATTCTATCTATTTAACAGAAGTTTTACTTTACTGTTCTTTGTTTCTAATACCATCCATTACAAAACGAACAGCATCTTCAATTTCTTCATCAGTAATAGAATAATCATTTAATAATACTAATCGGGAAGCTAAAAATCCCGCAATAAATGTTAACACCATTTTTACAATACGGTCTGTAGGTATATCTGCAAATTCACCACGTTCTTTAAATATTTCCAAAGCCTTGTTAACACGGGTAATAAAGTTCTCTGATAAAAGGGGCAATAAATTACTTTTTAGTTCTTCATTATATAAAATTTCCTTTATAACAACCTTAGCAATCTCCTTATTTTCTAAAAAGAAATTGATTCTGTTTTTTAGAAAGGCTTTAAGAAATTCCTCAAATGTATGAACATTTGAAGACATAATTTCGTTAAACACTTCCTCTGCCATTAAAGGAAAAGATTCTTTAAAAAAAGGAAGAATAACAGAAAGCAATAAATTATCTTTCGTTCCATAATGTCTAAAAATTGTTCCTTCTGCGACCCCAGCAGCTTTGGCGATTTCACTAGTAGATGTATTGGCATAACCTTTTTCAGCAAAAATAGTGATGGCTGCTTCGACAATTTTCTGTTGTTTTTCCGTTTGCTTCTTCGATAATTTTGCTTGAGCAATTAATGCATCCAACAACTTACTTTCAGACACTTACCACACGCCCCTTCATTACCCACTATTATAGCTTACGGTACTTTTTCAGAGCAAATAAATTCAATATGATAAAGAGTATGGCAAAAGCAGCTAAGGCGTAGAGGTCTCCACGTATATCTGCAAATCCCAAGCCTTTGTACATAACACCCTTCAAAGCATCTGCTGCATAATACAATGGCATGATCTTTGCGATGGCTTGCAGCCAATTGGCCATCCCTTCCAATGGTAAAATTCCTGAAAAGAAAATCTGTGGTATTACGGCTACAGGAATAAACTGAACCATTTGAAATTCCGACGATGCGAACGATGATAGAAGAATCCCTAAGGATAAAGCAACTAAAGCAAGGAGTAAATTAATCAGAATGACATTCCAAATTGAGCCGACAAGAACCATGTCTAATACATTGATAGAATAAAGAACAATCACAACCGTTTGAAGAATAGCGAATACTCCAAAGCCGATTAAGTAAGCTGTTATGATTTCCCCTCTCCTAATCGGTGTTGCCATTAATCTTTCTAAAGTACCTGTTGTTCGTTCTTTTAATAAACCGATACCAGAGATTAAAAATACAAAAAAGAAGACAAAAAAGCCAATTAGAATTGGACTAAGAACATCAAAAAATTCTGTGTCGCTATCTCCATATACATATTCAATTCCTAACGGATCCCTTGAAGGCATCTCTAGGTTCATATCACTTTTCATGATTAATTGTGATTGTAACTGTTTATTCGATATCTGTTTTATTTTCATTTGCAAGCCTTGTGCTAAATTAGGGTCACTGTTTAACAATGTCAATTTCCATTCATCATCTTCTACCTTTAAATACCCATCTAAATCTTGTTCTGCGATTACTTCTTCTATATTAGAAGTTTCTTTGAATTCCTCTATTAAAATATTTGCCTCTTTAAACTGTTCAATTAATTGGTCACTAGCATTCTCTACACCTAATGTCGGGTCTATATTTTCTCCATTAAATACTAAGTACATAAGAGTTAAGATTAATAAAGGGGCTATGAATAAAAGCGCCAGGGTTCGTTTATCTCTAAGCATTTGCTGAAATATTCGTCTAACTAATGCAGGTATTCTCATCATTTTTTCCTCCCTGCGCTTAAGAATACTTCATCAAAATTGCTTGCCTTATATTGCTCTTTTAGCTCCTGTGGTGTCCCACTCGTGATGATCGCCCCATCCCTAACCATTGCAATGTAATCACATTTTTCCGCTTCATCCATCACATGCGTAGTGACAATAATCGTTTTTCCTTCTTGCTCCTTTAATCGGATAAGCTCCTTCCAAATACTAAACCTCAGCTCTGGATCAATCCCTACTGTTGGTTCGTCTAAGATGAGAATTTGAGGATTTTGAATTAATGCGATAGCTAGAGATAATCGCCGTTTCATTCCACCTGAATATGCCAAAACCTTTTTTGATAGATGTTCTGTAAGGTTAACTAAATTAGCAGTGTACGCAATTCGCTCCTTTATCTCAGCTTTCTTTAACTTATAAAGAGAAGCAAAAAATGTGAGATTTTCTTTACCTGTTAATTCTGCATAGAGTGCATCTGATTGAGCCATATACCCAATTTCTTGCAGCAGCCTTAAATTAGGTACTTCCTCATTGAGAACATGAACGGCCCCGCGATCTGGTTTATCCATCCCTACAATCATTTTTACTAAAGTTGTTTTTCCTGCACCTGAAGGACCAATAAAACCATAGATGGATCCTTCTTTAATACTTAAATCAATGTCATTTAGTACAACCTTATTTCCATAACGTTTACTTATCTTCTGAATTGAGATAGTTTCCTTCATGTTAACCTCCCATAACCAAAATAAGTGAGTAATTACTCACTTATTTTATAACACCCCCCAATATGTCCTGTCAATAAGAAAAGTGAGTGTTTACTCACCAATCATTCACACCTCATATAGCTGATATCCCATATAAAGAGCCATCCCCCATACAATAAGTGCGGAAACCTGGTTCATCCTTTTTAAAAACTTCCCACTTCGATCGAATTGACCAATCTTCCTTCCGATGATCGCTAAAGAAAAAAACCAAATCCAAGATACAGCTATGCATGCTAGACAAAATATCCATTTCTCGTATCCTGTATAGGCTAATGAACTAGTTCCAATAACGCCAATCGTATCCATAATAGCGTGAGGGTTAAATAATGAAACAGATGCCGCGAATGTCACCTGACGGCGTGCCGAAAAACGGTCTTGCCTTTGATCAACACCTGCTTCAGGATGATCTCTCCACAACATCCACCCCATATATGCCAAGAAAAAGAAGCCTATTATTAATAGCAAGAATCTTAATGATTCAAAGCTAAAAACAATTATTGATACTCCAGCAACAGCCAAATAAATCAGAATTGTATCACAGATCCCCGCTGTTATAATTGCAGGTAAAGCTTGGGTCCATTTAGAATGGATCGCCCCTTGATTAAATACAAATACATTTTGAACTCCTAAAGGCAGGATTAGTCCAAATGCCAATATCATTCCATGAAAAAATGCCTCCACAATCATTCCTCCTGTTCTCCATTAGAATAACGAAGGATGTGAAAGATGTCTCCAACCAATTGGATGGGATTCAATCCAACCATTTTGGTATAATAGTAGAAAAAAACGGAGTAGCCAATGCTAGATATAAAATGGAAACCACAAAAAACGTTATCAATTCCCTTGCATCAGCAAATCTCTAATTATATGAAAAACAAAATCATGACTGGTGAGTGGACAATTGGTACAAAACTACCTCCGCAACGACATTTAGCAAAGCTCTTTCAAGTAAACCGCAGCACAATTGTCACAGCACTAGACGAATTAGCTGCCGATGGTCTAATAGAATCCAAGGTTGGAAGCGGGACAAGGGTAATCAATAATACATGGGGCCTTCTTACTTCAACTCCCCCTCCAGATTGGATAAGCTATGTTAAATCCGGTATTCACAAGCCTAATAAATCTATCATTCAACAAATTAATAAGGCAGAAGCAGAGCCTGGCTTTATAAGGCTTGGTACCGGTGAGCTGTCACCTGATTTGTTACCGAACGAAAAAATGGCGGGGATTCTCCAATTCAATCACGCTCGACCTTTATCACTTGGCTACGCAGAACCTAAAGGAAGTCTATCCTTGCGTAAAAGTGTTAGTGCATATTTAAAAGAAAAAGGAATTGCAGCGTCACCAGAATCGATTTTAATCGTTTCTGGAGGACTCCAAGCCCTTCAATTAATCGCCATTGGGTTATTAGATAGAGGATCTACCATCTTACATGAAACCCCTTCATACTTGAACTCAGTACATGTATTCCAATCAGCTGGAATGAATTTATTTGGGATTCCATTAGACGAGGAAGGGATTCAATGTAATTCGATTCCCCGTATAAAGCGACAACATAAGGCAGCTTTACTGTATACGATCCCTACATTTCATAACCCGACAGGCACATTAATGTCTGAGAAAAGACGTTTGGAGCTTATGGAGGTATGTCAGAAGGAAGCAATTCCTATTATTGAGGATGATGTTTATGGTGATTTATGGCTTGAGGAATCTCCCCAAAAGCCATTAAAGGCAAATGATACACAAGGGAATGTCCTGTATATAGGAAGCATGTCCAAATCATTAAGTCCAGGTTTACGAATTGGCTGGATTGCAGGGCCCGAACCTGTCATTGAACGTTTATCCGATATCAAGATGCAAACAGATTACGGCTCAAGCTCGGTATCGCAATTTGCTGTAGACAACTGGCTTCGCAGCGGACATTATAAGGAGTTCTTGATAGAGCTAAAAATAGAATTAAGATATCGAAGAAATTTTACCCATCAAATTTTGAAGAAGCATTTTTCAGAAATCGCAACCTGGAGTATACCAAAAGGCGGTTTTTATATCTGGCTTAAATTACAACCGAAAGTTTCCACACGGAAACTATTCGATTTAGCCCTTCGAGAAGGGATTTTAATTAATCCTGGAAATGTATATGATAAACATGATGATCAGCACCTGCGGATTTCCTATTCCTATGCATCACTTGAGCAACTAGAAGAAGGGTTAATTCAACTAGCAAAGCTGATTAAGCATTACTCTTTGAAATGAACAACCCGCTTTAGGATACCGTAATTAACATATACGGTATCCTTTGTTTTATCTAGTTAAAGGAAACTTATTGAGCGAGCCTGAAAAAAGAGCAGACTAATCTCATCTTTGTACGTCTAATCCATTAACTATAGACGGGTTCTTTCCCACATAAACCAAGCGTCTGCCCTGTTGACGTATGAATTTCGTGCAGAAGATCCGGGTTTTCCATAAGGGACCTTCCGTATGAAGGAATCATTTCTTTAATTTTTGGTTCCCACTCATTCATATATTCAGGGAAGCATTTTGATATCACTTCAAGCATGACGTGAACAGCAGTCGAAGCACCTGGAGATGCACCGAGGAGGGCTGCAATTGAGCCATCCGCTGCACTAACAACTTCCGTACCAAATTGAAGTGTTCCTTTCCCGCCAGCTTCAGTATCTTTAATCACTTGCACACGTTGGCCTGCTACAACTAAATCCCAATCCTCGCTTTTTGCATTGGGAATAAACTCACGCAACTCTTCCATGCGCTGTTCCTTTGATAGCATTACTTGCTGAATCAGATATTTAGTTAATGACATGTTCTTCGCACCTGCTGCCAACATTGTTAATAGGTTATCCGGTTTGACAGAAGTGATTAGATCAAACATGGATCCATGTTTCAGGAATTTTGGTGTGAATCCTGCAAATGGTCCAAAAAGTAAAGACTTTTTATTGTCAATGAATCGTGTATCAAGATGTGGAACAGACATTGGCGGAGCTCCCACCTTAGCTTTGCCATATACTTTTGCATGATGCTGAGCAACGACATCAGGATTATTACACACCATAAATAGTCCGCTTACTGGAAATCCTCCAATATGCTTACCTTCAGGAATACCCGATTTTTGCAGTAAATGCAGGCTTCCTCCACCGCCGCCAATAAAGACAAATTTAGCAGTATGGCGCTCAATAACACCGCTATCTAGATTCTGCACTTTCACTTCCCATAGACCTTCACTTGTACGTTTTATATCTTGAACACTATGTCTATAGTTTGTCTCAACATGTTTTCTCTCTAAGTGATCAAATAACATCCGTGTTAAAGCACCAAAGTTAACATCTGTTCCAGAGTCAATTTTGGTAGCAGCAATGGGTTCATTTGTTTTGCGTTCTTGCATAATAAGCGGAATCCATTCCATCAATTTTCCAGGATCATCGGAAAATTCCATCCCTTGAAATAGCGGATTTTTTGATAGCGCTTCAAATCGCTTTTTTAAAAATGCTACATTTTGTTCCCCTTGAACTAAACTCATATGAGGCAATGGCATGATAAAATCCTGTGGATTTTGGATCAGCTTGCTTTTGACAAGATATGACCAAAACTGCATCGAAACCTGAAACTGTTCATTAATATTTATTGCTTTCGTTATGTCTACAGATCCATCAGGTTTTTCCACCGTGTAATTAAGCTCGCAAAGTGCTGCATGCCCTGTTCCCGCATTATTCCATTCGTTTGAGCTTTCCTCTCCTGCTTTTGAAAGCTTCTCAAATACAGTTATTTCCCAGTCCGGTATTAATTCTTTCAGAAGTGTTCCCAAAGTCGCACTCATCATTCCGGCACCAATTAAGATAACATCTGTTTTTTTCTGTATGCTGCCCATTATAACCTTCCTTTTATCCCCTATATTTGTAAAGAAAACTCGCCGATTGACGAGCATGTAAAGGCGAAGACAGAGGCTAAGCTGCCCTTATACTTCATACTTAAAATTGGCCACTGCACCGAATAATCATCCACGCAGCCAATTTATACTTTCTTAACGTGCAAAAAAGAGTAGGAGCTCCTGCTTAGAAGTCACAAAAAGCAACGAACACCTAAGAACAACCTTTTCTGTCTCAACTATAACCATACCACTATTATACTATTATAAATATTTATAGATTAAAATTTCTACCGTTGTCTGATAATTATAAACTATTTAAAGCTTGCAAAAAAGTGTGAAGTAATTCCATTAGGATTTAATCCATATATCAAGCCTTATTTTCACCAAATTCACTTGCATATATTTTCCATATATCGTATTATATATCTAAATGATATATATCTTTTAGATAGGTGAGAGTTTATTGAAAAATTATAACGATACAACGTATGCGATTTTAGGAATTTTAACAACCGATTGTAACTCCGGCTATTCCATTAAACAATTTATTGACAAGAGCCTAAACCATTTTTGGAAAATTAGTTATGGCCAAATTTACCCAACGTTAAAATTCATTGTCCAAGAGGAATTAGCTGAAGTCCATTCATCCTCTTCTGCAGGGAAGCCTGACCGAAATGAATACAAACTCACTTCAAAAGGAGTAGAAGTATTAAAAAATTGGTTAAATCATCCAATTGATCAACTGCCTGTTGAACGGAATGAAATTTTATTGAAATTGTTTTTTGGCCACTATCAATCACACGCTCAAACAATCTCGCTTCTACAAAATTACAAACAAAGGCTAGAAAGCCGGTACCAAACGTATGAATCGATCGAGTTAGCGATTCAACAGCATCAAAGTCATGATGAAAATTCAATGTATTGGCTTTTTACTTTAGATTATGGAAAAAGGGTAACGAAGGCTGCAATCGAATGGTGTGAATGTACTCTACAGAAGTATGAAACTATTAGGGAGGATTAAAAATGACCAAACACCTTTTTACTGGACGTTACACAACGGAAAATGAAGAGGATATCGTTGTATTTGTCATTGGAATGAGAGTGAATAAAAGGCTTGCAGTACACAAATGGTTACCAGTCTTTCTAGCTATGCCAGGAATGATTAGGGAGCTTTATACAAATAAAGAAGATCTGGGTTTTTTATCAATGGAAAGCTATTTTGGACTTAGAACAACTGCCATGATTCAATATTGGCGCTCAATGGATGATCTGCTCGCATATGCAAAATTTGAAAAGCATATGAATGCATGGAAAAATTTCTATAAGAAAATCGGAAATAATCAAACGGTTGGAATTTATCATGAAACATATCAAGTTAAAAAAGGAAATTATGAATCTTTTTATGGAAATATGCCTCACTACGGCTTAGGTAAAGCCTTAGACCTTATTCCAATAACAGCTAAACATGATTCGGCACGAAAACGTCTTAAAGTAGAATAGGTGAATGTGAAAAAAAGCACCTTAAATAGGTGCTTCTTTTATTCCTTCCTATGTCGTCACCCTCTAAAAACAATATAAAAATAGACGTTATTTTATTAATCTTTTAAGTTCCTTCTTCCAGCTTCACAAATTACTTAAGTCTTCCAAAGATAATAAACTAACTATTTTATACCCGTTCCCCTCCCCTTTAGGCCTTACAATAACTGTCCCCATATCAGGAATTTGCCCTAAAGCCACACCTTGGGGAAAGCTATGAGCAATAATCACCTTATTTCTCCCCGTTACTGGCTTTGTTTCTAGCACTGACTGAAGATGATGTAATATTCTCCTTCTTTCTCTACCAGGTAAATTCCCGCTTAACCTATATACCTCAACCCAAAAGGATTCAAATTCAACATTTGCCCTTCCAAATGCTAACTGTGCGGTTTCTATTGTTCTACAAAAGGGACTTGCAGAAATAGGAAAACGAATGGGTATTCTTAAGTAACGAAGAATCTCTCCATAATACATAGCCTGCCTTCTGCCCCTTTCAGAAAGATTCCTTTGGGTAGAGCAGTTTTGAAAATTTAAATTGAGTTGATCTCGGCCTACAGATGCTTCTCCGTGCCTTACATAGAAAATTAATCCTCCTTTTTGCAGTGAATCAAGTAATGATCTTTTCAAACGATCTCCCCTTCCTTGTGAATGTCTTAGATTACTTATAGAACATGGACTATTAACTATTAAATTAATACTAAGCCTACCAAATAAGAACCATTTTTTCTTCCGCATTTAAAGTGAGCTACTTAATGATTTGATTTATTTTCAAATAGACTAAAACACTACCCTCTTCTGCTAGAATAGACGATTTCCTCCCCTTCATTAGTTGATAGTCAATGCCCTATGTATATAAAAACTTAATCACCTTATTGATTTCCCCCTATTTGTGTATATACCTATGAACAAAAGTAAATGTAAAATATTTCTAGCATTTAGAGATAGAAGCACATACGCAGTTTTAATAAAATCATATTTTATAAAAGGATTTATATATATATCCCATTAATAGATTCAAAAAAGGAGCGTGTTGAAAATACTAACTAAGACAGGACCATTATCCGTTTCTTTATTAGGCAGTAGCGGAGGTGTTGCTAGAGCAATATTAGCCATTTTAAACAAATCCATTCAAGATAAAAATGACCCCCTACACCCCATCATTAGCAAATCCCGCCTTCACCTAATTGATATCAATCAAAAGGATAAAAAATACTACGATCAATTATTCCCAAACCTTGCAGGTAACATTAAGCTCCATCAACTAGATCTCAAAGATACAACTATCTTTAAAGAACATCTAAAACAGACAAATACAAAAATAGTCATAGATGTATCATGGGCCGATACAATTGAGATGCTTAATTGCTGTAACGAATTAGGCGTATATTATCTTAATTCAGCTCTAGAGAACACGGAGGTTGATGAGGACGAGGAATTGTATGGTTTCCCACTAGCAGAGCGATATTTTAGATTTGAAGATAATAAAGAAGATTTAATTGCAAATACAAAAGCTATTGTTTGTTCTGGTATGAATCCCGGAGTAGTTCAATGGATGGCTTTAAAACTAATGAAGGAAAATCCGGGCAAAAAGCCTTTAGCCTGCTACATTGTAGAGCATGACAATTCTTTTTTTAAAGACAAGAAATTAATTAAACCTAACACACTCTATACTTCATGGTCTGTTGAATGCTTCCTGGATGAAGCTATATTAAGCTATCCAATGTTTGTCGACCATCATTTACAGCATTATTTTTATGAAGAAGTATATGCGATGGAGTTTAAAGTGAAATTAGGGGAAAAAGAATTTTACGGTTGTCTGATGCCGCATGAAGAAGTGATTACATTAGGTGAAATATTTGATATGGAAATTGGCTTTATTTATCGTGTCAATGAATATACTACCAAAATAATTCGGGATAATTTAGATGATGTGGATGTTCTATGGGATTGGAATCAGCAAGTAATTGATCCTGATATAGGTGAAGTTGAAGGTGAAGATTTAATTGGTGTGCTTTTAGTTTACGAGGATATGGAAAAGTTCATGTATAACGTGATGAAAAGTAGTGAGATTTATCCAAAATTCAAAACAAACGCAACGTACTTTCAAGTAGCTTGCGGCATTTATGCAGGCTTAGCCAGCTTAATCCTTGATGATGTTCCTCTAGGTATCTATTATGTTGATGATCTTTTGCTTAACACTGAAAGCAAGTATGGAGAATATCTAACCTACCATATGACTGATTTTGTCAAGGGAGAAAATAAAGGCTCCGATGGGTTGTTGCATAAAAGACTGAAATGGATTGAATAGACGATTATAAATTGATAAAAATATAGATCTATCAATCACTTTTTTAATAGACATCCTTATTAGTTGGCAGACTACAAGTTAGTTCGTTATGCACTTCTTCCATAAAAAATCTATTTGTTAGGAGATGAAAAGTTGGGAAAAGCACTTATTATTGGTTGTGGTGGAGTGGCATCCGTTGCCGTCCATAAATGTGTTCAAAACAATGAAGTATTTGAAGAGATTTGTATCGCAAGTCGGACAAAATCAAAATGTGATGACTTAAAAGCCAAACTAGATGGTAGAAAAACGAAAATTACAACTGCTCAAGTTGACGCAAATAATGTCGATGAATTAATTGCTTTAATTGAAGAAGTAAAACCAGATATCGTAATGAACTTAGCTTTACCATATCAAGATTTAACAATCATGGACGCTTGCCTAGCAACCAAAACACACTATATGGATACGGCAAACTATGAACCGGAAGATACAGCAAAATTTGAATACAAATGGCAGTGGGAATACCACGAACGTTTTGAAAAGGCTGGCATCACCGCTCTTTTAGGTAGCGGCTTTGACCCCGGTGTTACAGGTGTATTTTCAGCTTATGCACTGAAACATCATTTTGATGAAATTGAACAGATCGATATTCTTGACTGCAATGCAGGTGATCACGGCTATCCGTTTGCTACCAATTTTAATCCTGAAATCAATATTCGTGAAGTTTCTGCGAATGGTAGATATTGGGAAAATGGCGAATGGGTTGAAACGAAACCAATGGAAATTAAACGCGTTTATAACTTCCCTGAAGTAGGAGAAAGAGATATGTACCTGTTATACCACGAAGAGCTAGAATCCCTAGTAAAAAACATTCCAGGACTTAAACGTATCCGCTTCTTCATGACATTTGGCCAAAGCTACCTTACACATCTAAAATGTCTTGAAAATGTCGGAATGACTTCAATTGAACCGATCGAATTCGAAGGAAATCAAATTATTCCTCTTCAGTTCTTAAAAGCTGTCTTACCAGACCCTGCCTCCCTTGGACCACGCACAAAAGGTAAAACCAACATCGGCTGTATCTTCAAAGGAAAAAAAGACGGGAAAGATAAAACATATTATGTATACAATGTTTGTGACCATGAAGAATGCTATAAAGAAGTAGGTTCTCAGGCAGTGTCCTATACAACAGGCGTCCCTGCAATGATTGGTGCAATGATGCTGATAACAGGAAAGTGGAATAAACCAGGTGTATACAATATTGAAGAATTTGATCCAGACCCATTCATGGAAGCACTGAACAAATGGGGACTGCCATGGAAGGAAAACTTTGATCCAGAGCTAGTCGATTCTGAATCTATTAAACTCTCAGAACCGAAGAAAGGCAGTAGTTAATATGAAGTTCGAGGAAATACCATCACCTTGTTATGTAATCGATGAAGATCTTCTGGAAAAAAATTTAAAAATCTTGAACGGAGTCATGGAACGGACAGGATGCAAGATCCTTTTGGCACAAAAAGCATTTTCCATGTTTAGGATGTATCCTCTAATGGGGAAGTATTTAAGCGGTACGACTGCAAGCGGCTTATATGAAGCTCGTCTAGGTCGGGAGGAAATGGGAAAAGAGACTCATATCTTTTCCCCTGCCTATCGTGAAGACGAAATCGATGAGATTATATCTATTTGTGACCATATCGTCTTTAATTCCTTTTCACAGTTGGAGAAATTTAAAGATAAAGCTCTTGCAGCTGGCAAAAGTGTAGGCTTGCGCATTAATCCCGAATGCTCGACACAGGTGAGCCATGCCATCTATGACCCCTGCACGCCAGGTTCAAGATTCGGCGTAACAATAGCGAATTTTCGTCAGGATTTGCTTGATGGTGTTTCAGGCTTACACTTCCATACCCTTTGTCAGCAAAACTCCAACGATTTGGAAACAACTCTTAAGGCTGTAGAAGAGAGGTTTGGACCATGGCTATCTCAAATGGATTGGATTAACTTTGGCGGCGGACACTACATTACAGAAAAAGGCTATAACATTCAATTACTAGAAAGTTGCATTAAGAGAATGCAAGATAAATACGGATTAGTAGTATATCTTGAGCCTGGTGAAGCCGTTGCTTACAATGCAGGATATCTGGTTACGACTGTACTTGATACACATCAAAACGGTATCGATATTGCTATTCTCGACACTTCTGCAACCTGCCATATGCCCGATGTATTGGAAATGCCTTATCGCCCTCCTCTTCTTGGCTCAGGAACTCCAGGGGAAAAGCCGTTTTTGTATCGTCTTGGCGGGCAAACCTGCCTCACTGGTGATATAATTGGGGATTATTCTTTTGACCAGCCATTAAAGAGTGGAGATCGTTTAGTTTTTGGAAATATGGCAGTCTACACGATGGTGAAAAACACCACTTTTAACGGTATGTCATTACCAGCAATTGTTATTTTGGATCAAGCAGGAGAATACCATATCGTACGCGAATTTGACTTTAAAGATTTTAAAATGAGGCTCGCATAAAAGAGGAATTTAAAAATATTAGTTAACAGTAAAGGACTAGATAGCATCCTATTTATTGCCCACACAAACTTAATCACTTAGAAAAATCCGCAAAAATCTTTTGCGGATTTTCATTGTTTTGCAGGTGAACAGTCATGCCTCACGATTTCTCCTAAATTACCTGCCTTACTTACTCTAGATAATTGCTTTTATTCTCTATTAATTGTTGAAAAAGGAGTCTCCTTCCAATATTAAAAAGACTGATATAGTTGAGAATACTTTCTAAATCAGTTAGCATAAGTAGTAGTTTAATAAATATCGAGGTGAGTTTTTGCGGAATGTAAGTTCAGTTTTTTGGTATTCACTTTCAATTTGCGTTTTACTTGTTGTATGGGGTGCGATTGCTCCCGCTCATTTACAAGCTTTTTCTTCAAAGGTAACGAGTTATATCTCTGAAACATTCGGGTGGTATTATTTAATCATTATCATGATATTGTTGGCTTTCTGTATCTACTTAATTTTTTCACCACTTGGAAAAATTAAATTAGGTAAAGAAAACGACAAGCCCGAATTTAGTTTATCTTCCTGGTTTGCTATGTTATTTAGTGCAGGTATGGGAATGGGACTGGTTTTTTGGACCACTGCTGAGCCAATTTCTCATGCATTTAAAAATCCTCCTGGAGCTGAAGCAGGATCTGATGAAGCGATTAGGGAGTCGCTCCAGTATTCTTTTTTCCACTGGGGAATTCATGCATGGGCAGTTTATGGAGTTGTGGCACTATCCTTGGCTTACTTTAAGTTTCGTAAAGGTCAACCAGGATTAATTAGTGCTACCCTTTCTCCGGTATTTGGAGAAAAAAGCATGCGAGGACTATCCGGGAAATTAATCGATACACTGGCTGTATTTGCTACAGTGGTTGGTGTAGCTTCAACTCTTGGTTTTGGATCTGCCCAAATTAATGGGGGTCTGTCCTATCTCTTTCATACACCGAATAACTTTGGCATGCAATTATTGATTCTAGCTGTTTCCACTGTTCTTTTCATTTATTCTGCTTGGTCAGGAGTAGGGAAAGGAATTAAGTATTTAAGTAATGCCAATATGGGACTTGGATTTGCCTTATTAATTGCGCTATTTATCGTTGGCCCTACTTTGTACATCTTAAATATGTTTACAGCCACACTTGGAAGTTATATAACTAATTTTTTTGATATGAGTTTTCGTATATCCCCATTAAATGAAGATGGTCGTACATGGATTGACAATTGGACAATCTTTTACTGGGCTTGGTGGATTTCTTGGGCTCCATTTGTTGGAATTTTTATTGCCAGAATATCTAAGGGACGAACCATTAAAGAATTTATCATAGGTGTACTTTTTGTCCCCTCATTAGTTTGTTTTATCTTTTTTTCCGTATTTGGTGTTTCAGCACTAAATATAGAACAAAATGGAATTGAAACTATTTCAAGCCTATCCCTTGAAACGACAACATTTGCGGTACTTCATCAGTATCCATTAGGCGGATTTCTATCCTTAATCACGATTGTCGTTATTGCGATATTTTTCATTACTTCAGCAGACTCTGCAACTTTTGTATTGGGAATGCTGAGTACAGAAGGTTCAATTAACCCTGCTAATTCTGTAAAAATTGTTTGGGGAATTGCTATGTCAGCAATGGCTGCCATTATTGTTTATTTCGGCGGTACACAAGGACTGCAGAATATGTTAATTATCGCTGCATTACCTTTCTCCGTGGTCATGCTGTTAATGGGAGCTTCATTTTACAAATCGGCAAAAGAAGAGATTGAAAAAAGAGAAAATGGAAAAATGGTTGAAGGAAAAAGAATATGCTAATAAACAGGTTTACTATATTTGGGCTTTGCCCTTAACTAAATTGACCATCCTTATGCGTCAGATTTGCTGGGGGTGGTTTTTTATTTTAAGGTTGTTTCTGTCATTGAACATGAATGCAAAAGAGGCTCTTAGAAAGCTAGACATCACTAACTTTCCAGAAGCCTCTATTATTGTCTCGAATCTAAAGAGATAAAGTATTTATTATTAAAGTTGTTCACCATTCGTTTGAATCACTTTTTTATACCAATCAAATGAATCTTTCTTGTAACGCTTCATTGATCCGTTTCCTTCATTATCACGATCAACATAGATCATCCCATAACGTTTTTTCATTTCACCTGTTGTGAATGAAACGATATCGATGATTCCCCATGGTGTATAACCTATTAAATCAACACCATCATAAGTTACAGCCTTTTCTAATGCTTCAATATGTGATTTTAAATACTGTATTCTTTCTGGATCATGAATAGAGCCATCCTCTTCCATAACATCTATTGCTCCGAACCCATTTTCAACGATAAATAGCGGGATTTGATATCTGTCATAAAAACGATTTAGTGTATATCTTAAGCCGGTCGGATCAATCGCCCAGCCCCAATCACTTGATTTAATGTATGGATTTTCAACACCATTCGGTAATCCGCCATTTACAATATCACCAGTGTTGTCATTTTTCACATCACTTTTAACTGTTGTCGACATATAGTAACTGAAGCCTAAATAATCAACCGTACCATTTCTTAGGATTTCTTCGTCTCCATCTTCGAACTTAATTTGATATCCTTCTCTCTCAAATTCTTTTAAAGCATAGCTTGGGTAATAACCGCGCACCTGAACATCAGGGAAGAAATAACGTTGTCTCATTTCTTCTTCTGCTAACATGATATCTTCTGGATTAGAAGAAAAAGGATAAATCGGTACATGTGAAACCATTGCTCCAATTTGGAATTCCGGGTTGATTTCTTTTCCCTTGGCTACAGCTAGTGCACTAGCAACAAGTTCATGGTGTGCAGTCTGGTACATAACTTCCTTTGCATTTTCGTTTTCACCAACTATTACACCTGAGTTTGTCCATAAGAATATTGGATTGTTTACATCCATTTGGTTATTAATTTCATTAAATGTCATCCAATATTTTACTTTATCTTTATAACGCTTGAAGCAAACCTCAGCAAACCTCGCAAAAAAGTCTACCACTTTTCGATTTCTAAATCCGCCATACTCTCTTGCTAAATGTAATGGCATTTCAAAGTGAGATAATGTAATAACAGGTTCAATTCCATACTTTAATAATTCATCAAACACATCATCATAGAATTGCAGTCCGGCTTCATTTGGTTCAGCTTCATCGCCTTTTGGGAAAATTCGGCTCCATCCGATTGAAGTTCTTAAACATTTTAAACCCATCTCAGCAAATAATGCGATATCTTCCTTATATCTATGATAGAAATCAATTGCCTCATGGTTCGGATAGAATTTCGTTTCTTCAATTTCTTCAGTGATTTCTCTCGGCACTCCATGTGCACCTGCTGTCATAACGTCAACTACGCTTGGCCCTTTGCCACCTGCATTCCATCCACCTTCAAATTGGTGAGCAGCTAAAGCACCGCCCCATAGAAAATCTTTAGGTAACTTACTCATGATCAATTCCTCCTTATTTAATCACAGTGAACAACTTTTGATCTAAAACACTATCTTTCAATTTTTCAATGATAATTTCTTTATAAGAATGTGCATTCGTTACAATAAGAGGTGTCGTAACCTTGATTCCTTCTTTTTGAATAAATTCTTTATCAAAGGTAATCAGTAAATCACCTTTTGTAATCTTCTGACCATCTTCAACATGTAAATTGAACGGCTTTCCATCTAATTTAACAGTATCTAAACCAATATGAACAAGTAGTTCAACACCAGATTTTGAACGTAAACCGATTGCATGCTTTGTCGGTGCAACCATTACAACCGTTCCATCAAATGGCGCATATAATTTGTTATCTGATGGCTCTATCGCTACTCCTGGTCCCATTGCTCCTGAGCTAAATACTTCATCTTGAACTTCTGAAAGTGAAATTACTTTACCAGTTAACGGAGCAGCTACAAATTCTTCATTGTCTTCAAAATTGTTTTGCTGTTGTTCTCCACCTTGCTCTTTTACTAAATCTTCACTTCCCGCCTCTTTTGCTTTATCCTCACCAAAACCAAAAATCTGAATTAATACGATTGGTAGAATAATAGCAATCGCAACTCCAATCAAGATTCCCCATATAGACGTTGGATAGTCTGAATTAATACCATTTACAATTGTCAGTGGACCAGGTAATCCTGCATAAGCAAAATAATAAGGATTAAAGAAACTAGCTACGATCGCGCCAACCGCACCTGAAATAGCTCCAAAGATAAATGGTTTTTTAAATCTTAATGTAACCCCGTAAATAGCTGGCTCTGTAATACCAAACAATCCAGTTACACCAGCTGAAACGCTGACTTTACGAACTTCTTGACTCTTAGCTTTAAGAATAACACCAAGCACTGCTCCAATCTGTGCAATAACTGCAATCGTTTGATACGCTTGGAAAGAATCTCTACCGTATAAATCAAAATTTGCAAGCACCATAGGTGTAACTCCCCAGTGCACACCAAAGATAACTAATATTTGCCATAATCCCCCAATGATAGCACCAGCCAAAGCAGGCACATTTTCCGCTAAGAAGTTATAGCCATTAGCTACTCCATTAGCTCCCATTGTTGATAAAGGTCCAATCACTAGAATTGTTAGTGGTACCATAATGACCATACATAAAAGTGGAACAAATAATGGTCTAACAACTTCATTCATTCTCTTGTTCAAAAATCTTTCAAGATAAGATAAGAACCATACTAAAAATAATGGCGGTAAAACAGAAGATGTGTAAACCGTTTCACTTAATGGCATACCTAAAAATGAAATGCTTGTTCCTGATGAAATCTGTGCAGCCATTTCTGCCCAAGTCGGACTAACTAATGCGGCACAGCAGGCAACTGCAATATAAAGATTTGTTTTAAAATGTTTTGCTGCCGTCATAGCTATGAAAATTGGTAAAAAGGTAAATGGTGCCCATGAAATAAAGCTTAAAACTTGATAAGTTCCGGTTTCTGCAAAACCAGCAGAGAATAAATTAATGATAATTAATGCGCCTTGTAATATACCTGCTGCAGCTAAAATGTAAATGAATGGTGCAAAAACTGCTGACATTGTCGCAATGACCCGGTTTAAAACCGTTCCTTCACTTTTGCCTTGTTCCTCTGTCGTTTCAAGGTTTACTAGACCTGAAAACTTCTCAAAAACTTCCCCAACGTGCTGGCCAATAACAACTTGGAATTGACCACCGTTCTCTACAACTGTTATAACTCCAGGCATCGCAGCTACTGCTTGTTTTGCCTTTGGATTTGAACGCTTCAAAACTAATCTAAGTCTAGTTGCACAGCGAGTTGCTCCTATAACATTCTCTTCCCCGCCAACTGCATCCAAAATGTCTTTTGCTAGTTTACTATAATCTCTAACTTTTCCTGACATTTTAAATCCTCCCTAATAGTTAATACGTTTTCATTATAATTGTATCGATACAATTTATCAATAACTATATAATATTTTTATTTATATATAATAATTAAGTTGCGTTATGATATAATTATCCATATTTAAAAAGTTATCAATTAGTGAGGAATAGGTATGTTAAAGTATCAGGAAATTGCAAAAGCGATTGAAAAATATATTGAAGGTCACCAACTACAACAAGGGGATAAGCTTCCTGTACTAGAAACTTTAATCGCTCATTTTAAAGTGAGTAAAAGTACCATAACAAAATCTTTAGATATTTTGGAGAGAAAGGGAGTCGTCTTCCAAGTTAGAGGTAGCGGTATTTTTGTGAGAAGGCATAGGAGAACGGGATATGTCAGTCTTCTTTCTAATCAAGGATTCAAAAAAGATCTTGAGAATTTCCAAGTTACCTCCAAGGTCATTGACTTAGATGTAAGAAAGCCAACAGAAGAAGCGGCTGATAATTTAAACATTCCACTTACTGACGATGTCTACTATGTAAAAAGACTTCGATATATTAATGGACAAACGCTGTGCTTTGAAGAGTCCTATTATAATAAATCAATCATTACGTACTTAAATAAAGAAATCGTTTCTGAATCTATCTTTCATTACATCAGGGAAGGACTAGGATTGAAGGTTGGTTTTTCAGATATGTTCTTCCATGTTGATAAACTAAATGATGAAGAAGCAAGCCATTTAAACTTGCCTAATGGATCACCAAAATTTTACGTTGAAAGTATCTTTCATTTAACGAACGGACAGCCATTTGATTTCTCAAAAGTAACCTACAACTATCAACAGTCCCAATTCTTTATCCAAGCAAATAGCCACATATTGTAATGGATAAAATTAGATGTGGCCTATTGTTAAAAACAGCCTAAATATAGAGGTTTTCATTTTACATTTTCCAAACAAAAGCTTGGTTTCTTTATTTAAGAAAACAAGCAAATTTTATTTTGTATATATCAGAGCTTTCATTGATTTAAATATAAAGGATTATAGAAAGGAGGAACATCATGATTGCCTTTTGGGGAGAAGTAATTGGTACTGCCATATTAATTTTTCTAGGGGGAAGTGTATGTGCTGGCGCTACTCTAAAAAGGTCTTTTTCTTATAACGCTGGCTGGTTCGCCATTCAATTCGCATGGGGAATGTCTGTAACTTTAGCTATTTTTACCGTAGGAAAATATAGTGGAGCACATATTAATCCGGTCATTACTTTGGTCTTTGCACTTACTGGAAATTTCCCATGGGATCAAGTAGCTGTTTATATCATTGCTCAGTTATTAGGTGCTATGATTGGTGCAGCGGGGGTATACTTACAATACTTACCTCATTGGAAAGAAACAAAAGACCAAAATGCTATTCTTGGAGTCTTTGCAACTAGTCCAGCTATTAGGCATCCTTTTTCTAATATGTTAAGTGAGACCTTAGCAACATTTATTTTAATACTCGGAATCCTTTCAATTGGAGCTACTAAATTTACAGATGGCCTCCATCCATTGGCAGTCGGCTTCTTCATTATCACATTAGGGACCTCATTGGGAGGCACAACAGGTGCTGCGATGAACCCTGCTCGTGACTTGGGGCCAAGGATTATACATTCTCTTTTGCCTATACCAGGTAAAGATGATTCCAATTGGCAATATTCCTGGATACCTATCTTAGGGCCTATTCTTGGCGGTTGCCTTGGTGGATTTTTTTATCATAGTGTGTTCTATGGAGAAATGATCTTTCAATTAATTGTTACCCTGGTAATTACCGGTCTTGTCTTATTTTTATCCTATCGTTTAGGAGTTAAAAAGGAAAAGCAGAAGGTTTTAAAAGCTGGGGTGGCGTGATAAATATCTATCATTCTAAGTAACTTCAAATTTAAATAAAGGCTGTTTTCGCATATTTGTTGTTGTTAACACAGTGTTTAAAGTGAAAATAGTTCGTTCCATTGCGCTGCAGATACTCGACTCCTGCGGGAGATGAGTATCATCCGCTCCATTCCACTATAGAGTTAAAATAATATGCAAAAGCAACAATCATTGAGAAAACAGCCTAAATAAAAAGCCCCTCTTTCTCCTTCATCAGGCAAAAGGGGCTTTAATTATTTTTTGCACTTCAACATTACATTCTTGTTTATTCAGCTACTCCACTTGGATTCTGGTAAAGAGACTGTACCTCTGTAGCCGGAATGGCTACTCCATCATATACACGCACTTCATCCATTAACCCTTTGAAAGGTGTATCCCAGTAGTTAACACCCAAACCGAATTCAGCATCAATAGATGTAAATACATTCGGGAAGTTGTCCCCAGTATATTTAGCCACACCATTAATATAAAATACAGCATGTCCTTCCTGGACCGTTAAAGCAACATGTGACCACTGATCTACAGGTATGGTGGTATCCGTTACAGCATCATACCATTGGTCACCGTTGTGTGACCAAACCATTGTATTGCCCCATCCAGTTTTTGGTACGATACTGATCCAGTTATTCGATGTTTCTGCCCCAAAGAATGAAGTAGTAAATTCAGTGATTTGTTCAGGCTTTAACCACAATGATATAGAGTAAGTATCACCGGTAATTAAGCCATCAGCTAAACGCAGTCCCGAATTCCCATCGAATTTAGCCGCTTGTCCCACAATACCTTCAGCAAATGTAATATTTCCGCCTGTATTATTAAGTCGATGGCCCGTCACGGTTGCATCCGCTTTTTTTCCAGCGCTGTCTTTAAATCCTTCACTAAAATCGTAGAAAGCCGCTAAGCCGCCTTCTTCCTTTGCCTTCACTGTAACGGTTACTGTTAGTGTTTCGGTCGCATCCCCTAATGTAATCGTCCCCGTTAAGTGAACCTCAGCATCTTCAGAGCCAGGATTTGGCCGTGTAACCACTCCTTCAGTAGACACTGCCTCCGGATTAGAAGATTCCCATGTAATTTGGGCTCCTCTTGTTGCTACGGTTGGAAGTGTTAAATTACTAATCACAGTTGAAGGGAAATTAGTTATTAACTCTTGTTTAATTGCCTGTACTAAATCCTCATCAGAAGATGCTTCCACATGACTTCCCCAAATGACAATTCCTTCATCTGACATCGCGCTAAACGTCATAACCCACTTTTGAGAAGTAGGGTCATATTGGCGGATAAATACACCATCGTACGTACCTTCATTATCAATTGTTAATTCTGCTTTGTAATTCCCATAAAGTTTCCATGTACCTGTTACTGCGCCAGAAATGGTGTGATCTTCATTCAATTTCACCCATGTTGACTCAGTTAAGTCACCAGTAATTTCTTTGCCATGGTTAATGTATTTATAGTCACCTGTTACATCCGCTTCGGAAACCTTCTCAATTGTTTCTCCTGCATAACGGTATGGTGTTGGCACCGGCCATTGGTCATTGTTCTTAAATGTTTGGTGTACACGAACCTCGTGCATTTCACCTTGTTGTGGGAAACGAGTATGCGTTACGATAAATTCCTTGCCTAATTCTTCGTCAATTAGATAAGAGTTATGACCCGGAGAAAGGTAACCTGTACCGATTCCTGTTCCGGCTTCACCAAGGTCTCTTTTAAATAGGAAGTTCCCCATCATTTTATTGCCGATATCTTTATGATCGTCATTACCCGGAAAGTTTCCAACTCCCCTATCAAATGATTCTGGGAATACAGCAGCATTTCCTTTTGCATCAACATATGGGCCATCAGGATTCTTGGATCTAAACTGTCTCATCTGATAACCGCCATCAGAAGCTAAACCTCCATACGTGATGTATAGATAATAATAGTCTGTTTCCTTATCATATATAGCGTAAGTTCCTTCAGCCGACCTTCCGTAGCCAGAAGCAATTTTTGTACCAAAATATCTGTCGATCATTCTTCCATCTTCTGTTTTTCCATCCTTTCCAGGATACTTTGGCAGCCCTGTTTTCTTATCTAATTCTAAAATAAAGGTTCCGCCTGACCAGGAGCCGTAAGTCATATATAACTTATTATTTTTACCCTGAAGGATATTAGCATCGATGGCATTGGTGTAAAGTTTATTATTATACGCACCACTTTCCGTAAACCAATCAGGATTTACTTCATCGATCACACCATCTTTAATAAGATCTGCGATATTCGTATTCTCCCAATGCTTATTGACATTACTGTTTCGATCATAGGCATTATTGTTGGTAAATCCTGAATACATAATAGTATCTACATATTCAAATGGTCCTTCAATATTCTTAGAAACCGCTATACCGATGGCAGAACGGATATAAGTGGAAGACACACTATAGTAAATCATAAAGGCACCCTTTGTCCCATCTTCATTTACATAATGTTTATTCCAAAACACATCCGGAGCCCAAACTGCAAAGCCGCCTCTGCTGTCTGAATCATTTTCTCCAGCCCATTTAAAGGACTCCGCCAGGTTTGCTGACAAATCTCCATATACTTTATTATTCGGGGTAGTATACCCATTCGTAAATCTATCCCAATTGATTAAGTCCGTTGATTTAGCCCCATCAATGTGTGAACCATACACATAGTAAGTCCCCGTTTTAGGATCTTTAATGATTGAAGGGTCATGAACAGAAGCATTTCTGAATTCAAGTTGTTCAGAATTACTTGTTTGCTTTTTACCTAGTGCGCTGCTTGGTATTAACAACAATAGTATTAGAAAAACAGATATGAAGCTTATAAAAGAACCTTTCATTTCATTGTTTCCCCTCTCTTATTAACAAAATGAAAACGCATTCATTTTATGCAACTCCCATTCCACCTAACATGTTCAAAGTAAGACTAGACCTTAACCTATTATGTTTTAGTAGTTCAATATACGTAATTTTCTGAATACTAGGAGTGTTTCTATTCAAACATGAAGATGAGCGAAAAAAGGATATCTTAGATGTGTAAAAATTTAGTGGAATCAATAACTGAAACTGAAGAATTGTACGGACCAATAACATTAACTTCCTTAGTTCGACTTTATATAACCTCCAATCCTCAAAAGTTATACTTACAACTGTGGAGCACTTACATTTAGAAGCTAGTAAGTTGACCACAATTAAACGATACTATAAATCTATAAAAATCTCAATATCCTTTTGTAAACTTATTGCACAAGTTCTTCGCAATAACAAAAATGAACGTACAAGTTTCATCCAAAACTATTAAAATGTTACGAACCAGTTATTGTCTATTAGAAAAAGATCAATCATGATTTCCTATTTCAATTAAACAAAATCAGTGAGAAAGGATCAATGAAATGACTGGCCCAATTTTTGATTGCCCCTCTTGATTATTGGACCCATTTTCTTAATCTTCCTCGTTTTAAATAAAATAAGAGAAATCAAATTGATTTCTCTGATAAACTATTTATGGTATGGTTCATCCTCATGTTATGAGATTTTTCATGTTGAAGCAGCCATTCCTTCCTCCATAGACCTCCTGCATAACCGGTTAATTTCCCATTTGAACCGATTATTCTATGGCAAGGGATCACAATGCTTAACTTGTTTTTCCCATTTGCACTCCCTACTGCTCTTATCGCCTTTTCATTTCCGATGGAAACAGCTACCTCCTTATAAGATCCCGTTTTAGCATAAGGTATTTTTGTTAAAGCATTCCAAACAGTTTTTTGAAAATCAGTCCCTTCAAATTGATATGGGAATGTAAATTCCTGGCGGTTTCCCTTAAAATATTCGTCAAGTTGGTTATAGCATTCTGATAGAACCAGAGGGGTTTCCTCTTGTAATAAATTCTCTTTTTTATTCTCTTCAGAAAACAGTATAGAAATGATGGCTTCATGAGTACCGATTATTTCGATCATGCCAATCGGTGACTCATAGTCTAATTTATATATTTTTGTCATATAAGGACCTCCATAGGTAAAAGGTAGCATATGCCTGCCAACCCTCCCAATTTGCTGCGTATTCTTCTATTTCTTCTCTAGTTGGTTTCCTCTCTAGACCTAATAGATTCTTTAAGGCATTATGAAGACCGACATCCGCAATCGGAAAGGAGGAAATTTGATGTAAGCATTTCATCATCACATAATCTGCCGTCCATGCCCCGATACCTCTTATCAACATTAATGATTTTTGCACTTGATGATAATCTTGTTTCTGAAGCAATATTTCTTTTGTTAATTTCCCACTTTTCATATCTTTAGCAATTCCAATGATATATTCAGCCTTCCTAGTAGTAAATTGAAGTTGCCTTAAATCATCTACACTCAAAGAAGCTATTTTTTCAAATGAAGGGAATAACCAAAATTTTTCTCCTTCGAAGGTTAAACACTCGCCAAATTGTTCAACAAACCTTTGTTTTAATGTGTAAGCAAATGGTAAATTAACTTGCTGTCCCATTATTGCCCATGCAATCGCTTCAAATAAATCTGGAATACACATAATCCGTAAGCCAAAATATTTATATGCCAGTTTCTTTAAAATTTTATCCTTACTAGCCATTTGATAAAATTCTCTTAAATCCTGAGCCAAATCAAACCATTCCCAAATATACTCTCCCGTTTTTTTACGAGTGAAAATTGATGGATTACTGCTTGGGAATTCAATCTTTAGGCAATTATCGATATATCCTATTTTACATAAAATCAAAGAGTCTTTAATTTTTATTAATTTATAGACAACTCCGTCTTTAATTTGATGAAGCACTTCCTGATTAGACCTTCCTAAAAAGATTAAACACTCTTCAAAATTAAATTCCTTAGGAGGATACATCTCCAAATAAGATTCACAATCAATCCAATTCATTTAGGAAGTCCTTTCGATATTCACTTGGTGAACAGTTTTTTAAGCTTCGAAACACTTTATAAAAGTTGGATGGACTTTGAAATCCTACCTCATAGCAAATCTCTAAGTTTGTCATACTTGTGCATTTAAGAAGATGAGTTGCTTTATCGATACGTATTTTTTCTAAATAAGTACGAGGTGTCTCAGAGGTTTCTTGTTTAAATAAGCGTTCCAGATAATAAGGACTTAAACCGACGTGATTCGCTATATCCTTCAATAATACATTCTGTTTATAATGATTGACTAGGAAGGTAGTAATCCTTCTGACAATCATAATATGCGGGGATTGTTCAACTTCTGGCTGACATCTTTTACAAGGACGAAAACCTGCCTCTTCCACTTCATTAATTTCATGGTAAAATTCTACATTCACTTTTTTAGGCTTTCTTGATCTGCAAGAAGGACGGCAATATATTTTCGTTGTTTTTACTGCCGTAAAAAATAGACCATCGTATTTACGATCACAAGCCATGATTTTATCCCACATCTCATCAAATGAAAGATTGATATTAGTTACCATGCACTCCACTGTCCTTTCTGCAAACCCCAGACATTTCCCGGAAATAAAATGTTATTTAAAAACATCTCAATCAATTTCTGAAACAAGTGCATTTTACTTTCCAGTGTATATTGGACTCATTTTAACAAGTAATCAACTCTATTTCATCCTCATTCTTGCTCTTATGGTCTTCTTTAAGTTAAGAAAAACTTGCTTATCGCCAAGTTCTAATAGCGAAAGCCTTAGTTTTTCTTATACTATCATCAATAAAATCATACTTTCTGATAGTCCAAAAAGGTGAAGCTATGTTGTGCTTTACTTTTAAAGTTATGTTCTCTAAAACTCATCATTTACTTGTACCTTGTTGGTTCAGAGAAATTTTACTCATTATTAAAGAAAACCTCATATACTCATGATACAGATTCACCGTAACGATTAGCTGAAAAACAAATAAGGCCAGCTCATTAGATGAACCGGCTTTAATAAGGGGGCGTCCGTTAGATTTTCCATCATTCATTTGAAAAAGTCATATCAAATCACTTTACTAGCAAAGAAGTAAGAAATCTCTATCCTTATCCGTTGAGCTTAAGCTTCCTTTTTATACGGATGGCTACTACTTCAAGTAAGATAGCAATGGCTAATATAAAATAGGTAATTGCACCAATTTCTCTGATGTCTAAATAGAAATTGCTGGCCATGAACATATCAAAACCGATTCCACCTGCACCTGCTGCTGCACCCATTGCAATAGCAACCGCGAAGTTAATTTCAAATCGCAGGAACGTCCAAGATATCATGTAGGTGACCGAAGATGGAATAACTGCTTGAAAGATAATCTGCCACCAGTTTGCTCCGCTCGCTTGAAGGGCTTCAATTACTCCTTTATCCAGTTCTTCAAAAGACTCAGAATAAGCCTTCACCAAATAGCTTACTGAGTGAAACGTCATCCCTATAACTGCCGCTACACTCCCGAGGCCAGCCGCCACCGCAAAAATTAACACCCACAAAACGGTTGGAACCGCTCTTATAAAAGCAACAAGTCCCTTAATAACGGATGAAATCCGCTTATTAGTTAGATTTTCAGCAGCTAATAACCCCAAAAATACAGCGATAATTGCCCCAAATAAAGTCGTTAAGAAAGCGAGCCCTAAGGTAACAAAAACTTGATAAAGCGCATGTGTAAACGTAAAATGCTTAAGATGCGGCTCTAGAAACATTGCTTTTAAATTCGCAAAAGTCCCCAGAATAGCTTCACCAATATCGAGCTCTTTGTAATCAAAACTAAAAAATGCGTATACCGTTAGAAATGCTAGTATGACAAGTGTACTTCTAATCACCCAGGTTGATTTAGTCAACTTTTTGATTTTTATTTGTTTTTTCAAGTGAGGCTTCAGTAATTGTTTTGCTGAATTTAATTGTTCCTTTGCTTCCATTACAGAATCACCCTTCTTACGTAATTCGATACAGCTTCAATGCATAATATAGCTGCAATAATAACGACGACAACCAAAGAAGCAACATCGTAACTTAAACTTTTGTAATACAGGTTAAAAGTGAAGCCGATTCCTGATCCGGTAAGCAAACCTATCAAGGTGGCACTTCTTATATTTGTTTCAATCATAAATAAAATCCAGCTAATCATTTGTGGAAGGCTTGATGGAATCACCGACTGAAAAATAATCGAAAAGTAACCTGCACCAGTTGCTTGTAACGCCTCGACTGAGCCTTCACTGATCTCATCAATCGTTTCAACAAAAGCTCTAGTTAAAAAGCCAAACGAACCAAAAAACAAAGCAAAATATCCAGTTAATGAACTTTGGCCAAATGAAAATAGTAGAATCATTGCCCAGGCTGCCACATCGATATTTCGAAAAATAGTAGCTATTCCTCTGCTAATGCTCCCAAAAATGGCATTCACTCTTGTCGTATTCGAGCCTAGAATCGCAAATAGTAACGCAACTACAGCACCGATTGTGGTGGCCGCAATTGAAACCAGCAGCGTTTCAATTAGTTTATCCAAAATTTCAGGAAGCTTGGTTAAGGATTCTTGCGTTGGATAAAAGTTCGTTAATCCCCACGAAACTGCCTTTGAAAAAGATGTAATGCCTTTGACGACATTGTACTCCGTAATAATAATGGCTAGTAGAGTGACAGCAACTAAAATAGAAATAAACCCAAGCGTGTTTAGTTTCTTTTTCATGAAGAAATTAGCTTGCATGGATGCCTCCTACATCAAAAATAAGATTTTCAGCTTCTGACCCGTATATTCGCTGAATATCCTCTTTTGTAATGTTTGCAGGTGGGCCATTATAAACAACTTGACCATGGTTAATCCCGATGATTTTATCCGAGTATTTCAATGCCACATCCACTTGATGCAGATTGACAAGAACGGTAATGCCCATAGTCGTTGAAATGTTTTTCAAATGATCCATAATAACCTTAGCAGAATTGGGATCAAGAGAAGCAATGGGCTCGTCACATAGAAGCATCCGAGGATTTTGAATCAGAGCACGAGCGATTCCAACACGCTGTTTTTGACCGCCGCTTAATTGATCAGCGCGCTTATAAATATGTTCGTCTAAACCTAGAACATTTAAAATGTGTACAGCCTGCTCCTTTTCTTCCTGACTATATAGCCCGAGAATTCCAGCCAATGTAGATTTTTTCCCTAAATTGCCGTGAAGGGTATTTTCGATGACACTTAAGCGATTAACTAGATTATAGTGCTGAAAAATCATCCCGATTTTCGTACGGAGCTTTTTTAAGTCCTTCTTCTTCAGTTTCATCACATTCATGTTATCAAAAGTAATTTCTCCGCTCGTTGCATCAATCATTCGATTAATACAACGAAGGAGAGTAGATTTTCCCGCTCCTGATGGACCGATGATCGATACAAACTCCCCTTCATTGACGGAGAAGTTAACATCCGATAACGCCTTAGAATCAATACCAAATTGTTTAGACACTTGATTTACTTCTAATAAGGCTGACATAGGTTTAACTCTCCTTGCTATTTGGTCAATTATTTCGAAAGCTCACGAATTGGGTTGAACCAAGAATCCTCTACTTCAACTAAACGCTCATCCGCAGTTTTCTTAAACAATCCTGAAAACTCGGAATCCTCCGGAACAAAGACTTTTTCATTGTTCGCAATCTCATCAGACGTCATCACTTCAAGTAGTTGAGCTTGTAAATCCTCATCCACATTATCTGTATTGATAACAAATGGTGCATTTAGTACTGGAGTAACGGAAATAAGTGAAAATTCTTTTCCAACAACGGTATTAAATGGTTCTTCTGCATCTTCTTTTACTTTGTAAACCGCACCAGGTCTGTTTACTTCCCCATCTGCCAATTCCACATAATTATTTACACATGTATCACAGAAAGCCGCTACATCTGCTTTACCTGATAATAAATTGACTGCAGATCCTTGGTGAGAACCTCCGTATAAAACTTCGCTAAAGAATTTACCTTCGCCGCCTTCAAGCAAATCCTCTGCTGTTAAGTCTTTGAATTCTTCCTGTTGACTGAAGTAATCAACGATTCCTGTTGATGGAACTTTAAAACCTGATGTTGAACTATTGGATACAAAAGAGAATTTCTTGCCTTGAATATGATCAATCGCGAACTCATCGCCATTTTTATATTGGTCGACATTCTCTTTATTTACTGCTAACCAGCTATAATATACCGCATCTTCCAAAGTACCTGACTCACCAGTAGGAACGACCAACGGAAGAACTTTTTCATTTTTGTTATGTGCTTCAATGTACCCTTGTGCTCCTAAAAAAGCCATATCTGCGTTTCCATTGGCCACTGCTTCAATCGCAATAATATAGTCTGTTGTTGTTTGATGCTCAACCTTTTTACCTGTTTTCTCTTCAATAATTTTCCCTATTTCATCACGTGCTTCTGTAAGGTCTGCTCCAGATTCATTTGGAAGCCAAGCGATAGTAAGCGTATCTTTATTACCAGCTTCTCCGCCAGCAGAAGATGAACACCCAGCAAAAATCAATAACATAACTACAGAAAGTAAAGAAACTAACGTCTTTTTCATCATTTAACTCCTCTATCATTTTGTTATTTTAAATCACTTCTATACTCTATCAACTAATTGTCAAGCAATTATTAATCTTATATAAAAGTTTATTAAGAGTTAGTAAAGTTAGTAGAATGAGAGAAAATTCCATTCTGCATGTTGTACTCGCGATCACATAAATGATTCATAAACTCAAGGTCATGAAAGATGCCAAGCATCGTTGTTCCTTCCTTCATAAGCTGTTCAATAAGAAGTTTAACCTTTATTTTAGAATCATAATCTAAACTTGCTGTCGGTTCATCTAAAAGTAATAGCCTAGGTTTTTTCACCATCGCTCGAGCAATATTAAGCCTTAACTTTTCGCCCCCTGAAAAAGTGGTTGGATAGCTATCCCATAATTCTTGATCCAATTCAAAATGTGCGAGAATTTTCTCTGTTTCTTTTTCTGCCACTTCATGATCGTCCCCCATTTCAAGGATGGCCTGTTTCACAAGCTGTCTGGCCGTCGTTCTTGGCATGACATTTAAAAATTGAGATACATAACCAATCTCATGCTTCCTTAAATAAAGAAGTTCTCGGTCAGTAGCCTCAGCTAAATTTATTCTCCCGAATTTTTTCGAGTGGTACCAAATACTCCCGTGCTGGATGCGATAAGTTCCATAAATGCATTTTAAAATCGTCGACTTGCCACTGCCGCTTTTTCCCGTAATCCCGACAAACTCTCCTTCTTTGAGTTGAATATCCACACTGCTTACGGCTCGAATCTGTTTGCCCAAATTATGAAGGTCAAACGATTTAGATAAGTCTTTAATCTCTAGTAGGGTTTCCACTCACTCACCTGCTTTCTAAAATAGGAATGATTCATGCTAGATTCGTATACTGTTGATAGAATGAACACATCACGTCTGCATTAAATTCGATAATTGGTTCTTTGAATCAGCTTTCCGTCCACAAATACTCCCGTAATGACTGGGAATTCGTCAATTTTTTCAATAATAAGCAAATCTGCTTTTTTTCCTTCACGAATAGAGCCAATTTCTTCATCCATTTTTACAGCTTTTGCTGGGTTAATCGTGACTAGCTTCATCATGTCGACTAAGTCCATTCCATATTTTTCAACCAATTCAAAAATCGAATGAAGCATGGCCGCCGGATAGTAATCGCTACATAAAATATCAATTGATTGGTTTTGGATTGCTTCGGCTGCCCCTAAGTTCCCGCTATGTGAACCGCCAAGGAGAACATTTGGTGCACCGGCAATCGTATACATGCCGAGTTCCTGTGCCCTTTGTGCCACTTCTATCGTAATCGGAAATTCACTAATGGTTGTTCCAAAGCTATGAACGAGGTCAAGCTTTTCAAGAGAATCATCATCATGGGATGCAACGGCAATATTATGATCATGAGCAAGCTGAGCGATTTCCTTTATATCTTCAATTGATAGCTTCTCTTTCGTTTGGTGTTTATGAATGAGAACATCAATAGATGCATCACTGATATTGTTATAGCTTTTCACGGTATTTCGGTAGATTTCCAGATGACGATATTGCCCTTGGCCAGGAGTATGATCCATAAAAGAAACTAAATGCACTTTGTTCTCGATAATATAGCTTTTGAGATTATCCATTTCATTAACATTATCAATCTCAAATCTTGCATGGAATCGATGACGAACAAGATGCTTCATACTATGGGTCCGGTCAATTAAATCAATAAATTTCCGAACATTCTCAGGCTCACGGATCGGTTTATATTCGTAATCACTCCCTTTATACAGCGAAAGGGAATGGAACATTGTGGTAATACCGTGCGAAATCAACTGCTTCTCTGTTTCTCTTAAACTCAGGTCAAAATCCATCAGTGACGTAGGTCTTGGTGCTGCCATATGTTCGATATAATCAGAATGGATATCGATAAAACCTGGTGAAACATATCCTCCAGCTGCATCAACAACCTCTATATGTTCCTCGAATTTAATCTCACCCTTTGGCGCAATCTTCATGATTCTGTCCTCTTCGATTAAAAGATCATATCCATGTAAAATCGCTTCTTCGGTGATTAATCTTCCATTTGTTATCACAAACAAAGTACTTCCTCCTATAATGAAAATAATAATTCGTAAGGGTTGATTAAATGTTTCAAATCTTACAGCAACGAATGTACTAGTTGCTGTGTATATCGATGTTGCGGATCCTCGAGGATTTGATCTGTTAAACCTTGCTCAATGACCTTCCCCTCTAACATCACTAATGTTCGGTCTGCCAGCATGCGGATAACCCCTAAATCATGTGAAACGAGAACGATACTAATGTTTAATTCCCGCTGCAAACCTTTTATTAAATCGAGGACGCTTGCCTGTACCGAGAGATCTAAACCGGTCGTTACCTCATCCAACAGAAGAAGCGGAGGTTGATTGGACAAAGCTTTGGCAATTTGAACACGCTGCTGCATCCCCCCAGAAAAGTTTTTGGGAGCTTCTTTCCTTCGATGGACAGGGATGTTTACCTTATTAAGGAGCTGTGTACCTCTATTTTCCATCATGCCAACATGTTGATGACCAGCTGCTATAAGCTTTTCGGCAATATTTCCAATCGATGAAAAGTTCATTTTCAACCCTAATAAAGGATTTTGATATACTTTTCCCATGATGTTGTTGCGAATATAGCGCTGTTGCTGGGAAGACTCCTGAAAAAGGTTTTTCTCCCCATTATGGTACTCTGCAAGATAAGCCTCTCCAGAGGATACTTCCTGGTCAAAATAAAGACATTTCATCAATGTTGATTTTCCGCTGCCGCTCTCCCCGACAATGCCAAGGACCTCACCTGGAAAAACATCAAAGGATACATCTCTGCACGCATAGACCGTTCCACAAACCTGGCAGTAATTTTTAACTATAAAAGGAGATTCTCCATCGTGACAATGCGTGCAGCCAGGTCCATACTGCTTATTTAAGTTTTTAATTGATAAAACCGGAACTTCGAATTCAGCCATTTATTTCACTCCAAATGGTTCGACTTCATTTAATTTTTCAATACAATAACTTGTATCATTACATTGATAGAACGTTTCATTGGTTTCCTCATCTACAAGCTCATCTAAAAATACCCCAGTTGAACCACATAATTTACAATGCTTGTCCTCAAAGGACTCAGGCTCAAACGGATAATCTTCAAAATCAAGCGAAACGACCTTTGTATACGGCGGGACTGCATATACTTTCTTTTCACGACCCGCGCCTAACAGAATAAGTGCTTCACATTCATTTATTTTCGGATTATCAAAACGCGGTATCGGGCTTGGTGCCATCACATAGCGATTATGAACCATGACAGGGTGATCCGCTCCTGTTGTCATACTTCCGTATTTCATAATCTGTTCAAATAGCATCAGCCAAGCACCACTATATTCTTTCTCAGCATGAAGCTTTTTCGTTTCAGTCTCGCTTGGTTCATAATACCGGAGCGGTTCAGGAAGCGGCACCTGCAAGACAAGAATCTGTTCCTTCCTTAGTGGAACTTCTGGAATTCTGTGCCTCGATTGTATAAGGGTTGCCTCCGCTGTATGGTCCGTTGTTTTAACCCCGGTTGTATCAGAAACGAGCTTTTTAATATTGACGGCATTAACGGATTCATCCGAGCCCTGGTCAATGACCTTTAGAACATCATTTTTACCAATCAACGACAGGGTTAATTGCAACCCGCCAGTTCCCCAGCCTCTTCCAATTGGCATTTCTCTTGAGGCAAATGGAACCTGGTATCCAGGAATCGCAATCGCCTTTAGAGTAGCCCTTCTAATCTCTCTTTTTGAACCTTCGTCAAAAAACGCAAAGTTATAAGACGTATTCATCCGTTTTTCACCTCTTGTCCCTCCTTAGTTTTCGTCCCTTCTTTTTTCGTTTTCCTTACGCTATCAAGTTTGGATTGGAAGGTAACATAATGAGGCATTTTCAAGTGCGAGATAAAGCCCGTCGATTCCACAGAATCAATATGATAAAGAACAAATTCTTCATCATGGCTTGGGAAATCAGAATTTGGATGTTCAAGACAGTTATCTAAAATGCCCATGGCAATCGCCTTTGTTTCATTTTGGCCAAACACAAGACCATAGCCGATTTCAAATTCCATTTCCTTTTTTCCGTATTCCTTTTCAACGGAAACTGGCATGAGCATTTCTACTTCGGTAACTTTTATGTCGCCGATATAATATGCATCATCATCGTCTCCAGCCTCTGTTGGATGATCAATCGTAATTGGCAAAGAGCCAACGCGAAGCTCGCCAACAGTTGGATGCAAAGCCCCGTATCCCCTAATAACCGCATAGGCAAGGGAAGTTACGGCCCCTGTTTCCCCTCTAGTTAAAATTTGAAGTCTCTGACTTCTGCTTGATGGAAACTCCAAACTTTCTCTCGTCACATCATCTGGTTCAATATTGTTGTTTTCACATGGGGCAATTAAACCTTCTTTGCGTAAATAATCCAGTACCTTTGGTAAAGTTTGCTGATGACAATGCTCTTCATCTGAACAGCTTTCCTTTTGATATTGTTGAAGCCATTCCTGGACAATTTCATCCGTTTCTTCCATTAATGTAAAATCAAGTAACCGGTGTGTATAATCGGTTGTTGCCCCAAGAATTTGACCACCTGGGATATCTTTAAAGCTTGCTGAAATCCGACGCTCTACTTTCATGTAATTGGATTCAATCACGTTAGAATAGTGCTTCCGCGGAACCGTTGATCGATAAGCTCTTAACAGAAAGACAGCTTCTTCAGGATTTCCTTCTGCCTGCTTGATCGCTAACGCAGCCAGCGTCTCATTATATAGACTGCTTTCTGACATCACCTGATCTATTAATCCGCGCATGCCGGCTTTTATTTGGTCTACTTCTATGGTTTGTCCCTTATGAACTCTTTCATATTTTAAACGCTTGATAGACTCTTCAATGGCACGCGTTCCACCTTTAACGGCTACATATCCCATTCAACCATCACCCCATTTCTAGTAATTTGCGTCGTTCTAGGCAATGAGACAAGCTGATGAGTTTCATCGATAAACATCAAATCAATCCCTAACGGATATTCCTTGTTTTTTTCCTGGCGACTTTCAATCCAGTTTTCTTTTATATCTAAATAAACAGGCTTTGTTGTTTGAATTCCCGGACCGGTTAACATAAGAGCTTCCCCATTTGTCACAGAATCAACTTCAACGATAATCGTAGCGGATGTATGTGGGTTTTTTAATGTCCCAGACTTCGCATGGATGATTGCCTCTTCAAGTGAACCCTTCGCTGCATCTTTAAGGATTAGTAGATAATCAGCTTGAACTGTTTCAGTCGGCTTTGCATAGGTTAATTGATTGATTGTTTTCGAAACAGTGTCTGCTTGAGCGGAAAAAACCTTAAAGGTAACTTCCTGATCAAATAATGTTAGGGCCAATAATAACAAAGATGCTGTACAGCCTTTTGTTTCCTCATCCTCTACTAAAGCCGCCTCTTTCCTCAAATCGGAAATCAGCCCTGGCCTTGACGTAGAGTCAACTATTTTTCGATAAATAGATTGAAGATCATGAACAATATCTAGCTTCAAAATCTTTCCTCCTTATTAAACATCCATCGTTTCAAAATTTACTTTTGTTTTTAATATCGATTGTTGAGCATCAGCGATCTGTGCCTGGATCATTTTCTCCTCGTTTTCAAGAAGCTCCACCCACCCAATCGTTTCTGGCAGGTTTGCTTCAAACGCGGCATCAATTACAGCAAGATTATATGCCAGCTTCGGCTGGTCTCCTGTCACAATGCCAATTCCAATTGTTTTGTTAATTTGGACCTTACATTCTGTGACCAAAACTTCACCAGGATAAAACAAGCTTTTTTGTGAAGTCTCGCGTACTTTCAACATCACCAAACCACTTTCAGGTTCTTGAATAACCTTCACCTGGTAGTGTTCACTGATAACATTAGCCATTTCTTCTGATCGTTTTATAGAGCCATTGATTAAAATCTCAGTTCTTCGTCTTCTTTTCATCTAAAGGCCTCCGTATGACTTTGTTCTACATGTTTTACTCTATCTTGTTGCCAAGTATGTGAACGTAAAAAAACGATTAAGTTTGTATAGTTTTTGTAAAGGAAATATGAACAAAAGTGCAAAAGCCCTTAGTCAAAGCAATACAAACTGGGGAGCATCGACTGAGAAAAGAGAAACATGGTAAGCGTAGCGAACAGATGTTGACTTATCATAGGGATGATCTGAAGTTTACGTCTACAAAAAAAGAAATCAGCTTCTTTAATGGCCGATTTCTTTTGAACTACTTTTCTTTTAGAATTTTTTTGGTATTCCATGGTGATTGCTCTACTAACACCTTTAGATCAGATAAGTAAAACAATCGCTTCGATACATAATCTTCGAATATTCCAGCACTTTCCCCGTTTTCTTATCTGAACATCCAGACTCTAAGAGTAATAGGGGAACAAGGCTGGGACATTTTAATAGATCTCTTTCTACTTTACTTGGAAAAACGACACTTAATTGGCTGCTCGTTGGTTGAAAATCTGTGTAGCCTTGTTGTCGATAATAATGAAAAATGGAGGTAATTTCCTTTCCATCCCTTTCAATATGCTCAAAAAGAGATTGAGGCAAATACGATGTATGGACAGCAATTGGACAGTCTTCAACGATTCGCAATCGACTAATTCTATACACAGCATCTTCACGATTCACTCTTAACGTATGATAAATGGAAGAATTGTATGAAATTTTTTCACAGGATAGATTAACCGTTCTAAATTCATACTTTAACTCCTTCATTTTTTCAGAAAAACTCACATCTCCTGTTAAAATAAGCGGTATTTGCAGTTTTTGATTTTGAACATAGCTTCCTTTTCCTTGTTTTGAAAAAATATAGCCGAGTTCCTGCAAACGCTCATATGCCTTCCGAATCACTATTCTTGGTACTTGATACAGATCGGCTAATTCATTTTCTGATGGTAACTTATCATTCGGTTTATATTTGCCTTCGCGTATTTCTGAAATGAGCCGATCTACCAACAACGTTTTTTCCGACATAAGACTTTGCCCCTTTCAAAACCAAAACTATGTCTAGTATACCGTCTGAATATAAATAATATATTAAGTCTATGTAAAAGCTTCGTAGATAACAGATGGAGTCCTGCTTTTGATTTTAATCCTTAAGAAAAAGTCCTAATACAGGACTAGGACTTGTACCCAACACTTATCCATGCTTTTTAAGGAAAGTTTCTAAATTGTTTAATTCATCAAAATGAGTTTCAAGCTTTTCCCTAGGCCAATCCCACCAAGCAATGTCAAGTAATTTATCAGCTGCTTCTTTTGAAAATCTCCTTTTAATTGGTCTAGCAGGCACACCTGCGACAATCATATAAGGCTCGACGTTTTTTGTCACAACAGCACCAGATCCAACGACTGCTCCAGTACCAATTTCTACGCCCTTCATAATAATTGCACCATGTCCGATCCATACATCATGACCAATTTTTACGTTTTGAGTCCGACGCCAATCAAAAAAAGCATCATCATTGTTATCCGCAAAGTCATAGGCCACCTTTCGATAAGTCATATGGTGCTGACTGACTCTTTCCATCGGATGCTGAACCGGGTTAATACATACATGGGAGGCAATTGAACAAAACTTACCTATTTCAGCATAGTTAACCGTTACATCATCCATAGTATAGGTATAATCTCCAAAGGTAGACTCAATAATATGATTATTTTCTCCAATAGAGGTCCATTCCCCAGCAAAACTATTCATGATTTGACTTGAATCAGCAACACTTGGAGTGATAGATAACTTAGTTTCTTTTTTTAGCTGATTAATCAATAGCATATATATTATTCAGCTCCTTTATTTCAATCTTGCGATCAGTTCTCTTCTCGCTTTCAATGCTTCCAAAGTCTCAATTCCCGGGCTTTTACTCCCAATCAGCACAGGTTGTTCACCATACTCTCCGTGGAAATCGGATCCACCTGTCATGATAAGGTCATATTTTCTTGCAAGCTGCTTGGCTTGCTCTTCATGTTCCTCATTATGCAATGGATGCCACACCTCGATTCCCTGCAATCCCACATCTACTAATTCCGGAACCATTTCAAAGTTTCCATATTGTCCCGGATGAGCAAGCACTGGTACTCCCCCGCTAAGTTGAATCGCCTGAACAGCTGCTTTTGCATCCATATACTCCATCGGAATAAAGGCAATTCCCGGTTTATCTCCATTTTGTCCACGATTAAATAATTTTTTATAAAGTGAACCATAAATTGAATTCGTATAACCTGCCTCAATCAATGCATGCATGATATGTTGCTTGTAAACTCCTGTTCCTCCTTGAGCAATTTCTTTACAACGTTCCCAAGTAATCTCATAACCTGCAGCGATTAATCTCTGAACCATTTCCTCTGAAGCACTATGTCTTTTGCTAACAAGCGGTTGACAAATGGTTTCAATCTCCTCATGACCAGGTTCAATGAAATAACCGAGAATATGCACGCGCCGGCCTCTTTCAAAATCAAATCCTGACATCTCGATTCCTGGAATCACTTCAACCCCATATCTCCTGCCTGTTTCAATCGCTTCCTTAAGGCCTTTCGTTGTATCATGGTTCGTAATCGCTAAATGAGTAACTCCTTGTCCAACAGCAAGCTCCACAACTTCATCAATAGACAATGGACAATCAGAAATATTGGTATGACAATGTAACTCTATTTTCATTCAAGACACTCCTTCCCTTTGGTTTAAGCATAACTTGGCACCAAGTTAGGAATGTTAATGGAGAGTAAATTATTTGTAAAAATGTTATAGGAATTGTTTTTTTAGAGGATTATGAGTGGCTTTTCGAGTAAAAAGGTACTGAAGGTCAAAGCTGTGAAATTGCTTAATTAGAGGAAAAAACGCATGGATTTTTTTACAAAGTAAATCCATGCGTTTTCATTAGTTTTTCTCATTTAATGAAAGCTCGTGCAATAGCCATCCTAGTACATAATGATCATCCATGAGGAGATTTCAGTCTATTGCAGATGCAAGAACGTTAATAATTAACGGATTTTTATTTATTAATAAATCAAAGAACGAAAACCTCTTTTACTTATGGTACGGCTCCCCCCGATTAATCCTAAACGCCCGATAAACCTGTTCCAACAAAATCAACCTCATCAACTGATGAGGAAACGTCATCTTTGAAAAAGATAGAGTATCATTTGATCTCTTCATTACAGCTGGACTTAACCCAAGTGATCCACCAATCACAAACGCAACTTTACTCTTTCCATATGTAGCAAGCTGGTCCAAGTCTTTGGCTAACTGCTCAGAGGATTTCATTTTTCCTTCAATAGCTAGGGCGATGACATGTGTGTCATCACTAATTTTGCTTAGAATTCTTTCTCCCTCTTTTTCCTTTACTTGCTCCATTTCAATATCGCTTAGGTTTTCTGGTGCTTTTTCATCTGGTAATTCAATGATTTCCACCTTTGCATAAGATGTTAATCGTTTTAAGTATTCGTCGATCCCTTGCTTCAAGTATTTTTCTTTTAGCTTTCCTATTGTAATGATTGAAATGTTCATTTTTGCTTCCCCGCTTTAAATTCGTTTATCCACAGAACTTATCCACATTTATGAAAATTTATCCACAATTGTTGTTAAAATCATCCTCCAACAACATATATAGCAGGTTTCTCACACATTTGGCATCTTGTGGATAACTTACCATCCTGATCAATTTTTTCTATTTCTGGTGCAATTTCCTTTTCATCAACATACATATCAATCGCTAATTCAATATGCTCTTCACAGCAATACATTTCACAACATCCTCCTTATCCACATGTGGATATTTTATATTTAGTTTACCCTTAATAGTTGTCCACAACCAAATTAGAAAAGCGCAAGCGCCTTGACCAGCCTAGGGCAAATAAGACGATTTAGAATAGAAGGCGTTCTTTGCCTTCAATTCTAAATTGGCTAGACCCTGGAGGGGCTAGGCGCTGGAGCTAGACACCAAAACTAAGTAAAGATTTTATACTTAAAAAAGAGAGCTAATTTTTAGCTCCCCAACGTGTTCTCTTCCCCTAGCTTCATCTTACCAGACATTTTTTCACCGTTCCGGTAGTATATCACTTCAACTGTATCTCCAACATCCTGATCATAAAGAACTTTTCTTAAGTCAATAATATCCTTTACTTCTTCACCTGCGAATTCGATGATCACATCAAATTCCTGTAAACCAGCTTGAGCAGCTGGTGATAATGGGACAACACTCATGACAATGACACCGTCTGTAATGTCTTCAGATAGCTTTAATGTTTGTGCCTTATGATAGCTAGAAACTTCGTTTAGCGATCTCATACCGATTCCCATGAATGGGCGTCTTACTTCGCTATATTTCTCAAGATCTTCAATTATTGGGATCGCATGATTTGCAGGGATTGATAGACCAATTCCTTCTACAGCTGATTGAGCTATTTTCATGGAGTTTATGCCTATGACTTTTCCGTCTAGATTGATAAGCGCTCCACCGCTATTTCCTGGATTGATGGCTGCGTCTGTTTGTAAAACCTCTGCATTCCAATCAACCAACCCATCACCATTTTCATCAATTGGAATCGCTCTTTCTGTTCCTGATATAATACCTTGTGTCACAGATCCAGAAAACTGTAATCCAAGTGGATTTCCAATTGCGATGACTGGTTCCCCAGGTCTAACGGCATCAGAGTCACCAAACTCCGCTACCTTCGTAATTTTTTCACTATCCACTCGTAAAACAGCTAAGTCTGTTAACACATCACTGCCTAAAATTTCAGCTGGAATCCTTGTTCCATCACTTAAGCTAATTTCAACCTGTGAAGCTCCCTCAATGACATGGTGATTTGTGACAACAAAGGCATTTTTCCCTTCCTTTTTATAAATCACTCCTGAACCGGTTCCTGCTTCACCTGTTTCATTCCAAAAATCAGCTTGCTGAAGGTTAACAACACCAACAACAGCATCTGATACATCATCAACGATTTCAGTAATAGCTGAATTTACATTGACTGATACATTCTTCGTTATTCCGGATTGATTTTCAATGCCACCTTCTTGGGTTGGGGCTTCATCACCTAAATCCATTTCATATGGCAGAATCGTTGAAAGTGTCGGCAAAGCTAAGAACATCAGCAATCCTCCTAAGATCGCTCCGACAAATCCCGCTAAAAACCAGCCTCCACGATTTCCTTTCTGCTTTTTCGCATTATAATTCTCATAATCTTGATCATAATAGCCCATTATGTTCACCATTCCTTTCAAACACACTTGAATAGTGCTTACCTAATCAACATTATTCTCTTGTAGATTGAAAATTAACCAAGATGATGATGAAACTTTGTGTAAATTTTAAATTGCTACAAGTGTAGTTGGGGTTACTGGGTCTGTATCATATAATTCAAATTGTTCGCCAGTTATAAAGCCTTTACTAGCAAGTGTTTGCTCAACAGACATTCTTGCTAGATCCTTCATATTGTTATCCTTACTTAAGTGAGCTAAATAAATTCGTTTTGTCGCATCTCCGATAACATCCATCATTGCAATGGCTGCATCCTCATTCGAAACATGGCCCACATCACTTAGAATACGTCTTTTAATGCTCCAAGGATAGTGACCCATTTGCAGCATCGAAACATCATGATTGCTCTCGAAAACAAAGGCGTCCGAATTACGAATTGTGCCCTTCATTTTATCACTAACATAGCCTGTATCTGTGATTAATGCAAGCTTCTTCCCCTCATGATGAAACACAAAAAACATAGGCTCTGCTGCATCATGGGAAACTCCAAACGATTCAATATCTAATGAGCCAAATGTTTTGACAGCACCTGTTTGAAAAACAAACTTCTGGTCTGTTGAAATTTCGCCAATTAATCCATTCATCGCCTGCCATGTTTTTTCATTCGCATAGATTGGAAGCTTATGTTTTCTAGCAAGTACACCTAATCCTTTTATATGATCACTATGCTCATGTGTGACTAGAATTCCTGATAGATTTTTGATATCGCGACCTATTTGCTCAAATAAGTTTGTCATTTGTTTTCCACTTAATCCAGCATCCACTAAAAATGCTTGATCATTGGCTTCAACATAAATAGCATTCCCCGTACTGCCACTTGCAAGTACGCTAAACTGCAAGCTCAATTTTGTCACTCCTCTATTCCCTATTCCGTTAGCTGTAAAACATCCCCTTCTAAAGCATTTACATAGAAATCTTTTCTCTCTTCATTTTCTGTTTCGACATTAATATGCCAAGTAGGTGCTAAGATTTGCTGATTTGAAAGAGGGATGTGAGTGTAATATCCGTATTGAATATTCAACACTTCACTATTTGGCGTTAAATAATTCTTATTATATAGAGCTTCGATTGCCTTTAAAGCAGTGATAGCAGACTCTTTTTCTTCTACTTCCTTTATTTCCTCTAGCATCGATTGCTCATAACTAATGATTTCATTATCCTCGTTAAGGTGCAAAATAACCATTCCTATATGGTCTTCTCTAGATTGAAAAATGTTTCGATTTTTATATCTTTGAATACATATTATAGAATTCGTTTCGTCATCTGTATACCAATAATGGTACTGATCACCAGAAATAACATTATCCTTTAGAAATTGAGTGATTTTACTTTGTGTGTTTACATCTGGCAATGGAAAAGGCTTATCCAATAACATGCGCAACGTTCGAAATGACTCTTCCTCTTTAAGGTTTGTATTTGTATTTGGAAGTTCAAGTGTTAGATTTTCTAGTTTTGCCACTTCATCAATTGTGAAATCCTTACTCTTTGCTGTAATATAAAAGCTTTTATCGATGTCCTCAGGCAATTCATTATAAACGATTCCTTCAGTCTCCAGCTTTTCCTCAATCGTTGCCTCTTGAATAATCGCATAATCAGATTCGTCTCTTAACTCAAAGAATTCAATCGCCAAATAGATATCTAAAATGAGAAAAGCAAGGATAAAAATGGTTTTCGTCTTACTCCAATCCACTTTTATCACCCCTTTGAATGCCGTCTATTCTCAAAATTTTCCCGTCCTGTAGTTCTACACACCAATAAGGGATAATTTTCACAAACCGTTGATCGGTTTCTCCGCTTAGTTCGTACATAATATAAATGTCCTTTATATCCTTTAAATTAATAGATGGATCCTTAGAGAGATTATCCACCAATTCATATCCGGACATTAATGTTACCGTGTTACTGCTTGAGAAGACTCTCATAAGTCGATAAGAAGGACGCTCATATATGGATATTTCACTTTGACCCCATTTTTGGGAAATCATTGTTGGTCCAAAAAACTCATCACTAGATTCAAAAACAGGAATTGATTGAATGGACATAACATATTTAATTTCCTGAGTCAGCTCATTTATCTTGTATAATACATAATCATCTGTCCAACCACCGTGATCATTTAAATAATCAATACTCTGACTAACGAGAGCATTACTTTCAAGAAAGCTGGTATCCCTCAATGAAGGATTCACGAATTTCACTGTATGCTCATTCGAATCGATATTAAGCTCCCTTAAACTATCTGTATAGCGATTTTTTGACAAACTGACATCTTGTTTTACATATTGAGGATTACTAAACAAAGCATTCTTAAAAACGGACCCGTCAATTTCATCAGTAATGACATATTGAAAGCTGTCCAATTTCACTTCATTTTCAGGTAACAAAAAATCAACATCTTCCTCTGTACCATACCTGAAAAATGGCTTTAATTCGTTTCTATGACTGTAAATCTCTGCAACATATTGATTAGCATCCGAAATATTAACAGAAGTCTCAACAATTTTTAATGTTTCACTTGAAACAAAGAATACCTTTTGGACTTCCTTCTCCCTTGGCACATTTAAATAGATTCGATCAAACATGATGTCCTCACTTGATTCCGTCTCCCACTTAAACATTGTTTCAAAGGTTTCAAATGGTATCCCATCAAGGAATCTGAGTTCTACTTTAGCTTCCTCTTTCCCATGGATCCAACTTGTAAAATTCTCTTTTGTATAGGTTTTTATTATATTACTCTTACTGCTTAAACTATAATCCCATGTTTGCATTTCAGACCAAAGATTATTTAAGTATTGATCATCATAGGTACTAAAATGCTGTTCAGATGTATGAAGAAATAACTGATAAGGTTTTATGACCTGATAAGGTTCTCGTTCCTCACTTATGATAGGAACACTTTCAACAAAACTATTATTTTGAAATTCTTCATAAGGCGGCTGTGAATTCCATAAATTCCATGTGAAAAATAAACTTGTCGCAACTAGTATCATCAATAGCACACTTTTTATTGACTCTTTATTCATTCCCACTCATCCTCTTGTTCTGGATCGTATGGCAGAGTAAAGAACACCGTTGTTCCTGATCCTTCCTTACTTTGTGCCCATATATCTCCTCCATGTGCTTGGACCATTTCTTTTGCAATCGCTAGTCCCAAACCAGTTCCTCCCAGCTTACGAGTACGTGCTTTATCAACTCGATAGAAACGGTCAAAAATTTTATTTACACTTTCTTGTGGAATTCCAACACCTTCATCCTTTACACGAATTTGAATTTCTGATGGCAGTATATCAATTGTAAAGGTTACTTTTCCGCCTTCTGGTGAGTACTTTAATGCATTAGAAATAATATTATCTAAAACCTGTGTAATTTTATCAGTATCTATGTCAACATAAAGAGGTTCTTTTGGTATGTTTCGAATAAATGTAACGTGCTGGGATTTTGTCATCTCAAATCGATCGATAATTTTCTCGAAAAAGTCCGTAAAGTTAATCCATTCTTTCGTTAATTGATAATCTGTTCGATCAAGCTTAGATAGCTGCAATAAGTCATTTACTAGACGAATCATGCGTTCTGTTTCTGTTTGAGTCACATGTAAAAATTGTGGTGCGATCTCCTTATCCTTCCATGCCCCATCTGCTAATGCTTCTAAATAACTTCTCATCGTTGTAAGAGGAGTACGCAGCTCATGAGAAACATTCGCGACAAATTCTCTTCTTTCTTGATCAATCTTCTCTTGTTCTGTAATATCATACAAAACAGCGATCAACCCATCTATTTTCCCCGATTCTTTTTGAATAACCGAAAAGCTTACACGTAAAATAAATGGACGTTCTTCCGAGCCTGTATCTAGCACAAGTGATTCTTGCTCTTCAATTAGACTATCAAATGTATATTCATCACTGATTCCAAGGAGTTCTGTAATCGTTGTTTGCTGAATCGTTCCACGTGAAACATTTAACATCTCTAATGCAGGATTATTAATTAAGATTACTTGGCCTTCACGGTTTGTCGCAATAACACCATCGGTCATATGGGCAATAACAGATGCTAATTTTTTCCGTTCTCCCTCAGTCATTGCTTGTGCGTCTTCAAGTTTTTCTGTCAGATAATTAAAAGTGATAGCAAGTTGACCAATTTCATCTTCTCCATATACTTTTACTTTTCGAGAGAAATTACCATTGGCTAATTCTATCGCCTGCTTCCTCATATCAGTCATTGGTCTAGTAATGGTCCTTGCCAGAAAAATACCAAGCGCTGCAGTAATAACTAATGAGATAATTGTGCCTGTTGCTAGTATCTTGTTAATAATACTCATCTGTAAAAAAACTTCTTCCATCGATGCCATCACATAAACTGCACCGATGGTTTGATTATTATGATTAACAGGAACAGTCATAACTCGAACACGATCGTTTGTTTCGTCATGAATTCCTAAACCTGTATAATCAAGTCCAACTAATGCACGTCGAACAGACTCTTCAGTTGTTTTCTTCCCTACAATATCCTGATTACTACTAGAGGTTGCGATAACAGTTTTACTCATATCAATGACTCGAACCTCTATTATTTCTTCAGTTAGGAAATCACCAATAATTGACGTAATTTCACTATTTAGTGTTTTTCCATCTGTATATTCTTTAGGATCCCGTGACATTTCTTGCTCAATATTATAAACCAAAAGACTTACTCGCTTCGTTAATGAAGTCTCAAAGTTGGATTTTAGTGAAGTTTCTAACTCCTTCACAAAATAGATTCCAATTATTTGCATAGCTAACATGATAAGCAGTACATAAACCGAAACAAACTTAAAATGAATAGATTGAAAAAACCTTACTCTTTTCATACTATTAATCCTGTTCTGATTGCTTTAAGTAATAGCCTACCCCGCGTCTTGTTACAATCCAGGTTGGGTGACTAGGGTTATCTTCAATTTTTTCTCTTAAGCGTCGGACCGTCACATCGACTGTTCTGACATCTCCAAAGTAATCATATCCCCATACTGTTTGTAAAAGATGCTCTCGCGTCATAACCTGTCCAATATGCTGAGCAAGATAATGAAGCAACTCAAACTCACGGTGTGTCAATTCAATGGTTTCTCCGCGTTTAGATACAACATATGCATCAGGGTGGATGACAAGTGAACCTATTGAGATTTCATTTGATGCTCCTTTCAATTCACTTGAATCATTCGCTTGCTGTCTTCGTAGATTTGCTTTAACCCTTGCTAATAATTCACGAGTGCTAAAAGGCTTTGTCACATAGTCATCAGCACCTAATTCAAGACCGAGCACTTTGTCTATCTCTGAATCCTTTGCAGTTAACATAATGATTGGCATTTCATATTTTTTTCTCACTTCTCTACATACTTCCATTCCATCTTTGTTTGGAAGCATAATATCTAATAAGATGAGATCTGGATTGACCTCTTCTACCATTTCTAATGCTTGATTCCCATCATATGCACAGTAAACAGCATAACCCTCTTTTTTTAGGTTAAATTGTAATATATCTGCAATTGGTTTTTCATCATCAACAACTAATATCTTCTTTTCCATATTCTCGCCCCTTTATATATCTTGTCCTACATTTTTGGATCTTCTTTTTATCCTAACCTGCTGACTTATGCTTCAATCAGCATAGTGGTATCAAAGTTAGCTTTCTGCTAGTAAATTTTCATATAGTTAAATGTACCATGTTCAAAGAGAAGAATCATCTTTTTCAAAGATCCCCATCTATATTAGTTTACTATAAGTTTTGCTGTGGTATAAAAATAATAATGAGTAAAAAGATGAGAAAAATTTGGCTTTTCACAAGTCCTAATCGCCAAAAGCCTTCATTTTTCTAAAAGTAAAAAAAGGGACTGACCTAAATTACTAGTGTGTCAGACCCTTTCTATCCTCTTATTTTAAATAATTTTCCGGATTTTTAAGGTTTCCATTCTCATATACTTCAAAGTGAAGGTGAATTCCTGTAGAATTTCCTGTTGAGCCCATTACACCCAGTTTCTGTCCTTGTGACACAACTTGTCCGACTGAGACAGATATTGAACTTAAATGTGCATAAACAGTCTTCATTCCATTGTTATGATCAATGACAACCTTATTTCCATAACCACCGCTATAACCTGCTGATATAACCCGTCCATTATCTGCAGCTTTTATTGTACGATCACTAGGTCTTGCTATATCAATTCCCTTATGCAGTTTACCCCAGCGTTGTCCAAGTCCACTAGAAATATAGCCGCCTACTGCAGGCCATGCTAAGTTTCCGGTTCCTCTTGATGGAATTACTTTCGTACCTTTTATGATGATTTCGTTTACTGGTTCCTTTATAATTTTTTCAGTTAAAACTTCTTTTGTTGTCTCAGAACCATTTTGTTTTGTAACAATATAATGAACTAATCTCTCTCCATTCACACCTTCTTGGGAAGTTTCCTCTTCTCCCTTTGGCATGGAGGCATCTTCTTTTGTTTCTGTTTTATAAGCAATTGTTTCTTTTTCAGAAACTTCTTCTTCAACTTGAACCATTACATATGGCTTTAACTCGGTTACGTTTAACAAATCACCTGGTTTAATAACAGAATCTTCCTCAAGTCCAGGATTAAGCTCTAGCAGCTTCTCAAGAGGCAGATCATGTTTTGAAGCTATTTCCCCAAGGACATCATTCCCCTGCACCTCATATTTTTTCTCTACAGGTGTTCCTTTTTCCAATAGGTTAAGTCCCTCATTAGAAGTCAAAACCTTTTCAGGTATTACCTTTTTTTCTTCAAGTGTAACCTCTTCAGTAAAAGAAACTTCCGTAATGCGAGATTGCCCCTCTTTAAGAGCTGGTAATGGCTGATTCTTTTGTCTCGCTGCTAAGTCGTCTAATACTTCCTTTGAAACATATTGCTGTTTATATTCTTCTAACACATTTTGTGCAGTCAAGCTATCTTGAAAGGCTGCAACTTCTTGATCATTGATTTTCAAAACAGTCGCTTCCACTACAACATCAAGGTTTTGCTCCAGATTCTCTAGAACTTCAGCATTATTAAAAACTGGTCGAAACATTTTTTCGGGAATGATCTCAACATCTTCGACTGTTAGTTGATAATCTTTATACGTATCTTTTAGTTTATTAATTTTTAATGAGCTAAGCTCTTCAATTACATTTTGATTGTCTACTGTGCCCATGTACTCATTTTGAAGATAAATATGGTAAACAGTTGATAAAGAATCTTCAGCTTGAGCATTTATTGCAAATGTTAAGGATGTCGCTAAAATTACACCCATAGTCCATTTTTTTAGATTTGAGCGCATCTTGGATGGCTTTTGACCGCCAAGCACTCTAGTTGAACGCTTAAACAATGGTATTTCCTCCTAAATCTATAAAGTAGAGCACTTCAAAAAGCCTACTACTATGAATTCACTCTTAAATACCGACAAAATTCACGTCATTTTACCCTTTACTAATTTAACACAGATTCAATAATCGCACGGTAAAAATCATCGAATTGTAATATTACTGTATTATTGGATACAATTTTTGGTTATATTGTCGCATCATGACATTTTAAATCTACCAATTTTCCCGTAAATATAGAAAAAAAGACATGAATCTCTTAAGATTCATGTCTTTTGAGTGGCTCGGGACGGAATCGAACCGCCGACACATGGATTTTCAGTCCATTGCTCTACCAACTGAGCTACCGAGCCATAATTAGATTGTATTTATATTTCATAATCTATTTAAGAGGTTCAAGTACTAAAAATTACCTCTTTACTTAAGTATCATTTCCATATTGCCAACTTGAAAATCGTCCTCATCTCAGGAAGTTTATTCAAGATGTTACTCGATGAGTACGCTGATGCTATTTCAAAGAAGCTTATTCGGGCGTGCTCTACCAACTGAGCTACCGATCCATATGTGGTTTACGGTTTTCACTAAGCTTCGAATCTCTTCGTCAGCTCCATCGCTTACATCCTCACGTATTGTCATACGCTCCGGTGCTCACTCAGTCGCTTCCTCGACCTTCTCCCTTATTGAAACCCTTTTACTTATTCATTAATTTACTAGCAAGTAAATTTTCCACACCATAATTTATATGTAAATGGCGGTCCGGACGGGACTCGAACCCGCGACCTCCTGCGTGACAGGCAGGCATTCTAACCAACTGAACTACCGGACCGTTTTTTGATTATGATATTAATAAATGAAATGGTGACCCGTACGGGATTCGAACCCGTGTTACCGCCGTGAAAGGGCGGTGTCTTAACCGCTTGACCAACGGGCCACTGTTTTTCTAAAAACAATGGTGAGCCATGAAGGACTCGAACCTTCGACCCTCTGATTAAAAGTCAGATGCTCTACCAACTGAGCTAATGGCTCATTTTATAATGAGAAGTACAACTTAGTTTTCCACTTGTTTCAGACACGCAAATCTCAGAAAGCTTATTCAAGGAGCAGCTCGATTTGTGTGCTGATGTGTTGCTTCGAAGCTTACTCGTTCGTGCTCTACCAACTGAGCTAATGGCTCATTTTATAATGAGAACTATTTGCTAAGAACAACTTGTCTTAACAGGACGTGATCTATCATATCATCATATGAATTACTTTACAATATATTTTTTAAAAAAATATATTTATTTTTCATATTATAGTAAGGCTGTTTTTGCAAAGATTGTTGCTCTTAAATATTATTTAACTCTATAGTGGAATGGAACGAACTAATTTGCACATTTAACACTACATAAAAAACAGAGTATGCGAAAACGAAAACAGCCTATAGAAAAGATTATTGATCGTACTAACAGAAAATAAGAGGGATGACTACACATCCCTCTCGTTAGTTATTCTTAGCTATACACGCTGCGAATCACATTTGTTTGTGAACGATCTGGTCCTACAGAGAAGATTGATAGCGGAATACCTGTAAGCTGAGAAATACGTTCGATATAATGTCTCGCATTTTCAGGCAACTCACTTAGATTACGTACTCCTGTGATATCCTCTGTCCAGCCTGGTAATTCCTCGTATACTGGTTCACATTCAGATAATACTTTCAGACTTGCAGGGTACTCATTAATCGTTTCACCTTTATATTTATAAGCTACACAGATTTTTAATGTTTCAATACCTGTTAAAACATCAATTGAATTTAATGAAAGATCTGTTAATCCGCTCACTCGTCTTGCATGACGAACAACAACACTGTCAAACCAACCTACACGACGTGGACGTCCAGTTGTTGTCCCATATTCACGGCCAACCTCACGAATTTGATCACCAATTTCATTGTTTAGCTCTGTAGGGAATGGGCCATCACCTACACGAGTTGTATATGCTTTTGAAACACCTACAACATGATTAATTTTTGTTGGTCCAACACCAGAACCAATTGTTACTCCTCCAGCGACCGGATTTGATGATGTAACAAATGGATATGTACCTTGGTCGATATCAAGCATAACCCCTTGTGCACCTTCAAATAGAACACGACGGCCTTCATCTAAGGCATCATTTAAAACAACAGATGTATCTACAACATATTGCTTAAATTGTTGTCCATATTCATAATATTCGTCTAGAATTTCTTCTACAGTAAAGCCTTCTACTTCATAGAACTTCTCTAAAAGACGATTTTTTTCTTGAAGGGCTCTAGATAGTTTTTCTTCGAATACGTCACGCTCTAGTAAATCGGAAATACGAATTCCAACACGAGCGGCTTTATCCATATACGCTGGACCAATTCCCTTTTTCGTTGTTCCGATTTTATTAGCACCTTTTCGCTCTTCCTCTACCTCATCTAATTTTAGGTGATAAGGTAAAATCACATGCGCACGGTTGCTAATGCGTAAATTATCTGTTGTAATACCACGTTCATGTAAGTAAGAAAGTTCTTTAACAAGTGCCTTTGGGTCAACAACCATACCATTTCCGATAACACAAATTTTATCTTTATAGAAAATCCCAGATGGAATTAAGTGAAGCTTATATGTTTCTCCATCAAATTTAATCGTATGACCTGCATTGTTACCACCTTGATAACGAGCAATAACCTCTGCATTTTCAGAAAGGAAATCTGTAATCTTTCCTTTTCCTTCATCTCCCCATTGAGTTCCAACAACTACTACTGAAGACATTCCGTGCACCTCCGTAATTTCGCACTATTCAAACATGTATATTTTATCAATCACAGATTTGAAAGTCAATGTAAATACGAACAATATTAAAAACATTTACTGTATTTGTTCGTAAATTGAACACAAACTATTTCATACTCTTCTCCTCTGTTTCATCAATTATTTTTTTGCCCCAAAGTCTAGTATTTCCAATTCAAATGAGAATACACAAAAAAAGAGGAGATCACGCGTTTGATCTCCTCCCTTATGCTGGAACACCTTCATCGTCAAATCGCCGTTCCAGATTGACGAATTTATTATATTCTTTTACGAAAGCAAGTGATACTGTACCAACTGGGCCATTACGTTGCTTAGCAATAATGATTTCAATAATATTCTTGTTTTCAGATTCCTTGTCATAGTAATCATCACGATATAAGAAAGCAACAATATCGGCATCCTGCTCAATACTTCCTGATTCACGAATATCCGACATCATCGGGCGTTTATCTTGACGTTGCTCAACACCACGAGATAACTGTGATAACGCGATAACAGGAACTTTTAATTCACGAGCTAATTCTTTCAGGGAACGTGAAATTTCAGATACCTCTTGCTGACGGTTATCTGTTCGACCATTTCCTTGGATCAATTGAAGATAATCAATTAGAACCATTCCTAGCCCGCTTTCTTGCTTTAATCGGCGACATTTAGCACGGATATCACCAACACGAATACCAGGGGTATCATCAATATAGATCCCCGAATTTGATAAACTCCCCATTGCCATTGTAAGTTTACCCCAATCCTCAGGCGTCAATGATCCTGTTCTTAATCTTTGGGCATCAATATTCCCCTCAGCACACAGCATCCTCATTACGAGCTGATCTGCCCCCATCTCAAGACTGAATATCGCAACATTTTCATCTGTCTTTGTTGCAACGTTTTGGGCAATATTTAGAGCAAATGCAGTTTTACCAACTGATGGACGAGCCGCTACAATGATAAGATCATTTCGTTGGAATCCAGCTGTCATTTTATCTAATTCTATAAATCCTGTTGGAATACCTGTGATATCACCTTTTCGATCATGAAGAGTTTCGATATTATCATAGGTTTGTACTAGCACATCTTTAATATTTTGAAAGGCTCCAGCGTTTTTTCGCTGAGCAACCTCCATAATCGTCTTTTCCGCTTCATTGAGTAGGACCTCAACCTCATCTTCTCTGCTATATCCATCTTGTGCAATGGTAGTAGCTGTTCTGATCAGTCTTCTTAAGATTGATTTTTCCTCAACGATTTTTCCATAATACTCAATATTGGCAGCAGTTGGTGCTGAGTTCGCCAAATCACTTAGATACGAAACTCCGCCTACTTCTTCTAGTAAGTTTGCATCAGCTAATTCTGATGTCACCGTCACTAAATCTACCGGCTCACCTTTGTCGGATAGCTCAAGCATAGCATTATATATTTTCTGGTGGGCGGCACGATAAAAGTCATCAGGAATTAATAGCTCTGACGCTAAAGTAAGTGAGGATGGATCTAGAAAAATGGCTCCTAAAACAGCTTGTTCTGCTTCTATATTTTGTGGTGGAATACGATCACCAAGTAACTCGTTAATGATGATCACCGTCCTTTAAGTTTATAGTAATCTATTAGTATCTCTAAGTATTAAGGATAAAAAAAAAGTGGCTCCGCTTCAAGACAAATTTCAATCTTTCCACCAAACCACAACCATTACCAACATTTACTTACTGTTCTTTTACATGTACTTTGATCGTTGCACTTACTTCAGGATGAAGCTTGGCAGGAACATTCGTATATCCTAGTGCACGAATACCATCTGGTAAATCCAATTTGCGTTTATCAAGTTTAATATTATGAGTTTTCTTTAGCTCATCAGCAATTTGCTTACTTGTTACTGATCCAAATAAACGTCCGCCTTCACCAGATTTCGCTTCGATTTCTACTGTTAATTTCTCAAGCTCAACCTTTAATTGCTTCATTTGTTCTAGTTCTTCAATTGCCTCTTGCTCTTGCTTTTTCTTTTGTGCATTTAATGAACTAATATTTGCGTTTGTTGCTTCTACTGCAAGACCTTGCTTAATTAAAAAATTATGTGCATATCCGTCCGCAACATTTTTTACTTCGCCCTTTTTTCCTTTTCCTTTAACATCTTTTAAAAAGATTACCTTCATGATTTTGTTCCTCCTTCTAGATAGTCTTCTATTGCTAATTTTAATCTATTTTCTACTTCTTGTAACGTCGTTTGCTGCAATTGAGTTGCTGCATTTGTTAAATGGCCGCCACCATCCAGAGCTTCCATGATAATTTGTACATTCACATCACCCAGTGATCTTGCACTAACACTTATCAGTTCCTCATTACGTTTTGCAATGACAAATGAGGCTTCAACCCCATTCATTGTTAGTAATGTATCTGCTGCCTGGGCAATCGTGACTTGCTCATAATAATCATCTTCTTCTGCAACTGTTATCGTAATTCCTTCTTTGTAAATGGAGGCATGTTGAATTAACTTTGCACGCTTTACATAGCTTGTAATATCTTCTTTCAGAAATTTTTGCACTAATACAGTATCAGCACCCTTTGCTCTTAAATAGGAGGCTGCATCAAATGTACGTGATCCTGTTCGAAGGGTAAAACTTTTTGTGTCCACAATAATTCCCGCTAATAAGGCTGTAGCCTCTATCATATTCACTTTTAAATGCTTTGGTTGATATTCCAATAGCTCTGTTACTAACTCTGCTGTAGAAGACGCATATGGCTCCATATAGACAAGGATCGGATCCTTTATAAACTCTTCTCCCCGTCTATGGTGATCAATGACAATGACACGTTCACTTCTGGATAATACTCTTTCATCGATCACTAATGAAGGTTTATGAGTATCCACGACAATGAGAAGCGTTTCATCTGTCATGATTTCAAGTGCTTGTTCAGGTGTAATAAACCTTGACCATAATTCCGGATGTACTTTGACTTCAGCTAGTAATTGCTCAACTCCTGAATCAAGTGCATCTGGGTCTAAAATAATAAATCCTTCTTTTTCATTTACTTGTGAAACCTTTAAAATCCCTATAGCTGAACCAATAGCATCCATATCCGGGTATTTATGCCCCATGATCATGACTTTGTCACTTTCAAGGACAATTTCTTTTAAAGCATGTGAAATCACTCTTGCTCTAACTCTAGTCCGTTTTTCCATTGGGTTTGTCTTTCCGCCAAAAAATTTAACCTTTCCATTTTGCTGCTTAATGGCTACCTGGTCTCCTCCACGTCCTAAAGCAAGGTCTAAGCTTGACTGTGCTAGATCACCAAGCTCTTGTAAAGAAGATACACCAGAACCAACTCCAATACTAAGTGTTAACGAAACATTATGAATGGTCGTCTTTTCACGTACTTCGTCTAATATTGAGAACTTTGTTTTGATTAATCTTGTTAGTATATCTTCGTTTAATACACCGATAAATCTTTCTGAAGAGATCCTTTTAAGAAAGACACCATAATCCTTAGCCCATTTATTTAATAATGATGTCACCTCACTATTTATCGCACTTCGTGTTTGATCATCCATGCCTTGAGTGACTTCATCATAGTTATCTAAAAATATAAAAGCTAAAACTGTTCGTTCATCTTCATACTGCTTTTCAATCTCAATTTGCTCAGTTACATCAAAAAAGTAAATTAATCGTTCTTCCCTTTTAATGATCACCTTAAACTCTCTGTCGTACAACGCTATTGTGTCTGACTCAACCTCTTGTTTTATTAACGGGACTAAAGAATCTGCAAGATCAAAAAGAGACCTGCCAACAAGAGTATCTTCATCAAAACAAGAAGTCATAAATGGATTTGACCATTCGATTTGATATTGATCATTAAAAAGCATAATTCCGATTGGCATCTCCATTAAAGCCTCTTCGCCAACTTTTTTTAATCGGTATGAAAGCGTTGTTATGTATTCTTCCATCTCTTCCTTGAAATCTGTAAGAGCTCTTTTAATGAAATATAGGACAATAGCTAGAATAACTAATAAAATAGATCCAAGGATCCAATTATAAAAAGATAAAACAAGTACTGCTATCACTGTTACGCCAATCAGTGCATAAATAGGATAACGGATTAATGGTTTTTCATAAAAACTTGGCATGCTGTTTTCATCAACTCCTCGCAACAGTGAATACAAACCTATTTTTTCGTTATTTTACCACGGAGAGGAAAGCCTAAATCAATTATACCTAAGATTCTGATAAGATAAAGAAGTATCGGGATAAGAAATGAACCTATCATAATAGAAATTGGCACAGCCTTTGCCCATCCTTTTGTGAATGAGTAATAAAAAATAAATGAATAACCCTGCAAGAGAACAAAAAATTGCAAGATGAAATATAGGTTAATTACAGCGATATAAAGGAAGGTATCTTTATCTAGGTTCACCATTAGCAAGATGGAAACAAGTAAATAATACCATACAATACTTTGCGGCAGTTTCCAGTCTCGAAAAGGTTTTAATGGAGCAAGATCGAATCTTAACCTTTTAAGGATTGGGGTGGCAAGCAAATGAGTGATAACAGCCGAGATGACCCCAATTGTTATAAACATTGTTGGAACTAAATGAATCATTAAATCTAAGCCTTGCTCCAACTGAGTGAATTGTTCACTTAGTTTTTCATCAGTTGAAAAAGATTCCAAAATCGATTTCGATTGTTTTATTGATTGTTCTAGCATACTAATTGAGTCATGAATAAAATCAATATTCATGAACAATTTTGCGCCAATATAAGAAACAATGATGCTAAAGGTATAAGCTAAACTTCCTCCAACCAAAACACCTAGTGTTTGTTTTTGCTTATAAAAATAGCCCATTATTAAGCCGCTCAGTCCAAATGTAACAGCTGTTATTATACTAAAAATTGAACCGAACAGAATTGAAAGTATACTCCCTGCAAAAATTAAGAGGAATGTAAGCGAAATACCGTGCCTTATCGTAAAAGTAATAAAAGGCAATGGTAAAACAAATAGAACGATCGTCCCTATAATTGGTACATATCTTGCAAACAGCATTAATACTAAGTAAATTGCTAATAATACAGCTCCTTCTGTTAAAACATGGGCCTTTTTCACAAATGACACCTCTTTAATTAAGAAAAGTGCAAGCGCCGGATCAGCAATAAATGAACTGGAGCACTCCGTATGAGATAAGCGAGACTTCCATTAAGGAGGATCTTTCCCTCTTATGGATAACGAGCCTTATCCGAGATTAACGGGCAGCCAGCTTTATAGCCGTTAATATCGAGCAAAGGAAACACGAAGAGTGCAAGCTTCGCTGTTGACTTATCTTAAGGAGGAGTGTGAAGTTCACTAGTTGCTGAACACTAGAGACAGACAGCAACACTTGGTAAAGTGTTATGCTTTCTTATTTAATCATATAGATCCCCACTTACACCAAAGTTAGTAGGTAAAATATAATATGTATGAATAACTAAGGTCATTCTATTTAATGTCCTTACTAAATCTTACCCTTAAACATCATCAAAAATGCGATCTTTAATGACGAAAAAAGCACAGATTGGAATAGATCCATCTCTGTGCTTTCTATCTATTATTCACCAGCAACATATGGTAATAAAGCCATTTGACGAGCTCTCTTAATTGCTACAGTCAATTTGCGTTGGTATTTAGCGCTAGTACCTGTTACACGACGAGGTAAGATTTTACCACGCTCAGATACGAATTTTTTTAGTAAATCTACATCTTTATAATCGATGTGTGTGATTCCGTTAGATGTAAAGAAACACACTTTACGACGCTTTGCACGTCCACCTTTACGTCCGCCTGCCATGATCAATTTCCTCCCTTCTATTTTAGATGTTTATCTATTAAAACGGTAAATCATCGTCAGATATATCAATAGGCTTTCCATCATTTGCGAATGGATCGTCATCAAAGCTTGTACGACCTTGATTACGTTGATTTTGATCTGAACCGAATGGATTTTGATTGCCAGAGTTCCCTTGGAATCCACCAAAGTTATTATTGTTGTTGCTGTTTCCTCCACCACTTGCACCTCTAGGCTCAAGGAATTGGACACTTTCTGCAACAACTTCTGTTACATAAACACGTTTTCCAGTTTGATCTTCGTAACTGCGGGATTGCAAACGACCGTCAACACCTGCTAAGCTTCCTTTTTTCAGGAAGTTCGCTACATTTTCGGCCTGCTTTCGCCAAATCACACAGTTAAGAAAATCTGCTTCTCTTTCACCCTGTTGGTTTGTAAACGTACGGTTTACTGCTAAAGTGAAGGTAGCAACAGCTACTCCGCTTGGTGTATAACGCAGATCTGGATCTTTTGTTAGTCTTCCGACTAATACAACTCGATTCAACATCAGAACCATCCTTTTTTGTATATCTTATCTATCACGATTAGTCTTCTTTTTTAATTACGATATGGCGAATGATATCTTCGCTGATTTTTGCTAAACGATCGAATTCTTGAACAGCAGCTGCTTCAGAATTCACTTGAAGAAGCATATAGTAACCATCGCGGAAATCATTGATTTCGTATGCTAGGCGACGTTTGCCCCACTCTTTCGCTTCTGTCACTTCCGCACCATTCTCAGATAAAACGTTGTTGAAACGCTCAACTAAAGCTTTCTTAGCTTCATCTTCAATGTTTGGGCGGATGATGTACATAACTTCGTACTTTCTCATCATCTTACACCTCCTTTTGGTCTAAACGGCCCATAAATGGGCAAGGAGCAATTAAATAAATAAATTACTCACAATTAGATATTATAACAAAAAGTATTAAAACACGCAAGTTTGGAAAAATAACTAATCAATCGATTAAACATTAAAACGGAAGTGAATGACATCTCCATCTTGAACAACATAATCTTTTCCTTCTAAACGAACCTTACCAGCTTCACGTGCTGCTCCCATCGTTTTTGCTGCTAATAAATCCTCATAAGAGACAGTTTCAGCTCGAATGAACCCTCTCTCAAAATCAGTATGAATGATTCCTGCACATTGTGGTGCTTTCATGCCTTTTTTGAATGTCCAAGCACGAACCTCTTGTTCACCTGCAGTAAAGTAAGTAGCTAGTCCAAGAAGATGGTATGATGCTTTAATTAACTGGTCTAAACCAGACTCCTCGATACCAAGTTCCTCTAGGAACATTTCTTTTTCTTCACCTTCTAGTTCAACAATTTCTGATTCTATTTTCGCACAAACCACAATTACTTCTGCATTTTCAGCAGCAGCAAATTCACGTACTTGTTTTACATAAGGGTTATTTGAAGGATCTGCTACTTCATCTTCACTTACATTTGCTACATAAAGAATTGGTTTAATTGTCAAAAGATGCAGTTGCTTTACATATTTTAGCTGTTCTTCATTAAATTCTACTGCACGTGCAGGCTTTTCGCTTTCAAATGCTTCTTTCAGCTTTACCAAAATTTCATGTTCAAATACAGCTGTTTTTTCTTTTTGCTTAGCAAGTTTAGCAACTCGCTCAATACGCTTATCAACAGTTTCTAAGTCGGCTAAGATCAATTCTAAGTTAATTGTTTCAATATCTGAAATTGGATCTACCTTACCAGATACGTGTGTGATGTTGTCATCTGCAAAACAACGTACAACATGACAAATAGCATCTACCTGTCTAATGTGTGAAAGGAATTTATTTCCTAACCCTTCGCCCTTACTTGCCCCTTTAACAATTCCTGCAATATCAGTAAATTCAAATGCTGTTGGAATTGTTTTCTTCGGCTTAACAAGTTCTGTTAACTTTTGTAAACGTTCATCTGGAACCTCAACGATTCCTACGTTAGGATCTATTGTACAGAATGGATAGTTTGCTGATTCTGCTCCAGCTTGTGTAATTGCGTTAAATAGTGTAGATTTCCCTACATTAGGAAGACCTACAATTCCAGCCGTTAATGCCATTTATCCCACTCCTCTATCATGAAACAAAAAGATTTGTCCGTTTTCAATCAATCTTCAACAATTATAGATAGTATAGCTGTAAAATACAAGCTTACTGATTAGAAAAGCGCAAGCATCGATGTTGACTTATCGTCGGAGAAGTGTAAAGCTCACAAGTTGCTGGGTGCTGGCAGCAAAGATACGCGACGTCTTGTGCTTCGGAGCTTGACACCAAAAATCAGTAAAATGTTATACTTTTATTATTTTGTAAAAAAAGAGCTATTAAAAGCTCTCCAAAAAAAGTTATTCTATCTTCTCTAATCCTACTAAACAATCATATAAAGTACTTCCTAAACCATTATCTGATACACGATCAGGTGTAAGGAGATTTACAGAGCCGCCAAATTTATGCCATAAACCTTCATCAACATTTACTGTCTTCGGATGTGCCTTCTTAAGAATTTTAACTGAACCAGTTAATTCTCCACGGTCATTATAAATTCTTACCCGGTCTCCTTCTTCTAACTGCATTTCCAAGGCAATATCCTCTGAAACTTCAATTTTCACCGATTGCATCGCTTCAATTAGCACATAATGCTGAGAATGGTTTGATCGCAATGGATGAATAGATAATAGCTGGTAAGGATATTTTTCTGCTAGTTCAGGGTTTGTTAACCCTGATTCTATTGGAAATAGATACTGCGGTTTCCCTTCAAAGCCTTTTTTACCCCCCAGCTCTGAAGTAAACTCAAACTTCCCGCTGGGAGTTAAAAATTTTCGATCTTCCCAAGGTACATGTTTAACAGGTAATGGGATTCTTTTTTCCTTTTTAAGCCTTTCAAGTGTGATTCCATCTGACTCAAGATGTGCCATTCCCATTTTGAGAAACTCGTCTCTTGAATAGGAAAATGCTTCTCCAAAGCCTAGTCGTTCTGCTAATTGTGTCCAAATCCATAAATCAGACTTTGCATCACCAGGAGGTTCTACTAGCTTTTCTCCATAATTTACATAATGATGATACATAGATGCATAATAAATATCTTCTTCTTCAAAGACAGTTGTTGTAGGCAAAACATAATCTGCCATTTCGGCTGTATCTGTTAAAAAATGATCAATCACAACTACTGTATCAACTGATTGAAATGCTTGAATGATTTTATTTGAGTCAGGAACTTGGGCAATTGGATTCCCGCATGTCACAATAATCATTTGAATAGCTGGATCAATTGATTGAAGTATTCCATCTGCTTGCTGCATCATCGTAAACGATCTAGATTCCGTATTTAGGTCTGATCGTGTAAGAGTATCCATTTTGAAGCTTTTACCAACTTGAATATTTCCAAAGTTGGCCCCGCCACCTTTAACTCCTACATTCCCGCTTATGGCTACTAAAGCATCGATTAATCTGATTGTATTTCCACCATTTGCATAACGTTGCATTCCAAGACCTAAGAATGTTGATGTTGGTCCATTTTCATAGATCGAGGCTAAATATTTAATTTCCTTATAAGAAACCTCAGCCTTTATACAGATTTCATCTATAGTGAACTGGTTTAATAGCTCTTGTAAATCATTGTACCCTACCGTATATTGCTCAATAAAATTAGTATCTTCCTTCTTTTCTTGAATGAGATATTTCATAATGCCGATGGCTAAAAGCCCGTCCATTCCAGGCTTAATTGAAATATACTCATCAGAGATTTTTGCTGTTGCATTATAAATTGGGTCGATGACTGTAATGGTTGCTCCCCGTTTCTTTGCTTCTTGCAGCTTTTGAAACAAGTGCATATTCGTTCTTGCAACATTTCTACCCCAAATCACAATGTTTTGGCTATAAAGAAGGTCATCTGGAGCGTGACTATCAGAACGACCGAAATCCCAAGTCTGAGCTTCAATGCCAGAACCCCAACAAATACTGCCAACTAAATGAGTAGCCCCTCCAAAACAATTAAAAAACCTTTTATCGACGTTTTTTAGCAAGCCATTATTTGCATAGTCATGGCTATGCAAAACAGCACTTGGCCCATGTGATTTCTTTATATCCCTCATTTTTTGAGCAATCTCATCCAGAGCTTGTTTCCAGGAGATTTCCTCAAAATGGCCATTTACCTTCTTTAGAGGAACAGTTACTCTTTCTTTGGAGTTTGTCTTTGTTTCGAGCATTCGACCTCTTCCGCAAATCTTACCTTGTGTAATCGGATGATCCTTATCTCCTTCAACCTTTATCACTTTGCCATTTTCGACCGTTACTTCAAACCCACAGCTATCCCAGCAATTTAAAGGACATGATGACTTGAAAACCTGTTTCATAATTGTATCCTCACTTATGATTCGTTTGCTTCCTCGTGTCTTACTAGTACCTTTTTTAATTTTCTAGAAAACTCCTTACGCGGAATGAGTACGCTATGGTCACAGCCTTGGCATTTAATTCGTACATCCATTCCCATTCTAATAATCTTCCACTCATTCGTTCCACATGGATGCTGCTTTTTCATTTCAACAATATCATTAAGGCCAAATTCTTTATCCAAAGTATATACCTCCTTCTAACTCACTTCTTCTTTTCTGTTATACATCACAATACGAGGATAAGGAATCTCAATACCTCTTTCATCCAGTCTCATTTTAATATCTTTTCTAAGCATTCTCGCAATATGGAAATGTTTCATCGGCTCAACCTCACAGGTCACACGAAGGATCACTTCTGAAGCGCCTAAATTTTGAACACCTAATAATTCAGGGGGGTGCACGATATCTTCATACTTATCTTGTACTTCCATTAATAACTCCTGAATCACTCGTTCTGCATGAGGAATATCACTTTCATAGGCGATACTTATATCAACAACAGCAATACTATTATTAATAGAGAAATTTGTCACTTCTGTTATACTTCCGTTAGGCAAAATATGAATTTCGCCTGTCCAGCTTTTAATTTTTGTTGTGCGTAACCCTATTTCTTCAACCGTTCCTTCAAACGTTGAAACTCTTATAAAATCTCCTACAGAAAACTGGTCTTCAAAAATAATAAAAAAGCCGGTAATAATATCTTTCACTAAGTTTTGTGCACCAAAGCCTACTGCTAAACCCACAATTCCTGCTCCAGCAAGTAAAGCTCCTACATTAATGCCTACTGTTTCTAAAACCATCATAATAGCAATAAAGTACACAACATAAGTGAGAATATTTTCAAGAAGCTTTGCCAGCGTATTTTCTCTTCTTTCGGATATTCGAATTGGTGATTTCCCGCGAAATAAAAATATTTTACTTATAGCAAGTTTACCGATACGAATAAAGACCGTAGCAATAATGAGTATTAAACAAATCTTTAATAAACCTTGTCCTAATGACATCCATAGCTCTATATCTGTTATATAATCTACAATCTGAAGCCACATTTTTTCTAGTATCTTCATAAAATCACCCTTTATAATCAAACTGTTCCATCATTAAATCACCATTTTCATAGCCAATTATACTCCATCTACTGAAGAATTTCTTATGAAAAATTGAAAACTGAACAATTAAATATATTCCAATGTGGCAATAGAAATTATGTCTGTATAAGGCAGAAAATGATTTGCAACAAGTGTAACCAAGGTGAAGATAAAACCAAAATAAAACCGCCAGCCTTCAGACTGAACTTGTTAACTATTCCCTTGTTCGATAACGGCTTAAGATTGGATAGAGCAGGATTGTAACAAGCAAATAAAGATTAATTAACCCATACAAAGGGTATAAAATAGCGACTAAGTTTGCAAACCCAAAACGGGTAAAAGGAATCATGATGATGACTAAAATAGCTGCCATTAACCAAAAGGGCATTTTCATTAGGTCTTTTAACCGTGAAGCAAGACCAAAGATACCTGATACAGCTGTTGTGTAGATTGCAAGCCAAAGCATAATGGACATAAAAAGGAAGAATCCAAATGGCGAACCTTTTAATACAGCAAAAAGAGGTATTTCATATTCTGCTAGATAATCAGACATTTGTACTAATGTTTCATTGTAAACAAATGAAATAGCGCCTAAGGTAACTCCGCTTCCTATGCTAGCAACTTTGGCTTCCTTCAAACCTTTCATTTCTTTCCCTATTGCAGCTAACACTGCGATAAGCGGTAAAATATTTAAGGCTGTAAACGTAAAAGCAGCAGGCCAATTATATTGTTTATTTAAATCTAATACCCATGAATGATGATGAGAGATATTAAAGGATAATAATGCATAAAAAAGTCCTAATACAAGCATTGGAATAACAATCGAATTTAATTTAATAATTCCATTTGTGCTTCCAGCAAATAGAAGAATAAGTAAGACAGCAAACACAGCAATCCCAACCCAGTATGGAATAGAAAAAGCTTCGAGTGTGGCACCTCCACCAGCAATCATCACAATCGTTGTCGTAAACAAATACAACACAATGAGTACATCATACACATATGAAAGCTTTTTCCCTATTAACCTTTCTAAAATTGGAAAGAAATGGCTAGACCTTTCTTCATAACTAATTTTCATTATGACATAGACTGCAATCATAAAAATGACTGTAAAAATAACGATTGCCAGTCCACTTTCAAAGCCAAAAAATTCCCATAATTCTCTTCCTGACGCATATCCAGCACCAATTATTGTTCCTAAGATAAGAAACATCCATTTAATACCTGACCTCATTTTCTCACCTCTTATGGTTGTCCTAATTACAACGAACATGTATAGAATCGAATATTTCTCCGTATACTGTTACTACTATGACATGGGAGTGAATTCTATGAATCTAAAATCAGGACTTTTTCAATCAGAAAAAAATCAAGATCGCATCCATTATGAAGATGAAAGAGCGACATCCTTTTTAACAAATATGGTTTTAGAGCATTTACCAAAACTATTCTATAAGCCTATCGTTATAATCTGTATTGGAACTGACCGTTCTACAGGAGATTGTTTAGGTCCTTTAATAGGTACAGCTATAAAAAAAGAGTTAAAGCATTTCCATGTCTATGGCACCTTAAAGGATCCTGTTCACGCAGTGAATCTAGAGGAAACGCTGCAATTTATAAAAGATAAACATCGCAACCCATTCATTATTGCTATTGATGCCTGTTTAGGCCGATTTAAAAGTGTTGGCTTTATGGAAGTAGCGAAAGGATCGATTAAACCTGGAGCTGGTGTTAACAAAGAATTACCAGAGGTCGGAGATATGCATATCACCGGAATTGTAAACATTAGTGGATATATGGAGTTTCTTGTTTTACAAAATACAAGACTACATTTGGTTATGAGTATGGCTGATATCATCTCTAAAGGGATTATCAAGGCTGAAACTGTATACCTAGAGAAGCGCATATCAGTAAGAAGGAATTGGCTGGAAAGTCAAGATTCCGCAATAAACTAACTTCATTAAAGAATCTTGCTGACTTATGAGCGAGTAAGTTGAAGACAAAGGCATGCTTAGTTGCACTATACTTAATACAATATTGCATTTAGCCACTACGTCAAATCATTTTCTAAGTTGCTTTGTTAACGTATAAAAATACACTGCAAATAATTTTGCAGTGTAGATAATGTTTATAATTAAACATGATATTGAATAAGGACGATCACCGTTATGATAAGTATACTTGGTAATAGGTTGGCCACCTTTATTTGTTTCAATCCTAAAATATTGATCCCTATTGCAATGATAAGTACTCCGCCAGTTGCAGTTAACTCTGCAATTAGACGTTCTAATAGAGAATCTGATAGAAATTGATGAATGACATTTGCAAACAGCGCAATTCCTCCTTGATAGAGAAATACAGGAATAGCTGAAAATAATACACCTATCCCAAGGGTACTTGCTAATACCATACTAGTAAAACCATCTATCATTGATTTTGTAAGAAGCACAGAATGATCTTGTCTTAATCCACTATCTAATGCACCTATTATTGCCATTGCCCCCACAACAAAGATTAATGTAGCTGTTACAAACCCTTGGGCAATATTACAAGTTTGAGATTTTCCAATCTTTTTTTCTAACATATTTCCTACCCCATGAAGATGGTCTTCTAATTTTAACCATTCGCCTATAACAGTTCCTATAACTAAACTAACGATAACAAAAAAGAAGTCTTCACTCTTCAAAGCCATATCTAATCCTAATACAACGACAGAGAGACCGATAGCTGTCATGACTGTTTGCTTCATTTGGTCAGGAATTCTTCTAAGTAATAGTCCAATCATTGTCCCAAGGATAATTCCTAATCCATTCACAATACTCCCAAATAAAACCAAATTAATTACCTTCCATTCTATTTGTTTATCTATATATTTTTAACACTGTCGATTAATATACTTAACGTACAAAAAAAGACTGACTAATTTAGTCAGCGGTTTAAAATATCTATTTTATGATTGTTTATCGAGCAATTCTAAAATACGATTTAAATCATCCTGAGAGAAGAATTCTATTTCAATTTTCCCCTTTTTCTTTTGCTTCTTTATCGTAACGGATGTTCCGAAATATTCCTGCAAGAATGTTTCTCTTTCTTTTATAAATACATCTTTTTCAGGTTTTTTCTTTGTTGTTTCACGTGGAACACTGTTATTTAGCTGTTGGATGATCTGTTCTAACTGACGAACATTTAATTGTTCTTTCATTACTTTTTCGACAAGTGCATTTAATTTTTCTTTATTTTTAAGTCCTAACAATGTTCGTCCATGCCCCATAGAAAGCTTACCTTCAGAAATTAGTTGCTGAATTTTTGGCGGTAATGTTAGAAGTCTAACATGATTCGCAATATGGGGGCGACTTTTCCCTAGTCTTTTCGCCAATGCCTCTTGTGTCACATTTAATTGCTCCATTAGCTTTTGATATGCAAGAGCCTCTTCTATTGGTGTTAGATCTTCACGCTGCAGGTTTTCCAAAAGAGCTAATTCCATCATTTGCTGTTCGGTTAAATCGCGGACAACAGCAGGAATGGCAGTTAACTTTGCTTCTTTTGCAGCACGAAATCTGCGTTCTCCTACAACTATTTCAAATCCTTTTATACTTTTACGAACAATAATAGGTTGCAGGACACCGTGCTGTAAAATTGATTCTTTCAGTTCATTGATTGCATCTTGTTCAAAAACCTTACGTGGCTGATATGGATTTGGACGTATTTCCTTGATCTTTATTTCTTGAATGGATTCCTCTTGTCCAACCTCCACATTTGTAAATAAAGCATTAATTCCCTTACCTAAGCCTCTAGCCATTAACAACCACTTCCTTTGCCAAATCTAAATAAACTTCTGCTCCTCTAGATCTTGGATCATAAATAATAATAGGTTGGCCATGACTTGGTGCTTCACTTAATCGAATGTTTCTTGGAATAATTGTTTTATAAACCTTGTCCTGGAAATATTTCTTCACTTCATCAATAACTTGAATACCTAAATTTGTTCTGGCATCAAGCATTGTTAATAAAACTCCTTCAATTGTTAAATCTGTATTCAAATGCTTTTGAACTAGTCGAACTGTATTTAATAACTGACTTAATCCTTCCAATGCATAATATTCACATTGAACAGGGATCAAGACGGCATCTGATGCAGTTAGTGCATTTATTGTTAACAGTCCTAGTGAAGGCGGACAGTCTATAACCATATAATCATAGTTATCCTTAACCGCTTCTAGTGCCCGTTTGAGTCTAACCTCTCTCGATATCGTTGGAACTAATTCTATTTCAGCGCCGGCTAATTGAATCGTTGCTGGAATAATATCAAGATTTTCGACTTCTGTAGGCTTAATAACGTCCTTAGCCTCTACATCGTCTACTAAAATATCATAAATACAATGCTCGACATCGGCTTTTTCAATGCCGATTCCGCTTGTTGCATTTCCTTGTGGGTCAACATCGACAAGAAGTACTCGTTTTCCGATGTATGCTAAGCAAGCTCCCAAATTAACTGATGTTGTTGTTTTTCCAACTCCACCTTTTTGGTTTGCAATTGCAATGATTTTTCCCACGATGTCACCTACTTTCATAAACATAAGATCTGTTGTTTTTTAACAAACACCTAATACATAGAGTAGGAAATTCAGTAAGAAAAGCGTAAGCGCCTTAATTATCCTGGGGTAAATAAGACGATTTAGAATAGATGGCGTTCTTTGCATTAATCCTAAATGTGCTAGACCCTAAAGACAGACTAAATTGGGACATCAATCTCCACAACTACGCTTGCTCGTCCTGTAAGATCTAAGGCTAGGCGCTGGAGCTAGACACCAAAACTAAATAAAGATTTTATACTTCTTAAACTAAAAAAAAGAACCTTTTCATCATTTTTTTATTTTATCATGAAAAATGAGGGAAAGGTTTGAATTTTTTTGGATTTATTTAATTTAGTATTTCCCCTTAGAGAAAAGGAGATTTTTATATGTAAAAAGTTGTATAAAAAGAAAAAAGGCCTGACAAAAGCCAGTACCTAACAAACTATACGTAGAATAGATGGACTATTTAACATATAAATGCCTCTAGAAGTTATGAAATTATTTAGGGATTTTTATTATAAATTGAATATATTCATCAAATTCTTCTTCTTCTGTATTCAGTTTTACACCACTATCAGCTACCATCGTTAGGGATTGACGAATTGTATTCATAGCAATTCTTGTGTCTCGACTAAAAGCTTTACGCCTTGGTTTAGGCTTTGCATTATTTTTTTCAAGCAACTTTACTACCCTATCTTCTGTTTGTTTTACATTGAGCTGCTTTTGAATAATTTCCTCTAATAAAGTGTTTTGTAATTCAGGTTTTTTCAAAGGAATAAGAGCACGTGCATGCCGCTCTGTAATTAATTTCTTAAGCAATGCTTCTTGTACTTCTTCTGGCAGCTTTAATAAACGTAGTTTATTTGCTATTGTTGACTGACCTTTTCCAAGCCTTTGAGCTAAAGCTTCTTGGGTAAGGTTATGTAATTCCAACAACTTCGCATAAGCTACAGCCTCTTCAATTGAAGATAATTCTTCCCTTTGTAAATTCTCTATTAAAGCAACACTTGCTGTTTCTGTATCATTGAAATCCTTTACAATTGCAGGAATAACATCCCAACCTAATGTTTGTACAGCGCGCCAACGTCTCTCTCCTGCTATTAACTCAAACTTGCCGTCCACTTCACGTACGACGATCGGTTGAATGATTCCATGTGTTCGAATTGTTAAAGCTAATTCTTCAATCTTTTCATCTGAAAAAACGGTACGTGGCTGGAAGCGGTTAGGTACAATATCCTTAATTTGAATCTTTTTAACCTCTTCCTTTATTTCTTCCGCTGTATTTTCCTGTTCAACTTCCTCTACAACGATTTGTTCTATTTCTTCTTTTTCTCCCAAACCGAAAAAACGAGAAAATGGATGCTTCATGAGCCTACACCACCTTTAAAAACTACCATTTTTAATATTCTATCTTTCTATCACTATTTCCTTCAAAATACTTAAAAGATCGAGTAATGTTTCATGTGAAACATCTACTCGATTGGAAGCTTATTAGGCGTTCCAGGCTTTCGCGGGTATTTTTTTGGAGTCAACTTTTCCTTTTGAATAATGATAATTGTTCTTTCACTCTTTTCCATTGGTAACTCAAATGAGTGAATTTGTTTTACATTACCACCTAAAACACCCACTGCCTTTTTCCCTGCTTCTAGTTCTTCTTGTGCTGCCGCACCTTTCATTGCAATAAAATAACCATCTTTTTTCGCTAACGGTATACATAGTTCACTTAAAACGGACAATCTAGCAACTGCTCTTGCTGTTACAACATCATACGATTCCCTAAACTGCTTATTTTGACCAAATGTTTCAGCACGGTCATGAAATAATTGAACGTTTTGTAAACCTAGTTCTTTAGCTAAGTGTGACAAAAATGTAATCCTTTTTTGAAGTGAATCTACAATAGATACATTCAAATGCGGAAAGCAAATATTAATTGGAATACTTGGGAATCCTGCACCAGCTCCTACATCACATATAGAAAGAGGTTTTGAAAAATCAAAGTAAAATGCAGCTGAAATAGAATCATAAAAATGCTTTAAATAAACGTCTTTTTTATCAGTGATAGACGTTAGATTCATTTTTTCGTTCCATTCAACAAGAAGCTTAAAATATAAATCAAATTGATCCATCTGTTGCTGAGAAAGATGAATTCCTTTCTCAGCCAAACTTGATTGAAATAATGCTGTATCCATGCTCAAAACCTTTCTATTATTGATTAGAGACTCTGGCTATTCTACCTTGCTCAAGATAAACCAGTAAGATGGAGATATCAGCTGGGTTTACACCTGCTATCCGTGAAGCTTGAGCGACAGAAAGAGGTCGAACTTCTTTTAGCTTTTGTCGAGCTTCAGAGGCTAATCCATTTATATCATCATAATCGATATCTTCAGGAACCTTTTTATTTTCCATTTTCTTTAATTTTTCCACTTGCTGTAAAGATTTTTCAATATAACCCTCGTATTTGATCTGTATTTCAACTTGTTCCGCAACATCCTGCTCTACTTCTTTTTCAGAAGGCGCAAGTTGTGCAATATGCTCATATGTCATTTCAGGACGTTTAAGTAAATCTGCCGCTTTAATTCCATCCTTCAGCTCGCTCCCTCCAACTGAAAGAATGAGATTTTGCGTTTCTTGATTTGGCTTAATAATCGTAGAAGATAAACGTTCCTTTTCATCTTCAATTGCTTGCTTTTTAAGATTGAACTTTTCATAACGCTCTTCCGAAATGAGGCCAATCTTATGACCAAGATCTGTTAAACGTAAATCTGCATTATCATGGCGTAATAACAATCGATATTCAGCTCTTGACGTGAGCAAACGATAAGGCTCATTTGTACCTTTTGTCACTAAGTCATCAATAAGCACCCCAATATAAGCATCAGATCGACTTAAAATGACTTCTTCTTTTCCAAGAGCTTTTTGCGCTGCATTAATTCCTGCCATTAATCCTTGACCAGCAGCCTCCTCATATCCAGAAGTTCCATTTATTTGACCTGCTGTATATAAAGAAGATATCGCTTTGGTTTCAAGCGTAGGCCATAATTGGGTTGGGACAATGGCATCATATTCAATTGCATAGCCCGCTCTCATCATTTGCACCTTCTCAAGGCCTGGGATGGTTTTCAGGATTTGTTGTTGAACATCCTCCGGTAAGCTTGTTGATAGCCCTTGTACATAAACTTCTTGAGTATTTCTTCCTTCAGGCTCTAAAAAGATTTGATGACGTGGTTTATCATTAAAGCGAACAACTTTGTCCTCAATTGATGGGCAATAGCGAGGCCCAGTTCCTTTGATCATTCCTGAATACATTGGAGAACGATGCAAATTATCATCAATGATTTTATGTGTTTCTCCACTTGTATACGTTAACCAGCATGGAAGCTGATCTGTAATGTATTTTGTTGTTTCATATGAAAACGCTCGAGGTACCTCATCCCCCGGTTGTATTTCTGTTTTACTATAATCAATGGAATGACTATTGACACGTGGAGGTGTACCTGTTTTAAAGCGAACTAAATCAAAACCTAACTCTTGTAAGTGTTCGGATAATTTGATAGAAGGCTGTTGGTTATTTGGACCGCTTGAATATTTTAATTCTCCGAGAATAATTTCTCCTCTTAAAAATGTCCCTGTCGTTAAGACAACAGCTTTTGCAAAGTATTCTGCACCTGTTTGAGTCACAATTCCTTTACAAACTCCATCTTCAACAATGAGACGATCAACCATTCCTTGAAGCAAAGTAAGGTTTGGTTCATTTTCCATTGTTTTTTTCATTTCATGTTGATAGGCAAACTTATCAGCTTGGGCGCGCAGTGCTCTCACAGCTGGACCCTTTCCAGTGTTTAACATTCTCATTTGTATATGTGTTTTATCAATGTTTTTGCCCATTTCCCCGCCTAAGGCGTCTATTTCGCGCACAACAATTCCTTTTGCAGGCCCGCCGACAGATGGATTACAAGGCATGAATGCGACCATATCTAAATTAATGGTAATGACGAGCGTTTTTGCTCCCATTCTTGCTGAAGCAAGTGCTGATTCACACCCGGCATGTCCAGCCCCAACAACAATAACATCATAATCTCCTGCATGATAGGTCATTTTGTAACCTCCTTTTTAAAAGATCTTTCTTATTTTCCTAAACAAAATTGAGAGAATAACTGATCAATTAGGCTCTCATGAACAGCATCACCAATAATCTCACCTAACTGTTCCCAACATCTTGTTAAATCGATTTGTACAATATCAATTGGTACTCCGGCATCTATTCCTATTAATGCATCCTCAATTGATGTTTTGGCAGCAGTTAATAATGCGATATGTCTAGAGTTTGACACATATGTTAAATCACCGCTTTGTACATTTCCTTCAAAAAACAAAGCACTTATTGCTTCCTCAAGCGCATCAATACCTTGTTCTTCCAGTAAGGATGTTGTCACAATAGGTCTTCCCAAGGCTAATTCTCTTACTTTTTCTAGATTAATTCGTTGTTCTAAATCAGTTTTGTTGACGATGACAATAACGTCCATACCTTTAACGGCTTCGAAAAGCTTTATATCTTCCTCAGAAAGCTCTTCATGATAATTTAAAACTAATAAAATTAAATCTGCTTCCTTTAACACTTTTCTAGAACGTTCTACACCAATTCGCTCTACAATATCCTCGGTCTCGCGAATACCCGCTGTATCGACTAAACGGAGTGGTACTCCTCTGACATTTACATACTCTTCTATGACATCTCTTGTTGTACCAGGAATATCAGTAACAATCGCCTTATTTTCTTGAACAAGACTATTAAGCAAGGAGGATTTTCCTACATTTGGTCTTCCGATTATAACCGTAGAAAGACCTTCTCTTAAGATTTTCCCTTGCTGAGATGTTTGTAAAAGCTTGTTGATTTCATCTTTTACGAATGTTGCCTTTTCTATAAGCATTTGATGTGTCATTTCTTCTACATCATCGTATTCAGGATAATCAATATTGACTTCTACATGGGCCAAGGTTTCCAAAATTTCCTGCCTTAGCTTTTGAACAAGCTTTGACAACTTCCCTTCCATTTGCCCTAAAGCAACATTCATAGCCCGATCTGTTTTAGCACGAATTAAATCCATCACTGCTTCTGCTTGTGATAAGTCAATACGGCCATTTAAAAAGGCTCTTTTTGTAAATTCGCCTGGTTCTGCAAGTCTTGCTCCATTTTGTATGACTAATTGCAGCACTCGATTAACTGTCACAATTCCGCCATGACAGTTAATTTCAACTACATCTTCTCTAGTAAATGTTTTTGGCCCTCTCATTAAAGAAACCATTACTTCCTCAACAACATCATTCGTTGTTGGATCAATCATATGTCCGTAATGGATCGTATGGGAGTCAACCTCTGTTAACCTTTTATTTGAAGGGGCCTTAAATAGCTTATCTGCAATTTGAATGGCATCCTCGCCGCTTAATCTAACAATTGCGATGGCTCCTTCACCTAAAGGTGTTGATATCGCTGCGATTGTATCTAACTCCATCGCTACGATCACCTCTCTCTTTCATTTATCTAAACAATAGCGCAAGCGCCTTGGTCAGCCTCGGGCAAATAAGACGCAAATGAATAGAAGACGTTCTTTGTCTTCAATTCATTTGTGACTTATGGCCTCGAGGCAGTTACTAACGTGACTTCCTGTCGCTGTAACTGCACTCGCACGTCCTGTGCGATCTGAGGCTAGGCGCTGGAGCTAGATGTTGAAACTACTTTCTTTTATCAAACTCGACCAAATTTTAAAGATAGCATATTTTTTTTCCATAAGAAAGAAATATCACTTTGTTTTATCCACAACTTTCTATCCACTACCTTATCTACCTCTCCTTATTTTAACTTATCCACATGTTAATAACAATATTTGCTGAACATAGGAAAAAGATCCTGATAATAAAAATTGTCGAAAATGAGTTGTTAGTAGGAATTAATTTGATGAGGGCAAAAAAGATAAGGAATTGAAAATAAGTGATTTTCCCTCAATATTATTTTTTTCAAATAGTAAATAGTCCATAAAAAAAGAGAATGACTATGTCATCCTCTTTTTTTTGGTGCTATAACTAAATGTCTGTTTGGCTCTTCGCCAACTGAATATGTTTTAATATCTTTAAATTCAGTAAGTGCAGCATGGATTACTTTTCTTTCATATGAAGGCATCGGCTCTAAAGAAACATTTTTTGATGTACGAATTGCCTGCTTTGCTAGTTTACCTGCTAGCTGTTGTAAAGTTTCTTTTCTTTTTTCCCGATAATTTTCCGCATCTAATATAATCTGTAAATAATGATTGGAATAGCGATTAGCAACCAATTGAGTAAGGTATTGTAGAGAATTCAATGTTTGTCCTCTTTTTCCAATCAGCATCGACATTTTATCTCCAGATAACTGAATGTTTATCACTTTTCCCGTTTGTTTCACATGAATATCTGCTTTAATTCCCATCTTTTCTACAATTTCTGATAAAAAACCATGTACAATCTTAGATGGATTTTGAATAAGTGTTACTTTAACTCTAGCAGGTTGTTTTCCGAATAACCCGAAAAGGCCCTTTTTTCCTTCATCGAGAATGGTGACCTCGACTTCATCTCGGTTCGCTTGCAATTGCTTTAATGCTTCCTCCACTGCTTCATTGACAGTTAGTCCAGTAGCAGTTACTTCCTTCACTTTTTGTTTCCTCCATCTTTTGCAGCCTTTAATTCAGGCCCCTTCACAAAATAGGTTTGAACAATCATAAAGATATTTCCGACTACCCAATATAAAGAAAGAGCAGCAGGGAAAGAAATCGCAAACACAACGATCATAATCGGCATAAGCCATAACATCATGGCCATTTGAGGATTTTGATTAGCAGTGCCTGCCATCATCATTTTTTGTTGAATAAATGTAGTTACACCTGCAACAAGCGGTAAGATAAAATATGGATCTCTTTCACCTAAATCAAACCAAAGGAATGTGTGCTGGGCAATTTCCTCTGTTCTCATAATTGCATGATAGAAACCAATTAAAATCGGCATTTGAACAATTAACGGAAAACAACCTGCAAGCGGATTTACACCATGCTTTTGGAACAAGGCCATCGTTTCCTGTTGAAGTTTTTGTTGTGTTTGTTGGTCTTTTGAACTATATTTTTCTCTTAATTTTTGCATTTCAGGTTGAATTGCTTGCATTGCTTTTGAACTTTTCATTTGTTTAATCATCAATGGTAGAATTGCTAAACGAATAATAAGTGTAACAATAACGATTGCAATTCCGTAATTGTCACCCGTAATTTCTGCAAAATATGTAATAAGCTGTGATAAAGGATATACAATGTACGAATTCCAGAACCCTTCACTTTCAGCTGTAATCGGAACATTTACTTCCGTACAACCAGTTAATAGGGATAAGATTCCTACTAATCCTGCAATTAAAAATATGCGCCTCTTCAAACCTTTTTCCTCCTAATCATAATTGATACCATTTTTGTACGTTAAAAGATAGAAAAAGTTCCACATAATTAATATCTTAACACTTTTAATTATAGAATTGTTTCATCAATAAGAAGTTTTCGTGAAGATAATTTCAACAATTTTCAACATCTATTTTGATTGATAAATTTTTGCTTTTCTAAATAAATGGTTCAAGCTACCTTTTACCTCATGGTAATTCATTTCTGCAGCTGGTTTTCTAGCTATCACAATGAATTCTTTCCCATTAGCAATTCGATGCTTCTCTTCCAAGAAAACTTGTCGAATTAAACGCTTAACTTTATTGCGAGTAACAGCATTTCCTATCTTCTTACTCACAGAAAGACCAATTCTAAATTCTTTTTCTTCTGATTTTGGTAAAATATAGAGAACAAATTGTCTATTGGCAAATGACTTCCCCTTTTTAAAGACAACTTGAAAATCCTTATTTTTCTTAATTCTATACTTCCTTTTCATTTGTCTTCACTCCGGTTTGTTCTGCTAACATTACAGGCAACAGAATAATCACCATCATTATATCTTAATTAAACCTGATTTAAACTTCAGATCTTCTCCCTCTTTGAATCAGATCATTCCATCTAAATATCAGATTTCATATTATTTAGAAAAACTTGGCTTATCGCCAAGTCCTATTAGCGAAAGCCTTCGTTTTTCTTATACTATCATCCATAAAATCTTATACTTACTGATAGTAAAAAAAGAGACCACTGACATTTCAGTGGCCTATGCTGATAATACTTTTCTTCCTCTGCGACGACGGCGAGCAAGAACTTTACGTCCATTAGCTGTGCTCATGCGGCTACGGAAACCATGAACTTTACTACGTTTACGTTTATTTGGTTGATAAGTACGTTTCATATATGACACCTCCCTGAGGAATAACAGTTAAAGACAGTCTTATTAATTATAGTTACCTACCACATAAATTGTCAACCACTTACTGTTTTTTTCATGTTAAGTAAATCTTTTAAGGATCCTCATTACTAGATTAAAAAAATAATCGTTATGGTTTTAATAAAAACTTCTCACACCTCTTTAACCTCTACAACATAACCTGTGGATATTTTTTCGACATGATTCTTCACTATCCACATCTGTTATCGACAAGTTTTTCACATATTTTATCATTGTGGACAATTTATTTTAACAAATGATTAATTATGTGGATAAGTTTGTAAAAACCGTTGCATATCTAGTTTTATTCTGATATTATATTTGTGTTTTCACTCTTAATAAACGATTAGTGATTTCGACATATCCACAGACTGTGGATAACATGTGAATAGTTTATAAACAGGCTGTGTAAATTGTTGTCCACAACTCGTGAGTTTTGTCGAAAAGACGTTTTTCTACTATATTATATATTTATTCACATTCGTCTATTTTTGTATGTTTATACATGGAGATTCACGGCTTGTACAATTGTTATACAAAAAGCGTTTTGGTAAAGGAGGGACATAAACGTAAATGGAGAATATATCCGAGCTTTGGAGTAAGGCTTTGGCTGAGATCGAAAAAAAGATAAGTAAGCCAAGCTTTGAAACGTGGCTTAAATCAACAAAAGCACATGGAATTCAAGGAGACACATTAACCATTACGGCTCCAAATGAATTTGCTAGAGACTGGCTAGAATCCCGATACTTACACTTAATAGCTGATTCCATCTATCAATTAACTGGTGAAGAATTCGCGATAAAATTTATTATTCCCCAAAATCAATCAGATGATGATTTTGTTCCAAATTCACCTATTAAACAAATGAATAAAAATGATGAGGAACATACAGAATTACCGCAAAATATGCTAAATCCTAAATATACATTTGATACATTTGTAATAGGATCTGGTAACCGCTTTGCCCATGCAGCATCACTAGCAGTAGCAGAAGCACCAGCTAAAGCTTATAATCCCTTGTTTATTTATGGGGGAGTTGGACTAGGAAAAACCCATTTAATGCACGCAATCGGCCATTATGTTATAGATCATAATCCATCTGCAAAGGTTGTCTATTTATCCTCTGAAAAATTTACAAATGAATTTATTAATTCTATTAGAGACAATAAAGCTGTCGATTTTAGAAATAAATATAGAAGTGTCGATGTACTTTTAATTGATGATATTCAATTCCTGGCAGGAAAAGAACAAACTCAAGAGGAATTTTTCCATACTTTTAATACACTTCATGAAGAAAGTAAGCAAATTGTCATTTCAAGTGACCGGCCACCTAAGGAAATCCCAACATTAGAGGATCGCCTTCGCTCTCGCTTTGAATGGGGATTAATCACAGATATTACTCCGCCAGATCTGGAAACAAGGATCGCTATCCTTAGGAAAAAAGCTAAGGCGGAAGGTCTTGATATTCCTAATGAAGTGATGCTTTACATTGCTAATCAAATTGATTCAAACATTAGAGAACTAGAAGGTGCACTGATTCGTGTTGTCGCCTATTCGTCTCTTATTAATAAAGATATAAATGCAGATTTAGCTGCTGAGGCATTAAAAGATATCATTCCTAACTCTAAGCCTAAAATGATTTCTATTAGTGATATTCAGCGTATGGTTGGACAAGAGTTTCAAGTGAAATTAGAAGATTTTAAAGCAAAAAAACGTACAAAATCCGTTGCTTTTCCTAGACAAATTGCGATGTATTTATCTAGAGAATTAACCGACTCTTCACTACCGAAAATTGGTGAGGAATTTGGAGGACGGGATCATACAACTGTCATTCATGCTCATGAAAAAATCTCTAAGATGCTTCAAACCGATGAGCAATTACAAAAACAGTTAAAAGAAATCACAGGTCTATTAAAAGGTTCATAATTTTTTTGTGTTGAATAATGTGAATAACTAGTACAGATATATACACAGTCTGTCCACATGTGGATAGGCTGTGTTTCTCTTCTTTCCAAGCAGTTATCCACATTTCCACAGGACCTACTAGTACTTCTACTATATTTTTAATAAAAAATAATATAACTAAATCAAAAAAATTTCACAAATCCTATTTGCATTGCTAGAATTTAAAAATGGCTTAGGAACAGGAGGAATATATTCATGAAATTTATAATTCAACGAGATAAATTAGTTCAAGGTGTACAAGATGTAATGAAAGCTGTATCTTCTAGAACAACTATTCCTATTTTGACTGGGATTAAGATTGTTGCTCATACAGAAGGTGTTACCTTAACTGGTAGTGATTCTGATATCTCTATTGAATCTTTTATACCAGCTGAAGAAGATGGTAAAGAATTTGTAGAAATTGTCCAAGCCGGTAGTGTTGTGCTACAAGCTAAATTTTTTAGTGAAATTGTAAAGAAGCTTCCAATGGATATTGTCGAAATTGAGGTAGGAAATCATCATTCGACAATTATTCGATCTGGTAAAGCAGAATTTAGCCTAAATGGTTTAGATGCTGAAGAATATCCTCATTTACCACAAATTGAAGAAGATAATATCTTCAAAATCCCAACGGATTTACTAAAAGCAATGATTCGTCAAACTGTTTTTGCTGTTTCCACTTCTGAAACAAGACCAATTTTAACAGGTGTAAATTGGAAACTCGAAAATGGTGAATTAATTTGTATTGCTACTGACAGCCACCGTTTGGCTTTAAGAAAAGCTATGATAAATTCAGAAAGTCAAAGCTCATACAATGTTGTCATTCCTGGGAAAAGTCTTAGTGAATTAAGTAAAATCCTAGATGATACAAGTGAACTGATTGAAATTGTTATTACTGAAAATCAAGTTTTATTCAAAGCGAAAAACTTATTATTCTTCTCAAGATTATTAGACGGCAATTATCCTGATACGTCCCGTTTAATACCTGCTGACAGTAAAACAAATTTAACTTTGAATTCTAAGGAATTTTTGCAGGCTATTGATCGTGCATCATTACTTGCAAAGGAAGCTCGAAACAATGTTGTAAAACTTTCAACTCTATCTGATGGAATGATTGAAGTATCATCCAATTCTCCTGAAATTGGAAAAGTAAGCGAAGAAATTCAAGCAGAAGTAGTAGAAGGTGAAGAATTAAAAATATCGTTTAGTGCAAAATATGTAATGGATGCTTTAAAGGCACTTGAAGGAACGGAAATAAATGTTAATTTTACAGGTGCCATGAGACCTTTTGTTATTCGAACAAAGGACGATGATTCAATGCTCCAACTAATCCTGCCGGTAAGAACATACTAATTTAGTTAATAATTGGACTGATTTATTTCAGTCCTTTTTTCTTTTGGAAAAACCATAACCTCTTACACTCAAAAATCAAGTATTTTCACTCTGGCGTAAGGCTTTCAAAAAACAGATTTGGAAAATAATAGATGTATGGTCAAAAAGACCTAAATATCAAAAATAAACGGTTAGTGGTGTCTTTTTGGAGTGGACACTAAAAGAGCTTTTGAGAGTTGTTGTACTTCTGATCATATTTTTAGTAAAATAAAAAGGTTAGAGACTACTGATGAAAGAGGTGGTTCACATGGCTAAGCCGGTCAAAATTGATTCGGAGTATATTACACTAGGTCAATTTCTTAAATTAGCAGATGTTATTCAATCTGGAGGAATGGCTAAATGGTTTTTATCAGAATATGAGATTTTTGTGAATAATGAACCTGAAAACCGCCGTGGGAAAAAATTAAGAGATGGCGATGTTCTCTATATACCTGATTTCGGCACGTATATTGTGAAAAATTAAAGTTGGTGTACAAATTTTGTTTATAAAAGAGCTGAAATTAAAAAATTACCGTAATTATGAGGATCTAACAGTACAATTTGAAAATAAAGTAAATGTCATTCTTGGGGAAAACGCACAAGGAAAGACAAATGTGATGGAATCGATCTATGTCTTGGCTATGGCTAAATCCCACCGTACCTCGAATGATAAAGAACTAATCGGTTGGGATAAAGAGTATGCTAAAATAGAAGGTAGTATCGAAAAATATAATCGCTCAACAGCTCTTCAATTAGTTATTTCCAAAAAGGGGAAAAAAGCGAAGCTGAATCATATAGAGCAAGAAAAGCTTAGCCAATATGTCGGAGCTATGAATGTGATCATGTTTGCTCCAGAGGATTTAAACTTAGTGAAAGGAAGTCCTCAAGTTAGAAGGCGATTTATTGATATGGAAATAGGTCAAGTTTCAGCCGTTTACCTTCATGATCTAAGCAGGTATCAAAAAATAATGCAGCAGCGCAATCATTATTTGAAATTGTTGCAGCTTAGAAAGCAAAAGGATCAAACGATGCTCGACGTTTTAACAGAACAACTATGTGAAGCAGCTGCTAAGATTATTAATAAACGTCTTCAATTTATTTCTGAGCTTCAAAAATGGGCTGAGCCGGTTCACTCTGGAATTAGTAGGGGTTTAGAGACACTTAGAATTAAATATAAGCCCTCTGTTGATGTATCAGAAGATCAAGATTTGACGAAAATGATAGAAGCATACGAACAAAAATTTGCTAAAATAAGAGAGAAAGAGATAGAACGCGGGGCTACTCTTGCTGGTCCTCACCGGGATGATATGCTCTTTTATGTAAATGATCATGACGTGCAAACATATGGATCACAAGGTCAGCAAAGAACAACAGCCTTATCACTGAAATTGGCTGAGATTGATTTGATTCATAACGAAATAGGAGAATATCCGATTCTTTTGCTAGATGATGTTTTATCTGAGTTGGATGATTTTAGACAATCCCACTTGTTAAATACCATTCAAGGTAAGGTACAAACATTTGTGACAACAACAAGTGTAGAAGGAATCGCCCATCAAACATTAAAAGAAGCTGCCACTTTTCATGTGAAAGCAGGAGAGTTTTCTGACGAAAAATGAGGTGAGTCATGTGTATATCCATCTAGGTGACAATTATGTTGTCCCTTCAAAAGAGGTCGTTATGATATTGGATCGACAATCTTCGCAAGAGTCCTCAATTGTTGATGAATTTTTTAAAAAGCAGCAGGATAAAATCGTTCAACTAGCAAGTAATGACGCAAAATCCATAATTATAACGCTTGATAAAATTTATTTTTCCCCATTATCGTCAAGCACATTAAAAAAACGAGCACAAGTTGCTTTTGATATAGATTAAAATAACAGCTTTTATAGACTCAATTATAAAGCTACCTGTTAATCAATTATTTTAATTGATTACAGAATATTTTTTTCAGAAGCTATTGAATGTAAGCTTCGAAATTGGTTATGTAAGCTTTAGGAAAAGTGTAGGTGATCAGTGTGACGACAGATAACAATCAAGTCCAACAACAATCATATGATGAAAATCAGATTCAAGTATTAGAAGGTCTAGAAGCTGTTCGGAAACGTCCAGGGATGTATATCGGATCTACTAGCGGCAAGGGTCTGCATCATTTAGTTTGGGAAATTGTTGATAATAGTATTGATGAAGCTTTAGCTGGTTTCTGTACTGAAATCAATGTGATTATTGAAGAAGACAACAGTATTACTGTTAAAGATAATGGTCGTGGAATTCCAGTAGGTATTCATGAAAAAATGGGGCGACCGGCTGTTGAAGTTATTATGACAGTCCTGCATGCCGGAGGAAAATTCGGCGGCGGAGGATATAAAGTTTCCGGAGGACTGCATGGTGTAGGTGCTTCTGTTGTTAATGCCCTTTCAACAGAACTTGATGTCACTGTCCATCGTGATGGGAAAGTTCATTATCAAAAGTTTCATAAGGGTGTGCCTGCAGCTGATTTAGAGGTTATTGGAGAAACAGATGTTACTGGTACCATCACTCACTTTAAGCCAGATGCTGAAATCTTTAAAGAAACGACAGTATACGATTATGAGATTTTGGCAAATCGTATTCGTGAGCTTGCTTTTCTTAACCGTGGTTTGAAAATTACGATTGAGGATAAACGCGAGAACAAGCGTTCAAATGAATACTACTACGAAGGTGGTATTAAATCTTATGTTGAGCACTTAAACCGTACTCGTGAGGTTATTCATGATGAACCTGTCTATATTGAGGGTGAAAAAGACGGTATCACGACAGAAGTTGCTATTCAGTACAATGATAGTTATACAAGCAATATTTATTCTTTCGCTAATAACATCCATACCTATGAAGGCGGAACACATGAAGCTGGATTTAAATCAGCATTAACACGGGTTATTAATGATTATGCTAGAAAGAATAAAATTTTTAAAGAAAGCGATGATAATCTATCAGGAGAAGATGTACGTGAAGGCATTACGGCTATTATTTCAATTAAGCATCCTGATCCGCAGTTTGAGGGACAAACAAAGACAAAGCTAGGAAATTCAGAGGTTCGTACTGTTACTGACTCTGTTTTCTCTGAAGCGTTTGATAAATTCCTGCTAGAAAATCCATCAGTTGCCAGAAAGATTGTTGAAAAAGGCTTAATGGCAGCTAGAGCACGATTAGCAGCTAAAAAAGCACGTGAATTAACACGACGTAAAAGTGCTTTAGAGATTTCGAATCTACCAGGTAAGTTGGCAGATTGCTCTTCTAAGGACCCATCAATTAGTGAATTATACATTGTTGAGGGTGATTCTGCGGGAGGTTCTGCAAAACAAGGGAGAGATCGACATTTTCAAGCGATTTTGCCATTAAGAGGTAAAATTATTAATGTTGAAAAAGCAAGACTGGATAAAATTTTGTCAAATAATGAGATAAGAGCAATCATTACAGCATTAGGTACAGGGATTGGTGAAGATTTTGATATAACCAAAGCCCGTTATCATAAGGTTGTTATTATGACAGATGCAGATGTAGATGGAGCTCATATTCGTACATTACTTTTAACATTCTTTTATCGTTATATGCGCCCGATTATTGAACAGGGTTATATTTATATTGCTCAACCACCACTTTATAAAATTCAGCAAGGTAAACGAATTGAATATGCCTACAATGATAAACAACTTGATGAGTACTTAGCGGAAATGCCTGATCAGCCAAAACCGGGTATTCAACGCTATAAAGGTCTTGGAGAGATGAATCCAGAGCAATTATGGGAAACTACGATGGCTCCTGAGACACGTACTTTACTTCAAGTTACTCTAGAGGACGCTATTGATGCGGATGAGACGTTTGATACTCTTATGGGAGATAAAGTTGAACCTCGTCGAAACTTCATCGAAGAAAATGCGCAATATGTTAAGAATCTAGATATCTAATTAAGTGAATTAGGAACACCTCATTTCGATGGGGTGTTTTTATAAATGGTTGTTTTCGCAATCTAATTCAAGTTTTTCTTAAAAGGTCAGGTTTTTAATAAGAATAGTTTATTAAAAGCCTTAAAAATATAGTGAATATCTATGAAATATCTAGTAAATTCATGTGTATTCTCTCGTCAATATTGCTATAATGAAGAGTAGACTATTAAATAAACTATCCAATTGGGCAGTATTTATAACAGACAGATACTATCAACCATTGTCGAAACTGATAGTATTTTGCCGTTTTCTGGTGAATTATTTGGCACTCCCAATTAAGATGCAAAAAGGAAAAGGGAGGTTATCTTAATATGGCGGAAAATCAAAGCTCTCAAGTTATAGAAAGAAATATAAGTAATGAAATGCGTGAATCATTTTTAGGTTATGCAATGAGCGTTATCGTCTCTCGTGCTTTACCGGATGTACGTGATGGATTAAAACCTGTTCACCGACGTATTTTGTATGCAATGAATGATTTAGGAATGACCTCAGACAAACCATTTAAGAAATCAGCTCGTATCGTTGGTGAAGTAATTGGTAAGTACCATCCACACGGTGATTCAGCTGTTTATGAAACAATGGTTCGTATGGCTCAGGATTTTAACTTTAGATATATGTTAGTTGATGGACATGGGAATTTTGGTTCTGTTGATGGTGATTCAGCAGCTGCTATGCGTTACACAGAAGCCCGTATGTCAAAAATATCTATGGAATTGATCCGTGATATTAATAAAGACACAATAGATTACCAAGATAACTATGATGGTTCTGAGAGAGAACCAGTTGTTCTTCCTGCTAGATTTCCGAACTTGCTAGTCAATGGGGCTACGGGAATTGCTGTAGGGATGGCAACAAATATACCTCCTCATCAATTAGGTGAGGTAATTGATGGAGTACTTGCATTAAGTAAAGATCCAGATTTAACAATTCCTGAAATTATGGAAATTATACCTGGACCAGACTTTCCAACTGCAGGACAAATCATAGGCCGGAGCGGTATTCGAAAAGCATATGAAACAGGTCGTGGTTCCATTACACTTCGAGCGAAGGTTGAAATTGAAGAAAAACCTTCAGGAAAGCAAGTAATCATTGTCAAAGAAATACCATATCAAGTAAACAAGGCGAAGCTTGTTGAAAAGATTGCAGAATTAGTTCGAGATAAAAAAATCGACGGTATTACTGATCTGCGTGATGAATCTGATCGTAAGGGTATGCGTGTTGTAATCGAAGTACGTAAAGATGCAAATGCCAATGTGTTACTTAATAACCTATATAAACAAACTGCACTTCAAACAAGTTTTGGTATCAATATGCTTGCTTTAGTGGACGGGCACCCGAAGGTTCTTAACATTAAGCAAATGCTCTTCCATTACCTTGAACATCAAAAGGTTGTCATTAAACGCAGAACAGCATTTGAATTAAGAAAGGCAGAAGCAAGAGCACATATTCTTGAAGGATTGAGAATTGCACTTGATCATTTAGATGCCGTTATAACTCTTATTCGAAATTCACAAACAACAGAAATTGCCCGAAATGGTTTAATGGAGCAGTTTTCATTAAGTGAAAAACAAGCACAAGCAATCCTTGATATGAGACTTCAAAGATTAACAGGATTAGAGAGAGAAAAGATTGAAGAGGAATATCAATCACTTGTGAAATTAATTGCTGAATTAAAGGCGATCTTAGCTGATGAAGAAAAAGTACTTGAGATTATTCGTGAAGAACTTACAGAAATCAAAGATCGCTTTAATGATGTCCGTCGTACAGAAATTGTAGCAGGCGGTCTTGAAAATATTGAAGATGAAGATCTTATCCCTGTAGAGAATATTGTGATAACGTTGACTCACAATGGATATATTAAACGCCTTCCAGTTTCCACATACCGAAGCCAAAAGCGTGGAGGAAGAGGTATCCAAGGAATGGGGACAAATGAAGATGATTTTGTTGAACAGCTTTTAACAACATCTACCCATGATACAATTCTATTCTTTACGAACAAAGGGAAGGTTTATAGAGCAAAAGGATATGAAATTCCAGAGTTCAGCAGAACAGCTAAAGGTCTCCCAATTATCAATTTGCTAAGTGTAGAAAAGGATGAATGGATAAACGCTATTATTCCTGTATCTGAATTTGTTGATGATTGGTTCTTATTCTTTACGACGAAGGATGGAATCTCAAAGCGTTCGCCATTATCACAATTTGCAAACATCCGTAATAACGGATTAATTGCAGTAGGTTTACGTGATCAAGATGAACTTATTTCTGTTAAATTAACGGATGGTTCAAAGGATATCATTATTGGGACAAAAAATGGTATGCTGATTCGTTTCCCAGAATCAGATGTACGTTCAATGGGACGAACTGCATCAGGAGTAAAAGGTATTACGCTTGATGAGGATGACGAAGTTGTTGGTATGGAGATACTTGAAGAAAGTGTAGATGTCCTGATTGTCACAAGCAATGGGTATGGAAAACGAACTCCTTCTGAAGAATATCGTGTTCAAAGCCGTGGGGGTAAGGGATTAAAAACATGTAATATCACTGAGAAAAATGGTCCGGTCGTTTCAGTGAAGGCTGCTACTGGTGAGGAAGATATCATGTTGATTACAGCAAGCGGTATTATTATTCGTATGGATGTTGGTACCATTTCTAAAATGGGACGTAACACACAAGGTGTAAAATTAATTAAGCTGGATGATAATGTTTCTGTTTCTACTGTAGCATTGGTGCAAAAAGATGAGGAACAAGATCAGCAAGATCAAGAAGAAACAGAAGAATCAGAGATTCAATCAGGAACTCAATCAGAAGAATAGAAAAAAGGGCTAAAACACACAAATGTGCTGTTTTAGCCCTTTTTTTCTTAAATCATTTTATTACATATAACAAGGTTTGCAAAAATAGCCGTTCTTAATAAAACCCAAACAATGTTTTATATTTTTCGCTATAATGGAATAGGGAGGGATACCTTTTGAAAATCCACATTAGTCAATTAAAAGAGGGCTGTATCTTAACTGATGATGTTTTATCCGCAACAAATAGACCATTAGCATATAAAAACACTATAATCACCAAGAGACTGAAGGACGTTTTACAAGCCTTTTTAATTAAAGATGTACAAGTAGCAAATGTGTTGGAAAACGGAAAAAAATTCACACCATCTTTCTTTGAAGAAGAGCAGATTACAGAAACCACAAAAGAGGAATTAACATCGCAAAAGCCTTTTTACCAACATTATTTAGAAAGTGTACAAGCGTATAAGCAGCTTTTTATAAGTTGGCAATCAGGTGTTTTAGTTGATATTCAAAAGGTAAGGAAAGTGATACTGCCACTAGTTGAAGAAATCGTTAAAAACGATGAAGAAGTTTTTAAGCTTTATCATTATTGTAAAAAAGAAGACTATGTTTTTCATCATAGCATCTCTGTGGCTTTGGTAAGTACGTTCTTAGCAAAGAAGTTAGGTTATCAAATGGGAGAAATAAACCAGATTGCCTTAACAGGGTTATTATGTGATTGTGGTATGGCTAAGGTAAGTCCTAATATATTAAAAAAGAATTTGACACTTACTGAAAGTGAATATAAAGATATTAAACAGCACCCTGTTCATAGTTACAATTTGCTTAAAAACATTATGTCTATTAAAGACGGAGTAAAGATGGGTGTTTTACAACATCATGAAAGAATTGATGGTAGTGGTTACCCACTAAATGTTAATGATCAACAGCTTCATCCTTATAGTAAAATAGTAGCTTTAGCAGATACATACCAAGCGATGGTTTCGGTTAGACCATATCGAAGTAAGCAGTCACCTTTTAAGGTTCTTGAACAAATTATGGAAGATGACTTTGGGAAGTTTGATCTGACCATTATAAATGAATTAAAAAAAGGGATTGCAAGGTTTTCAACAGGGACAAAAGTAAGATTATCTAATGGGGTGAATGCTGAAATTATTTTCATGGATGACAGCAACCCTACTAGACCAATGGTAAAATGTTTGGTGACAGAAGAGATTATTTCCTTAAAAAATCGAAGAGAATTATTTGTAGAAGAGATTATATAAAAAAATGCTCTGATTGTGTTGACTGGATTTAATGTTCCTGATATAATCTTTTAAGTCAGCTAATCAGGGCTGAATGAAAAAAATAAAAATTAAAAAACAGTTGACTTTATAATGAGTTAAATGTTATATTAAAGAAGTCGCTTTTAAGCGATAAAAGTTCTTTGAAAACTAAACAAAACCAAGCGTGCCAACGTTAATTTCGATTAACAAAAACGTACTATATAGTACAAATTTTTGTGAGCTATATCAAACACTTTATTGGAGAGTTTGATCCTGGCTCAGGACGAACGCTGGCGGCGTGCCTAATACATGCAAGTCGAGCGAATCTGAGGGAGCTTGCTCCCAAAGATTAGCGGCGGACGGGTGAGTAACA